>Ga0180432_10008536_pt1 | contig 12712 bp, 10 predicted proteins | sample SS_ome_10_FD_132414 | JGI IMG/M metagenome (GOLD analysis project Ga0180432, IMG submission 132414) | Hypersaline lake sediment archaeal communities from the Salton Sea, California, USA - SS_1_MS_2 metaG | ecosystem: Environmental > Aquatic > Non-marine Saline and Alkaline > Hypersaline >...
AGCTAATATCATCCTGAGCGAATGCCCGTTCAATCACACCCGGTAATGACCCAATTACAATTAACAAAGTTAGAACAGGTAATATGAACCGCAATGCTTTATTCATAGCTGATTACCAGTCCTCTCCTGATGTTGGCCCCGGCGCTTGATATATCTCCTGCAGCCGTTCCTGCAGGGTTTGGCTGTCTCCGAGCAACGCTTGCAGCAATTGGGCTGCCTGTTCTTCAGTCATACCCTCGGTCTCTTCGGATTGTTGAGTCGATTTAGCCTCCTGCTCTTCAGATGAAGCTGATTCACTTTCAGATTCCCGATCTTCTTCTCCGGGTTCACTTTGTTCAGATTGACCTTCCTGCCCCTCTTGTTCCTGCTGCTCCTCCTCAGATTGCTCCTGCTGTTGTTGCTGTTCGGCCTGCTGCATATTCTGTAATGCCAGTTCAAGATTGACCTTGGCATCCAAATCACCCGGTTCAAGTCGCAACGCATCCTGATAAGCTTCCACAGCCTGAGGCCATTGCTCAGCATCGAAATAGGAATTACCCAGGTTATACCACGCCTTTGAAGCCAGATCGGATTCGGCAGTCTTGACAGCCTGCTTTGTTTGAGTCAATACATCTTCAGGTTGATTCATACGATTATAAGCATTTGCCGCATTGTAGTATGGTTCGGCAGCATCGGGCTCATCTACCTTTGCCAACTGATACTCAGCAATAGCATCCTCGAAATAGCTTCCCTCGAAATGCTCATTGCCCTTCTGGTTGTATTTCTCAGCTTCAGGGGAACAAGCGTAAAATCCGAATGAAACCATGAGCGCAATCACTAACCAGAATATTATTTTTAAACCAGCAATGAAGGAAGCCATGTCATTACGGCCTCCGAGCCGGAATCCACTACCCCAACTTCCCTCTGGATTCCCGCTTTCGCGGGAATGACATGGTGAAGTGATTATTTCCTCTTTTTGTTGCCTGATTGATATCATATATGGAATGTTATCTGCTTTCATTTTCTTTACACAAATGATCCCAGCTTCCCACGTCTGCGGTCACCTATGAGCATTTCGGCAGTTAAGAAAAGAAGGGCAGCACCAGCAAACCACTCAAAACGCTCCATGCCCTTCATCTCAAATTGCTCCTCTTTTTCACCCGTTTCCAGTGCAGCAATACTGTCAACTATGGTGTCGATCTCTTCACCTGAAGCGCTGGCCCGAAAGTAGTATCCGCCGGTCTCATCGGTAATCTTTCGGAGCGTGGCCTCATCGAGGCGTGAGAGCACCATCTCGCCGTCAGCATCCTTTTTGTAACCGGTCAGGTTGCTATTGCTATCACGGATGGGGATTGGTTCACCTTCCGGGGAACCGAAACCAATGGCATGAATCACGACTTCCTTTTTGGCTGCTTCCTTTGCCGCAGTCAACGGATCGCCCTCATGCCCCTCTCCGTCAGTGAGCAAGAGAATCACTCGACTTGTATTACGGTCTTTGTAGAATCCCTCCAATGCAACCATGATGGCTTTATCCAGAGACGTACCATCGGTTGAAATTGACCACGGACCGGCCCCATCCAGAAAAGAGCGTGCGGTATAAAAATCGGAAGTCAAAGGAAACTGGACGAACGCTGCACTGGAAAATATCACCAGGCCGATATCATTCCCTCCAAGATTTTCCATTAATTCCTCAATGGTTAACTTGGCTCTTGCCAGACGATTGGGCTTGATATCTTCGGCAAACATACTGGAGGAAACATCCAGCGCGACCATTACTTGGACCCCTTCCTGTGTTTTGACCGTCACCTGATTACCCCAGACAGGACGTGCCAGAGCCAAAACTAGAAAAATGAATGCCACAAACCACAGAGTTATTTTCCATCGACGTTTGAGGTAACTCGTGTTACTGCCAAGCGTGGCAATTAAAGGTGGAGCACCTAATCTGGATATTGCAGCCCGTCTTTGTGAGGCAGACCAAATCAGGAAGATAGTTATCAGCGGGACTACGCCTAATAAATAAAGGTACTTTGATTCTGCAAAATCCATCGCGCAATTTCCTGTATATTACGTATGAATTTAATTACTAATTATATAATACATATCAAACTGAAGGCGACAAGTCAAACGGTCTGAATACGAAATTCATTTCGGATAATATCACATCAACATGAACACAAGATGAAAAATCGCCTGCTAAGACAGCATTGCAGCATTTGTTTCCCAATTAAAAGCGCCACCCTTTAGAAAAAGGATGGCGCAAAACGTTCGGCTGAAGTATGAACCTAGAGTCCCTTAAATTCAGGTTTCCTCTTTTCCAGGAAGGAATTGATACCTTCTTTGAAATCGTCGGTGAAGGCATGCTGTGCCGAGGCAGCCATCTCCATTCGTAATGCCGTGGTCTTATCGGCACTGATACCGTGATTCACCGCCCATTTGATCGCCTTTGAGGTCATCGGGCTCTGCTTGCAGAGCTTGGCAGCAATCTGGTTGACCTTCTCTTCAAGCTGATCTTCAGGCACGCAGTGATTGATAAAGCCATAACGGTAAGCATCCTCCGCGCTCATCCATTCACCGGTTAACAGGATTTCCTTGGCCTTGCGGAAGCTCATCTGACGAGGCAGTCTCTGCGTGCTGCCACCACCAGGTAATAATCCGAGTGCACTGTGCTGGTCACCAATGCGGGCTGTATCGGCAGCAACAATGATATCGCACGATTCGATCAGCTCTATACCGCCAGCCAGGCACATGCCGTGCACTTGAGCAATAGTCGGCTTGTTCAACGCTTCAACCCGATTGTAAGTCCTGTGAACCATCTCCAAGTATTTATACGTCAGGCTTGATTTCTCCAGACTGGGCTGCATGGCTTTGAGATCCGCGCCAGCACAGAATGCCTTTCCTGCACCCTTGAAAATCACAACGCGCACATCATCATCCGCATCGACAATCTCCATGACATCATAGATCTCGTGGTAGACCTCCGGACTCATGGCGTTTAACGTATCCGGCCGATTCAGGGTTATGGTCACCACCATATCTTTTTTCTCAAAAATTATGGTTTCGTAGTTGCTCAACTTATTCCTCCAAAAATTTTTTGTCGTGTGAATTGTAGCACGAGAACATTCGACAATCAAATTGGTCCGTGGTCAGTTATTAGTTGTCAGGAGAGTTATAACCCCTTTTGCAAAGAGGGATCGGGGGTTCATCTTCAATTTTAACTTGCTTGAGCATCTGGTATAATCGTTGCGGTTTGGAAAACAACCCTTCAAAAGTGGAGGCATCATGAGAGCGATTTTGAGCGTTTCCGATAAGACCGGGCTGGTTGATTTTGCCAGAGAACTGGCTGGAATGGGTATTGAGATTTTCAGCACGGGAGGCACGAAAAAGGCACTTTCTGCTGAAAACGTGCCGATTAAAAGTATAAGCGAGCTAACCGGATTTCCGGAGATTCTGGACGGGCGCGTGAAAACGCTCCATCCCGTGGTCCACGGCGGAATACTCTGCCGCCGTGATATTCCCGCCCACATGGAAGAAATGGAAAAGCAGGGAATGGGCACCATCGATATGGTGGTGGTCAATCTCTATCCCTTCGTCCAGACGGTTTCCAAACCCGGCGTCGAACTTCAGGAAGCGCTGGAAAATATTGATATCGGCGGACCCACCATGATCCGGGCTTCGGCCAAGAATTTCCCGCATGTGCTGGTGGTAGTTGATCCGTCAGACTACCCTAGAATGCTGGAATTGCTGAAGGCTGGAGAAGTCAATCTTGAGGAACGTCAGAAGCTGGCCCAGAAAGCCTTTCAGCATGTGGCTATGTACGATACTGCCATCTCCCAGTACCTGCTCGAAAAAGAGAACGGCTTCGCCCTGCCGGAGAACATGACCATCGCCCTTAAAAAAATCTCCGACATGAGATATGGCGAGAACCCGCATCAGTCGGCGGCTTTTTACAAAGAAGAGCGAGTTGGCGATGTCACCCGCAAGAACACCGTAGCCGAAGCTAAACAACTCTGGGGCAAGGAGCTTTCGTTTAATAATATTTTGGATGCCGATGCTGCCTGGAACGCAGCCACCGAATTTGGCGAACAGACCGTGTCAATTATCAAACACACCAATCCCTGCGGACTGGCCTCGCACAGCGATATGGTTGAAGCTTACCGGCAGGCTCTCTCCGGCGATCCTGTCTCCGCATTCGGAGGGATCGTGGCCATCAACAGACCGATGACGGTAGCCACAGCCGAAGAGATCGTCAAAACTTTCTACGAAATCGTTATCGCACCGCAATACGAACCGGGTGCGATTGAAATCCTCAAAACCAAAAAGGACCTCAGAATTCTGGATATGGGCCTGCCCAAAGAAGAGGCTTCCACCATGCACTACGATTACCGTCGAGTCGGAGGTGGAGTGCTGGTTCAAATGGGCGACATGATCGAAGAAGCCCCTGGAACCTGGCGGCTGGTAACCAAACGTTCCCCCACTGCCGATGAGATGGATGGTCTCATATTCGCCTGGAAAGTGGCCAAACATGTGAAGTCAAATGCCATTGTACTGGCTAAGGGCACCACATTGCTGGGAATGGGAGCCGGACAGCCCAGCCGAGTGGACAGCGTAGAGATAGCTCTCAAAAAAGCCGGTGAGGAAGCCAGCGGAAGCGTGCTCGCCTCCGATGCCATGTTCCCCTTTCCGGATGGGATCGAGGCTGCTGCCGCAGGCGGCGTGACTGCTGTGGTGCATCCCGGCGGTTCGGTTCGCGATGAACTGGTAATCGAAGCGGCGGACAGACTCAACCTGGCGATGCTGTTTACGGGAATCAGGCATTTCAAGCATTAAGCTCCGGTCAGCTTGACCGATGCCGGGCAAGATACCCATCAATGCTAAACCGAAATTGAGGTGACAATATGGACCCAATACTTGAAACCAACCTAGCGGGGTTGCTCTACAAAGGCAAGGTGAGAGATACCTATGAACTGACTTCAACAGAGTTACTGTTCGTGGCCACCGACCGGGTTTCCGCTTTTGATGTCGTGCTGCCGAACGGGGTCCCGGACAAAGGAAAGGTGCTCTCTCAGCTTTCCGCCTTCTGGTTCGAAAAAGTCAGTCACCTTATTCCCAATCACATGATAACTCTGGTAAACGATGTTAAAACTCTCGACGCATACGCAAATCAGGGCAAATCCAGTTTTCCTGATTACCTTGCGGGACGATCAATGATAGTGAAAAAAGCTGAGCGAATCGATGTGGAATGCATCGCCAGAGGGTACATCTCCGGTTCGGCCTGGGCGGAATACGCTAAATCCGGGACCGTTTCGGGACAGGCTATGCCTTCCGGCCTGAAAGAGAGCGACAAGCTGCCCGAACCGCTCTTCACTCCCACTACAAAGGCAGATGAGGGACATGACGAATCGATTACCGTAGAGCAGATGGCCAGCTTCGTCGGGGCTGATCTGACAAGACAGATTCAGGAAAAGACTCTCGAAATCTACGATTTTGCTGAAAAATATGCCCGCGATAAGGGCATCATCATCGCCGATACCAAAATGGAGTTTGGGATAATCGATGGCCAGCTTTGCCTGATCGACGAGCTTTTAACCCCCGATTCCTCCCGCTTCTGGGATATGGCCAGGTACAGCCCCGGAGGTGCCCAGCCTAGCTTCGATAAGCAGCCGCTAAGGGACTGGCTTACCAGTACTGGATGGGATAAGGAACCACCGGGGCCGGAACTCCCGCCGGATATTGTGGAAGCTTCCGCTGAACGCTACCAAACTGCTTATCAATGGCTGACGGGGAAAGCATTGGGGCAGGTTTGAAACCTGCCCCTAAGTAATAACCCCTTTGGTGCTGGGGATTTGATCGGCAATCCGACCATCCGGTCTGGTGGCATCGTCCAACGCTCTGGCTAATGCCTTGAACATTGACTCGGCCTTGTGGTGATCGATCTCGCCAGCGAGCAGCTTGGCGTGCAGATTAAACCGGCCCTCAATGGCAAAGGATTCGAAAAAGTGCTTTATTAAATCGGTGGGAAGCTCGTTAATGTATTCCTTATCGAACGCAACTTCAACTTCAGCGTAACCGCGCCCGGAGAGATCCACTGCTGCCAGCGCCAGAGCCTCATCCATCGGGACTACGGCATGCCCCATCCTCACAATTCCCCTGCGCTCACCCAGAGCCTTGGCAAATGCCTGACCCAGCACAACCCCTACGTCCTCAATGGTGTGATGCTCATCAACGTGCAGGTCGCCCTTTGCTTGTACCTTCAAATCGAACCGCCCATGCCTGGCAATCTGTTCCAGCATGTGATCGAACATCCCTACTCCCGTTGCTATTTCGCAGACCCCGGTGCCGTCGATATTCAATTCAATCGTTATCTGAGTTTCCCTGGTTTCCCTTGTGATGGCAGCAGTTCGCATAACTCCTCCCACATTGCGTTTCATAAATTGTCACTCTGTTTTTTCCAAGTATAACCGAATCTGAAAAAATTGACCATCCCCTTGTGATGCCCTTTCCACGCTCGCCGCGGACCTGTATACTAGGAAGAAACCCGGGAGACTTTAATTAGATAGATGTCACTCAACTGGTTCAGGGAATGGCCAAACATTTGCGCGCTCTTTCTGGCCCTTGTGGTACTGATTCTGCATCTGGTCATAATAACCGATGTTGAATCTAAAATTCTCGATGAACAGCACTACGTCCCGGAAGCCAATGCCCTCCTCGCTGGAGATGACCTGACCGACGCCAAGTACAACCCCGAACACCCTCCGCTGGGCAAACTGCTCATTGCGGGTGGTATTAAGGCCTTTGGAGATGATGCCCTGGGCTGGCGAATCTTCTCTGTACTGTTCGGGGTAGCATCAATCATCCTGTTTTACCTTATCTGCCAGAAACTCAGTTCAAGAAGATGGCTCGCGTTGATAGCTACCTTTCTCTTTGCTTTCGAGAATATGTGTTTTGTAATGTCGAGCGTGGCTATGCTGGATGTTTTCTCCGTCACCTTCATGCTGGCAGCGTTCCTGCTGTATCTGCATTCCAAATACCTGCCAGCAGGGATCGCCGTAGCCCTGAGCGCTCTGGTCAAATTGAACGGGGCCTTTGCCGGAGGGATCATCCTGCTGCACTGGCTTTTGGTGAGAAGGAAGCCGAAACTGGATGGTGTCAAGTTCCTGTTCGCTGCTCCGGCAGCCTTTTTTGCCCTTATGCCATTGTTCGATCGGCTTGCCATGAGTAAGTGGATTGCTCCCTGGGACAGGATAGATATGATGTTGAACACCAGCAAGACCCTCACTTTTGCCTCGGTTGACCATCCGGCTGAAGCCCGTCCCTGGGACTGGCTCTTTTCCCCCGACCCGATGTGGTTCTGGTATTCCCCAACCTACCAGGCAAATCTCAACTGGACGCTCTGGGCACTGATAATACCAGCCATGTGTTTCGCTCTATACGGGGTGGTGAAGCGAAGCTCCCTTTGCACTTTTGCCATTTCCTGGTTTATCGGCACGTATTTGATCTGGATTCCCATCGTGATTTTCACGGATCGCGTAATGTTCAAGTTCTATCTGTATCCGGCAATTGGAACAGTATGCCTGATGCTCGGTCTGGCGATACATGAAATACTAACAGCTTCTTCACGGATAGAAAACAAGGCAATCAGGTGGCTAATACGAACCCCAATAATGGCATTTCTCATTGGGCATCTGGCGGTGTTCATAATGCTTTCGCCGTATTGCGGGTGGCCAGAGGCCAGCTACTAATTTTATGTTACCACTGAAATGTCGTAATTGCGCATCTCACTATCTGGAATCGGGTAGAGTTGACCGACATCGTGCAACCTGCCCCGGTCTTGGGTAGTTTGGAGCATCTGCTCCAAACGCCGAGAGCGGATGCTCTCGGCTACCCCAAATCGAGGAGTGACAAAGCACTAACCAACAAACATCTCAACCCTGGCCTTAGTATCGATCTGGTTGAGTTCCGTGGTGAAGGCAGCCCAATCCAAACTGCCGCGCCGCCGATACTGATAATGAAGGGTAACCCGATCCTCCAGTGCGGACATGCTTTCTAGCTTTAGCCCGCCCACTCGGCTCCTTAAGAAAGCAGTTAGCTTGGGTTCGAATCCTCCAAACGAAGGCTGGTCCACAACAATCATCAGGTGTCCCCGGCTGAATATAGAAAATCGGTTCCGGGTAAACCATTGAATTCCGAGCGATATAAAAACGATGGCATAGAGGATCATTACTATCAGATAGTTCTCCGTCGCGGCTCCGATGGAGGAAGCAACAAGTAAAAGGAGGAACCCGATCTCTGCCGGGTCTTTCACCGGGGTTCGAAAGCGCACAAACGAAAGCGCACCCAGCAAGCCAAGTGAAAGCGGAATGGAAGTTTGAATTCCGAGGAACAGCATCGTAATCGCCGGTCCTCCGATAATGAATGTGCGGTGCACGCCGGCCCCGATGTGAGCTGCCCCATAAAAAGCCTGGTACATTAAATAGGCGATTACGGCAGCTATCAGTGAAAAAACCATCGCTGTAACGGCTTCTTCCCAGCTTACCGGGGTTTGCAGGTCCTTGATATGATCTACTAATGAATCCATGTGTTTTCCTCCTTAACTTACACGTCAAGCGTTTTGCCGGAAGGCCACAATCGGGCTACCGTTCCCGGGGCTTCCAGATGCGCGTCAATACAATGGCTGTATTTGGAAAAACGACTCCAATCTGTATTCAACAACTTTATCCGCCGCAGCGTTCGCGGCAATTCCATGCTTGGGCCCTTGACTTCGATCACGCCTCCCCTCAAAGGCAACTCCCCTTCCCCGTAACCGAATTCGCGTGCTATAAAAACAGACCGGATGTTATGATCCAGCGCTACCCGAAAACCATCCAGCATATCGGTGAAACGATATCTCCAGTACGAAATTAGAATGACGGGTCGAAGCGGCTCCGAGGGGAAATGCCCGAATCCTGCTATTGTAGCCACCAGTTTCTTTCGATCAATAATCCCGGCGCTCAGATTATCCGGCTGCAACATTTCCCGTGAGATCAGAAAACGCTCCCTCCGCTTGCTGCTGGCAAAACCCCGTCTCGATTTGAGTTCTAAAAAAACGGGCACCGTCTCCGGCAGGTCTTCAGTTTTCCCATACCAGCGAATGCGGACCTTATCCTTTTTGAACTCGCCAGATGCCGAACGCTCGTGCTGTTCAAGATTGGTGGTATCGAAATAGAGGCTGTTGACCTGTCCTTTCGGATATTCGCTGTCCTGCCGGCAAACCTGTCTCAAGAGAGCACCGGCAAAACCGATCTCCGGTGGCTTCACGAAGAACTTCCGTTCAATTCTCTGACGGAACTGTCCCTCAACTGATCGTTGCGTCATTGCTTGTATCGATTTCATCATTCAACCAGATATTAACTCATTGCCGGGGTGGCAGGCCACCGGGCCGCCCATTTGCCGGACCGGGCGGTTGCCAATCAACATCAGTGTTCTTCTCTGTGCAAGTGTAGGGGAATTCCCCTTCAAGCTGCTTCCTAATCGATTCACTTCTCTCAACCACAAATGTCTTCAACCCGATTAAAGTTGCTCCTGATGTGGGCCCGGCCTGCTTGGGACTGTGCCCCAGAAATGTTGCCATTTCCTCGCGGGTCAAACACGATTTCAGTTTATCCAGTTCATCAGCTGTGGGTCTGCGGGTGCGAAGTTCTTCCAGTGTGGTTTCATCGAAAGCGTTCTGGATACACCCCAGTTTTTGAGGGGGAATCTTTGGGTAGGAAAAGGAATCTTCCTGGGGCTGTTTTTCCTCATGCCAGCGAGGAATATCTTCATACAACCCGCGCTCGAAATATTCGATGGGATAGAATTTGAGTTCGTCAGCTTGCACATAAGGGAGAACAAGATCGGCAGCTTCTTCAATCTGAGCTGTCATTGTTTCAACCGAAAATGGCCCATTCAGCAATTCCTCAAGATACTGATAGTATTGTTTCAAATAAGGTTCATGGGCCAGCAGCCGATTGACCAGCGGGTATCTATCCGCGCTCCTGCAGGCTGGTTGATCGATACACAAATTGATGATTTCATCACGGGTCATACCGCAGGTAAACGACCCGAATGCGCCATTCAGGTCCCACGGAAGCAGGGTAAATTTGCCATCGACTTCGTACAGGTAGTAGTTATGCCCCATCCCTAAATAGCTATCGAAATACCCAATCGTTCCCGCCACCGCAAAAACCCGAAGGGCGCTATCAACATCCAGCACCTTTTCGATCTTCTCAGGAAAGGTTTCATCCGGTTCGTTGTTCAGGATTTCCAGCAAGTTCAAAATAGCGGTATGATCGGGATAAGTCTCATTTGTCTTCAGTCCCATTTGATCGATGTAGTCCCTCGCACCGATTGCGTAGTTTCTATTGTACGGAGCAGCGCCCATTCCCAGCCCTTCGCCATAAGGCTTCATTTGATCGGGTTCAGGTTCTGCTTTAACTATTTCCTTCTCGTCATCCTGATCAAGCGCCTGCATAATGTCTTCCAGTTTCCCGCCACCCATATTGATTTCTGGCAGGATGCCCGTATCTTCCGGTTCTGAAATTCCCAGTTTGGCGCGCTGTTCAGCCAGATCATCTTCCGTCCAGTTCAGAAAACCTGCCTGAGGTTCAGGCTTGTACAGGTTGCCATCGGAATCTGGGAAATGCCGGGCCAGGAATGTCACATCAACCTGCTCCACCTGGGTATACAGACCGAGGTGAATATCATTCACCCAGAGATCAACGAATGCTGTTCGGGGAGCAGGAATCCCCATTTGCTCAAAAACTTTATACCCAAGGTATTCCCTGATGAAAGTGGGATCGTTGAAACCATTGTTAAGATTGAGTTTTTTCAAACCGCGGAAAGTGCGGGCGGAATTGAAGAAATTGAAATCAACCTTCAGGCTGAACCGATAGTCACCGGAGCGATAAACCGAATTGAGCGAAGAATTCCCCTTCGGTCTGACTGCCACATCCGGCACGAGCTCCCCGTCGAACCAGAAATCGGCCTGCACATACTGTTCTTCCAGAGCATCGAGTTGGCAGGTTGTCCAATCCTCATCCGACATGACGATTTTCACCTCGACCACACGATCGGTGATGAATGGTTCCAGATCAGCAGAAGAAACCTGCCCGGAAGTCACACCGATATATCCCATGAACCCTATAGAGAGCACGATCAGGATCACGAACCCCACACAGGCCACTCGGTTTTCTCTCCAGATTTCTTTCATTCTTTAATTAGCCTAGAGCATTAAGATGAATCCAGCATGAACCGCGATTTACGCTTTATCGGGGTCGCCCCCGTTACCCTCTCCATCCCCTGCGCGCGGAAGTTCCCCGGCAAGCTGCAATTTCACCGATTCGCCCCGTTTGGCCACAAATGACTTCAGCCCGAAATACCGGCCCACATCATCGGTGAGATTCTGTTCGAATTCATCAGTAGAGTGAAATTTCATCTCATCCTGTTCAACGTACGGCCGGATCATATCTGCAAGCTCGTCGATACGGTTATCCATCGCTTCAACGGAAAAAGGGCCATCCAATAGTTGCTGCAAATATCCGTGGTAAATCTCACGATATGGCTCGCAGGAGAGCAATCGATCAACCAGAGGCCGTTCCGCCATCGGTCCGCAGGTTGGCTCATCGATGTAAAGGTTAATGATATCGTCCTTATCAAGGCCGCACTTATAGGTGCCGAATGCTTCGTTCAGATCCCAGGGAATCATGACAAACCTGCCATCGGTTTCATATAAATAGTAATTCACTCCCCTCCCCTGATAGCTATCGAGACACACCAGCATCGTCTCCACGGCCAGGAAACGCAGCGCCTCATCCACATCCAGCACCTTCTCTATTTCCTCTTGGAAAGTCTCAGCCGGCTCGTTGTTGAGAACATCCAGAAACCGGATCAATGCAGAATGATCCGTGCGCCGGTCATTGGTTTTCAGCTCCATATTCTTAATGCGTTCCATGTCCCTCCCCGACCAGTCAAGACACGAACTGGAGAGGTTGGGCTTGTAAAGATCGCCGTTACCATTCTTGAAATTCCGGGCCAGAAAAGTCTCATCGATATGTTCCACCTGTGTGTAGAGCCCCATGTGAGTATCATTCACCCATAAATCCACGTGGGTTGCCCGTGGAGCAGGCACCCCCATTTGAGCAAATATCTCATAGCCCAGCCTTTCCCTCATAAGCGTGGGATCGCGATAGTTGTTGTTAAAATCGAGTTTTTTCAGGCCACGGAAAGCAAGAGCATCGTAAAGCAAATCGAAATCAACCTTCAGGCTGAGCCGATCACTTTCATCGTCAACGACATAAGTGAGCGAAGAGCTTCCTTTAGCCCTGACTGCCACATCAGGAACAAGCTCGCCATCGAACCAGAAATCGGCCCGCTTATATTCCTCCTCTTTGGCTCGGGAGAGCAGGTTATGCCAGAGGGTCGGCTTCATGTAGATGATTACCTGCTCCACATCATCGTGAATAAAGGCACCATTGTGACCAGACAGGGACGTCTTTTGCTGAGGGTCTTTCAATTCACATCCGATTCCACCCATCACCAGCGTAGCGAGAAACAGCATGAGCGCCAAAACTACTTTGCCACCTGTGTGCATCCGTATCGTTTTCATACTCAAACCCCGATCAGTCAATCGGCTTTCATTATAGTATAACTCAGGAAATGCTGTTTGAATATGATGTGCCCAATACATCGCTATCTGCTTGACACGCCAATGCGAACTATA
>Ga0180432_10008538_pt1 | contig 12710 bp, 7 predicted proteins | sample SS_ome_10_FD_132414 | JGI IMG/M metagenome (GOLD analysis project Ga0180432, IMG submission 132414) | Hypersaline lake sediment archaeal communities from the Salton Sea, California, USA - SS_1_MS_2 metaG | ecosystem: Environmental > Aquatic > Non-marine Saline and Alkaline > Hypersaline >...
GCCGCCATCCCTACGCCCGCCCAGCCGCGCGGAAAGCCATGGATGTGAATCAGACCGAACGAGGCGGCCTGTGCGGCGATCACGACCCACACGCTCGGGACGGCCCGGCTCAGCAGCCGCCACAGGATCCCTCGCCAAATCGTCTCTTCCATGACGGCGTTGACCACGGCGAACCCGAGCCCCGCCAGCGGCATCATCCATCCTGGCAACGACGGGACCATCGCGCGAACGTCGGCGATGTCCGGCCGGGCCAGCCGATACCACAGCACCAGCGCCGCCGAACTGCCCACCACGGTCACGACCGAGAACGCAACGGTTACCCGATCGAGCCGCCCCCACGATGGCGTGCCCACCGCTCGACGGAGCGAAGGAATCATCCCGACCAGCAATACGTAGACCAGAAGGGGCAAGAGCAACCCCATCGGCCACCCACGCCACGGATTGACCAGGACACCGGCCAACAGGATCGCGCAAAACAATGACAGGGCGACGGCCTCGTGATCTCGGGTGGCGGCAGTGATGACGAGCAACAACACTCCCGCGGCCGCCATCGGGGCGTGCCACGTCCCGGGAACGACCGGCATGACACAGACCAGCGCGAAGGCCGCCAGCAGCAACGCCGATACGCCAGCGTGCTCGCGCCTCCCCGCGGGTGCGTTGTCGACTTCCGCAGCCATGCCGGGTCCCGAAACGGCGATGCCCCTGCGGTCCGGCTCACTTGCGTTGGCCGGCGCGAATCCGGAAGAAGTAGACGGTGGACTTGCCCGACACGCTGTCGGGCGAGGCCTGGTCCGTGAACGATCCGATGATGTACCCGTCGGCCGTCACCGACCGACATCCGCCGATCGAATAGGGGCGGTACGCCTTGTCACTGATCGCATAGTCGTGCCAGGTTCGCCCGTTGTCGTCGCTGGCCAGGCAGGCGATCCGTCCCTGGCACGACGACACGCAATACAGCACCCCGCCCGGTAGTGACGCCGACGTGGCGAAGAACCCCGACAGCCCCATCAGCGCGATCGTCTGCCCATGGAACTCGGGCTGGATTCGCACGTCCTGCTTGCCGGTCTGGACGTCATAGCGGACATAGTGCTCGCGTGCGTTCGGCTTGGTTTGGGCCATGTACAGGAAATGCACCTTGCCGTCCTTGGCCATCAGGTTGGACAGCCACGTGTGAGACTCGAACTCGTCGTCGAGCGTGATCCGCAGTGCGCCCCCGCCGTCGTCGGCCACCACCGGCAAGGTGATTGGTCTGCCGCCCATCGTCGACCAGGCGCCGCCACCGTCGCGCGACAGCATGTGGTGGATGTCCCAGTACAGGTACTGCCCGTGCTTCTGGGTGGTCCACGCGGCGTGGAGCGTCCCGTCGCGGGCCAGGCTCAGCAGCGGGTATTGCAGCACCGCGTGCTTGCCGTGCCGCAGCAGCGCCCGCGAGCGGAGCACCTTCCCGTCCAGCCCCAGCACGTGAAACGTGTTGTTGTGCGCGAAGTAATAGAGCCGTTTCCGCGGGGCGTCGAGCATCATGCAGTATTTGCCGGCCGAGCCGCCCGGGATCTTCGAGATCACGGGCTTGGCGTAGTCGTCCTTGGCGAAGAACCGATACAGATAGGCATGCCCGTCGACGAAGTCCGGCCGGGCCAGGTAGACGTTGCCCGCCTCGTCCGTCTCGATGACCGGCGGGTTGGTGGCGTTCGTCGCCTGGTAGACGATCGAGAACCGCTTGCCGCCGTCGACGCTCCGCAGCAGCCGCCATTGCTGGGCGGTGTAGGCCTTGTTCCGGCTGCGGATGTGCGTCATGAAGATGCCGTTGCGGTTGCTTGTCACTTTCTGGTTGTGGCTTTGAAACGTGGCGTACCCGGTGGCCTCGGCGTCGACGCAGGCCACCTCGACTGGCGCTCGCCCCCGCGCCGACGCCGTCAGGCCAACACCCATCGTTCCACGCACCAGGACACCACACACGACCAGTGCCAATCGCGTCATGACCTGTCTGCTCCCGCCCAACCCGTCGAGCGCACCCCCCGGGCGGATGAACCCTAGCAAAACCGACGCCGACGGGCTACCCTTAACAAGGACCCCGGAGCGCCGCCCGTTGGTGACCGACGCGGGTCGCCCGTTGTGAGGGAATGCGCCGATGGACCTGAGCGAGCTGCAAGCGTTGATCGATAGGATGTACAGTGACAAGGACCGCGCCCGGGGTTCGGCCGCGACCTATCTGTGGTTCATGGAGGAGGTCGGCGAGCTGGCGGCTGCGCTCCGCGAGGGCAGCGCAGAGCAAAAGGCCGAGGAGTTCGCCGACGTGCTCGCCTGGCTGGTGACGCTCGCCAACGTCGAAGGCGTCGATCTGAACCGCGCCATGGAGAAGTACGCCAAGGGCTGTCCCGGGTGCGGGCGGATGGTCTGCGGGTGCGACGAGAAGCCGTAGGCGTCCAGCCGAATCACCCCGTCGTCGGGCTACGCGCGCCGGCGTCTCAAGGCCAGGATTCCGCCGACCAGCGCCAGCGAGATCGACAGCGACGCGAAGGGGCAGAACGGACCCGCGTCCGGCGTGGTCTGCGCGGTGCCGCCGTCTGTCCCGGCTCCCGCGGTGCCGTCACCGGGCGCAAGCTTGCCCGCCTCGTTCGGATCGACCGGTTTGGTGGCCCCTGGTATGTTGACGATGGTGACACGCATGGGGGTCACGGGCACCTTGGCGTCCGTGATGTTGGCGCGAACCTCGACCTGCTGGTTACTGAACACCTCGTGAGCGTGAAGGACACCACCATGCTCTGTGATCCGGCCCCATTGAGTGGTTGACAGTTCCCAGGAAACCCGTGCAGTGACCTCTTCGTCCGGCGCGTCTTCGTAGTGGGCCATTACCTTATACGGCGCGCTCTGAGACCATTCGTTAACCGTAGTGTCACCCTCAACGGTCATGCTCTGGGGATCCTTCTTGCCCTTCTCAGGGGTCGCGGCTTTGGCGAGGCTGCTTGGCCCAACGGCAAGCTTCCCATCGCCGTTCTTGGCGATGCAGAAGAACTCATACGACTTGTCGGGTTGCAGTCCGTCGACAGTAATCAAGCCCCAATCCAATTCGACCTGCCAGACCTCCGTGGCGCTCCCGCGGCCCTGACCGTCGAGATAGACGCCCTCGGTCTTGTTCTTCACGGCCAAGAGGGTTTCAGGCGGATTGTCACCGCGAGAGACGGTCACGTCGACCGAGTTGCTCTTGCGATTCGTGATGTCCGGGGCCGGGGGCTCAGCCGCCAACGTGTAAACGTGCGCAACCGCGGAGTAGGGTGTTTCGTTTTGCGGAACGCCTGAATCCCCAGCCTTCACGCGGTAACTGTAGCGCGTGTTCTCCTCGAGACCCGCGTCGAAATGGTAGGCCACTCCGAGCCACCCGCTGGAGGACCCGCCGCGGTTTCTGCTGAGTTCCTCGAAGTAATACTGAACAGGCGGGTTGGGGGCCTCCCACGTCGTGGAAGCCCACATTTCAACCGACGAGCTGCTTACCGCCGTCGGCAGCTGCGAGAACTGGACCGAACCGGTGCCGTCGCCGCCGTCCCCGCCGCCTCCCCCATCGTCACCGCCGCCGTCGTCTCCCGATCCGCCTTCGAGCGTGGTCTCCGACGTGGCGGGCCCATCGGCCGTTTCAACCCCGTCGGCGTTCCGCGCCCGACAGGCGAACTGATAGTCCGTGTCGGCCTGGAGGAACAGCACGGTCACCGTGCCCCACGCTGCCCGCGTCTGCCACACCGGACTGAACGCTTCCACCCCGCCCACGCTGATCCATCGGTCGCGGGTCAGGTTACGGATCGCATACAGGGTGAGGTCATGGTTGCCGTCGGACGGATTGATCGTCACGTCGAGCGTCTCGCTGGTTGCGTTCTCGACCGTGGGCGCGAGCGGGGGGTTCGCCAGCGTGCAGGCGACCATGACGTCGGAGGGGTGGGTCACGATGCTCGGTGAGGTCCCAATGCGGGCCTGGGTCTGGTATCCGTACCTGGTGTTGGGCGCCAGGCCCGTATCTATGTAGGTCCGGCCGGAGCCCCAATCCCTCAGGGTACCCAGGCCACGGGCGTTGGGGTCGCCGGGATCACCCACCAGGTTCGGGTCTGCCGGGGTGAAGCGGTACTGGATCTGGCTGGGATCGACGCCGACGGCGGTGGCCGTTGCGGCGGTCATGCTGATACTCGTGGGACCGGCCGACGTCGGCACCTCCTCGAACGTCATCGGGTTCGGACGAATAGGCATGACAAACTGACCGAAGTCGAACTCGACGAACGGCCCCTCGTTGGCAGGCGTGTTCGCGTCCTCGGCGTAGGCCACGTGGATAATCAACGTGTTCAGGTCGTAGACGACGCTCATCAAGCAACTATCGCCCATGGCCAGCGACCTGTTGATCTCGATGGCCTTGTCGACGTCGACGAGCCCGACGTAGTTGGGTTCGGTCGGTTTGAGCAGCTGGTGCACCCTGTCATACTGTCCCCCTGGCGGGATGTACGTGACGTTGGCGATTCCCGGCATGCCGCTTCCGGGGGGGATCTCCACGAAGTTGGGATCGTCCGACGAGATGCTCTGGCCCGGCACGAAGACGTCACACGTGCCACGGTTCGTGACCAGCATGCGGCTGTCACGGACCACGCCGTCCGCGATCAGGTAGGCGTAGCTGCTCGTGCGAAGGCTCTCTTGAATGATCTGGACGGCCTTGTCGAGGGCGGACTGCGTATCGCTCGCCGTCCCCTCGGCCAGGACCTTCTTGAGCAGGAGCGACATCGGGGTGCCACGGAGGAGATTGAGGTTGTCGAACGAGGCGAGCGGGGTGGTCAGGCCGGCCTCACTGACGCCAATCTGCTCGGCGCTGAGGCCCGCCACCACCCCGATCAATCCCGCGAACCCGACGTTGCAGTACGCCGTTCCGTCGTCGGGCAAATTCACCGTGATGACCGGATGATCCTGCGCCCCCGTGGTCATGCTGAAATCGAGGTTGCGCGTCTGGATGGTCTTTCCCTGGTAACAGGCCGCGCCCGTTGCGCCGATCGCGCTGCAGTTGAACTCGCTCAACTCGACGATGGTGATGAGTCGTCGCATCTGCGAGTCGGTGACGACACGGTTCGGGTCACTGGCCGCGGCGGTGGCCCCGCGGGCGACGCCGCGCAGCTCGTCGATGTACAACGGTGGAATGTACGGCTCCATCAAGTCCCACACGTCATCCAACAAGATCTTGACGTCGTGTTCCGACTTGCCGGTCTGGCTCATCAACCCCTCGATGCCCCACGCCGTGACGCTGTCGAGGTTCTCGCGGATCCGCCAGCCAATCTGGTGGCCATAGTGCCATCCCATCGCGTAGCCCGGGGGCCCGGACACCTTCACCACGGTGATGTCATGAGGATACGTGCCGATCGTCCAGTGCTCCTCGGTCCCTTGGGGCGGCCCGAACGGGCTCTCCACGCCCGCATGGTTCCGCGCCTTGAGCTGCAACGCCGGCACCGGACCCGAGGGAATCCCCGTGATCGTCACCGTGCCCCAATCGCCGCGGGTCTGCCACGCCCCTGCAGGGCTGTCGCCCGGGGTGTTGGGATCGTAAGGGTCATCGATCATCGCGCCGTAGCTGGGATCAGCCGGGTTGACCCATTTCCGGTGAGTCGCGTCGTAGATCGCGTACTCGGTCCAAGCGGGGTTGCCGTCATTGGGGTCGATCGTCGCCTGGACCTGTAGCTCAGTGCCCGTGTCGGTCGACTGGACAGCCGGGCTGAGGGGGATGTTCGCGCGGGTCCAAAGCAGGCCGGCGTTGGGATCCGACGCCGCCGCGATCGAGTCGGGGGCGTTGGGATCGCCGCTGCACGCCCGCGTGGTGAACCCGTATTTGGTGTTGGCTGACAGGCCGGTGTCGAGGTAGGTCCGTTGGCTCTGCCAACCGGTGGCATGGCCTTCGACAAACGCGTTGGCGTCCGCCGGGTCGCCGGGCCTGGCGATGGTGGCCGAGGACACCGGCACGAACTGGTACCAGATCTTACTGATGTCCACCCCCAGGTCCGTTGCCTCGACCGCCGTCATGGTAATGCTCGTGGCGCTGACGGCATTGGGCTCGACCTCGAAGATCATGGGATTGGGCATGATCCCGCCGAAATCGAACTCGACGAATTCCCGCTCCGCCGCACGAATGCCGGGATAATTGGAGTCCGTCATGTGGTTGGGGTCAAACGAGGCGGCAAACGCGACCCACAGTTTGAGATCCTGCCCGTCGAAGACCACGTCCATCAGATTGGACTTCATCGACACACGGCGGGCGATCTCAACGCCGGTGGTCGGCGTCATCGGCATGACGTTCGGATCGTTCAGCAACGAGTAGGTCCGTTCGTTGTAGTGGGGCAGATAGGTCGCGCCCTCCACGGCGAGGATCTTCTCGTTGTACTCGGGGAAATTGGGGTCCGAGATGATCATCCAGTTGGGGTCGGTCGCGTTGGCGTCGGCGGGGTTCGGGTTGATCCAGACGCCCTGGTTGGTGCCCCACGTCCAAACCTCCGAGCGCGTTGTGAGAAGACTCTTGGTGTCGCGGTCGCTGAAACCCAGCCCGGGATGGCCCCCATACCCCAGGCCGTAGCCGTAGTTGGTCGTTCGCGGGCCGTCTTCGACAATCCTGATGGCGGTGTCCAGGGCGTTGCCGTATTCGTCGGGCCGGGCCCGGGCCAGCACCTTCTTCATCAGCAGGGACATGGGGACCCCTTCGAGGAGGTACCACGTGTCTGGATCCCCCGGGTCCGCTGCTGGGGTGCCCATGCCCACTTCGCACATGGCGATCCGTTCGCTGTTGATGCCCGCCAGCGATCCGATTAGCGCAGCAAAGCCTACATTGCAGTAGGCCGGGCCGTCATCCGACCGGTAGACCGTGATGATCGGGTTATCCTGGAGGGCGGCCTCCATCTCCGTGTCCAGCACGCGGATCTGAAGCAGGCGCCCGCCGTCCGTGGCCGGGGCCACCGCACCGATCGACGTACAGTTGAACTCAGACCACTCGACCAGCACGTGGTAGGCAATCACATCCGGCAGGACGATCGGGGGGCTCACGGGTGGTGTGGCCTCCGCCACGCCGTTGACGATGCCGAGCATCTCGTCGTGGAAGTCCTGGGGGACGTACCGCGCCATCTTCGACCAGATGTACTCGACGAAAAGATACAACTCCTCTTTGGTGAGGGCCTCCTCGTCCATGGCCCACTTGATGCCCTCGTTGACGTTGTGGCGGATCTCGTGTCCCAGCATCTTGCCGTACCACCAGCCCATCTGATACGGCGTCCCGCTGACGCGGACGACGGTGACGTCATCGTTGGGGTCCGCCGCGTGGATCGTCCACTTGGTCCCGCTCCCGCCCGGGGCAGCGGCCATCACCCCGGTAGCCCACACCATCGCGATGCCTGCGACCATGGCGCCGAACCTCCCTTGCCGAATATACTTGTGCACGGAACCTGCCCCTCGTCGGGGAGCCCCACCGAGGAAACTACTCTATTTTCCCCTGGCCGGGGGGTAGAATCAAGTCTCATCAGCCAAGCTGGCCCGGATCGACCCGACCTAGAGCCTGGCCCCCACCCGGTAGGTGCGCGATGCCGGCGCCCCCCGACCCGTCGCAGGGGGTTCGCGTAGGCATCTGGCCAGGGGGACGGCGCGGCAGGGGGCGGAATTCTCCCCAATTGGGCGGGGCACGGTTGACACAGGTCCAGGGGATCGGCATAATCATAACTGATTTCTGGCCAGTTGGATAGGTGTGGCCGAGCGGCGATGGCCCCGAGCGGTATTTGTGTCATCCTCATGCCGCCGCGATTCGCCGCCGCTCTCGCCTTGTCGCGGGGATTTCTGGAGCCATGTCGCGCGAACGGATTCGCCCGCTTCGTCGTAACCAAGTGCAGGCCTCCCAGGCAGGGGGCCGGGCCGGGCCAACCCGGTCTGCACGCGGTGAGGGAGGACATGAGCCATGGTAGCTAGCCGACCCCAACCCGCTCGCGGTGGCGGGATCACGACGGTCCACATCTGGCTGATCGTGTTCGTGGCTTTGTGGCTGGTCTCGACGGTCCTGGCGGTCCTGCTCTACACCGGGCGGGAGGAGCTGGTGGCCGCCGCCGATGAGGCCGAGGACCGAGCCGAACGCCTCATGCGCAGGAACGAGGCCACCCGCTTCAACGTCTATATGGACAAGGCCGGTGACCGCCAGAGCCTCGCTGCCGTGCTCGACAATGAGCGGGTCGCTATGGCCCGGCTGATCGGCGTGGATGAGACGACCAGCGCGAGCGCAGCGGCGAACCTGGTCAACGAGGAGACCGCCGGCATCGCCGAGGGGGCCCCGGCGGGCGCCGACCTGCCCGACCTGGAGAACACCGATCTGCTGACGGTCGTCAACAGGTTGCAGGCGGCCTGGAAAGCGCAGGCGCAAGCCGTGGTGGACACCAGAAAGAGGCTGGCGGGCGTCAGCCAAGAGCTCGACCAGGCCACCGGGCAACGGGATGCGGAGAAGAAGAAACACGAGAGCGAGATCGCGCAGCTCGAGAAGAAGCTCGAGCAGATCGAGGCCGACAAAAACGCCGCCATCACCAAGAAGGACCAACAGATCAAGGCAGGCCAGCAGAAGGTCACCGAGGTGCAAGATAAGCTCGGCAAGCAACTCGTCGACAGCCAGAAAAGACTCAGTACCGCCAGGAAGGAGAGCGCCGAGCTGCAGCGCAAGCTGAACCACATGAAGGACCAGTTAAAGCAGTTCCGACCGAAGGTGGCCAGCTTGGGCCTGGCCGCCCAGGCGGACGGCGAGGTCATCCGTGCCCGCGCGGACGAAGCGCTGGTCTACATCAACCTGGGCAAACGCGATCACCTCATGCCGGGGCTGCGGTTCGGGGTCTTCTCGCCGTCGGCACACGTCGAGTTGTTCACCAGCGACGTCGAGCCCACCACCGAGCAGCAGCCCGGCGAGGGCGGCAGGGCCGCCAAGGCCAAGGCCGCTAAGGCCGAAAACCTCGCCCGCGAGCAAGAACGACTCCTCAGAGGCAAGGCCACCATCGAGGTCGTCGGTATTCACGATCGCACCGCCGAATGCCGTGTGATCGAGTCCGCGCCCACCGACCCGATCGTGCCCGGCGACCTGGTGGTCAACGTCGTCTACGACCGAAACCGCAAATACCGCTTCGTCGTTGAGGGGCAGTTCGACATCGACGGGGACGGGCGGTTCGACCCCGAGGGCCGCCAGAAGATCCAGGCGTGGATCGAGACCTGGGGCGGCGAGGTCGTCACGCTCCCAAAGACCGTCGCGCCCGGCGGCTGGGGGATGGGGCTGGAAACCGTCGACTTCCTCGTGCTCGGCGTCGCCCCGCCCAGACCCCCCCGGGGCCAGGCGGATGCCGCCAAGCCTGAGGTCCGAAGGCGAAACGAGGACCTGCAACGTGCCTACGATCGCTTCGTGTCCATCAAGCGCGAGGCCAGGGACCTGTCCCTGGCCGTCCTGACCCAATCGCAGTTCCTGCGGTTCATCGGCCACGGAGGCGGCAAGAACAAAGCCGGTCTGGGCACCTGATTCCCTCAGACACCCCAACAACCCAGCCCGCCCCTCCCTCGATACCATGATCATTGGTGAATGTAGCTGAACCCGTCGACGAGGTACCCGAACAAGGGACGCCCCGCCGAGAAATCCAGCCCAAGAACCGCCTCGGACCCCCTGTGTAACGCTTTGGGCTTAAGGCGCAGTGTTCAAGATGCTTACGGCTTCTCCTTGACTCCCGTTGCTTCCCGTTAACTCCCGCTCCTTCTCGGCGTTTGCTCCAAGATAAATCACAATCCACTGACCGATCTGACAAGCTTCTCCAGGATGACGGGCCCTTCTGTTGCGCCCATGAGCCCCGCTATGAGCGGAACCGCCGTCGGTAGCGAGTGGCGGCCAGGAGCGCTGGGTACATGATCATCAGCATCACAATCATGGCGCCGCCACCGCCGTCGCACTTGAACCAGGCCAGGACCTGGCGATCCTGGTCCATGACCACGACCGTCGGGTTGTTGAAATCCTTCTCGAAGTAGTTGGCATCATCCCAGTAGTTTGCGTCGTTCGGGTCAATGTCGTCGTTCGGGTCGAAATGCCGCCAGTGCTTGAACTTCTGGCCCTCGTAGGGCTCCGCCGTCAGCGTCACCGCCAGATTCTCGGGGTAGAGCCGCAGGTCCGGGTCCTTGTGGGCCTCGCCCTTGTTCTCGTTGTTCACCTCCACCTCCAGCGTGTAGTAGTTGCTGTCGCCGACGACGATGTAGAAGCCCTACCCGATGCCAACGCCGTCGGGGGGTCGGCCGGTGGGGCCTTGCGATAGGTTCGGCTCCAGGACGCTGACGCTGTCCGGTGTGGCCCAGACGTGGTACGTGCCGTCCTCGCTCGGCACGGTCAGTGTGCCCGCGGCGATCACCACGGTCTGGCCGTTGGCGAACTCGACCGCATTGCCGTCGGTTCGTCAAGCGAACCGTTTAGCCGTTCCGAAGGAACGGCCGTCGCCGATGAGGTCCTGGCTTCCGCCGATGTCCGTGATGTTGTCATCGAACGTCAGCCCCGTCGACGGATAGAGCCCGAGCGTCTCGTGGATCTCATTGGGCCCGCCCACGAGGTTCGGATCGACGAAGTTGGTCCTGAGCGTCACGTAGAGCGCGCCCAGCCCGCTGGTCTCGTTGGGATCGTCCGGCTCGACGCAGGCGGCGATGAAGTACGAGACCTGCTCGCCCCCGTCGAACTCGAGCACGTCGTTGGGGTCGTTCGGGTCGTTCGGCTCCCCCGGCCACACGTTCAACACCACCACCGTGTCGGCCCAGACGACGGCCACCGCCACCACACCGACGACCACCACCGCCAACGCCAAACCCCACGCAAGATCACGATGGTTCATGATTCGTCTCTCCGTATCGCCGCTCGCCCGATAAGGAATCTACGTTAGCTCCTGATCTGTTCGACGTATAGAAATTCTCCGTTGCGAGACTTCAGGACGTTTGCGCGAAACTCCAAACCACTCGTCTCCCAGTCAGCCCCTATTGCGCCAGTCGCTTGGGGGAGCCTTCCTCTTGGCAAGTAGGGCCGTATCAGGTCAGCGACGAGGGCTTCGTCGGCCTTGTGGCTAGGGCGACGCACGGATGACACGCCCGTTGGGGTGAGCGAGAACCCGGACTGGCTATACAGCACCCACAAATAGAATTTGTACTGGGGGTCCCTTCCCCCTCCGTCGCTCTCAGCTACTAGCGCGACGTCCTTGGGGAGTGCCATATGGATCTTCTTCTCAATCTGCTGTATGGCCTTCGGATCACCAAGAGGAGGATACAGATCAGCACCAGCCGTGCGAAACCTGTCGCACCCCCACGTAAGGAGTAGTACGCCCTGACATACGGCCACAATCACTCGACTCCTGCTTCGATGACGCATCACGCGTGCTCCCAGCCCAGTGTCAGTTGCATGTCCCATGGCATAGCAACCGCTAGCGCCCAGGGCCGCTGCCCCCTGGCGGACCAGGGGGACTTGGCCGTGGTTGGTCGTCACACCACGACACCTTCACTGTCAGTGACGCGCGCATGGCGAATTCCTTGGCGAGGCCCTGCCGATGCCAAGTCCCCATCAGATCATCCGTGATCACGACGCCACCGATAGTGACGAGTTTCCCCCTGTCCCAGTTGTACTGGTCTGCGAGCGTGTATTCGAAGTCCAACGAGTAACAACGTTTGCCGTTGATACATTCTACTTTCGCGGGACCCTTTCCCCACGCACTGTATCCCCCGACCGCGTAGTACCAGTCCAAGCTGTCGCTTTTCCGGTTGTACCCACCCGACGCAGCGCCGGACGTGATATGGTGTCGTCCCAGTGGAAGGGATTCGACAAAAGCCTTCGCTTCACCTAGCTCTCGGTCGAACAGCCTTTTCGCTGCCGGCACGTCTCGTGTCATGTCAGCGAGATTGATGGTATAGGTCGATCCAGAGTTCTCAAAGTAATGCAGAAGGTGCGCTGCTGCGTTAGGCAGGAATGGCTGAACACACAGCAGCCACGCAATTATCTGCTTCTTCAACGCCCACATCTTGAGTGTCCACTCCTCCGAATTCCAGCCACCTGCTCCCGGATCGCCTCGGATGGGAGGGTCCGTGGTTCCGAGCCGGTAGTCTTTCAAACCATAAGGGTCGATCACTGCAGTTGGAACGCTGCTCCCGTATTCGTATAAACTCATCCCTCCAAGAAAATAGCCTGCTGGATCTCGTTGCAGGAAGCGCCCTAGAACGGGGTCCACGGTGCGCGCCCGGTAGTAGTAGAGCACCAAGCCGGCCTTGTCGTCGGTAAAGTGGTTGGGGGTATTGGCATCTTGGATGTCGTACACGTCCAAGCGGCGGCCGGTGAAGAAGTAGGGGTTGGCGGCGCGGCTTACGACCATCGCGCCCGTCATCAGCGCCGCGTCGCCGCGCGGGGTCTGGCCCGAGCCGTTGTAGGCGTGGGCGAACAGGACGTAGTCGCTGCCGTCCACGTCGCCGTCGCAGTCGAAGTCCGACCGCCAGCCGAGCGTGCCGCTCGGCGCGTTGCCCGGGCCGTTCTGGTGGGACTCGAAGACGGCGTGGTCGTCGCCGTCCACGTCGCCGTCGGTTCGCGAAGCGAACCGCTTAGCCGTTCCGCAGGAACGGCCGTCGCCGTCGTAGTCGGCCGCGTACGGCAGGACCGCGCACGCGCTCATCACCGGCTGGCCGTAGGCGTCGTAGTCGTA
>Ga0180432_10008539_pt1 | contig 12710 bp, 6 predicted proteins | sample SS_ome_10_FD_132414 | JGI IMG/M metagenome (GOLD analysis project Ga0180432, IMG submission 132414) | Hypersaline lake sediment archaeal communities from the Salton Sea, California, USA - SS_1_MS_2 metaG | ecosystem: Environmental > Aquatic > Non-marine Saline and Alkaline > Hypersaline >...
ACAATGGGACCATAGGACAATGGGACCATAGGACCGAAGCCGGCCACGATGACCGCAACAAGAACCCCTGCACGCCGATTCCGATGCCCCACGTTCCCAGTCTCAAGCCACAAGCGCGCGAGGGTCCTCAAAGGCTGATGTGCTCTCTGCCAAGCGGCAATCTTTTTATAGTCTCGCGTCACGCCTCGCGGTCTTGATCCCATGGTCCTATGGTCTCATGGTCCCGATTCTGCGTTGCGGGGCCGAGGCAGATGATGCCACACGGCTTCAGCGGGTCAACGTCCGCTCCGCCTCTTCTTCCGGGTGGTTTTCTTTTTTTCTTTTTTCTCGACAGAGGCAAGGTATTCGCTGATGACCTTCTCGGCTGCTTCCTTGTCTTCGGCAAGCACTATCACTTTGCCCCATCCCTTCTGGGTGGAGTTGTAGCCGTCGAAAGCGGCATCGTGATAAGCGCTGACCATTGCCGGTATGCCATTCTCTTGCAGGAGGTCCTCAAAAACCTGCCCCTCAAGTGCGCTGTCAACTTCGTGGACCACGCATGTGCGTTCTTCCTTGCCCATTTTTTCACACCTCTAGTTGAGCCCTTTGCCCGAGTGATTCTGCATAACGCTTTCGAACCGGCTCCACCTTCCCTGCGACGAACTGCTGCGTCTGTTGGGACGCAAGACCGACGAACCGGCCCGGATCGGCGAGCTCCGGTATCCGCTGCCGGATTCCCGCAAACGCCGGGTCGCCCATCAGCCTTTCTATGAGGTCATTTTCGCGGCCGTCTTCTTTCACGCGCCGGGCTGCTTCGTGCGAGTGGGTCCTGATCCGCTCGTGAAGCTCCTGGCGGTCTCCTCCGGCCTGCACGCCCGCCATGAGTATAGCTTCGGTGGCCATGAAGGGCAGTTCCCTGTTGAGGTGTGCCCGGATAACATTCGGATACACCACCATCCCCTCGGCCACGCTCAGGCACAGGTTGAGGATTCCGTCGGCGGCCAGGAAGGTTTCCGAAAGCGACAACCTCCGGTTCGAGGAGTCGTCGAGGGTACGCTCCATCCACTGCGTCGCGGCGGTATGGGCGGCGTTTTGAGAGTTGCCGATCACGAAACGCGCCAGCCCGCAGATTCGCTCGCAGCGCATAGGGTTGCGCTTGTAGGCCATCGCCGACGAGCCGATCTGCTTCTTTTCGAACGGTTCCTCGATCTCTTTCATGTTGGCCAGCAGACGGATATCGGTTGCCATTTTCGCCGCAGAAACGGCCGATCCCGCCACGGATGCCAGCACCTGCCAGTCGATCTTCCGCGTATATGTTTGGCCGGTGATTGTCAGGCGTTTCTCGAAGCCCATCTTTTCGGCGACCAGCTTGTCCAGCTGCCCCACCTTGTCGGCGTCGCCGCCGAACAGTTCGAGAAAGCTCGCCTGCGTGCCGGTCGTGCCCTTTACTCCGCGGAAGGGCAGGGTCTCGACGCGGTATTCGAGCTCGGCGAGGTCCATCACGAAATCCTGCAGCCACAGGCATGCGCGCTTGCCGACCGTAGTCGGCTGTGCCGGCTGAAAATGCGTGAAGCCCAGGCAGGGCAGGTCCTTGTAGCGGATCGCGAATTCAGCCAAAAGATCAATTATTGAGGCAAGGCGGCGGCACAGCAGGCGCATTGCCTCGCGAAGGATGATAAGGTCGGTGTTGTCGCCCACGAAGCAGCTCGTGGCGCCGAGGTGGATGATCGGCCCGGCAGCGGGGCACTGCTGCCCGAAGGCATAAACGTGCGCCATCACGTCGTGGCGCACTTCGGCCTCGCGCCGCTTTGCGACGTCGTAGTTGATGTCGTTCTGGAACCGCCTCATCTGGGCGATCTGCTCTTCCGAGATGTCCAGCCCCAGCTCGCGCTCCGCCTCGGCGAGTGCGATCCACAGCCGGCGCCACGTACGAAACTTGAAGTTCGGCGAGAAGATCGCGCACATCTGGGGCGTGGCATTGCGCTCGGCCAGCGGGCTCAGGTAGGTGTCGTAGTTATCCGCCATAATCTCCGCTTTCAAAACCGGGTACCGCTCGAAGTCGTCACAGGCTCGGCGCGGCCTTTCCGGCGAGCAAGCGCCGATAATGAAAAAGATACTGCTGCGCGTAGCCGGCGTCGGGGCCGAAGATCTCGGCCGCGCTGCGCCTGATCTCCCTTTCGTTCTCTCCGCAGCCCGGGAATAGCTCGCGCATCGCCCGCGCCACCCACACGTCTACCGGAAATGCCTCGCGGAAGCCCAGCGAAAACAGGCACACGCAGTCGGCCACTTTATCGCCCACTCCCGGCAGTTTTTTGAGCTCTTCCCGCGCGGCCGGATAGCTCACTCGCGCGATGCTCTTCAGCGAGCTGTCCGAGCACAACCGATCTGCCCGGGCCAGGTATTCGGCCCGGTATCCTATGCCCGTTTTTCGCAGCAAGCCGGCGTCGCTCAGGCTGCCCGGCTCCGGGAAGGCATAGTCGGAGCGCCCGTCGCAAGCAATTGGCGTGCCGAGCATCTTCGACATCATATTCAGCGAGCGAGTGATCTTGGGTATATTGGACCTCGCGGAACAGATGAACGACACGAGGCACTCCCACGGATCGTACCTGACGATGCGCAGGCCGCGGCAGGCCCGGATCGCATGGCGAATGGGGCGTATTCGCCCGAGCCGCTTCAGCGTCCCTGCGAGGTCGTCGTCGAGGCCCAAGAACCGCCTCACGAGCTTCTCGCCGGCTCCGCCGAACTCCAGGTTGTCGCCGCGCTGCCTCAGCCAGAAAAGCTTGTCACGCCGGCAGACGAAATACCTGTCGCCGATTCTCTTACAACGAAAAACCTGTCCGCTCGCGAGCGTCTGCTCCAGATCGAACAGTTCAGCCTTTATCGACTTTTCCGAAGGCATTACGCCGGGCCCCGCATATCTTCACTCCTCGCGCTTCGCGCCTTCGAGAACGCGCAAGTGGCAGGTGTCGTTCAGAGCCGTCAGCCGCCATCCGTACAGCCCGATCTCGATAATATGGATCGAAGCGTTGTCGGCGGCGTAACGACTGACCCCGTCCGTGCTGATGCCCAGCGTGTGTGCGATGGCGCACTTGCACGGCCCGCCATGAGTGACGAGCACGCTCGTTTGGCTGGGGTGTTTCTCCAAGACCTCGCCCAGGAACGCGATCACGCGTTCCCGGAGTTGTGCGACCGATTCTCCACCCGGCGGTGTCCCGCGGAAATCGCCCCGAGCCCAAGCGTCGAACGCCGCCGGGCTCTCGGCTTGCACCTCTTCGAACGTCTTGCCTTCCCACCGGCCGAGGGATATCTCGCGCAGCTTTGGCGTGGCGACTATTTCGAGTCCGATCTCGGCTGCTATGATCTCGGCCGTTTGCATCGCGCGGGCGAGGTCGCTGCTGTAGAGGTTGTGCGGCTGCTCCTCGGGGAGGCGGCGGGCAAGCAATTCTGCTTCCTGCCGACCGCGCTCGTTCAGCGGCGTGGACTGGTGACCTTGCAGCCTCGATTCGGCGTTCCAGTCCGTTTCTCCGTGCCGCACCAGGATCAAACGCGTACGCCTGCAGAGGGCTTGCGGTGAAGAGGTCGCGGCTTCGGTTTCTTCTATTCTTCGCACCCCGGCGAGCGTGACCACGTTTCCGCAATCGCACCGCACCGTTCTGCCGAACTGAAAAAGGGTGGCGTCGTATTCACGCCCGCACTTTTCGCACCGAATTGCCATGGATTTCCGCCGTAAGTATAATAGCAGACGCGCCGGGCCGTATCAAGTCCGTTTCGCATCGCAACGCGCTTACGCTCTCGGCTCGCGGGGTCCGAAGCCGATCACCGAGTCCTGTGTAATGATTATCAACACGCCGTCGACCACCTTCAGGGCGTGGACGGTTTTGTCTTTGAAAGCGATCTCCTGCAAGGTTTCACCGGACACCTTGTCGAGCAGCAGCACTTTCGATGCCCCGGTCGGCAGATTCCGGGGGTCCGCCTGGTTAAGCGCCACCACCAGTTGAGAATCGGTGACGATCATATCCCCGACGAAAGGCAGCCCATCACACGCCACCTGCCAGGCGTTTCGGCCGGTTTCAATTGAGAACGCATCGATATGGGCTTCGGAACCGGCGAGCGGCCGGGAGCAGACGTATACCCTCTCTTGGTCGGCGGCGATTCGCCCGAGTACGAATCCGCCGCGTGGCGCCAGCGACCACAACGACCTGCCCGTGGCAGCCTCGATCAAGTCTACAGCCATGTTTTCCGTGGCCGCAAGGATCAATTCTTTGCCGTGCTCCTGGGCGGCCGCGAGCCGTTTGAATATTCTCGGTCCCGATCCGCCGAGATGCCGCGCCCATATCTGTTGTCCGATATCCTCACCCTCGCCCGTAACGTTGTAGCACAAGATATCTCGGCCGATGGCGGTGCAAATCCTGCCTCCTGCCGGCTCGAGCATCACCGGGGGCTCGGTCGCCATCGCCTCCGCGCCGGCGCTCGCGATCCGTGAGCCGTCGGCCAGCGAATAGAACGAAACGTAGACGTCGCGCTCCGACTCCATCTCCACTATCACCGCGACGTCGCCGACGATGCACGGGTCGGAGATCGGGTTGCGGGCGAGCGCCCGCTTCCACACTTGCCGCCCGGTCGCAACGTCCCACAGTGCCGCTGTGCCCGGCGTGCGCAATGTCTGCGGTCGCGGCTGTCCCGGCATAATGCGTGTTTGCACCGTCTCGGAAGTAAGGCTCAATATCTTGCTTTCCCGGAGGTCGAGCCCGTCGCGCGGAGTCGGCCGCGGGACCCTGAACGGATCGCATTTGCCAACGCTGACGACAAACTTCCGGATGAGTTGCCCGGTGGCCGGATCAAGGCATTGAATGAGTTTGTCGCGCGAGATGACCATTGCGGCTCGGCGCTCGGGGGCCGGCGTTTCCTCGGCCGGGGCGTCAACGTCGGCCATGCCCGCGAAGTGGACCCGGTCACCGCGCGTTACGTCCTGATCCAGCACCGGCCGCTCGCCGAGCTTTGCTTCAAGAACGATTTCGCGCTCGCGGCGCTGCACCTTGACCTTGACCTCCGTGCCGGACGGCGTGTTGCCGCAGGCGCGGATTAGTGATGGCGTATCAGGTACCTCGGCGCCGTCAAATTCTATGATAACGTCGCCGATCTCCATCCCCGCCGCTTGGGCCGGGGTCCGAGCGAGCACATCCAGGACCTTCGTTCCGGCGTCCTGCGGCCGGGTATCCTGGAGGCTAACGCCCAGCCAGCCGGCGGTGTTTTTCCAGACAGGCGATCCGTCGCGCGCCCGCCGGCAGTAAAGGTTCTTGAGCATGATCACATAGAAGAGTTCCTGCACTGTCTCGCCGATAACCGGCACGTTGGCAAATTGCGGGCAGCTCCGGCCGGTGTCGGCCGCGAACGACCACCGCCGGTCGAGCGGGGTGAAAAGGCTCACTTGGGCGGCCGGCGAGCGCCCCGTCGTTATGCCCTGCTTCTCGAGGCACAGCGCGAGGAGGGAGCGTGCCTCATCCGACTGGGCAGCCGACGGCCGCCGCCGCAACAGGGCCGCCAGGCACGCGCCGGCCGATCTGTAGTTATTCTCCCTAATCGCGTGCTTGGCGATCTTCAGCAGGCACGATGCCAGAAAACCGGTGTTGGGGTACTCCCGGAGGATCCTCCGCGCGGCGCCGACCTCATCGCCCGCGTGGTTCAGGATTTCTTCTACTTTCGCGTCGTATGCCGCATAGTGCTCCCGGCCGTGCCGCTCCAGCAGTTCGGTAAGCCTTGCCTGGGCAAAGGTCCTTGCCCGCACAAAGAGGTAGCCGTCGGGATGGAAGTAATCCTCCGGATACTCGCTGATCATGGCCTGAAGCATTTCGACGGCTGCTGCTATGTTGCCGAGTGCGGCGTGTGTTTCCGCCATTCTTGCGGACGCCTCGAGCTTGGCCTCGCGCCCGGGCGCCCGCCCGTGAGCCTGAATGAAGCTCGCGAGGGCCCGAGCGGGATTTCCCGCAGCTATGTGCGAGTCGCCGAGGTCCATATAAATTGCAAACAGCTCGCCGAGAATGGTCTTGGCCAACCGCCTTCGGGCCCCTTCTTGCTCGACGATTTTGTAGGCAATCTCGTACTCGCGGGCGGCGGCGGCGTATTTTCCCCGCCACAGATAATACGAAGCCAGCTCGGCGTGGAGCGTGGGGCTCTGGGGCGACTTCTCGAGTTTGGCCAGAAGCTCCTCGGGCCTGACCCGCTCATCGAAGACTTGCACGCGATCCTCGCCCGCTATGATGAGCTTGCCGCCTGCGATCAGAAGATTCCCGGACTGCACGATTCCCTCGAGGTCCTTCTGGAGGGTCAGCCATTCGTTCCATGAGGCGTAGGGGCGGCCGGCGCCCGCGAACCGGCCGGTCTCGAGGCGGATGAGCTCGATACCATCCTTAGTAGGACACAGTGCAAAATCTTCGGCCAGCACCCCCCGGCCCAATGGGCCGTCGGTCAACTGGTGCGACCACCGCTCGGCGCCGTCCTCCCCGATGTACGCCGCGCGGATGCCGCTCAAGACAACGCCGCCGTTTTTCACACCCAGCAGATAGTAATAGTCGCCCCCGACCGGGTGCCGCCACTGCACCCTGCCGGTGCTCAGGCTGATCGCATAAAGAAACTCCGATCCGCTGGGCAGCACGTACATCCGCCCGTTTGCGACTATCGGGGGATTGTTGGGGCGGAATGACCTTCTGTAGGGGAACCTCGGCGTTGCCCGCCCGGCGGCCAGCTCGTACACGTTCTTCCAGATCGTGCGGCCGGTTGTGGCATCTACGGCGGCGGCCAGGCCCGTGTTGGCCGCAAAGTACACGACGCCGTCCTTTTCGGCGGGTATTTCGGCGGCGCCGTTGCCGTTGCGGTAATTATATCTGATGTTCGCCGGGCCCGAGCAGATGAATGTCTTCCACAGCAGGCCGCCCGTGGGGGCGTCGAACGCGCAGAGGTAAACATCGTCGCCCGGGGTTTGTATCGCCCCGACAAAAAGCTTGCCGCCGCTCACAATGGGCGCGGAGGCAAACGACAGCCGCTTGAGTTCTTTGTCTTTCTCGCGGCCGCCTCCGCGTTCCCACACGATTCTTGGCTTTCGGCCGCCGGGCTTTGCTTCGAGCGCCACGAGCTTGTAGCGATAAGACGTAGTGTGGTTGTCGTAGCTGACGTGAATAATATTGGCGTATACTTTGCCTGCGGCGGCCGTAACGAACAGCGAGCCGCTGCCCCTGCCATAATGATGGAATCGGCGCAGCGGAGCTCCGCGCCGGTCGCGCAGCACCTCCCGATATTCCCAGATCTCGTCGCCGCTGATAATATCTCTGGCCGACACCGAGTTTCGGGTACGGTAGTAAACAACGCCGTCGTGCGCGGCAGGCTCACACATCATTCTCGGCGCGATATTGGGCGTCGGGCGGGCGACCTGCTTCGATCCGCTTCCCCGGCCGTCGTCCTCCTCCGCCTGCTGATGCCAGCGGAGCCTACCCGGCAGCGCTACCTTTTGCGGGGAGCGAGAGTGCGAATTGTCGCCGCCGAAGGTGCCCCAGCTCGCGGGGGGGCGGGCTATAGGCGGCAAGGCCGTTATCGCATCTACCCACTCGGTCGCATCGGCGGCGTACGTCGCCAGATGCGACTGTACGAACTTGGCGACGTGGCGCGCCTCAATGCGCAGGCCGAGCGCGTGAAGGCAGGCTCCGGCCTTCACCAGCGCAGGCGCAGGCGAGAAACCCGGCCGGGCGCCGGATCGCAGCCGCGAAAAAACAAGTCGGCAGCCGGCGAGGGCGGCCGCGTATTCTCCGCGCTCCAGCCACAGGTCCGCCGCATGCTTGAGAGCAAGGTGAGCAACCGATGATATGGGATAGCGGTCGGCGACTTCACGGAGAAGCGCGGGGGATTTTGCCCGGAGCGCCTTTTGGTACGCGGCTTCGGCCGCAGCGTCGTTGATGGTCCTGTAGATCCGAATCGCCTCGTCGGGCAACGAAAGCATCCGCCGCCGGCAGTATTCGTCCACCGGGATGTAGATGCCGTCGGCGGCCCGGAAATCGGCGCGCACCGCGTCGTCTATCAGCACCTGATAAGCGGCCAGTGCATCGGCCCATTCGCCTTCGGCCCGCCTGTCTTCGGCGGTGCGAAGCACCCTTATTACGCGGTCGTTCGGTTCGCTGAGAAGAGTTAGTCTCGGCCAGGCAAGTTCGCCCGCGGGAAGCGGCTCCGCCGGCAGTTCCTCTGCGCCGATGAGCTGCCGTACTTCCGTCAGAAAGCCACGGGCTACTTCGCTATGAAGTTCACCGGCCGCAGTCGTTTGTGTTGCGGCCACAAACAGCGCGGCCACGATGCAGCCAAGCAACAGTATTCTGAGCGGCATGGCCAAACGGTCCTCAAAGAGAATGCCGAGAAAAGCGCAATGCAGCGCCCCCGCCGCTGATCGATACATAGCGGGCGGGCTCTCCATGTGTTAACATTATACCAGAGGAAGCGGCGCCTGTGCAAAAACAAATTCTTCTTAGAGCAGGGTTCCTCCGCAGAACCGTGATCCAGCGGGGGCCGGCCGCGGTCGGCCGGCAGTTCTTTGATCGTTTTCAGGCAGGGCTGCGATGCGGCCCCTAGCCGCTCGATTCGGCCCGTGTTGTGAGGGAAAGTCTTCCGGCAGTGCCTCAAAAGCACCTTGCATGCAAGATGATCTCATAGAACAACGGGGTCGAAAAACCGAACGTTTGCTTGACAAAGGGTATTTTGCATTGTATAATGCTAATTAGAAGGGAAATTCGCCCTGCACCCTTTCCAGCAAAACTTGATGCGGAAGGCAAACCCGGAACGCGCCATTTGCAAGGAGGAACCGCTATGAAAAAGGGAGGTATCGTTCTGCTCGTTTCTCTCACGACAGTTGCTCTATGCTTCACCGCGCTCGCGGCCGACGGCATCGTTGTGCGGCGCGCGGTCGTCGTCGGGGTCTCCGACTATCTGTACGTCAATTCTCTGCAGTTCTGCGACTCCGACGCGCAGGTATTTCGCTCCGAGCTATTGAAGGACGACAGATGGACCGCAGGCAATATCAATCTGCTTGTAAACTCCGGGGCTACCAAAGCCAACGTACAGGCGGCCGTGGCCTCGATGGTCTCAGCGGCGGACAGCGACGACATCTGCATATTCTTTTTTTCGGGGCATGGCTTTGCCAGCTCGGATCTCTCGCCGTACGACGAGGCCGATAATATGGACGAATACCTCGTGCCGCACGACGGCGATGATGACTTGTCACTGATAAGGGACGACGAACTCGCCAACTGGCTCAGCGGCGCCCCCTGCACGGTCATTGTATTCCTCGACGCTTGCTTCAGCGGCGGGCAGGCTAAGGGCATAACAATGGCCGCAGACCAAAAGAGAAGGATCAAGACGATCAACCTCGGCGGCCCGGTGCCCGCACGTGGAGACGGCTTCGCAAAGGACATGGCCGGGCGCCCGGGGGCGAAAGATCTCAACTCCCTCTCCAACATGGTAGTCCTTTCGGCGTGCGACGACGACCAAGCCTGCGTGGAAGATGGGATACTGGCGCACGGGGTGTTTTCGTTCTACTTGGTGGAGGCAATGAACTCGTACCTTGCCAATACCGATAGCGATGGTGATATCTCCGCTGAAGAGGCATACCATTACCTCCGGCCACACTCGTCCGCCGTCTGGATGTATGAGGATCCATCCGACCCGTGGTTCCCGCAACGCCAGGACGCTCAACTGGTGGACAACCGGCCGGGCGAGGCCGAGTTTTTTCATGCCCCCCCCGCCGGCCCCAACGCCGTGATCGCTTCGTGGAACATGAACGCTTTCCCTTTCGGGTGGACGGAGGGCCCGTCTTCCAACCCCTGGGGGTGGGGTACGCCAACGGGCGGCAACGGCGACGCGGGCGACCCCGACCCCACGGGAGGCTATACCGGCACAAAGGTTTTCGGTTACAACCTTACAGGCGGTTATAACAACGAAATCTCCGAGTATTTCTTCAAGAGCTCCTCTGTGGACTGCTCCGATTACTCTCGTGTTCATGCGCGCTTCCGTCGATGGCTCGGCGTGGAGGGATGGGGCTATGACCACGCGATATTCCAGGTGTCGAACAACGGCAGCACGTGGACCGATGTGTGGACCAACTTCGAAAACAGCATCAGCGACAGGGAATGGGTGCTGTGCGAGTACGACATTTCCTCGGTGGCCGCTGAGCAATCGACAGTTTACCTGCGATGGGTCATGGGGCCGACCGACACCTCGTACACGTTCTGCGGCTGGAACATCGACGACGTTGAGCTGCGCAGCGACGCAGGCGTAACAAGCCTTAGCATCAGCGGCGCCAAGTTCAATGACCTCAACCTCAACGGCATCTGGAACAGCGGCGAGCCGGGCCTGCCGGGTTGGACTATCTTCCTGGACCTCGACGAGAGCGGCGGCCTGAACGGCGATGAACCCTGGACCCTGACGAACGCCGTGGGACAATATTTATTTGAGGATCTCGAACCCGGGACGTACACCGTCGCGGAAGTGCTCCAGGACGGTTGGGTCCAGACTTTCCCCGTAATAGGCTTCCATCAGGTAACGGTGAGTGACGGCCTGCCCGCCGGGAATATCAATTTCGGCAACGCCATACCCGTCCCGCCTTCCATCAGCGGCGCGAAATTCGAGGATGCCAACGAAAACGGCGTTTGGGACGACGACGAACCCGCCCTGCCGGGTTGGACCATCTTCCTGGACTTAAACAAGAACGGCGTGCCGGATCAGTTCGATGAGACCCTCGTATTCAGCTCGGGGAATGTGCCCAGGGTCATTCCCTCTTCAACCACGATCACCTCGACGCTGGAGGCGAGCACTGTCTTCAAACAAATACAAGATATCAACGTTACGCTGAACATCACCCACGGGTGGGATTCCGATCTGGACGTGTATCTGGTAAGCCCGGAGGGCACCAGTGTGCAGCTCTTCACCGACGTCGGCGGTTCGGGAAAAAACTTCGACAATACCACCCTGGACGACGAGGCGGCGACGCCGATTACTTCGGGGACGGCGCCGTTCATCGGCGTTTATTCTCCCGAAGGCTGGCTGGCGGATTTTGACGGAGAAAACGTCAACGGCACGTGGACACTAGAAATCACCGACGATACGGCTGGATACGACGGTGCGCTCAACAGTTGGTCGATCACTATGGCCTTCGCCGGCGACGAGCCTTCGACTCAGACGAACGCCCAGGGAGAATACATATTTGAGGACCTCGAAACCGGGGCGTACACCGTCGCGGAAGTGCTCGAGGAAGGTTGGGCTCAAACCTTCCCTGAAGAAGGGTTCCATCAGGTAGCCGTGGGGGTCGGCTGGCCCGCCAAGAATGTCAATTTCGGGAATGCCGTGCTCCACACGGGGGCCATCAGCGGCGTGAAATTCGCGGATGCCAACGAAAACGGAGTCTGGGACGACGGAGAACCCGGCCTGCCGGGTTGGACCATCTTCCTCGACCACAACGGCAGCGGTGTTCCCGACGAGTTCGAGGGCACTCTCGTATTTGACTCAGAGGACACGCCCATGGAAATTCCCTCCTCAAACACGGTCACCTCGACGCTGGAGGCGAGCACCCTCCTCACACAAATACAAGACATCAACGTGACGGTGGACATCGCCCACACGTGGGATACCGATCTGGATGTGTATTTGATAAGCCCCGAGAATACCAGGGTGGAGCTCTTCACCGATGTTGGCAGCTCGGGAGACAACTTCGAGAATACCACCCTGGATGACGAGGCGGCGACGCCGATCACCTCGGGGACAGCCCCGTTCAGCGGCAGCTATAGCCCCGAAGGCCTGCTGGCGGATTTTGACGGAGAAGACCCCAACGGCACGTGGACGCTTGAAGTCACCGATGATTCGGCCGGCGACGATGGTACGCTCAACAGTTGGTCGATCGCCCTCGCATTCACCGACGACGAGCCTTTTACTCAGACCAACGAGGAGGGCGAGTATATATTCGAGCGCCTCGATCCGGGGACGTACACCGTCGCGGAACTGCTCGAACAAGACTACTGGGAGCAGACTTTTCCGGCGGCGCCGGGAACACATACGGCGCCGGTGACGATCGCAAACACCACTGCCGACATCAATTTCGGGAACAGGTTCTTACTCGATGTCACCGGCGATTGCGCGGTCAACATCCTCGATATGATCGCCATCCGGAATCACCTTGGCGAGGCCGTCGTCTCCGACGACAACGACATATACGACGTCACCGGCGACGGCAAGATCGACGTCCTCGACATGATCGCCATCCGGAATCACCTTGGTGAGTCGTGTGTACCCTCACCCTGAGCTGAGCTCCCGGGTGGTTCGCCCTGATCGGCCGTTCGGTTGTCACACGTTTTTCGCGCTGCGGATTGTGTTGGGCGCTCATATCGCGCCGACGGCTTTCAGCCACGATTGTGCGATGAGAGCGTGGCCTGCGGATAGCGGGTGAACTCCGTCCATCGCCCAGAATACCGGCTCGCGGCGCATTGCCGCCGCTGCAAAGATGCCGTCCATCGGCACAAGCACGGCCCCGAACTCCCGGCCGAGCCTGCGAGCGATATCGATCTTCGGGTCGAGGTCTTCCCGCCACGCAAGCCGGTCCTCGGGCGTGGGCAGCACAAACGGCTCGATGATCACGATCCGCGCGTTCAACAGGTCGCGCACCTGCGTGAGAATGGTGCGGTAGTCGCGCTCGAACTCTTCGTGCGGGG
>Ga0180432_10008540_pt1 | contig 12710 bp, 8 predicted proteins | sample SS_ome_10_FD_132414 | JGI IMG/M metagenome (GOLD analysis project Ga0180432, IMG submission 132414) | Hypersaline lake sediment archaeal communities from the Salton Sea, California, USA - SS_1_MS_2 metaG | ecosystem: Environmental > Aquatic > Non-marine Saline and Alkaline > Hypersaline >...
CGACAATTTCGAAGTTCGCGACCTGTTGCCGGCAATTTATGCTGATCGAGAGACAACGCCATTGAGGGCGGACGTACGGCCTGGGAGGAACCAATTCAAATTTGAGCTCGTTGAGCCACCGTCACCCGGCCATTAGCAAAGGAAAACGCCGGCAGAAGTGAGGCGTTGCTAAGAGATTATTGCCAGTTTGGTGGATTGGATTGTTGACCCTCACTCTGGGGTTCAATCGCCCATCTGCCGCTGAATGTTCTCGAATCGCATTTCTCCGGCGTTGTCGTCATAGACGACGCTGCCAGCAAGGCCATTGAGTTCGACCCGGGCAAACCGGCCCCGGCGGTTGCCATAGCGGAGCAGGACTACTTGCTGCGGAAGCGGCTGGTCGCCGGCCGCAGAGACAAGCCGCAGTGTTCCCCGGTCGTTCAGGCCGACTTCCTGGTCAACCGTAATCGGGCTCACCCCGGCCGCATCGATCAGATATTCAAGCACCCCGCGGTCGCTGGCGAGGTGTAGCACGCCTAGTTGAATCACCGGCTTCGTCCCTTCGACCCGGAAGATGGCGTTAGTCGCCTGCCAGTCGCCAAGCCGCAAGCTGCCCGGCCCCGTCAGTGTGCCGTCGCGGATGATATAGCGAACCGGCTCTTCGGCGTGCAGGCTATGCAGGAACAGGTTGCTGGCGACCCGAAACTGGCCGCCGGTCTGCAGCAGCCTGCCCCCGCCGAATTCACTCAGGACAAACGGACGACGGGCCTCAACGAGCCCGCCGTTGAGCTGCATGTCAACAGTGGTCGCTCGGCCGGCGGCCAGCCGGACGACGTTTTCCGCAATCAGGTAGCCACTGTCGATCACGAGGTCGAGATGCGTATCAGGTGGCATGCAGAGATTGGCTTGGTCTCGGCTATCACTGAGCGTCAGCATGCCGCCGGCAAGGTGCAGCCGGCTCCGGCCAGCGATATTGAGTTGCTCGACTGACAGGGTGCCACCCGGCAGGAGCTGGAGGCCGCAGGTTCCCCCCGGCTCGCCGAGGTTCAGCATGGCGAGCGACTGGGGACTGTCGATGGCCAGGAACGCATCGCTGCCGATGCTGACGCCGGCTCCTGAAGCACTGTCTGGTGCCGTGGTGGTTTTCCCCTCAAGGCTCGACGAGGAACCCGGCCAGCGGGCCGGGCTGGCTGGACGGCCGATCCCGGTGATCGGCTGGTGGTTCACTGTCGGCTGCGACGATGGTTCTGGCAGCCGGCTGGCGACCGTGCCCAGCGGTTCGCTGGTGCCCGCCTTGGGGTCAAAGCGGTGCCGCTCGGCCTCGCCAATTCGCATGCTGTTTGGTGAGCCGACAAACGAGGCTTCGACCGCGCCTCGCCGGACCGCCACCTGGGGCCGGCCGTCAGGGGGAACCGTCACCTCGAACTCGGTGCCGAGATCGACCACCCGCAGCCCCGGGGCCTCAATGGCAAACCCCTCCGCTCCCTCCGGTACCGCCGCACTGATGTGGCCGGCCGCAAGCAGCACCTGCATGTCGCTGCTCAGGTCGAACTGAGCCGGTCCGTCAACCGTCAGCTCCACAGCGGATGACAACAGCAGCGACAGGGTGCCCTTGCCAATTTTCACGGGGCCGGCGGCGAGTCCCGTGCCGCGGGTCGGTGCTGCCGCGGTGGGGCCCTCCCATTGCAGGTCTGGCGTATGGGCTGCAACGACCGCAACCGTCGGCACCGCTGGAACTGTGTTGTTCGTTTTCCTCAGGAACCAGGTGCCCCATCCAAAGGCGGCAAGCCCCAGCAATGCCGCCATGACCGCAGCTATGGAAAGCCAGGCCTTCCGCGGCCAAACGACCGGAGCGGTCGAAAATGCGTGTTGGCTGAGAGCCAGCAGGTCGCTGCCATCGGCATAGTGGTCTTCCAGCAGTTCCCGCAGAAGGGTGTGCCGGGCCAACAGATTTGCAGCCGCAGGGTCGGTCCCGACCGCCTCGGCCACCGCTTGCAGGTCAGCCTCCCCGGCGGTGCCGTCGAGGTACGCCTGGATCTGGTCATCAAGCGTTGAACGGTCACGATTCATGAGGTGTGCTCCTGACGGGTGAGCGTTCGTTCAATGCAGGCCAGTAGCGTCCGTCGGATCCGATGCAGCCGAATGTAGATTGCGTTGGTCGTCAGGCCGAGCCGCTCAGCGAGCGTTGTGGCCGACATGCTTTCGCCGTAATGGCGGTCAAGCAGGCTGCGCTCAGCCGCCGACAGTTTGCCCAGGCAGCCTGCCAGGATCTGCCGGCGGTCGTCGGCTGAGCGGTGCAGGTCTTCGTGGGCGACCAACAGGTTGTCGAGGGCCAGTTGATCAAACCGATGCCGATCGCGGCCCTGCTTGCTCCAGTAGTTCATCACCTTATTGCGGGCGATGCCGAGGGCCCAGGCCGTGAAGCTCCGCGAGCGGTCGTACTCGCTGAACTTGTCGACGATTGTCACCGCCACCTCCTGCGTGAGATCCTCGACATGCTGATGATCACGGACGAGCGAGCGGATAAACCGCCGGACCGGCTGTTGGGCTTCTGTCCAGGCGGTGGTGCATTCCCGCATCAACTGCACATGGTCACGTTCGGGCACGACTGTTTCCGGGGCGAGAGAGCGTTGCGGCCGACAGATTTCGGCTACCGTCAGTTCTGCCATCGTGGCCAAATCTTTCGGGAATGCTGCCGCGGGGATTTTCGCGGGTCGTTTGTGACGCGTTGGGGCCTTCGGCCAATGCCATCTCGCCGGACGTTCGTTCCGGGCATCCTGCCCTCACTCACTCGACGGAAACGTCGCTTCGCCATCCGGACTGCGTTCAGTTTCCGACGCCGCTCGATTGGCACGGGCCTAGGCACTTACCCAAAAATCCCCAGAAACCCTCCAACTATCGAGCGGCATTCACCGGGTCAGCAGCAGCTCGGCCCAGGTGGTCGGGTCGCTTTCCCAGGGAAACTCGGGCGGGGCAAAACCGGGCAGCTTGCCCAGCCGGCGGTCGACCGCGGCGGCAAAGAAGCCCAGCCGGGGGCTTTCGTCAGGATCCCAGCCGGGCAGGGCGGCAGCTGTGATGAAGGCGTCAAGGTGCCAGCCGGAACTGCGGTTCTCCGCCACGATGAAGACCGAGGCTTCGGGCAGCGGCGGGGCCGGCTCGCTGGAACGGGGAATCTGGGCCGCCACCGCCACCGGCTGGTCGGCCTGCGGGCCGCCACCGGTCGGCAGCAGGGCGAGCCGTCGGCAAAAGCGGCCAGCCCGGTGGCTTTCGCCGGTCGGCCGGGTGGCAATCCAGAGGTGCAAACCGTCACTGTCCTCTGGCTTTGTCGGCTGGCACCAGCGGCTGCCAGCGAGTCCGTCGATCCGCGCCCGCACCCCAAGGCCCGCCTCGTTCCAGCCGACGGCGATTTCCAGCAGGTCGGGCACGCCGGCGAGCCCCGCCAGCCGTGGCAGCAGACAGCGGTCGTCGAGCTGGCTTGACCGCACCGGCCAGAGTCGTTCCCGCCAGGGGCAGGTGAGCCGCAGGCGAAACAGACCGGCGGCATTGACCAGAGGCATCGCGTGGGGCCCGGACGAGGAACAGGACGAGTCTGCGGGGTATGCTACCAAGCGGTATCAGGCTGAACATGCCGAGCCCCTTTTTCTGGAGACAGGACAGCCGCCCGATGCGTGTGCTGCAAATTGCCAGCGAAGCGATGCCGTTTGCCAAGACCGGCGGCCTGGCCGATGTGGCCGGTGCCCTGCCGGCGGCTCTTGAGCAGCTCGGCTGTGAGTCCACGCTCGTGCTGCCGGCCTACCGCAGTGTCTTTGGGAAGGGCCTGCCGATTGAAGCGACCGACCTGCGGTTTCCGGTGCCGGTGGGAAAGCGACACCTTGAGGCGACCGTCTTCCGGTGCGAACTGCCGGGGGGCGGCCGCACCTTTCTCATCGGCAACGACCACTGCTTCGACCGCGACAGCCTCTACGGGATGCCCGAGGCCTACGGAGACAACGCCGAACGATTCATCTTCTTCTCTCGGGCGGCCCTGGAACTGGCGGCCCGGCAGCCCGAGCCGTTTGACATCATCCATTGCCACGACTGGCAGACAGGATTGGTGCCCGCCTATCAGAAATTGCTCTATGACACCTGGCCGACCATTAGCAACGCCCGCACGGTGCTCACCATCCACAACGTGGCATTTCAGGGCCAGTTCTGGCACTGGGACATGCTGCTGACGGGCTTCCACTGGAAGTATTTCAACTGGGAGCAGATGGAGTTTTACGGCCAGCTCAACATGCTCAAGGCCGGCATCGTCTTCGCCGACAAGCTCTCGACAGTCAGTCCGACCTACGCCCGCGAGATCCAGTCTGCTCCCGGCGGCAACGGGCTTGAGGGGGTTCTTGCCGGCCGGGCCTCCGATCTCGTCGGCATCGTCAACGGGATCGACAGCGACGTTTGGAACCCCCGGACCGATCGGCACATTCCCCGCCACTACGGCGAGGACGACGTCGACGACGGCAAGTACACCGCGCGGGTGGCCCTGGCCGCGAGGCTCGGTCATGCCGCGCCCGACCCGCGACCGCTCGTCAGCTTTGTCGGCCGACTGGCCGAGCAAAAGGGGGTGGGGCTGATGCTTGACCTCATCAATCGGCTGGCCGGCTCGGGCCTGGTTCACTTTGTGATGCTCGGAGCCGGCGATCCGGCGACTGAGCAGGCCCTCCGGACAGTCGCCGCCTCGTACCCCGACACCGTCGATCTGGTGATCGGCTTTGACGAGTCGCTGGCCCATCTGATTCAGGCTGCCTCCGACATCCTGCTCATGCCAAGTCAGTACGAGCCCTGCGGGCTGGCCCAACTCTATGCCTTTCGCTACGGCACCATTCCGGTGGTGCGGGCGACCGGGGGGTTGGTTGATACGGTGGTCGACACCACCGACGACAGCTTGGCCGACGGCACCGCCAGCGGGTTTGTCTTCGGGCCGTTTTCGTCGGCTGCCCTCGAAGAGGCAGTCCGGCGGGCGATTGCGTTGCGGGGCGAGCCCGAACGCTGGCAACGGCTCGTCCGGCGGGTGATGGGGCAGGACTGGTCGTGGGAGGCGAGCGGCCGGCGATACCTTGAGCTTTACCAGCAGACGCGGGCGGCGCCGCCCGTCGCGGTGGCCGACGTCGACTGACGCGTCCCGGGGAAGCGGCTGGCTGGCGGGGAAACTGGGCAAGCCGGTGGCCCTGGAAAAGCCGCAGAGCCGGTACCAGCGGCTGGTTTTGAGCCAATCGTCCCGGCCGTTGCCGACCGATGTTCCCGTCATGAACATGCTGAACTTTCAGACGATAACCCTGTTCGCCGTGCTGACCTGCCTGCAGGCCGCCACGGTCGAAACGGTGACAGCGGGCGAGTGCCGGGCCTGCCGAGGACCGTTCGGCGGCAAGACTATGCCCCGGGAAGATACCGGCTGCGGTCCGCGATATTGGGGCGCTTTCTGGGATGAACCCAACTGCCCCGATCCCTGCGACTGCCGCAACCAGTGGCGGGGCGGCCCGTTCCAATCTCCCTCGCTGGACCTGCTCGCGCCGTGGCAGTTGCCGCCCGGCCGGGGGTTTTGGTCGCCGCAGCAGTGCGGATATGCCACCGAAGGGCATTGTCACACCTGCGGCCAAAGCTGGTGGCCCCACTGGGTGAAGCGGGGCTGGTTCGCCGACTGAGTCGCGGACGGCCCCTCAGTTTCGAGCATCGCAGGCAAGCGATGCGGCGAAGGTGATCAGGTCGTCCCGTTCGACGCAGGCTGCCCGCAGCCGCTCGCCGGCCGCGCCGGCATGGGCCAGTTCGACCAGCGGCGGCAGCGTGGCCGACAGGGCAGTGGGCTGGGTCGGACCTCGCTCGGGGGGCCGCGACAGCACCGCCTCAACCGCCTCGCCGGGCCGGCCGAGGCGGGCCAGCAGCACGGCCAGCGTGTCCCAAGCGGCCGGGGCGTCGTACTGATCGGCGGCGCCGGCGGCCTCGCGGAAGTAGGCCACCGCAGCCTCGACATCCTCGCCTTGTTGGGCGGCGAAAAACAGCCGGGACGCGGTGCCAAAATCGGTGAAGGGCGGATCGCCCGGATAGCGGAAGTCCTCGGGCAGCCGGCAGGCGTAGGCCGCCAGCGGCAGCGCCTGCTTGAGGACTGCCGGCTCGGTGCAGACCCGGGCAAACCGCAGCACCGCCTGCAGATGGGAAGCGTCACAGTGAATGCTGGCATCGTCCACCAGTCCGCCGGCTGCCGCCAGCAGCCCTGCCACGCTGGCGTCGGCGCCGGCGTTCGCGGCGATGGTCTCCGGCGGCACCAGCCCCCGCTCCTCGAGATCGCGGGCGAGACTGGCGGCAAGTTCCCCGTGCAGGTGCTCGACCAGCAGGGCGGCGACCGGGGCCTGCCGATCAGGCGGCAGGGCGGCGACCGACTGTTCGTAGGCGGTGATCGCGTTGCAGGTTCCCTGCACGCGGAGCATGACGCGAATGCCGAGCGCCGGGTCGAGTCCCTCCCAGAGCGCGAGCTGGACAATTTCCTGAAGCGGTTGATAGCCGCTCTCATCAGCCTCACCGTCGTCGGCGAGCAGGCGGTCTGCGAGCAGCCCGAGGCGTTGGACCACCTCGTGCTGATCGACCGAGGCCCGCAGATACATCCAGCCGCCGGCCACCTCGCCGTCGTCAAAGAGCCCCCAGCCGACCTCGCGACAGGCGTCGATCGTGGCCGTGTCAAGTTGGCCCCGGAGATCGGCAGCGGCAGCGGCGAGCGGGCCGACGAGCGGCAGGCCGAGGCGGGACCGGGCCCGGAGCAGCCGGACGTCGAACAGCCCGTGCCAGCGACGGTGCTGCCGCAGGGTCTCCTCCAGCTGGCCCAGCATGGCGTCGGTACCGCCAGCCTGTTGGGTGGCGGTGAGGTCGGCAGCCAGGCCGGCCGTGTCGAGCGGGTTGTCAGTCATCGATCCGTTCACAGGTTGGGAAAAACCCTGAGTTTACCCGACAGGCTGCCGCTGCCGCAGCGATTCATAGGCAAGCACGGCAGCGGCTGCCGACACGTTGAGGCTGTCGGCGACGCCGAGCATCGGCAGGACGATGGTCGTGACCGCCAGCCGGCCGGCGGCTGCGGCCTCCTGCCAGGCTGTCGAGATGCCGCGGGCCTCGCTGCCGAGGAGCATCAGGCTCTCGTTGCCAAGGTCGGCGCGATGCCAGGGGCAGTCGCCATCCGGCGTGGCGGCGGTGACGAGGCGGCGGTGCTGCTGGCACCAGGTAATCGTCTCTGCCGTTGTGGCCACAGCCAGGGGAAGGTGGAAGACGGTGCCGAGGCTGGCCCGGATCACTGCCGGATGGGCCGGGTCGGTGCCGCTGCCGCAGACGATGACCCCGCCGACGCCGGCAGCATCGGCCGACCGCAGGATTGCCCCGAGGTTTCCCGGCTTTTCCACACCCTCAATCACGAACAGCGGCCGCCCGGCGGGCGGTTGAAACCGCTCCAGCGGGACACCCCGAAATCGCACCACCGCCACCAGCCCTTCATCGCGATCGCCGAAGGCGATGCGGCGGAACGGCCGGTCGGCCAGCGGCGTCGGCAGCATCCCGCGGGCGGCGAGTTCGGCCAAGACTGCATTCGGCCGAGCGGCCGTTGATTCGCCGTGCTGGCCGCCGGTTTCGGCGTTGACGAACACTTCACGAACCTCGACCCCGGCAGCGACGCAGCGGCTGAGTTCCCGCACCCCGTCAACCAGCGTCAGTCCGGTCTCGCGGCGGACTGACGCGTCGCGGAGCCGGGCGGCGGCGCGGACGCGGGGGTTGGCCGGGCTCGTGATCGCGGCGGTCGCCTGAGCACGCTGCGGGTTGGGGGGCGGTTCATTCATGGAGCGACGCCTGTCTGTGGCAGTCCTCCCGCGCGGGCGAATCCACCCAGGGGGAGCGGCCGGCCGGTCAGGTCGGGGCAGGTGAGTTCACCGCTGGCGATCGCAGCCTCGGCCAGCGACGTCGGGGCGAGGGCGGCTGACAGGGTTGCCCGCAGCCGCTCGGTCGGCCAGCTGGGAGAGTGGGCCGAAAGGAGCACCGGGCCGCAGGCATCAGCCGCGAGTAACTCTCCACATTGAACCAGCAGAGCCTCCAGGTGTCGATCGATCGAAAATGCCTCGCCCTTCGGCCCATGCCCCCAGGACGGCGGATCGAGCACGACGCCGTCGTAGCGATTGCCGCGGCGGAGTTCTCGATCGACGAACCGGCGGGCATCTTCGCAGACCCAGCGGATCGGACTCGCCGCGAGGCCCGACGCGGCGGCATTCTCGCGGGCCAGTTGCAGGGACTGCCGCGAACTGTCGACGTGCACAACCTCGGATCCGGCTGCTGCAAGGGCCAGGGTGGCCGCAGCAGAGTGGGCGAAGAGCGACAGTACGCGGGAGCCCGCCGCTGCGGCGGCACCGAGCCACCGCCACTGGGGAAGTTGTTCAAGAAATAGGCCGATCTGGCCCGAGGGTGCAGGCCTGACCGCGAGCCGCAACATGCCGCAGCACAACTGCAGGTCGACCGTCCAGGGCTCGGGTACGGCGTGGCGGATTTTCCAGGCGCCCCGACCGGAGGACGATCCCTGGAAGACGACCGTCGCCGCCGGCCAGAGGTCGGGCTGCCGCTGGACGGCCCGGGTGGCGGGCAGCGGGCGGTCGACCAGCACGCCGCCGAGGTGTTCAAGCCGTCGGCCGTGGCCGGTCCGATCGAGTCCAAAATCGACCAGCGCGGGGTCGGGAAACTTTCTGGGGGCGAAGACGTTCATACCCATAAGCAGACTGTGCAGAGCGTCTGCCGCCGCACGACGCGGCGACCGGCAGTCCCGAAGTGCCAGTGTGTTCGGGATTCGCTCAGGTGGAAACTGGCAGATTTCCGATTTTCTGCAGACAGCCAGGGAAGCATGTGAACACGGCTGGGGGCTGTTGTCAGACGGTTCTGGCTGAGGTGCTTTAATATTTCGATCGACCGCTTCGTTCGCAGCCGGGCGATCCTCCTCCGACACCCTCGAAAGACTCAGCGGACGCTCCTCCCGCCGACGGGCTGGACTGGTTGCCGACGGTGAGTTGTTCCCCGACGCCATGAGCATGTAAAGGAGTCTACCGATGAAACGCAGGTTTGTTCTGACCGCCGTGGTCCTTTCCGCAATCGGCCTGTTGGCGATGATGCCAGCGTGGCGACTCAATGCCGATGAACCCCGACCGGCCCGGCAGGGCGAACGCCCCGACGGCTTCCGGGGCCGCGGCCGGCCTGGCCTCGAACGAGCGGACGGATTGGCGATGCGCGACGAGGTGCTGCGGCGATTCGATGAGATGCTCGACCGCCTCGCCCGGATCGAGCGGAGGCTTGACGCCCGGCCGCCACAGGGCGGTGACCGGCCCGGTCCGCGGCCACCGCAACCCGAGTGGCTCGGCGGCGGCGAGGAGGGGCTTCGTCCCCGCCCCGGAATGCCGCGGGGTCCGCGGCGGGAGGGTGGCCGGTTCGGCGGCCCGCAAGGGGCCTTCGATCTGCCTGAAGAAGTCCGCGAACGAATCGAGGAACGGATGCAACAGGGCCGCGAGCGGATGGAAGAATTTCGCGACCGGATGGCCGCTGCCCGAGAAAAATTCCTTGAAATGCAGGAGCGGATCGAACGGCTTGAGGCTGAAGTCGAACGGCTGAAAAACGGTGACAACGCCGACGGCGAGGGCTGAACCGGTCGCGAGGCGGAACGCAGCCCGGCGGCGGAGAAAAGCCGTCTCCGGGGCCCGAAAAGCCGATCGCTGGGCCTGAAAAGCCGCTGACCGTCGCAGCCCGCCCCGCGCGGCCGGCTGCGGCGGTCTGGTTTGCAGCCGGATCTCGCGGTGGCAGCATTTGACAAACTGGTCGGCAGGGTCTTAATTGACTGACAGCGGCGTTTTCAAAAAACCTGCTGTGCTTCCCGCCGATCGACCTTCCCTGGTCCGCGTTTGTGCTGCCGGCTCGGTGCCGCAGCCGACGGCGACGCGGGTGTTTCCCCAAAGGAGTTTCCGATGGGATACGCCAGAGCGTTGGCCGCGGTCGTGTCGGTGGTTGTCGCTGCGGGATTTGGCCGGAGTTGCCTCGGCGATGGCAGCCCGGTCGATTTCAACCGCGACATCCGGCCGCTGCTCTCCGATCGCTGTTTTGCCTGCCACGGGCCCGACGTCGAAGATCGGCAAGCGGGCCTGCGGCTCGACGATGTCGCTGTTGCGACCGCCGAACTGGAAAGCGGCTTTACCGCGATCGTGCCGGGGCAGGCGGCGGCGAGTGAACTGCTCGCCCGCGTCACCAGCGCCGACCCCGACGTAGTAATGCCGCCTCCCGAGGTCGGCAAGCCAATCACCGCTGCCGAAGCCGAACTGTTGGCCCGTTGGATCGCCGCCGGGGCGGAGTATCGCGACCACTGGGCGTTTGAGCGGGTCGAGCGGCCGGCGGTGCCTGCAGTGGCCGACGCCGACTGGCCGGTGACGCCGATCGACCAATTCATCCGCGCGCGGCTCGACCGCGAGGGACTCACGCCAAATCGGGAGGCCGACCGGGCGACGCTCGCCCGCCGGCTGGCCCTTGACCTGACCGGCTTGCCGCCGAAGCCGGCCGCGGTGGCGGAATTTTTGGCCGACTCCACCGCCGGGGCCTACGGGCGATATGTCGACAAGCTGCTGGCGAGTCCGCACTACGGTGAGCGGATGGCGATCGAGTGGCTCGATGCAGCCCGCTATGCCGACAGCCACGGCTACCAGACCGATTCGAGCCGGTCCAACTGGCCCTGGCGCGACTGGGTGATCGCCGCCTTCAACCGCAACCTGCCCTTTGATCAGTTCACGATCGAACAACTCGCCGGCGACATGTTGCCCGAGCCGACCCGCGAACAGATCGTCGCCACCGGCTTCAACCGCAATCACCGCATCAACGGCGAAGGCGGCATCATCGCCGAGGAGTGGCGGGTTGAGACGGTGATCGATCGAGTGGAGACGACCGGCCAGACCTGGCTCGGCCTAACGGTTGGCTGCGCCCGCTGCCACGACCACAAGTACGACCCGCTGTCGCAGCGGGAGTTTTATTCCCTGTTTGCGCTGTTTAACAATGTGCCTGAGAGCGGCACCATCATGGGCCGATCGAATCGCAGTGGCGGCAACTCCGACCCGATCCTGCGACTGCCCGACCGGGCCCAACAAGCGGAACTCGCCAAGCTTGAGCAGGTTGTCGCCGACGCCAAGGCGGCTGTTGCCGCCGAACTCCGGAACCTGCCGGAATTGGTCGAAGCCTGGGTTGCGGAGGTGCGGGCCTCGCTCGACCGGCGGGACGCAGCCTGGCAGGTGTTTGAGCCGTTGGAATTGGCCAGTGCCGGCGGCGCCGGTTTTCGCCGGCATGAGGACGGCTCGTGGCTCGTCGAGGGAACCAGCCCGCCGCAGGACAGTTACACGCTTGAGTCGCTGATCGCCCCGGGCATCTTCGGCGGCCTCCGGCTGGAGTTGTTGCCGGTCGAGGGGCTTGCCGGTGCCGGCTTCGGCCGGGGCGGCAACGGCAACGTGGTCGTGACGAGGATCGAGGCCGAGATCGACCCGCCCGGCGACGGCAAGGCGATTCCGGTTGTCTTCAAGCGGGCGGAGGCAAGCTATGAGCAGCGCGGTTGGGAGGCGGCGAAGGTTCTCTCGGGGAAAAAGGGTGATGGCTGGGCGATCGACGGCCACCTCGTCGGCAAGGATCAGCCGCGGCAACTCGCGGTTTTTCCCGACCAGCCGGTGACCGTGCCGGAGAACTCCCGCCTCGTGGTCACGATTCGGCAGGAATCACAGTTCAGCGGCCATACGATTGCCCGGTTTCGGGTCGCCTCGGCGGCAGCCGAGCCGAGCCTGTTGGGCGTGCAGGGAGTCCGGCTTCCCCCGCCGGTGCGGCAGGCTCTCGAGGCTGCAGCCGAGCAGCGAACGCCGGAGCAGCAAAAGCAGCTTGAGGACTTCTACCGTTCTCAGGTTGACGGCCCGATCAAACGGGCAGAGGCGGCCCGCGTCGCCGCCGAGAAGAGTCTTGAGTCGTTCCGCAACAGACTGCCCAGTGCCATGGTGATGCAGGAGGGCAAGTCCCGCGACGCCTTTGTGCTGATCCGGGGCGAGTACGACAAGCGGGGCGACAAGGTCGAGCCAGGGCTGCCGGCGTTCCTCCCGTCACTGCCGGCCGGGGCGTCGGCGGACCGGCTGTCACTGGCCCGCTGGATCGTCTCCCGCAACAACCCGCTGACCGCGCGGGTCTGGGTCAACCGGATCTGGGAGCGATTTTTCGGCGTCGGCCTGGTCAAGACCAGCGAAAACCTCGGGAGTCAGGCTTCATTCCCCAGTCATCCCCAGCTGCTCGACTGGCTGGCAGCCGAGTTCATGGAAACTGGCTGGGACATCAAGCGATTCATCAAACTCTTGGTGACCAGCCGGGTCTACCGGCAGGCTGCGACGGTCAGCCCTGAGGCCCTGGCTAAGGACCCCGAAAACCGGCTGCTGGCCCGAGCCCCGCGGATTCGGCTGCCGGCGGAAGTGGTCCGCGACGCGGCACTGGCCGCCTCCGGGCTGCTGGTGCCGACGATCGGCGGGCCGAGTGTCCGGCCCTGGATGCCCGACGGCGTCTGGGACGAGACCAGCAAGTACGGCAACCTGCGGGGCTACAAGCCGGCGACAAATGAAGACCGCTACCGCCGCAGCATGTACACGATTTGGAAGCGGACCGCCGGCCCGCCGACGATGCTGCTGTTTGACGCC
>Ga0180432_10008544_pt1 | contig 12708 bp, 8 predicted proteins | sample SS_ome_10_FD_132414 | JGI IMG/M metagenome (GOLD analysis project Ga0180432, IMG submission 132414) | Hypersaline lake sediment archaeal communities from the Salton Sea, California, USA - SS_1_MS_2 metaG | ecosystem: Environmental > Aquatic > Non-marine Saline and Alkaline > Hypersaline >...
CCGAGTAGATCAGCTTGCCGAACCCGCCCGCCTGGTAGATCTGCCGCATGGCGTAACAGTCGGCATGGAAACAGGACGTTTCCATCATCATGTACTTCAGACCGCTTGCTTTCACCGCCTCGGCCAACTTGTCGGCGTCTTCGAGCGAACCCCAAACGGCGGGCACGGCGCAGGTGACATGCTTTCCGTGTTTGAGAACCTCGATGCAATGCCGGGCATGGCTGGGGGCATCGGTGGCCACGAATACGGCCTCGATCTTGTCGTCTTTTACGAGTTCTTCGAGGGAAGGGTAGGTCTTCTCGCAGCGACACGCCTTCGCCAATGCGGCACACCGATCGGGGAACAAGTCGCTGACGGCCACGATGTCGACGTTCGGGTGATCCTGGAAACTGAAGGCGGCGCCAAAACGACAGGTGCCGTATCCCACAATGCCCACGCGGATCTTGCGGTCTGAGACAGGCTTCCACCCCTTTGATGCATTAGGGTCGGTGGGCGCTTCTTCGAAGCCCTGGATCGGCTTCTGCTTCTCCCCGGCCAACGCCGATCTCGCCAGCCCCAAGCCGGCCGTGCCAAAACCAACGGTTTGCAGGAATGAACGTCGTGATGTCGAGTTGCTCATGATGATTACTCCTTGATAACTTGGGCGTCGCGCAGGAAAGATTGTCCGATCCAGGATAAGGATGATTATACCAACCTTATCAGCCCGGGCCAGTGTCGGGTCCCCGCGCAAAGCGAAATGCTTTCACTTCCAAACCCTCCAGCGTTTGCTCGAATTGGCCACGACGGGTGATCCGCTGCTTCTGGCGATCAAAGAGGGATTCCACCACCAGCAGCACTTGTGGCAAGCCCTCCACCATCAGCCGGACCGGCTTGTTGGCCGAGTTGACCAGGAACAGGTAGCGACCTTGGCCGTGGGCCACGTCCAGCATCGCGACCGAAGGGTACCGGACCGGCTTGTTACCCGCGGTTGAAACCCGGGCCGGGCCGTCCAACAACCGTACCCGAATGTCGCCGCGACGCTGGCCAAAAAGAAAGATCTGCCCCAGGTTGAGTGGACCGTTGATCTCGCGGGCGCACACGGCATATGCCTGGCAATACCGATCAAAGGCCGGGAATTTCGGTCGTCGCCAGCCGGAGAAGACCATGATTCCCTTGGCCCCGCTGACGAGGCTCAAGTACACGTCGTGCCGCGCCCACCTGGGGATCATCGCCAGCGAGTCTTCCGGAGGTTCCTGAAACATTTCCGGCACGGCGATGGGGACTGCCTTCGGGTTGGCCCGCCGGATCGCCTCGATCTCCTGTTCCATGGTCCAGCGAACCCAAACCCGATTCTCCCGCCGACCCGAGTAGTTCGTGTACATTCCCTTGCCGCAGATGTCCAGGTGTTCGACGGTGCGTGCCAGTGCCGCGGCGTCCCGGTGGTTCGGGTCGTACATCCAGACCGGCCGCCTGAGCGGATCAATCTGCCGAATCGTGGCCGCGGCAACCTTTAGATAGGTCATTTCGTTCTTCCGCCAGTAGCGCAGTTCTTCCGGTGCCAGGTACCACCAGGCGATCTCCGGATTCTTGGCGGCCGCGTCAACTTGCTTGCGCACTTGCCGGCGTATTTCGTCGTCGGTCAACTCGAGAGGTTTCTCTTCATGAAACCGCATCGGCAGCGAAATCGTATAGGTGCATTTGAGGCCATGTTCCCTGGCCGCGGCAACGTTGCTTTCGCGCCCGTAAGGACCGAGCAGGGTTAATCCTTCCGGCTTGTCCTTTGCTGGGTTCAGGCCGTAGAAGCCTAGCGGAAAGATTCGCCCTTGTGGGTAGACCTTGTAGGGATCGCGGTCGCGCGACTCGTCCGGCGCGGGCCGGAAGAAGGCCTCGCTCGTCGTTTCCGCTCCCGTCGACGGCTCAGCCAGAGCCGCAACGGCCAGACCGATGCAAATTACCCAATGACGAGATCGCAGACTCTTGTTGAAAACCATCCTTTCATACTCCCTTGGTGGAAGCTATCTTCGCCAGTGCGACGACGCGGTTCAAGTGGGTCCCTGTTTGGGCCGCCAAGCCAACAGGTCCAACGGTTACTGCAGGATCAGCACGTCGGCCACGTCAAGATCAAACGTGAACAGCGAGTGGCCGTTTTCTTTCTTTGCGGTCAGCTTCGCGCCGCTGGCCAGGCTGGCGTTTTGCCCGGGCGGGGAACCGTTGTATGTGACTTCCAAGGCCTTGACCGGCTTGCCGCTCCAGTTGGTCAGCACGACGACGGTCCCTGCTTTTGATTCAATCAGCGACGCCTCGACCAGCGGCTGGCTGCACACAATCGGCCGAACCACCTGGCTTGCTGCCGCGCCGATCAGTTCGGCAGCCGCCTGATCGAATGCGGTGGGAATGAAGTGGGCCATCGAGTCGTCTGTTGGTCCGCGGTCAACGGGCCGCATCGGAATGGCCGGATGGAAGTAAGTCAAGCCCGGCAGGAAGCCGCAGTAGATCGTCTCGCCCCTACCAGACTTTCGGACCACCACGGCCGGCGAGCCATCGGTGAACCGGCCCTCGATCATCACGTCCGGCCCAGTCTTCACCTTGGTAATCGCGCCCGTAACCGGCAGCCAACGGCCGCGCCAGGTGACCGTGTCGATCGCCCGGGCAAACGGCAGATCCTGCTTGATGAACGCCACCTGGGAGTCTTCCGGGGCTGCCAGGGCCGTGATTTCCACACCGAGCAGTTCCCGGAGCACGTTGTTGGGCCGGTTGTATTCGTCGAACATACCGGCGCCGGCGGTGGTGAAGAGTTTGCCGCCGCCCCGTACCCACGCGGCGATCTTGGCCGAGGCAGCCCGGCTCACGTGCCGGTCGGTCAGGTACAAAACCCTGTAGCGGCCCAGGGTACCGTTCAGGGCGTCCTGCTCGACGAGGAAATCGAGCGACAACTGCCGGTGCAGGATGGCGACATACAGGGCTCGCTTCGCCGCGCCGAACGAGTCCTCGTAGTCACCCCAGATGTCGGCCGTCTCGCCGAACCAAAGTGCGACCTCTGCCGGCTGCCGCTTGCCCGCCTGGATGATCTCCTCGTATTGTCCCAGTTCGCGAAACGTCTTCAGCACGGTGGCGTACGTCTCGGGGTTGGAGACGTGGTTTTCGGTGTAGGCATTATGTACGGGCCGGAACTCGAACAGGTCGACGATCTTCATACCGTGGCCCAGGGCGTTGTGGAACATGCGCCGCCAGGCGACGGGCGTGTTGCCCGGCCAGTGCGGCATCACGTAGTAGAGTATCTTACGGTCCGGCTTGCCCCGCAGGCCGGCACGGAACAGGTCCAGGTTGATCCCGTTCATCTGTTGCGTGCCCAGCGGCACTCCCCAGGCGTAGTCCTCGGACCAGGGGAGCGTGAGGCCGTCTTCCCGGAAGCAGGATACCCACTGGAAGACCTCGCCCTGGTAGAACTGGCCCGGGTGGCCGTGCTGCGGCGAGAAATTCGCCCCGATCCCGGCGTTGGGGAGCCAGCGGCGGAGCACGTCGGTCTTTCGTTTGATTGTCCGGATACCGTAGTAGTGACGATAGCGGGCCGACCAGTAGTACAGTGCGGGCTTCGACTTCTTCAGTTTCGGGTCAGGCGAGTAAATTATCTTCGACCAGTTACCGCGACAGCGAGGGTCTACTTCGTCGGCAGCCACCCGGTTTGCCTTGAGGAAGGCGACAAAACCCTCGGTGGTGGCATTGGCGTCCGGTGCGGGCAGTCCGATCTCGTCACCCAGGCTCACCACGGCTATGTTGCGCCGCTCCGTTTCGCTGAGTTTCTTGCAGGTTGCCTCCAGTTGCTCCGGGCTCTGGCCGCGCCAATCCACGTAGGTTCCCGCAATCGGCTCCGGCGACGTGAGCCGCAGGCCGAACAGCTTGCGAAACTCGCTAACGGCTGCGTCGTATCTTGGGCTCAGACCGGGATCGAACGTGTAGCCGTAGATCAGCGTCTTGGTCGGTACGCTGCCGCGAGAGGGTATCTTCTTCAGGTAGGTCAACAAGTCAAAGAGCACCCTTTCCTGTGTGCCGATGCGACGCGAATACCGCATGTCGGCCTGGTAGGTCAATCGGAGGGACGAGTTGCGACTTTCGAACTCGGCGATTTTCTCGATGCGTCCGGTCGCGGCGCGCACGCCGAACTCCACCTTGTAGTGCAGCGGCTGGTCCTTTTCGGCCGGCGCGGCCCGCAAGTTCCATTGGCCGTCGTTGAGTGTATCCAGGACGCTCCCCACCTCAGTCCAGTCGACACTTTGCCCCGGATCGGCCTTCAAGACCATCGGTTTCCAACGACGCATGTGGACCCAATAGGGCGAGTGCTCCGTGCCGTTGGGGAAGGTGAGCGTCATCGCCGAACCATCGCGATGGTTGAGCAGGCGTGCCCACACGTCACCCGCCTGCGTGAGCATGCCGTCCAACGGCAGGTAGTTCTCCTTTTCGATTCGCTCGCGTACCTGGGCTTCATCTTGGGTGAGCATAACCAGATCGACGTTACGCCGCGCCTGCGGAGTCGGCTGCGGGCCGGCCAGGAGCGTGATCTTCGCCGGGCCGGGTTTCAGGTCGACATGCGCATCGTGCCCCTCCCAGACGACGTTCTCGGCCGCGCCCCACGACCAGGCCAACTCCTTCTGCAATCGCTTCCGGAAGGCCCAGATTTTCAGGTTGTCGCGGGCGCCGTAGAGCCGATCCATTCGAACTCGGCCCGCCTGCTCGACCTCCACCTGAAACTGCGTCTCGAAACGATACACCGCCTCGTAGCGAACCAAGACCAGGTATCTTCCCGCCTCTTGCACGTTCAAGCGGATCGTGGCCACGGTTTCGTCGCAATTCTCGGGGGCCCCAAGAAACGCCTTGCGCGACAGGAAAGTGTTGGCGAACGTCGCCGCGAAGTAGTTCTCGCCCCACGGCAGTGCCTGCCAACCGGGCTTCTCCACCGTGAACTCCTCGGCCTCGCAGAAGATGGTGCCGTCCGCGGCCGGTGTGACCGGCCCCGCGCTGCGGAACTTGGACGCCTTAATCGGTCCCTCGGCCACACACGTTGAGGCCCAAGCAAACAGAAGAAGGCCCCATCCGACTTTCGTTCTCATTGTCATAGTCTTGCGCCCTTGATCCAACATACGGCCCGCCAACTCGCCGGATTATCCCTCCTGCGTGGACAACATGCAATCAACCGGCGATGGCCCCGAATTGTCATCCTCGAAGTGTCATAAACCGTGGGTTGTGGCACTTGCCATCGGCGAGAGGTTGTGCGTTTGGGAAGGACCCCGTTTGCGTCCATTTGCGGGCCGTGGGAGATGCCGCTCTTCTTGCGCCAGCCCTGAAACTTGAACCGACGCCGCAGCTTGCCGTTGGCGTTCAGGGAAGCTCAGGGTAGGGCTCGTCCGGCTTGTCGCTGCGGCGACAGTGCTGTATCTTTGTAGATATGGGCGGGCCCTTCTGAGAATCTGGCCGGCGGGACTGTCAACGCGCATGCCAATGGCCGGACCGAGATACCAGCTTGGGTGGTTTTGGCTATCGCGTTGGGTGTCGTGTAACATGCTCTTTGGTCCCGGGAACCAGCGTGAGTAAGTATTCGTCCAACCCGTTAGGCAATATAGGCAAGTTAGCAGCAACCGTTTTCCTGATAACACATTGCGGCAAACTGTGCGTTCACTCTGGGTAATTTGGGAAGGAAAATGCACGGGTTCGGCGAGTACTTACACAGAGGCTGTAGCTCAGTCGGTAGAGCAACGGACTTTTAATCCGTAGGTCAAGGGTTCAAGTCCCTTCAGCCTCACTCGCAAGGTCAGGTCTCGCACCAACTTACAGAAGTTGGTCCGGGACTATTTTGTCTTGGTTCCGGCCACTTGTGCAGATTTCGTGCAGATTGCACAGGAGGCCCCCGATGGCGTGGAGGAAGGTTTGGAAGCGGCGGAAGAACGGGAAACGCAAAGATTGCTGGCAGCTCCGCTGGTACGACGACGAAGGCGCGATGCGGGCCAAGACGTTTCACGGGACCGGCGCTGAGGCTGAGGAGGAATGTCGGCGGCTGGAACAGGAACTCAATGACGGCGACCTGGGGCGCAGGAAGAAGATCCACTGGCTGGACTTCTGCGAGGAGTACCTCGCAGAGCTTGCCAGTAGCCGACGCCTTCGCACCGTGGAGGACTACAAGAAAACGCTGGAGGCCCTGACGGCTGACTACAGGCCGGAGAAGCTGGAGGAGATCACGCCTCAACGGCTGCGGGAGTTCGTGCGTCAACAGACGGATGGCCGCTCGCCAGCCACACGAAACAAGTTGATCCGCACGCTACGGGCGGTTTTCTCCGCCGCTGTTCCGGAGTACATCAAGGAGAACCCGGCCAAGCGCATCAAGTTCGCCAAGGAGCCCGAGAAGGACCACCGGACGCTGAGCCCGGAGGAACTGCCGGTCGTCTTGAAGGTAGCGGATCTCCGGGGTCAAGCAGTGATCCTTCTCGGCGCGAGCTGCGGCCTTCGACGCGAGGAAATCGCTACGCTGCGCTGGGTGGACGTAGATATGACCAACGGTCGGGTCCAGGTGAAGAACAGCGAGTGGCACATTACCAAGAGCGGTCAGCAGCGGAGCGTCCTGATGCCGCCCGCTATGATCGAAGTCCTCACGCGGCTGAAGAAGGATTCGAGAAGCCCCTTCGTATTCCCCGACATCTACCTAAGTTATAAGGAGTTGCCCGTCGAAACTCGGAAGGAATGGTCCCGTCGATACCAGGACGGGCTGCGCCGCAAACTGGGGCGGGTGGAGGCGCGGCGGCTGGCTTGGCGTGCGATGCAAGGGTGCCAGAAGTGGAACCTCCCTATCGACCCGAACCGCCTGACGGACCTCGTGCCCAGGTTGATCCAGCGAGCCGGGCTACCGCATTGCACAGTGCAAGATCTTCGCCGGACGTTCTGCACGTACCTCGCGGCTTGTGGCACTGACCCCCCTTGTCGCCCAGAAGTTGGCCGGGCACAGCAGTCCTACGGTGACCGCGCGGAGCTACGTGCAAATGGACGCCCGGCGCGGCGTGCACGGCGGACCTGGTCAAGAAGGGCAAGGCCTGCCAGTACTTCAACGACGGCCAGAGCTACACGCCCGAGCGGTTCCTTGGCTTGAAGACCGCAAGGGCGTCCGTATCATGCTACCGAAGTTCGGTTCCATGAAGCTGGACGTTTCGCGGGCCGGGGAGTGTTATGCTGTGGAGGAGGAGGACCGGTCCGTCAGACGGGTGGATACCGGTGGAGTCCCGGGTCCGTGACGTCGGGTCTGCATTGCATCCGGCAGACCGGGTGCGTGGCGAGGGGTGTACGGACTGCTGGATCAGCCATCCGAGTCACCCGACAAATGACATGGGCCCTCGTTTCTTAACGCACCTGGTGCAGCCTACACAACACGGGGGCCACGTGCTACGCTGGGTGGGAAAACCACGTCAGGCGAGGGAAGCGGCTGTAAAGCGTTCAGCAAGGCGAACAGGAAAGGAGTAGTCATGCGTGAAGCTGTGATGGGACTCCAGGATCTCGAACGCTGTTGCTACGCCATCCTGGCGGGATGTGCAATCGCTATGTCGGCGATAATCGCCTGTGTAGACACCAAGGCTGCGGCGAGCGAGTCTCCAGTTGCACGCACCCAGGCCAACAGAATGGTCGAGATCGCCTTCACGGCAACCCGGGATTACCGCGATCCCTTTCATGAAGTAACGCTCGACGTCCTCTTCGAGACCCCGCAAGGCCGGACACTCAATGTCCCTGCCTTCTGGGCCGGCGGTCAAGTTTGGAAGGTCCGCTACGCATCGCCCGTTGTAGGCGTGCATCGCTGGCGGAGCACCTGTCCTGCGACGGCGGATCAAGGTCTGCATAACCTCTCGGGCACGGTGACTGTCGAGCCTTATCGCGGGGAGAACTTACTCTACCTCCACGGCCCGGTGCGTGTGGCGGCCGATCGGCGACACTTCGAGCACGCGGACGGCACGCCGTTCTTCTGGCTGGGGGATACGTGGTGGATGGGTCTCTGCCGGCGGCTGCATTGGCCGGAGGAGTTCTACCGGCTGGCCGCCGACCGGAAGGCCAAGGGTTTCAACGTCATCCAGATCGTAGCGGGACTCTATCCCGACATGCCGGCCTTCGACCCGCGCGGGTCCAACGAGGCGGGCTTCCCTTGGGAAAAGGACTACTCCAGCATCAGACCCGAGTATTTCGATCGCGCCGACCAGCGGCTCCTGTACCTGGTGGACGAGGGCTTCGTGTCGTGCATCGTCGGCGCTTGGGGATACCATCTTCCCTGGATAGGCACCGATCGCATGAAAGAGCATTGGCGCTACTTGATCGCCCGCTACGGGGCTCTGCCGGTCGTCTGGTGCGCGGCGGGCGAGGGGACCATGCCGTTCTACGGGTCCAAACACGCCAAGGAGGAGGCCGTTCTCCAGAAACAGGCCTGGACCGAGGTGATTCGATGCATCCGGGCAAGCGACCCGTTCGGCCGGTTGGTCACCATCCATCCTTCGCGGTCCGCGCGGGAAACGGTCACCGACCCTTCGATTCTCGACTTCGACATGCACCAGACCGGGCACCGGGCGGAAGACGGGATCGGGCGGATGGCCCGGCAGATCCGCGCCGCTTACGAGATGAAGCCCGTCATGCCAGTGCTTGCCGGGGAGTCGAGCTACGACGGGCTGGACCTGCGGGAGTGGGGAGGAGAGGTACTTTCCAGCCATGCCTCGCGCCAGATGTTCTGGGTGGGCCTGATGCACAACGGTGCAGCCGGCGGCACCTACGGCGCCAACGGCATCTGGCAGGTCAACCGTCGCGACGCGCCCTACGGTCCGTCCCCGCACGGGAGAAGCTGGGGGAACACCCCTTGGGATGAAGCCATGAAACGGCCGGGCTCTGCCCAGGTGGGCCTGGCCAAACGGTTCCTGGCCCGTTATCCTTGGCACCGTCTGGCGCCCAAGCCGGACGCGGTCACGTGGGCCAACGCACAACCAACGAAGGACGCTATCCGGCCTTGCGCAGCCGGGATCGGCACACAGTTGCGGATTGTGTACGTGCCTGGTGCACGCCGGGTCACCGTGGGGCAGCTTGCAGCACGAACCGATTACGAGGCGAGTCTCTTCGATCCTGTCAAGGGCAGGGACGTGTCGCTGGGCACAGTAACAACGGATCAGGCCGGCTCATGGCGATGCGAGCCGCTGAATCATGATCACGACTGGGTGCTTGTCTTAAGACAGTGCGGCAACTCGGACAAAAAATGATAACGCACGGCGGTATGTCGAGAGGCAAGCACCAATAAGATCAGCCGTGGAGAGCAGTCATGTCCAAGGAACAAACGCACCGAAGCAACAAGAACGGTGGGATGTTTCCGACTGGGGCATGCACCATCGCATTCTGGGTCCTCCTCGCTCCGACCTGCGGATCTACTTTAACACCAACAGCATGGAGTGGACGCAGTTGTACGTTGCCCAGGCGCAGGGGAGATAGTCCCGGCACTTGTTCATGAGAAGGTTGTCGCGAAGTCTGGTAGGTGAATCCTTCTTCCAGCATGGTGTGGGTCTCCCAATGGAATACAAACCTACGAACCATCTTGTCCTTCGACCGCTCCCCTTGGCACTGATTTGGCTATTGTGTGTGTCTCTCCCCGTTCACGCGGACGAGTGGCCGCAGTGGCGTGGGCCGTCGCGCGACGGCGTCTGGCGCGAGCACGGCGTGCTGGAGCAATTTCCTCCTGAGGGGCCGCCGGTCCGCTGGCGGACGCCAATCGAGTCCGGGTTTTCGGGCCCAGCGGTTGCGGGTGGGCGTGTATTCGTGCTGGACCGTACCGTGGACGTGGACGCTCCTGCCGATGTGAAGACCAATTGGAACTACCGCGACAAGACACAAGGCCTGGAGCGCGTGCTCTGCCTGTGCGAGGCCAACGGCAGACTCCTCTGGCAGCACACCTATCCGTGCAGCTACTCGATCGCCTACGGCTCCGGACCACGCGCCACGCCCACCGTCTGCGGCGATAGAGTCTACACCCTCGGTGCTATGGGCGACCTCTTCTGCCTCGACTCAGGGACGGGGCAAGTCGTCTGGAAGAAGAACTTCGTCCGCGATTACCGGGCGGACGTGCCGCTGTACGGCTATGCCAGCCCTCCGCTGGTCGACGGCGACCGGCTCATCGCCATGGTGGGCGGAGAAGGCCAGGCCGTGGTGGCCTTGAATCGGCACACCGGCCGGGAAGTCTGGAGGGCGGCCAGCGCCTCGGAGCCGGGCTACTGCGCGCCGATCATTCGCACGATGGCGGGAAAACGGCAGCTCATCGTCTGGCACGCGGACGGCCTGGCCGGGCTGGAACCCGATTCCGGAAAGCTCCTCTGGTCGATCCCTCATCACCTCGTGGCCGGCATGGCCATCTCGACGCCGGCCATTGAGGGGGACCGGCTGGCGGTGTGCAGCCAGTACGAGGGCGTCCTGATGTTGGAGTTCCGCCGCGGCGCCGCAGAGCCCATGATCCTTTGGGAGGCCTCGGCGGGTACGGGCCCCGAGAGACGATGGAAGAAGGCGGGGTTCAACACGACCCTGAGCACCGTGCTGTTGACCGGCGGCCACATGTACGGTGTGTCCCTCTACGGCGAAACCTGCTGCCTCGACGGGAATACCGGCCGGCGCGTCTGGACCACGCTCCAGCCGACCAGCGGTGGCACGGTGCCGCGAGAACGGTGGAGCACGCTGTTCATAGTGCCGCACGGCGATAAGGTATTCATCTTCAACGAGAAAGGCGACCTGATCCTCGCCCGCTTGACACCGGCTGGCTACGACGAGATTGGTCGCGCGCATATCCTGGAACCAGACATGCCATCTGTGGGCAGCGGCGGCCGCAAGGTCGTCTGGTCGCATCCCGCCTTTGCCAACCGTTGCCTTTACGCCCGCAACAACCATGAAATCATTTGCGTCTCTCTCGCCGCACCGGCCGCTGCGCCCGGCAGCGGGACGGTTGAAAAGCAGGGGGCACCGCGGTGAAGCATGCCCAATCGGGAGTTCGTGGTGATTGCCCAGGAGTTTCAGCCACTGCGGTCGCTGGCGGTTTGCAATGCGGGTATGTCGCCACCCGGCTTCGAGACCACCTGCTACGATGGACGCGACAGCCGCATCACACGAGGAAGATTCCCGTATACCTATCCGATCACGCCTACGGCCGTGGTGCTCGATTCGTGCGACATCTACTCCCTGGGCGACAGGAAACGCCGGGCGGCCATCTTCTGTGAGAAGGTGCCAAACCAGATCATCGTTCGCAACTGCCGTGGATTATGCGACCTTCCGGTGATCGGGGTAAGTGAGAAACTCGACCTGGACACCTACTTCGACAACGCTGAGCGGCAGCGCGCCTGCTTGAGGTTCGCCATCGGGGAGGAGAATGTCGAGGTTTTCGACTCCAACCGTGATCTGCCCGAGCCGATGCGGCCCTATCAAGTCAATCGGGTCGTGGCCGACACAAGCCCCAAGTCGGCGCACTGGCATCGCGGGGCGATAGTCTGGAACCGGAACCGAGAAGGAACATGGACGCCTCAGGGATTCGTGAAATCGACCACCCCAGCCGACAAGGAGCCGTTCGGATGGCTCTGCGTCGAGTCCGGCAAGCCGGGCGTATGGCGCGAGGTCTATGGCGTCCTGGAACGGGCTAGGAATCCGTAGAGAAACTACAGGCACAACCGGCAGGATAGATCGGAGGAGAATCATGCGACTCCTGGTACTCACACTGGCGATCACTGTCTCCCCAGCGGCTTCCCTGGCTTATGCGGAATCGGCATCCCTGCGCCCGAACTTCCTGATCATTATTGCGGACGACATGGGGTTCTCGGATGCCGGGTGCTACGGCGGCGAGATTGAGACCCCGAACCTGGACCGCCTTGCGGCTGGCGGCCTGCGTTTCACACAGTTCTACAACACGGCCCGTTGCTGGCCGACGCGGAGTAGCATCCTCACCGGCTACTATGCTCAGCAGATTCGCATGGACCCGCCCAGGGGACGATTGCCTGGTTGGGCGCGGGTGTTGCCGCATTACCTGAAACCGCTCGGCTAGGGCAAGCGCAGCTCGCCATATCTCCGGAAGCCGGCACCTATGCATGTTATGCGGCCCGTATCGCCCTCGGTTCACCCGTACGCCGGCGAACCAGGCCGTCTTTTGGAGGCTCTTGCCCCGGCCGACTGACACAGGTACACTGTGAAGCGATCGGTCGAAAGTGCACGAGCTGAAAACTCCCGCCGCTTCACTACTCCTACCCGCCACGATCCGATGAAACATGCCTCGGTCATCACCGTTTGTCTACTAACTGCCTTTGGTCAATCGTTGTTCGCTCAATCGGAACCCGTTTCGGGCTTTCTGGCCAAGGATGGCAAGACGCTGTACACGATAGTCGCAGCCGATAATGAACCTAAGACTGCCGCCACGGGTCAGGTGGCCTCGGTGGAACTGAAAGACCATCTGGAAGCCATAAGCGGGGCAGCGTTTCCATTGGTGAAAGAATCCGAGTTCGACGGTAAATCACCCGCCTTGTATGTCGGGCCGACGAAGTTCGCACAAGCCAACGGCGTCAAGTGCGGTTCGCTTGATCAAGAATCGTGGCTGTACAAAAGAGTCGGCGCGAACCTGGTCCTGGCCGGCGGCAAGACCGCAACCATCTATGCCGTTTGCGAGTTTCTTGAACGGGAGCTGGGCTGCCGCTGGTTCACCTTTGAATCATC
>Ga0180432_10008545_pt1 | contig 12707 bp, 17 predicted proteins | sample SS_ome_10_FD_132414 | JGI IMG/M metagenome (GOLD analysis project Ga0180432, IMG submission 132414) | Hypersaline lake sediment archaeal communities from the Salton Sea, California, USA - SS_1_MS_2 metaG | ecosystem: Environmental > Aquatic > Non-marine Saline and Alkaline > Hypersaline >...
CCAGGGTCAGGATGCTGCTGATCTCAGCGAGACTGAAGTCAGTGAAAGATCATCCAATCAAATTGACCCCGCCAATCAGTTCGGTTGGTTGACCGGCGGGGGAGGAGATGAGGAGTATGAACTTATTCGCGATATTGGGGGCGGCTGGGCTCGTCCTCATCTAGGCGGAGCTGTTTGGGATATTGTTCAGAATGAAGAGGGCGGCGATTACGATTTTGAGATCATGGACGAGATTGTTAATGATTCACAAGCCGCTGGAGTTAATTTGCTCATTACGATTTGGCCGTTTGCTGAGTGGGATCAGGCTGGCCGCAGCGATGTTGCTAATTGTGCTGTTCCCGGCAACGATGAATTTCTGCCTCGTTCCGGCAAAGAGGTCGGAGAAACTTATTTGCCCCAGCATCGTTGCAATCCGAATGACTGGCAAGCTTACCATGATTTCGTGGTTGCATTGGTGGAGCGCTATGATGGAGACGGTATTAATGACATGCCTGGCCTAGCCTACCCAATAAAATATTGGGAAGTGATGAATGAACCGGATTTGAGCGGCCCTGGCCTGACTTTCTATAAGCAGACGCCGCGGGATTATGCCGATCTTCTAGAACACACTTACAACGATGTCAAAGATGCCGATTTAGAGGCACAAGTTCTGATTGCCGGTGCCGCCGGCGGTGATCCAGAATTTCTGCAGTTCTATGAAACCATGTTCACCGAAGTTCCTCAGAGCACCAGTTCCTTTGATATAGGCAGTGTTCACTGTATCTCCAACGATCAGGCAACCCAGGATTTTAATGTCAAACCGTATCAGGAAATGTTGGGTAGATTTAACGCTGATCAGTCAATCTGGGTCACCGAAGCAGAAGCTCTTTATGGTAACTCCAAGGAAGCTAATATCGAAAACACCAAAACTAGTACTAGAAATGCATTATCCGAAGGGGCAGAGAAGATTTTCTATACCACCTTCATGTTGACCGGGGGAGGGCCTGGTTCTGGTCCGCCCCCACCGGGAACGGGGCCGGAAATGGATTCAGCCGAGTTCAAGGAAATAATTAACAGTATAAATTAAAACTAATGTCACATCACGACGAGAAGCATTTCACGGCCGAGCAGGCCAAGGAGATAGGAGAGAAGCTGGGAATCGATTGGAGTAAATGGGATGTGGAGCAGTTCCGGCGGGGAATGGACGTTGAGCTGGAGCATGGCAAAGTTGATCCCAACACCAATGTCAGCGACGACGATCCTTTGGTCACCGGTAAGATTGCCTTGGCACATCTAAATGAAATTCCGGATTATTATGATCGCTTGGATGAAATGGAAGAAGAAGGGGAGAAGTATTGGGAAGAGCAGGCTAAATAGCCTGAAAGTTCAAACTCGAAGGACAAAACTCAAAATCAAAGCCTGTCTGCCGCAGGCAGGCAACTCAAAACTCCAAGCTCAAAATTGAGCCTGGAGTTTTTGGAGTTTGAACTTTATTCTTTCGAAATCGCCTCAGCAGCGCAGATATCTACGCACTCACCACAGTCGGTGCACTTATTTGGGTCGATGACGTACTTACCGTCTTCATCTTCCGAAATTGCTCCGGAGGGGCAGGTTCCTTCACAGGCACCGCAAGCGATGCATTTTTCCTTATCAATTTTGTGAGCCATTCTATTCTATTTATGTTACAATGAAAAAGGTCCGGTCTGGTCGCTGTCGTATTTCCTCTTCAATCTTTTTATCTCGGGAGCCTTACATTTTGTCCTGCTGCGGCGGGGCATTGCGGGCACCCACCTGCAATATTGCGGGGATAAACTTCAGCGGCCCAGCGGGCCTATTTAATTACTTTTCTCTGGTTTTGTGCATCTTCTTGATGCAGGCGACACAGGCTCTTACCTTTTTACCTTTGTAGGTAGTTTTCTGCAAGTTCGGATACTGTTTCTTCTTCCCGGTCGGATTATCATGTGAGCGCAAAAAGCTGGTTGTAGTAACAACCTTGGGGCCTTTGCCGCAAATAGCGCAGACTTTAGCCATATTGTTATAACTGAATATTAAATCTGATACGGAGTTGAGTATACCAGCTATTTCACTTTTGGCAAGGTCTTGACTGCTTGTGCAAAACTCATTTGACCCTGTTTTAATCTGATGTTAATGTTTGAAAGTCGCTTGCTGATCGTTTATGCGACAAACGTTTATGTCCACTGGTCCGCCGGGCGGGTCAGTATGAGACAGGGAGGGATTTCCCTACACCATGGAATAGAAGCTCTGTTTTTGACAAGGTTAAGCGATGATCAAACCGATCTTCGTTCGATTCCCGATACATGTCTTAACAACTTCGAAGTCCTGGGCTGCAAAGAGTGGGGGCGTCTGCGCTAATGCGAAATATAATTAGTACCGGCCCCCAAAACCCCCTGTGGTTTTTTTTTATGTCAAGAAACTTAGGGTTGATTGTAGGCGTATAATAGGGTAGACTGCACATACTGTCTAAAAAATTAGCTATGTTGTGGCAACTTATAATTGAAAATCCGATTTACGGACTGGCGGCAATTGTGGCTATTATTTTTGCAATCTCATTCCACGAGTTTGCTCATGCCTATGCTGCTTACAAACTGGGCGACAATACGGCCAAGGATTTGGGGCGTCTAACAATTAACCCGCTCAAGCATCTAGATGTCGTCGGAACCATTCTTTTGATTATCGCCGGTTTTGGTTGGGGGAAGCCGGTGCCTTTCAACCCGTATAACTTAAAATATCCCAAGTGGGGGCCGGCCATAGTCTCCATTGCGGGACCTTTATCCAACATCATTCTGGCGATAGTTTCGGCGGTGATTCTCAAGCTGGCGATTATGAACGGGCTTTCCCCTGAAAACGGTCTGACTTTTCTGCTTTTTAACTTGGTACTGATCAATGTCATCCTGGCAGTGTTCAATCTTATCCCGGTGCCGCCGCTGGATGGATCCAAAATTCTCTACGCGGTTCTGCCTGAGCGGATGGCCGGGTCAGTGGCGGCGCTGGAGCGCTACGGTCCATATGTTCTGATATTTATTGTCATATTTGCCGGTACTTTGTTTGGAGCTTTCTTTAGCCTAGTTAGTCAATGGATATACAGTTTTGTGTTCTAGCTCTTGACTCGCTAAAAGCCTTTTGCTAGAATTAGCCTTACTTACTGATTATCCACAGTAAGGGTTTGTTGTTATGCCCACAATCAGTCAACTTGTCCGCAAAGGACGATCAAAATCTAAGAAGAAGTCGAGTGTACCGGCTTTACAGACGCAGTTTAACCACAATAAGAACCGTTCGGTTAAATTGCCCAAAGGCAGCCCATTTAAGAGGGGAGTAGCCATAAAGGTCAGCACCACGACTCCGAAAAAACCGAATTCCGCTCTTCGGAAGATTTGTCGTGTTCGTCTTACTAACGGTATGGAAGTGACTGCTTATATTCCGGGCGAAGGTCACAATCTTCAGGAGCACTCGATTGTCCTGATTCGCGGTGGCCGCGTCAAAGATTTACCCGGTGTTCGCTATACGGTTGTCCGTGGTCGTTTGGACACGGCCGGAGTTGAAGGCCGCATGCGCGGACGCAGTCGCTATGGCACCAAGAAGGGTGGAACAGTAGCACCGGGAGCCGCCGGGCCCGCTGCCACCGAAGGTGAGGCTGGAGGCGGAGGCGGAGACAGTGCCGGTGCTGACAAACCCGCCAGCGAGTAAACCCCGAAGCTAAATCCAAACTCTTAAAATCTAAATCATGCGTCGTAGCCGAGCCAAACGAAGATGGATTAATCCCGACCCAAAATTTGGGAGTCTTCAGGTAGCTCGGTTCTCCAATATCCTTATGGAAAGGGGTAAAAAGAGTACCGCCCAGAAGATAATCTACGGTGCCTTTGATGATATAAAAGCCAAAACTAAGCAGGATCCACTAGAAGTTTTCGACAAAGCGATCAGAAACGTTGGTCCTTTGCTTGAAGTCAAAGGTCGTCGAATTGGCGGCGCCAATTATCAGATTCCACACGAGGTCCATGGTCATCGTCGGGAAACTCTAGCTTTCCGTTGGATCATCGAAGCCGCTCGTGGCCGACGCGGCAAAAGTATGCGCCAGGCCCTGGCGACAGAACTGATTGATGCTTCGCGCAAAGAGGGCGGGGCTATGAAGAAACGTGCCCAGGTTCACAAAATGGCCGAAGCCAACAAAGCTTTTGCTCACTTTGCGGTTCGCTAAAACTTAAAAATAAAATTCACTCCATCCAAAATGTCCAGAGAATACTCGTTAGAAAAAACTAGAAACATCGGAATTGTCGCTCATATTGATGCCGGTAAAACGACAGTCACAGAGCGCGTTTTATATTACACTGGTCGCAAGCACAAGATCGGCGAAGTTCACGAGGGCGAGGCTGAAATGGACTGGATGGAGCAGGAACAGGAGCGTGGCATCACCATTACCTCGGCTGCGACCACCTGTTTTTGGAACGAGAACCGAATCAATATCATCGATACTCCTGGTCACGTTGATTTCACCGCCGAAGTAGAGCGCTCTTTGCGTGTTCTCGATGGCGCCGTGGTTGTTTTTGACGGTGTAGCCGGAGTGGAACCGCAGTCGGAAACGGTTTGGCGCCAAGCTGACAAATACAAAGTTCCGCGCATTTGTTTTATAAACAAACTGGATCGAACCGGTGCCGATTTTGAATTTGATGTCAATTCTATCAAGGAACGTCTGACCGAAAACGCTGTGATTGTTCAGATCCCGGTCGGAATTGAGGACAAGCTGGAGGGTGTGGTTGATTTGGTTCGGCAAAAGGAACTTATTTTCTCCGGTGAACTTGGCAAGGACGTCGAGGAGAAAGAAATCCGCGATGATTTGAAAGAAGAGGCCAAAAAGTGGCGCGAGCAGATGATTGAAAAAATTGTTGAAAAAGACGACAAGCTGATGGAAGCTTATCTGGAAGGCAAGGAGATCAGCGAGGAAGACTTGAAGAAAACTTTGCGTGCCGCTACCTTGAAATACGAACTGATTCCGGTTTTTTGCGGTTCCGCGCTCAAAAACAAGGGTGTTCAGCCTATGCTCGACGGCGTTATCGATTACCTACCCTCACCTTTGGATGTGCCGCCGGTGGAGGGGACTGACCCCAAGGATCCCGACAAAACCGAAACTCGCGAGTGCAAAGATGACGCTCCTTTTTCCAGCCTGGCTTTCAAGGTCGCTACTGACCCTTATGTTGGCACTCTAACCTTTTTCCGGGTTTATTCCGGTACGGTCAAAGCCGGCTCCTATGTTCTCAATGTTAACAGCGGGAAAAAAGAACGGGTCGGACGGATAGTCCGCATGCATGCTAATAAGCGTGAGGACGTTGAAGAGGTCTACTGCGGAGAAATTGCTGCCTTCGTTGGACTAAAGAATACCAAGACTGGTGACACGCTGTGCGACGAAGCTCATCCGATTATGCTGGAGAGCATCACCTTCATTGAACCGGTCATTTCCATGGCAATTGAGCCGAACACTAAAGCTGACCAGGAAAAGCTGGGTGTGGCTTTGAACAAACTGTCCGAAGAGGATCCAACTTTCCGGGTGGAGACCAATGAAGAAACCGGCCAGACTATAATCTCTGGTGTCGGCGAGCTGCAGTTAGATGTTTTGGTTGATCGCATGAAGCGGGAGTTCAAGGTTGAAGCCAAAGTCGGCAAACCTCAAGTTGCCTATCGTGAAACCGTTACCGCTCCTTCTACGGAAGTGGAAAGCAAATATATCAAGCAAACCGGCGGCCGTGGTCAGTATGGCCACGTTTGGTTGCGCCTGGAACCGATGAAGCGGGGCAAAGGCTTTGAGTTTGTTGACGAAGTCAAGGGCGGGGTAGTTCCGCAAGAATACATCCCGGCGGTTGAAAAGGGTGTTAAGGAAGCGATGGAAAATGGTGTCTTGGCCGGTTATCCGGTCGTTGACCTGCGCGTCGTTCTCTATGACGGCTCCTATCACGAAGTCGATTCATCTGAAGCCGCTTTCAAGGTAGCTGGTTCTAAGGGTCTCAAAGACGGCGTCAAGAAAGGCAAACCGGTATTGCTGGAGCCTATTATGAAACTGGAAGTTGTTTGCCCGGAAGATTATATGGGTGATGTTGTTGGTGATCTTAATTCTCGTCGGGCTCAGGTGGAAGAAATCAGCGACCGGGCTAATCTAAAAGTAATTGACGCCAAGGTTCCGCTGGCAGAGATGTTTGGTTATACCACCGTCCTGCGTTCGCTGACACAAGGGCGCGGCGTTCCCAATATGGAATTTGATCACTACGATCCGGTACCGCCGAATATAGCGCAGGAAATTACGGGCGAAGATAAAAAGGCCTAGAATTAGGTTATTTGCCAAATTCGGATAAACTCAAATGCTGATTGTTGACAATATTGAGGCCCTCTGTTACACTTTGTAACTGACAGGGGAAATATGATTTTCCCCCATTTAAAGCAGTAATTTCGTAAAAAATACTATTATAAGCAATTAATTCACCGCGTGGGTAATTGCGGTGGCAAGTATAAACAATATGGCTGAAGAAAAAGCCAAATTCGATCGTTCCAAACCCCACGTAAACGTGGGTACCATTGGTCACGTTGACCACGGAAAAACTACTCTGACTGCAGCTATGACGACTTGTCTGGCTGAAGAGGGTAAAGCCAAAGCCCGGGCATTTGACACTATTGACAATGCTCCGGAAGAAAAAGAACGCGGTATCACGATTGCGACCGCGCACGTTGAGTATGAAACTGACAAGCGTCATTATGCTCACGTTGACTGCCCCGGACATGCTGATTACATCAAGAACATGATTACCGGTGCAGCGCAGATGGATGGTGCTATTCTGGTGGTGTCAGCTGCCGATGGTGCTATGCCTCAGACCAAAGAGCACATTCTCTTGGCTCGCCAGGTTGGTGTGCCGGAGATTGTTGTCTTTTTGAACAAAACAGATATGGTTGATGACCCGGAACTTATTGACCTGGTAGAACAGGAAGTTCGGGAACTTCTGACAAAGTACGAATTTGACGGCGAAAACGCTGCTGTTATCAAGGGTTCTGCCCTAAAGGCTCTGGAATGTGACAATCACAAAGAGGATTGCGAAACCTGCAAACCGATCTTTGAGCTCGTTAAAGCTCTAGATGAAAAAATTCCGGAACCGAAGCGCGACACTGATAAACCTTTCCTGATGCCGATCGAGGACATTTTCTCTATCGAAGGTCGCGGTACTGTTGTAACCGGTCGCATCGAGCGTGGACAGATCAAACTTAATGACGAGGTCGAAATCGTCGGTCTGCGTGACACTCAGAAAACAGTCGTCACCGGTATTGAGATGTTCAACAAACAGCTCGATGAAGGTATGGCTGGTGATAACGCCGGGATTCTGCTGCGCGGCACCAAGAAAGATGACGTCGAAAGAGGTCAGGTGCTGGCGGCTCCGGGTTCCATCACTCCTCACTCTGAGTTTGAAGCTAAGGTTTACATTCTTACTAAAGAAGAGGGCGGTCGTCATACTCCTTTCTTCAAAGGCTACAAGCCCCAGTTCTATGTCCGGACTACTGATGTTACCGGTGAGGTAACCGAGCTCCCGGAAGGTGCTGAGATGGTCATGCCTGGTGATGATGTCAATCTCAAGATCAAGCTTTCTGCCCCGGTGGCCATGGAAGACGAAATGAAATTTGCTATCCGTGAGGGTGGCAAAACTGTCGGCGCCGGAATCGTAACCAAAATCATCAAGTAGTTTACTGATACGTCCCCTCTCTCCAAGTGAGTGAGGGGATTACCAGTAAATTAATTACTAGGTGCCCGAACTGGCGGGCCTGCGTGGATCGATCATGCCGAAGAAAACTGAATCGAAAAGCGCGAAATCTGCTAAGCCCAAAGCAGCTAAGAAGGCTGCTAAGACACCAGACAAGGAGGAGGGCAGTCAGCGGATTCGCATCAAGATCAAAGCGTATGATCACAAGATAATTGATCAGTCGGCCAAGCAGTTTGTTGATACGGCCAAGCGGACAGGTGCTTCCATCACTGGTCCGGTGCCTTTGCCAACTGAAAGTAGCAAGTATACAGTCATCAGATCGCCTTTTGTGCATAAAGATTCCCGCGAGCAGTACGAAATGAGAGTGCACAAGCGCCTGATTGATATCGACGGCCCTTCGGCAAAAACGGTTGATTCACTGATGAACCTTAACCTGCCCAGTGGTGTCGATGTCGAGATAAAAATGTAATGTCCTCTCGAGGGCATTGACTGATTCAAGTCCTTTGGTAATCTCCAAAGATCCCCCAAGGATACTGAATCGGCCAAGCTAAAACCGTAGATTTCTGAAATCTAGGCGGTTTCCTGGTCGATTGCAGAAATGTACGGTTTTTTCTAACTTCAATGAAGTTTATCCTAGGCAGAAAACTTAGCATGAGTCAGGTTTTTGACAAAACCGGAAAAGTGATTCCGGTGACTTTGATAGAAGCCGGCCCGTGTGTTGTTACGCAGGTTAAAACAGCCGACAAAGATAAGTATACAGCCGTGCAGCTCGGTTTTGGCAAACGCCGTAAAGTTTCCAAACCATTGGCAGGTCACCTCAAGGATTTGGGAGAGTTTCGCTACCTTAGAGAATTTCAGGTTCCGGAAAAAACTGAATTGAAGCGGGGCGACAAAGTTACCGCCGACATTTTTTCTGCCGGAGACGAGGTGACTCTTTCCGGTTTTTCCAAAGGCAAAGGTTTCCAAGGGGTGGTCAAGCGCCACAACTTTTCCGGTGGTCCGGCCAGTCATGGTCATCGCCATGTTCTGCGCAGTGCCGGTTCAATTGGCGGAGCTTATCCTCAGCATGTCCGCAAAGGCTTGAAAATGGCGGGTCGCATGGGAAATGAGCAGGTTACTATCAAGAAAACACCGCTCGTTTCTGTTGATTCCAAAAAGAATGTAATTGCTGTTAAGGGTCCGGTTCCGGGACCCAAAGATAGCTTGATAATGATACAAGGTAAATAGTATGGCGAAGGTAGAGGTTTACAAAGAAACAGGGGAAAAATCAGGCTCACTGCAGTTGCCGGATGAAGTTTTTGCTGTTAAACCTAAGGAAGAGCTTGTGCACCAGGTTCTGTTGGCTCACGATTCGCGCAGCCGCGTTAACCTGGCTCACACCAAGACTCGCAGCGAGCGCCGTGGTGGTGGTGCCAAACCCTGGCGCCAGAAAGGCACCGGGCGCGCCCGCGCCGGTTCCCGGCGGTCTCCGATTTGGATTGGTGGTGGTGTTATTTTCGGTCCTCGTCGAGAACGTAAGTTTAAGAAAAAAGTCAACACCAAGGTCAAACGACAGGCCCTGCTAATGGTTCTGTCTGATCGGGTTTCCAATAAGAAATTTATCATTGTTGATAAGCTTTCCATCACCAAGCCCAAAACCGGTGACCTGATAAAGGTTTTGGACAAGCTGCCGATGGGTGAAAAAACTACCTTGGTAGTATTGCCAGGCGAGAAATCAGACCAAGCTGTCAAACTGTCAGCCCGTAATATTCCCGGCGTGGGAGTAATTCGAGCCGACAGCTTGAATGTACGTGACTTGCTTAGTCACGAATATGTTCTGCTGCCAAAGTCCAGCGTAGAACTGCTTCAAAAGACGTACGCTGGCAAGACAGCTGTCAAACCGAAGCCTAAGCGAAAGGCACCGGCCAAGAAGAAGGCCGCAACTAAAGCAGCTGCGAAATAACTTTATGGCTCTTTTCGGAAAAAAGAAGGAAGAATCAAAACCAGATTCTAAACCGGTAGCACCAACCGGCGCTCCGGGTAGTGGCATGATTATGCCCGGAACCGGCGGTAAATCGGAAAAGACAGGAAAGAAAAGCAAATCCCGTAAACTTAAATCCAATACCGGTTTAGCTTATCGGGTGCTGCTGTGTCCGATTATTTCCGAGAAAGGAACAATGCTGGCGGAAGGTAATACTTATCTTTTTCAGGTAGCAAAAAAAGCCAGCCGTCAGGATGTTTCCCGAGCCATAAAGGCTGTTTACGGAATTGTTCCTCTAAAAGTTCGCCTGATCAATGTCAGCGGCAAGAGTCGCAAGCAGAGAAATGTCCAAGGCTGGACAGCGGACTGGAAAAAGGCAATGGTAACATTGCCGGCGGATCAAAAAATTGATTTATACGAAGGAGTATAACTACTTAAATGCCAGTTAAGACTTACAAACCGCGAACTCCCGCCCGGCGATACCTATCGAATGTTGATTATAGTGGCTTAGATAAGAAAAAGCCGCGCAAGGCGCTAACCAAGGGAAAACGGCAGAAGGCCGGTCGTAATGTCCAAGGCAAACTGACTGTTCGCCACCGGGGCGGGGGACACAAGCGTAAATACCGGCACATAGATTTCAAACGTGATAAGTTTGGTGTCAGTGCCCGGGTTGAGTCTGTGGAATACGATCCTAATCGTTCGGCTTTCATTGCTCTGCTTGTCTATCAGGACGGTGAGCGACGTTATATTCTGGCCCCGGAGCAACTTAAGGCCGGTGACCAGGTTGTTTCTTCTCAGGAAAAAGTTGATCCTAATCCTGGTAATCACATGCCCCTGGAATTTATTCCGGATGGTACATTTGTTTTCAATATTGAACTGGAACCGGGTCGTGGCGGCAGCATTGTCCGGTCAGCCGGCACGATGGCGCAGATAATGAGCAAAGAAGAAAAATATGTTCAGATAAAACTGCCTTCTGGTGAAATTCGCAATATTCTAAAGAAATCCCTGGCGACAGTCGGTCAGGCCAGTAATGTTGACCACGGCAATATTGTCATCGGCAAGGCCGGGCGCAAGCGTTGGCTGGGAGTTCGTCCGACAGTTCTTGGTAAAAGTATGAATCCGACTGACCACCCGCATGGTGGCGGTGAAGGGCACGCTCCGGTTGGTAAGAAAAAAGGCCCCCGCACCAAATGGGGCAAACCGGCCCTGGGAGTCAGTACTCGTAAGCGTAAAAAGTCTTCCGATAAATTGATAATCAAGGATAGAAAAGGCAATGTCAAGAAGTCTTAAAAAAGGTCCTTTTGTCGACCCCAAGCTACTTAAGAAAATCAAGAATCTTAAGGCGGGCGACAAAACGGTAATCAAAACCTGGTCCAGGCAATCTACTATTTTCCCGGAAATGGTTGGTTTCACTTTTGGTGTGCATAACGGCAAGGATCATATCGAGGTTTTTGTGACTGAAAATATGGTTGGTCATAAGTTAGGCGAATTTGCTCCCACCCGCAAGTTTCAAGCTCACGGTGGTCGCAAAGCCGCCGAGGAAGAAGCTGCAGCTAAGGAGTTGGAAGCTTCGCGCAGTGAAGCAGCCAAGGAAGCTGTCGGCAGCGAATCTACTGAAGAACCTAAGCAGGAATAAAAACGATGCCGGTCAAAGCTACTGCCAAACTTATTCGGATGTCGCCGCAAAAGGTACGCCTGGTTACCCGGATTTTGCCTGGCAAGGATGTCGGCTTGGCTGAGCAGGAGCTGAAGTTCCTACACAAAGGGGCAGCTGATCCGGTACTAGCCTTACTTCGTTCCGCTACGGCTAACGCCGAAAATAATTTTGACATGGAAAAGGGTAACCTCTTCGTCAAAGAGGTGATGGTGAATGAAGGCCCGACTTACAAGCGCTGGCGAGCTCGCTCCCGTGGCATGGCGGCTCAAATTGCCAAACGTACTAGCCATATTTCCATAGTTTTGGACGAAAAGGAGCCGGGCAAGAAAACCTCGGATAAGAAAAAGGCGACAGCCAAAAAGGCTGACCAGCCGAAGGTTGTTAAGCTTAAATCCCGGGATGAGATAAAGAAGCTGGGCAAAGAAGCCGCTGCCGACGACAAAGATAAGAAGGCCTCTGATCAGAAGCTTGATGAAAAGACCGGTTATTTCCAGAAGCGGCGAGAAGACCGGGAAAAGAAAGGTCAGCAGAAAAAGGGTATGCGCGGATTTGTAGATAAAATGTTCCGCCGTAAATCAGAAGGATAAATTAGGGCAATTAGTAATTAGTCATATATATGGGTCAGAAAGTTCATCCAAAAAGTTTCCGGCTAGGTGTCATCGGTTCATGGCGCTCTCGTTGGTTTGGTAAGAATAATTTCCACCAGATGCTCGAGGAAGATACCAAGATTCGAGATTTTTTGAAGCGCAAACTGAAAGATGCCGGGGTGGCGGATATTGTTATTCAGCGTTCACCGCGGCTGATTACGGTTGTTGTTCATACCTCTAGACCTGGTTTGATCATTGGGCGGGGAGGCTCCGGAGTCGAAGAACTGCGAGCTCAGATCAAGGAAATGGTACAAGCTCCAGGGAAGAAGATTGATGTCAAAGTTAATATTGAGGAAATCCGAAATCCCCACGCCAGTGCCGAGTTGGTTGCTCAAATCGTGGCGGAACAGCTCGAGAAACGGATTGCTTTTCGGCGCGTACTGAAGCAGACACTGGATAAGGTTATGGAAGCGCGTGGAGTCCAGGGCGCCAAGATTATGGTCGCCGGCCGCTTGAATGGAGCCGACATGGGGCGCCGCGAATGGCTGTCCCAAGGAAATATTCCTTTGCACACACTGCGAGCCGATGTTGATTTTGCCAGAGGTTCGGCCCACACCACTTATGGAATAGTCGGGATAAAAGTTTGGATATACAAGGGCGAGGTGTTTAGAGATAAATCTGAGAACAGCCAGTCTGCCAAAAAAAGTAAACGGTAATTTTGAGGACAAGAGATTATGTTAATGCCTAAGAAAGTTAAGCATCGCAAGCACAGCCGCGGA
>Ga0180432_10008546_pt1 | contig 12706 bp, 10 predicted proteins | sample SS_ome_10_FD_132414 | JGI IMG/M metagenome (GOLD analysis project Ga0180432, IMG submission 132414) | Hypersaline lake sediment archaeal communities from the Salton Sea, California, USA - SS_1_MS_2 metaG | ecosystem: Environmental > Aquatic > Non-marine Saline and Alkaline > Hypersaline >...
CCGGCGCTCGCGCCACGTCTTGGAAGCGATTCGAGCATAGTACTCGCCCTTCTTGCCGATACTCATATATGCCTGGATAAATATGTATTTGGGGAAGTAGTTACTCAGAATAAAGAAACGCCCTCAGAGTACGAGATAAGTGGACATTTCATTGAGAAGGGTAGCAGGGCTATCTACAACGACATATTGGAGCAAATTTCACAGGGCGTACACAGAGTTGAATTTTACGACGAAGTATTCAATAAGAATCCACAATCCGAAACTAATTTCCTTGAAACACCGGTCGATGCGTTGCTGCTCAACGGCGATCTCACTGAACATAGTATGTTCGATGAGGCGGAAGTTGTTCTCGAAGGACTTAACAGGCTACCCGACAATCTCAGGCAAAGCACTTTTGTAACACCGGGTAACCATGACCTTTATCGTGGGGACTTTATTGAAAAGGATTCCGCGAGCAGCAGAAAACCTTTTGCCGATTTTTTCAGCGGATATGTGTCACCGAAAGGTAGCACTTACTACACGGTTCAATTGGCCGATTGGCTGACTCTGATAGTACTCGATTCGGTAATACCGACTGCAAGCAGTTTGGGTATGCTCCAGGATCAAATTGACTGGCTGGAGTATCAGATAGAAAAACGCAAGAAACAGTTCATTATAGTGGCATGCCATCATCCAATTTACCCCGTTTCACAAGTGCCCCGGGTGATGAGTACTTACCTTAAAATTCGCTCGCACTTCACACCCAAGGTAACATCGGCGAGAACTCAGGTACAGGAATTATTCGCCAGGAATAATAATGTAAAATTAGTGTTGAGCGGCCACTATCACGGAACATGCACTGACCAATATCGAAAAAGAAATCCACAGGGTGAAATGTATGATGATTTTTTTACAACTCATATACAGGTGCCTTGTACTATTGAGTATCCTAATGGATACAGAATTCTTAAAATATCGCGATCAAAAAATATCGTTTCTATGAATTACGTCACGGCTTACACAAGACTTGCCAACCTGCGCACGCAATCCAGTCAAGCAAAGCTCTTTAGTGTTATGGGCGCCGATATAAAAGTGCCCAGGAAATATAAAGGCGCCCGCAACTCCCTCGACGATCAGAGCAATATCCTCAGGACTTTTGATAGAATAAATCCTATCGATATGGCAGATATGAACATACGAGGTTACAAAGACGGCACTACTAATAATGGTCGTGGTAATTCCGGCAAGAATAATATACACGGGAAGATTGAATTCACCATCTAACTTTGTGGTCTGATCATTAATACATTACACAGGATCATAAAGCATCGTCTCAAAGTTTCAATTTATTTCAAAAATCATGGGGCCGCAGCCCCTGTTGTGGAACTGCCGCCTCATGATTTGGCCGTAATTTGAAGGTTATTGGATTGTATCGGCGCATAGGATCACCTCCTTCCTTATAGTTTAAGTGTGGCTGTCTGAATTCAGATGAAAGAATGCCTTTACTCTTTAGATGGAAAGAGGGCAATGATGCTAAATAAATGTGGCCAGGTAGCTCAGTCGGTTGATCCATGGGTTGAAAAGCGTTCATTAGTTTGGGATTTGTTGATTTATCAGCCGGTTTGCCTAATATTTGGTTTTGGGATAATCTAAACTTGTGCCTTTGGTACCCACCCAACAAGTTGGGTGAGATACCCATGTCTGCATTGGTGTAAATAGGTAGACATATGGCTGAATCATCCGAAAAAAAACATGATTGTGTTAGTTATATCGCTCTTGTCATTGCAGGTGTGGCGGTAGCAATATCTTTATTTTCACTATATTTAACGGAGTTGCGCTATGCGAAAATTAAGATTGCTCCAATTACTGACCTAAGTGTCATGATGTTCTATTCCGATATAGAAAAAACCAAACGTATCTGGCTTATGTTATCTCTTTCGCTGTCTAATCTTGGGGCTAAACATGCTTGGATAGATAACATTAAATTGAACCTTAAATCTGAATCTAAAGAAAAACAAATGGTTTTTGTGGGTCGGCTTCCGGCAGAGAACTTTGGGCACAATGTTGTTTTAAAAAGAGATTTTCAAGAACCGTTTTATCCGATAACTATAGCGCCGAAATCACAACTAGCCTTTGTACCTACTTTTGCCGCAGAAATACCAGGGAACGATCTTACCCCATTGGAAAAATATAACGCCCGGATAGAAATTATATATGGGGACGACACGACATCTGAATTGTTCGAGTTTATCATCAACAGAACAAAACAAGAGCTTGACGAATTGCCACCAGATGTAATATATCGTTTTACAACGATTGGAATTAGTAGGAAATATCAGAAGGTAAGATTCGGAGATTAGCTCCATGTTTTGTGAACAACAACCGAAACTGTTAAATCCGAAGGCTGGTCATAAGGCTAATGAGTAACATAGTCTGAAGAAATATAAGAGCGACTCCAAGTCGAAGCCGCCCAATCAGCTTTAATCAGGTTCTTTTTACAGGTTTTCAGAACACTGCCGCTCAAATGGGCGCGGACGGCTGGATGCATGATTTCGGAGAACACGTCCCGCCCGATGCGGTTATGCATGACGGCCGCTCGGGGAAATTCCGTTGTTTGTGCTTCACGGAAAAATCATACCTGTTTTCGATTCCCAAATCGATACTCTCGTCAAGGAAACCCGCCATGACATCAATGGCTGGGACCAGGCCAATTCGTCAATAAAGATCATTTTCCACGGCGAGGGAAAGGATGAATACACTCTCTGGGACGGCACCCGGATCATCTGCGAAAAAATAAAAGGCACGGAAGGAAATTGCCGGGTCATAAACGACACGGCAGGGCGAAGTTACCAATTCGAGTTCAGGTGATGTCACTTTATAATTAGCAGGGGAATCAAGGGAACATTTTCCTCAATTATTTCAAACCCCACTCCCAAACCTGCCACTGGAATTCGGCAGGATCGAGTAAAAAACACACCCCTCACATCCCACTGTTTAATGAGCGCCCATAGGGTCGCTGCCGGCTTCTGTCTTCCTGAATAGAAATACCAGCGGAACCACCGCCAACGTGCATAAGAACATAATGTAAAAAGCGTCGTTGAAAGCCATCATCATTGCCTCTCGCACGACCCTGCCGTACATTCCGCCAAGAGCCATTTTCTGAGTCAGCGATCCGGGAACTCCCTGCGAGAAAAGATAGTGAGAAAAGTCACCGAGTGCGGATCTTATGCCCGGGTCCATAGCGTCTATTTTTTCAACGAGCCTGAATTGGTGAAACTGTGCTCGATTACTTAAAAGAGTGGAGCTTGCTGCAACGCCGATACTGCCCCCGATGTTACGCAGCAGGTTGTAAATACCCGTGGCGTTTCCAATCTGCTCCCTGGGGACGCGGGACATGGTCAACGTGGTTAGGGGAACGAAGAAAAAGGCCATCCCGGCGCCTTGTACCGCGCGCGGTATGATTATGGAGCGAAAATCGGCCAGCAGGTTGAAATGCGACATCATGTAAATCGAAAAAGCTGAGATTAACAGACCTAACGTAAGCATGGTTTTTGCGTATCCGCGCTGCGACAATGCGCCTGAAACCGGGAGAAACAATATTGTCACCGCTCCTCCGGGCCCGAGTATGAATCCCGCCTGAAACGCCGTGTAGCCCATGAGTTTTTGCAGATATAGAGGCAGGAGCACAATACTCGAAAAGAAAGCCAAAAAAGTGAGAAACATAAGCGAGTTTCCTATCGCAAATGATCTTTCCGACAAAGCGCGTAGGTTGACGACGGGTTCCCTGGTTCCGAAAAGTTCCCACCAGATTAACGTTGTGATTCCCAGGAACGCTATTATGCTGAAAGTCACTATGAAGTGTGAATTGAACCAATCCTCCCGGTTGCCCTTGTCCAGAACTATCTGAAGTGACCCGACCCCCAGCGCCAGCAGCGCTATTCCGAAGGCGTCCATTTTGCGCCTTACGGCCGTCAGATATGGAGGATCATGCACCACGGCAAGTATGGCCAGAATTGAAAGAGTCCCCACCGGTACATTGATATAAAATATCCACCTCCAACTCATCTGATCGGTTATATATCCACCGATCAGGGGCCCGAAAATAGGCGCCGTGACCACTCCCATCCCATAAAAAGCCATTGCAGTACCATGTTGTTCTTTGGGAAAGGATTCAAGAAGAATAGCCTGGCTCATGGGCTGCATCGCCCCGCCCGAAAATCCCTGGAGCACGCGGAACAGGATAAGAAATTCGAGAGTGGGCGCCGATCCGCACAGGAAGCTGAAAAAAGTAAATCCACCGACACAGGCAACAAGAAAACGTTTGCGGCCAAATGTGGCCGCCAGCCATCCGGTCATGGGCAACACTATGGCGTTGGCCACCAGGTAACTTGTGAGCACCCATGTTACCTCCTCGAGGCCGGCGCTTAAACTGCCTTGGATGTGAGAAAGGGAAACGTTCGCAACGGACGTATCAAGTATTTCCATGAAGGTGGGAACCATGACCACAACGGCCACGACCCACTTATTGGGGGTTGAACTGTCCTTGGTCATTTATTTTCAATCAGGATTACAGGAACGACACTCATTCCGAGCCGCATGGGATATTTGTCGGTGTCCACGTTCGTGAATTTTATCTTTATCGGAATACGCTGCACTACCTTGACATAATTTCCAGTGGCGTTTTCGGGAGGCAGCATGCTGAATACCGCGCCTGTACCGGCCATTATGCTGTCCACTCGACCTTCGAACTTGACTCCGGGATACGTATCCACTTTGAATATCACTTTCAGCCCCGGACGCACGCGAGTGATATCCGTCTCTTTGTAATTTGCGGTAATATAAATGTCATCAAGATCGACAACCGCCATTAAAGGCTGCCCCGCCGCAACAACTTCGCCCACTTCAACGTTTTTGCGCGTAATGTAACCTTTTGCCGGCGCTTTGATAACCGCATGCTCCAACTGCAGGCTTATGGCGGCTATTTGTGCTTCGGCGAGGCGGATTGCGGCTTCCTTACCGTCAGGCCCTTTATCGCCGATCGAGGTTTTAATCTGCTTCCTCTTTTTACGAGCCGCCTGTATCTGGGCGTTGACCGCCCTCCAGTTAGCTATCACCTTGTCGTAATCGTTCGCAGCCACCGCCCCCCGTTCGAGCAGTGAAGAAAACCTTTCCCTCTCTTTGGACAGCAGCGTTCTCTGGGCATAGAGTTGTCTTAGCTGTGCGTTGATGACCTTGATCGAGACGTACTGCCCGGCCACCTGATTTTCCGCCATTTCCAGGTTGGCCTTCGCTTTTGCCAGTTCCGCTTCTATATCGACCGTATCGATTTTTACCAGCACTTGATCCTTCTCAACAGGCTGGTTACTCGATACGAGCACTTCGCTCACCTTGCCCGGTATGCGCGAGGATACATAAGTTACTCCGCCGTCTATAAAAGCGTCGTCTGTATATACATGCGTTTTGCGATAACGCAGGTACCCGATAACCGAGCCCACAACTCCCAGCGCCAGCACAATCAGAACAATGCCCAGGATTTTTCGCTTGAAATTTCCCTGTTTTGAATTATTGTTTTTTGCATTTTGTTCGCTCATAAACTCCCTCGTATGTAGACATGACAGAGTATCTTGTGTGTATCGGGTTGTCAATGATGAGAAAAGATTTGATTGTGCCGGACACGGCTTCACATCATGCTGTCCGCGCCGGAGGGCGCCGGCCCGGAAGTGATGCCATAGGCGTTATTCAATTCCGTCGGTGGAAATTTTTTGTGGTTCAAGAAAGCAAAAAGATGACCCTCGACGAAAAGCTTTGGAAGAAGTATTATTTTGTTATGGGTTATTGAAAGAAATAACTGACATGTCAACCTATTTGAACCGGAAAATCGGGAGAAATTAATTGGGTTTTCACAGGGAAAAATTCAAAGAGATTTATCACAGAAACAAATACAAAAAGCCTTAAGTTGGCGCCATTCTATGGATATCCCCGGAATTTTTTATTAGGTGCCCGGAGTGACAAAATTTCTTTTTACCACACTGCCGTCAAACGATCTCGGCCTGCTGACTCGGTCTTTGCCGATCGCGCGGGAACTCGGGAAACACGGGCACCGGATCAATTTCTGCAACCCCGGGAAAGCCCCTCGGAAAATAATTGCGGAGGCGGGTTTTGAAAACATCCTGCCAAAGTCGCCCTTTTATTACCTGATCGCCGGTGATGTCAGCCCGCAAAATATTTCTCGATTCATTAGCCAAAAAAAGCGACTGGCCAATCTTAAACAACTTGCCGGTTTAGTAAAAACACAATTCCAATACAGTACCGCCCGAGTCCGGAACGTTGACCATTTCATGAGCCTGATGGGGATGTTGGATGAAAATTTTATTCGCGCAAATGTAAATATCCTGCTTAACCTTATCACCGAAACCGGTACCGAGGTGGTGGTGGATTTCTGGAATCCGTATGCTTGCATGGCGGCAAAAATTATCGGCATCCCGTTAATTACCGTTATTCAAGCCGATTTGCATCCTCAAAGCAAAGGGTTTATATGGTGGTCATCGCCTCCTGCCGATCTTCCCCGTCCCGCGCCGGTTGTAAATATCGTCTTGGAAGAATATGGGCAACCCCCCATTGATACTATCGGCGACCTCTTGATTGGCGATCTTACCCTGGTGATTGGCACGCCGGAAATCGATCCGCTTCCCGAAACCGCTGATGTTCAATACGTCGGCGCGTTATTATGGGAGAGGAAGCCGGCCGAGCTTCCGTCCCGGATTGACAATCTGAGAACCGACCAGCCCCTTGTCTGGATATATACGGGAAATCCCCGGTACTTGAAAGGAATGGGAACCGCTTTTGATTCCAGCGTTATTATCTCCGCCTGCCTGGAAGCTCTGGGTAATGAGCCCATGCAGGTTGTTTTAACGACCGGCTATCACTCGTTTCCCCGGAAATTTTTACCCCTGCCCCCCAATTTTCATCTGGAACCGTTTCTCCCCGGATTGGCTATGGCTGAAAGGAGCGATTTAATAATCCACCATGGCGGCTACGGCTCTTGCCAGACGGGCCTGTACACAGGCACTCCGGCACTGATTATTCCCACTTATTCCGAACGGGAAAGCAATGCTCGCCGTATTGCCTCGCAGGGCGCCGGTGATTTTATTGTGCCTGAAACAGATAAGCGGGGAAGGAAAAAATATGTGTCGGCAAACGATTTGCGGGATAAAACGTATGCCATTCTCTCTGAAAAGTCATTCGCCGCAAATGCCCGGCGCCTGGGGGAAAAATTAAAGACTCACGGAGGCGCACCACAGGCGGCCCGGCTGATTGAAGCCCACCTTAAACCTTAGAATTCACCGAGCTGTAACTCGATATTCACTTACGCGCCGGTAATCTGACGGGAAGCCTGCCGAGTAAAAAGGCGACTATTTTGCAGAGCCGCCTTTTAACTTTAAGATTAACGGAAGGAGATACACTCCGCCGGCAGAGTCCCGCCGCGGCGGGAAAAATTCCGCCGATGGTGGGATTCAATTCCGTCCCTGGGCATTTACTTTTCTTTCGTGAGAAAGAAAAGTAAAACAAAAGAAAGCATGTTGCGCCTTCGGCGCGAAAACACTCTAGTTGAAGGTTGAACCACAGAAAATTCACGATAATGAAGTTTTGTTATAACTGCCAACTCAAACATGACTTAGGACATATGAAGTGACTAAAAAGTGTGCGGCGAAAACAGCAATCCAAAACATAAATTTCTCCCCGTAATTTGAAAGTTTCTTCCAACGTGTTAAAATTAAATAAAGGCTTTAAATGATCCAGCTAATTGAAGATAAGCGAGAGGAACTTTCACGCCTGTGCGAGAGATGCCACGTCAAACGTCTGGAAGTGTTCGGCTCGGCCATGAGCGATTATTTTGAGCCGGACCGAAGCGACATTGACATGGTTGTCGAGCTCTTACCGATACCACCTGCACGGTATACTGAAAGTTATTTCGGCCTGATGAGTGACCTTAAGAAAAAGTTTGAAACCGAAATTGATCTTTTGGAAGCCGCCCCGATTAATAATCCTTATTTCAAGCAAGCCATAGAGCAGACAAAAACGGTGCTTTATGAAGCCGCCGCGTGATGTCCGTCAGTATTTTTACGATATTATCCAGGCATGCGAGCTTTTGAAGCGCTTTATTAAAGGGAAAACCCTTGATGATTATTCCGCCGATCCACCGCTGTGTTCGGGAGTTGAGCGCCAGTTTGGGATAATCGGTGAAGCACTCAATCAAGCGCTTCGTATTGATCCCAATTTGAAATCTCGTATAAGCAATACGGAAAAGATAATCTCACTCCGCAACCGACTCATCCACGCTTATTTCGCTATCTCCAACGAGACAACATAGGGAATACTTGAAGTAAATTTACCGGTTCTCACAAGGGAAATACAAACTCTTCTGGACGAGTATGCGAGCAACTAGAAAGTTAACACAATGGTCGCAAAGAAGGATCCCGTCTATGGAGAGGGAGTTCCGGCGGCGGTGGTTCCCAATCCGGGAGCTGAAATTACGGAAGAGTGAATTGCGAAAAAGGTATTATTGCAGCAAAGGCAAGTAGAATTTATAACTGACATGTTAGCTAATTGAGATGAGAAAATTGGGACAAATCATTACATCAGGCTAAAATAGGAATTAGTGGGTCAAAGAAAAAGGAGGTAACCATGAAAAGGCGCCAATTTATCGGGACGACGCTCGGATCGGCGGCGGTAGTTGCATTACCGCGCGTCGGAAGGCCTTCGACCGGCCATGAAATCGTCCTCAAGAACGTGCAAGCCCTGATCGGCGGCGAGTTCAAGAAATGTGACATTGGAATCAGCGAAGGCCGCATCGCTGCGATTGATCAACCGGGCACGCTTATATCCGGAAATCAGGTAATCGAGGGTGGGGATTTATACGTTTCCCCCGGATGGGTGGACTATCACGTCCACCTCGTGGATCGGGAGTACGGCAGAGCGGTAGGGGTGCCGGTATCGAGGCTTGGAGTCGAGCATGGAGTTACGGCGCTGGTGGATGCAGGCACGACGGGAGCGGCCGATTTCCGGCAGTTCAAAGAAGCTGTTAACGATAGCCCGAAAATGACAAGTTTCGCTTTTATTAACATCAAGCGCCAGGGAATAAAACTTACGGAATTCTACAGAACTCGCAAGGGTTGGGACGATATCCCGGCGATGGAGGTGGCACTTTCCGAATACGGCAACTTGATTGTGGGGATAAAGGTGAGGGTGGATAAAATGCTCACTCCCCGTTCCGACCGATTGTATTATGTACGAAAATGCCGCGAGGCGGGTGATCTGTTCCGATTGCCTGTTATGGTGCATATTGGGCCGCCCCCACCGTCGCTGACCGAAATTCTGCCGCTGCTGAAACAGGGCGACACGATTACTCATTGCCTGCGAGGGCAGGGGAATTGCGTGGTTGACGAGCGGGGTAAGATTCGGGACGACGTGAAAGACGCTTACGAGCGAGGCGTGAGGTTCGACGTGGGGCACGGCACTACCAGCTTCAGTTTTTCCGCCGCCGAGCACGCACTCGAACAAGGATTCACGGACTTAACGATCAGTTCGGATATACACTTATTGAGCGCTCGGCGATACGCCAAAACGTTTGCTAACGTGATGACCCAGTTTTTGGCGATAGGCATGCCACTCGAGGATATCGCCGAACGGGCAAGTACGAGACCCGCGCGACTGTTGGGTATCGAACGAAAAATCGAGCCCGGAGCGGAAGCGGCACTCACTGTTTTCAGAGTGGTCGAAGGCGATTTCACATGCGTTGACGTCGTTAAAGACACGAGAAAATCCGCCGGGCGAATAATACCTGAATGGACTATCCTTAACGGCAAAGCGCATCGGGCGGGCGACTTGGACCGCGAGCTTTTCTTATAAGAACTACGGGAGGATGAAATGAAGGCGAAAATTATAGCTCTGATCGAGTTGGTAGTGATAATCGTTCTTGCCGGAGCGCTGGTGACACAATGCGTTTCGTTCAAAAAAACGGGGCCGGTGGTTCGCGAGCCTGCCGCGCCCGGCGAGTCGACATTGAGTTACACCCCGCCGCCGCCACCCAAGTTTCCCATTGAGGTAGTAAAGAAACTGCCCGAATTAAGAAGGGCCTTCACGCCGACGGTGGATAAGATCACTGACGATATCTACCTGGCACGCGGGTTCGCGCTCGGAAGCGTCATGATGGTCATAACCGACGAGGGGCTGGTGATTATCGATACCACCGAGAGCACGGACGCCGCCGGGGAAATTCTTGAAAGGTTCCGCAGGATTACCGATAAACCCATACGCTATATCATATACACCCACGGGCACCCCGATCATTTCTATGGAGCGCCGGTCTTCATGGAAGATGGAACCCGGATTATCGCCACCAAAACCGCTGTGAAATTTATGAAGAAAGATTTCGGATGGCTCAAGCCGTTCCAGATGCGAAGCCGCCTCAACCAGGCAGGCATAGTCGCGCCGGAATTCTCCAGAAAATTGCCTGTAGAGAGCGGCATTCGAGATTTCAGCAAGCGGGGCGATCCTGTCTACCCCACGATAACTTTCGATGAGGAATACTCTTTCATGCTGGGCGGCAAGAAATTCGAATTATACCACACCACCGGGGAAACTCCGGGACACCTGATGGTCTGGCTGCCCGATGAAAGGGCGCTGTTTCCGGGCGACCTTTACTACATGAGCTTTCCAAACCTCTCCACGCCGATGCTCGAACCGCGTCCCGTCAAGGGATGGTATGATTCGCTCGAGCGTATGATCCTTATGAATGCCGAATATCTTGTTCCGAGCCACACCGCGGCCATTATCGGAGAGGAAAACGTCCGCGAGGTGCTTACTTACCATAGCAAGGCGATCAGATACGTTTATGGTGAAACCATCAAAGCCATCAACGAGGGCAAAACCGTCGACGAGGCGGTGCACTCCATCAAGCTACCGCCGGAGCTTGCAAGCAGGTTTCATCTCCAGGAATTATACGGCAGGGTGGACTGGTCGGTTCGAGGCATATATCAGGGCGAAACAGGTTGGTACGACGGCCACGGGACGGGCCTGGCGCCGCTGCCGCCGCGATTCCTCGCGCGGGAGTTAATTAAAATCGCCGGAGGCGCAGATAAAATACTCGAGAGGGCCATCGAGTTGCAGAAAGCGGATGAACACCAGCTTGTGTGCGAGTTGTGCGATGTTGTCATAAACGCCAATCCAAACGACAAACTCGCAAGAATAATCAAAGCCAATTCCCTAGAATACCTGGGCTATCAGGGCGGAAACCTCAATATGTTCGGTTTCTACCGCTCCGCCGCAGCTCTCGAGCGTCAAGCGGCAGGGGCTAAACCGTAAAGTAAGTACTTTTTCCGAGAGGCACAAGACCGGATCTGCGATCCAGTTCAAAAGGACACTATACGGTAGGTGACGGGTTGGAAGGGGATGCCGGTGTTGACATTCTTTTTTAACCAGGTTGAAGAATATTTTTAAATAATCTATATCCATTATACGATTATTCCGCCATTTTTCCTTAGTTATTTGAATGTCGTTCCCAATATCCAACTTATTTCATGAAATAAAACATGGGCTTTGATCACAGTTACTATACAACAAGTATATTATATAAATATTTAATCCGAGCGAAATAATAATATTGATAATTATTTTCAATGCATTATTCATACTTTCAATATTTATTATAACTACAATAGCGATAGCGCCTAAATATAAATATATCAATAAGATTGGGAAAAGTATCGATGCAGACCAGCAAACAAACAATATTACATGTATTATCAATGGTATGTTTAACAATAGGGCTTTTACGTTTATATTGTCAACTATTTTCATGACATGCTCCTATCTATTAGTAATATTATGAGAGTTAATATTTGAAATAGTACAATTAACGATATTCCCCAGACAATTTTGTTTGTTTTTTTAATATTGTCTATCGTTTGTATGAATATAATAGATATAGAACTAATCAATATTAAAATAAGAGCTGAATAATAAACCCACTTATCAGCATTAAATAATTCTTGCGCTAATTCAGCACCCCAGATTATTGCTAAGAACAAATTTACCAATAAAAGAATATACATTATTAAACTCCTTTAGTTTTAATTCTATGGCAGAATTATTTTCAGATACCTTTTATTGATTTCTCTAAACTCAGGTATACCTTCTCTTCTCCTAAATATATTAACATACTGATCCATCATATCACAATATAAACTGTTTGAATCTTCATTCTTCAATTCATAATAATAAGGATCATTATGATGGGCATCAAAAAGAGGCCAATTCTTTCCTAAAAGATTAGCAGAATGAACAAGACCAAGTGCATGTCCAAGTTCATGAACAGTTAAAGACCCTAATGTAGTTCCCAAATTCTCGCTATTCCAACTGCCTCCGTAGAACAAAACTGAACCTAGATATACCCTGATTCCTCCATCAAACATCGGAAGACGTGAATGATTGGCTTCCTGTCCACAAAAATCAGGCGCAAAATTAGGAAACGATGTCCAATCTTTTCCAATTTGTACAATAAATTTATCACCTATTTGAAGAACTTTCTTTTTACCAAAGATAAAAACATCATAATCAAACTCTTCATTAGTAGCGTTATCGCCGTTTGCCTCTATGTTAATAATAAGAGAAAAGGGACTGCTTAATAGATTTTGGAAATGTCTGCGAATTTCCTCACTCATTTTAG
>Ga0180432_10008547_pt1 | contig 12705 bp, 13 predicted proteins | sample SS_ome_10_FD_132414 | JGI IMG/M metagenome (GOLD analysis project Ga0180432, IMG submission 132414) | Hypersaline lake sediment archaeal communities from the Salton Sea, California, USA - SS_1_MS_2 metaG | ecosystem: Environmental > Aquatic > Non-marine Saline and Alkaline > Hypersaline >...
ACCCGATGTCCAAAGGTTGTCTGCTCGTTCATTGCTCGAGCGGAAGCAGTACGAACAAGCGGTCAAGGTCCTGGAGCCGTTAACGGCCACTGAGGGGCAAGGGGAGGAACGCCTGGAAGACCGCTATCTGTTGTCGTTGGCTTACGAGGGTGTCACCCGCTTCGACGACGCTCTGGCCGTGTTGCTTCCCGTGTTGGATTCGGCCACCGGGCCCCTCAAGATCGATGCCCAGCTTACCCAAGCTTCACTGTTTGTGGCCACAAAGCGTTTTGGGGAGGCCGTCAAACCGTTGGAGGCTGTCTTGGCCACGGAACCGACCGGCGATGCGGACGTCAAGTGCAAGGGGCAATTGGCTATTTGCTATGCGCGAACCAAGCGACTGGACGAAGCGAAAAAGTGGTACACCGTGCTGCTTGAAAAATACCCAGAGCACAAACTTATCCAGCCGACCACGGAGCAGGTGGCCGAGGCGGCCTACGCGGTGGAGGATTTTCGGTGGGCGGCCGAGTTGTTCGGTTGGATGGGGGCCGAAGGCCAGCCTGAGGATTATCGGGTACGAGGTCTTTCGGGCCTGGGATGGAGCCAGTTCAAGTCGGGCAAGCTGGCCGAGGCGGCGAAGACGTTTGAACAGTTGTTGGGCAGGAATCCCGACGCCAAGCTTGCGGCCGAGGCGGGCTTGGTTCGCGGTGGGATTCTTGAGCAACTCAAGCAACCCGACGCCGCCCTGGCAATGTACGACCTGGTGATCGACCGATATCCAAAGAGCCAACAGCACCCCAATGCCCTGTTGGCCGCCGCCCGGCTCCGCGACGAACTCCAACAAGACCGAGAGGCTGCCGAACTCTACGAGCAGCTCTCCAAGGAGTATCCCAAGCTCCCGGAACTCGACACGGTGCTCTACGAATGGAGTTGGGTATTGTACGATTTGGGTAAGGCGAAAGAGTCGAACGCCTTGCTGAAACGGCTTCGCACGGAATTCCCCAAGAGTGCCTATTGGCCGGAAGCCACGTACCGTCTGGCCCAACGTGTCTTCGACGCGAAAGACTACGCCCGGGCTGCCGAGTTGGTCGCTGAGGTTCTTTCCAGCAAGCCGGCGCCGGAGATCCGGGAGCATACGTTGTTCCTAAAGGGGCAGATTGCCGTGGCCGAGAAAAAGTGGACGGAGGTGGAGGCGCCGTTCGCCACGTTGATCAAGGACTATCCGGAAAGCCCGTTGCGGCTGGTGGCCGAGTATTGGATTGCCGACGCGACCTATCGCCAAGACGACTACGAGACGGCCGGTAAGCTGTTCGACAGCCTGGCCCGCGAAACCCACGGTCGCGACGATCCTTGGCTGGCTATGGTCGCCTTGCGTCGGGCCCAGGTCCTGGCGCAGAAGAAGAAATGGAACGAAGCCTACGCCATGGCGTCCAAGATTGCGGAGGAATACCTAGAATTCGAGCAGCAATACGAGGCCGACTACCTGATCGGGCGGTGTCTGGCCAATCGGGCCGACTTCGAAGGTGCCCGAAAGGCCTATCATAAGGTGATCCAATCACCCCAAGGTGGTAAGACCGAAACGGCCGCCATGGCCCAATGGATGATCGGCGAAACCTACTTCCATCAGAAAAACTACGAGACGGCGTTGCGGGAATACCTGAGACTGGAAGTCCTCTATGCGTACCCCACTTGGCAAGCGGCAGCCCTGTTGCAGGCGGGCAAATGTCATGAACTGTTGGGTGAATGGAAAGAAGCCACCGAGCTGTACACGCGATTGCTGAAGGTTTATCCAAAGGGATCTTTTGCGGAAGAAGCCAGCCGACGCTTGCGAACGGCCAAAGAACGAGCCGCAGACAAACCGGCCTCAAGAAACCACGGCTTGACCGGCCGAAGCGACAAATAGCATCTGAAATAGTATAATGATTCTTCCGTGTTTCGGGGATGATTGCCGGGCAGCCGGTCCGGCGCGGGTTGCATCGGAACGCCTCCGAAGGAGAAAAGATTGATTTCTATCACGATGATGAAAAACAAGAAACTGTCGACTCCACGGACCGCTTGGGGAATTGCGACACTTGTATTGGTCGGTGCCTGCTCCCTGGGACAACCTCTCTTGGGTCAGAACAAAGCTACACCCGAACCTGCCCCAGCGGTCGGGGCCACCGACGCAACAAGACGCGTAGCGCCCGTTGCCGATAAGGCACCAATTCCCACCAAGGACCTCTGGAGCATTGTCCGCGAAGGTGGGCCGTTAATGATACCGATCGGCCTCTGTTCGTTCATTCTGTTGGCGTTTGTCTTTGAGCGGAGTATCAACCTTCGTCGCGGACGGGTTATTCCCAAGCCGTTCGTCACCCGCTTCCTACAGCAAATCCGCGAAGGAGAGTTGGACCGACAGCAGGCATTGACCCTCTGCGATGAGAACAAGAGCCCGGTGGCCGTGGTTTTCGCCGGGGCGGTTCGCAAGTGGGGCCGGCCGGCAGTTGAAGTGGAACAGGCGATCATCGATGCCGGCGAACGCGTCACCAACCATCTGCGTCGTTATCTGCGCGTGCTCAATGCCGTGGCAACAGTCAGTCCGCTGTTGGGGTTGCTGGGAACCGTGGTCGGAATGATCCGGTCGTTCAACGCCATTGCCACCCACGATGCCATGGGACGGCCGGAACTTCTGGCCAGCGGCATCAGCCAGGCACTGCTGACCACGGCGGCCGGCCTGTCCGTCGCCATCCCCGCCCTGCTCTTCTACCTGTTTTTCGTCAGCCGCGTTGATCGGCTGATTATCGACATTGATGCCCTGGGGCAGGAACTGGCCAACATGATATCTGCCGGGGAGTTGCACGACAAGGAAGCACCTGCGTCGAAATCGCGCCGCAGTGGCCAGCGAGGGTCCGCAGCATGAGGAAGATGCCGTGTGCCGTACTGGAACCGATAGTCTGCACGGCTAGAATAAACATGAATCGGCCCATTTGAATCAGCTTTCGGAAGTTGAGTAACCCGAATCCCGAATCTTGGATTCAAGATTCCTGAGCTGGACCAGCCATGCCGCTGAAAACTCATTTGGACGAACAGCCTACGCTCAATCTCACACCGATGATCGACATCGTATTCTTGTTGATCATCTTCTTCATGGTCGGTACGAAGTTCACCGAGTTGGAGCGGAAGATCGGCTTGCAGGTGCCGGAAGTTACCGACCGTGGAGCCTTGACGGCAGCACCGGAACGAAAGGTCGTCAACGTGTTTCGCGACGGAACCATCACCCTGGACAGACAACCGGTGACCCTGGAAGAACTCACGAGCCGGCTGGCCGACGCCCGAAGTCAATATAGTGACCTGGGGGTTTTGATTCGTGGGGATGCCGAAGGCCGCTTTCAGCGCGTGGCCGAAGTGCTGAACGCTTGTAAGCAGGCAGATATACGAGAATTGGGGATCTCCGTTCGACTGGCCCCCTTGAAGAGGTGATCCATGGGTTCCCTGCGCCTCGATCGACTGCTCGACTTCCTCATCAGCTACGAGATGTTTCTGGTGTTGTTGTGGCTCGGGTTGGCGGCGCTGACGATCGCGCTTTTGGTGTTGATGCGGACCCGTTGGGGACAGTCGCACGCTTTGCGCAAGTGTTTGGTGCTTTCCCTGTTGGCCCATCTGCTGTTGGCCGGCTATGCCACCACGGTGCAGATTGTGGGTACCCTTCCCGTCATGTCCGGGGAGCCGGTCATCCACGTGGCGGTCGCCGAGGACGCATCCCCCCAAGAGAAGGATTCGCCGCGGCAACCGGTCGAAAACAGGGAGCCATGGGATGCTCTCAAGCACGACGCGGTCAGCCAGCCTGACCCTGTCAATCTGGATCGCGCAGAAGTCGGTCCGATACCGCGGCCGAAGCGACGTCTCCGTGGCGAGAGGACCAGCTTGATCAATGACCCGATGTTGGAGCATCTTCCCCTGGCCGAAGCGGTGCGCCCCGATCCGGAAAGGCCGCCAGCCGATGCGGTAGGCCCCGGGCCGTCGGCCGGAAAACTGGCCGAAAAGATCCAGGCGCCAGCGGCCCAGCGTCGGGAAGACAAGCAAACGTTAGTTCCGGTACGCGCAGCCCCGAAGCGACTTGCTTCGACCATCCAGTCGACCCAACCGCCGGCCAGAACTTCCGACGCCGGTGTGCCTGTATCACTGCTGGAACGGCCCGTGCCACTTCCCAGAATGGCCAGTGTTCCCAGAACCCCAGATCCGGCTGCCGCACTAGCCGCACTGACCGACTCGGGCGCGCGGCCGTCGCGTGGCAAACCGGCCGAGTCAGCAACCCAGAATTCCCCACGCACCGGACTCGGAGCAGGTACGCCGAGTGGGGGAGGTGGATCGGACGCGACACCGCAAGCCGAGCGTCTCTGGCGACCTTCAATTGCTTCGCTAGGTGGAAATCATTATCCCAGTGGATCCACAATCGATACGCCCTCCGGCACGCAGGCGAGTGCGGGGCGGCCCCCCGTGCCCCTTCATCGTCGTGACGGCGGCAAGCGACGGCTACCCTCGATTTACAGGCTTCGCACCGCTCCCGACCGGTCGCGCCAGGCACAACGTCGTGGGGCAACGCCCGAGACCGAAGCCGCTGTGAAGGCGGCCCTGAAGTGGTTGGCAGATAACCAAGAACAAGATGGTCGGTGGGACGCCCAAAAATTCGATGCCGGACGCGAGGAGATGGTCTCAGGCCGAAACCGTCTGAACGCCGGCGCCCGGGCAGATACCGGAATGACCGGACTGGCCCTGCTGGCATTTCTCGCGGCTGGACATACCAACCAGCGGGGATCATACCAGTCAAACGTCCGTCGTGGCATCGAGTATCTCGTCACTATCCAGGGCCGCGACGGCAACCTGGCTGGCCAGGCAACCACCTACGCCGCAATGTACTGCCATGCCATGGCCACGTTCGCCCTGAGCGAAGCGTACGCAATGACCGGCCAAGAGGAGCTAGAGCTGCCCGTAAAGAGGGCTGTTGTCTACATCGTGGCCAGCCAAAATCCTTCTGGTGGTGGGTGGAGGTATCAGCCAAGAGATGAAGGCGACACAAGCCAACTGGGTTGGCAGCTTATGGCGCTCAAAAGCGCCGAGTTGGCCGGAATTCCCACGCCGCAGGCGACCAGGTATGGAGCCATACGCTTCCTCAACAGCGTCTCTTCGGGAACACACCGGGGCTTGGCTTCGTATCGCCCCACGGAGCCGGCCAGCCGCCCCATGACTGCCGAAGCCTTGGTTTGCCGCCAGTTCCTGGGTATGGATCGTGAGAGTCCAACGGCTCGGGAGGCCGGGGACTACTTGTTGGGCGAGTTGCCGGGCAAGGGAAAAGCGAATCTATACTACTGGTACTACGCCACACTGGGGATGTATCAGCTTCAAGGAACCCATTGGGAGCGATGGAACAAGGCCCTACAGACCAACCTCCTGGCCAGCCAGCGAAAAACCGGTTCCCTCGCCGGAAGTTGGGATCCCGATACCGTCTGGGGCTGCTATGGCGGGCGGATTTACAGCACCGCGCTGGCAACGCTCTGTCTAGAGGTCTATTACCGGTTCCTTCCCCTATACCTCGAGGCTTCATCAGCAGACGAATACCGGCAGTAGTTGACATGGACATAGGTGTCTTATATCATACTGGATGCTTCGTGAGCTTGGCCTGTTTGACATGGCGGCCGGCCCCATTAGAATTGATGGTAGATGCTTTCCAGGCGGTCGAGAAACCCATAAGGATCCAACTATGCTCTTCCCGTTTGCCTACTTCGGCATGCCGGGGCCGCTCGAGCTGGTGATTGTTGCGATGATCATCCTCTTGTTGTTCGGCAACCGGTTGCCCAGCGTGATGCGATCGCTGGGACGGGGTATCGTTGAGTTCAAGAAAGGAGTCCAGGGAATCGAGGAGGAGGTCGACGACGCAGCCGACGACGCAGCCAAGGAAGAGGAGCAACCAGCCAAGAAGTAACGCAACCCGAAGCAGGCTGTTTTTGGCAGAATACTTGGAAGAGGTGGAAGAGGTGGTGTGATGGCAGTTCTTTTTGCGTTCTTTTCTCCCGGCCCGATGGAGATGCTCATTATTGGTGCGATTGCCGTGTTGCTGTTCGGCAAGCGACTACCGGAGGTTGGACGCTCGTTGGGCAGGGGAATCGTGGAATTCAAGAAGGGAATCCACGGCATCGAGGACGAGATTGAGTCGGCCGCATCGGCCGCCAACGTGAATGCCATGCCTGAGGAAGTTGGCGACCACGAAGAGGCAACGGCCCCCAAATTCGAACCGCCTGCAAGCGAACCCAAGGACGAATCCGTCAAAGCGTGACGTCGCGCGGTCCGATGTTGCTCGCATCAGACGGCCCGGCCAGTATGTAGGCATCCATTCGGGCGGCTAGCTCAGTTGGGGAGCGAGACGCATCTCATACAAGGCGTTTCTCGGCACCAATTTAGGTTCTGATAGGGGCGAGAGAAACGTTCTCCCCCTCCATTCACTGCGGCGAGGCGAGTATCGCGGTTCCTGCTCCGACCGCGCCCTCCGGGAAGACGCCCGGCGCATCAGATGCTGGCTCGACGAAGGGAGGATGGTGTTCGTCTACTACAACAACGACGCCGAGGCCTGCGCCGTCCGTGACGCTCAGCGGCTTCAGGCGAAGCTGGCCGAGGGCGACTGAGTTTTCGGTCCCCTATTTCGGCTACGCCCGCCAGGAGCGCCGCAGCGCTGAGGCCGAACCTCGTTCCGCCCAGGTGGCGTCTCGTGTATTGTCGACCGTGGGCATCGATCACCTGGTCACCTTGGACTTGCGCGCTCCAGGTTTGGAGAGCGCCTTCTCAATCCCTGTAGCCAATTCACGGCCAAACCGCGCCCTTCTCCCCCGGATTGGGGCATGGGGGCTGTGCCGACTGACGGTCGTTTCGCCGAATGCGGGTGCGTTGCACCGGGCTCAACATTATGCAACAGTATTGGAGGCAGAATTGGCGGCGATAGCCAAGTCCCGACCGCAAATCGACAAGCCCGAGCCGCTGCAAGTACTCGGCGACGTGCGGGATCGCACGTGTCTACTGGTCGACGACATCGCCAGTACTGGCAGCACCTTGACAGGCGCGGCCGAGGCAATCCTTAACGCAGGTGCGAGCGAGGTCCACGCAGCGTTTGCCCATCCGGTCATGGCCACTGGGGCGCTGGTACGTTTTGCTAGTTCACCCATAAAGAGACTCGTTACTACCGACAGCATTCCGCCTCCTACGCATCCGCGGATACAAATCGTGGGCATAGGTCCGATGCTGGCTGAGGCCGTTCGTGAATTGCTGCCAGTGTGAACACCTGTGCGGTCTGACTTCCAGGATGTTGAGGCATGCGCGGCAAGTTCCAAGAATGTGAAATGAGTATAGTTAATTTGCCGCGTCATTTTGGCAGGAGACTGCGGCAGATTTGCGCGGGCGCCCGCTTGGCTCTTTTTGTCGTGCTGGCATTTTCTTTGTCATTGGTTGGTTGCCGAGAGGACTCGCGACCGCCGGACGCTCCGCCTGGGGCCGTCGTGCTGACGGCGTGGTTTCACTCCGGCAGACAGGCCGAGCGGCGGACGATCCAGGACCAGATCAAGCGGTTCAACCAGAGCCAGAGGGAAGTCTATATCCGGCCGAACGTGATCCCTGAGGACACCTACAATGGGCAAGTCCAAGCGGCGGCCCTGGCTGGCGACCTGCCCGACATCTTGGAATTCGACGGCCCGTTTCTCTACAACTATGTCTGGCAAGGCAACTTGCACCCCCTGGGCGATCGACTCGGCGAGGAGATCCAGAGCGATCTGCTGCCGTCGATTGTCGAGCAGGGGACGTTCCGCGACGCCTTCTACGCCGTGGGAACCTTTGATTCCGGACTCGGACTCTACGGACGACGCAGCCTGTTGGAGGCCGCCGGCGCCCGCATTCCCACGAAGCCGTCTGAGTCTTGGAGCGTCGCCGAGTTTGAAGAAATCCTCGCTGATCTGGCGAAAGGCGATCCTGACGGCGCCGTACTGGACTTGAAGCTCAACTACGAAGGAGAATGGTACACGTACGCGTTTTCGCCGGTACTCCAATCGGCAGACGGGGGACTGATCGACCGCACCGAATACCAGTCGGCCGAAGGCGTGCTCAACGGCCCGGAGTCGGTTGCGGCGCTGGAACACGTCCAATCGTGGATCGCTGACGGCTACGTGGACCCGAACATCGACGACGCGGCCTTCACCGAGAAGCGGGTGGCTCTCTCATGGAGCGGCCATTGGGACTATCCTCGCTATGCCGACGCGGTTGGCGACGATCTGGTCGTCATGCCGCTGCCGGATTTCGGCAAGGGAACCAGGACCGGCCAAGGCTCGTGGTGCTGGGGGATCACGTTGAAATGCAGCCATCCCCAGCAAGCCGCCCGTTTTCTCCGTTTCATTCTCCAGCCCGACGAAATCCTGGCCATGACCCGGGCCAACGGTGCCCCGCCGGCTCGAAAGGCAGCGATTGCCCGGTCGCGGCTCTACGGAAACAGCGGCCCCTTGCGGCTGTTTGCCATGCAGCTCGAAGAGGGCTACTCGGTCCCCCGGCCGCGGACACCGGCGTACCCTACGATTACCAACGTGTTTGAACGGGCGTTCCAAGATATCCGCCACGGGGCCGATGTGCAGGCCACCTTGGACCGGGCGGCTGCCACCATCGACGAAGACATCCGCGCCAACGAGGGATATCCGCCCCAGAATTGAGTTCCATGAGAACGGTTTTTGCCTTGCTTACCCGTGACACGGCGCTTGAATGACAACACGCCTACCGCTTGGCCCTTGGTACTGCCGGCAGTCGTCGGGCTGGTGGCCTTCGTGGCGGTGCCGTTCCTATTGGCGCTTTTTCTTTCCTTGACGAACTTGCGTCTGGGGTCGCCGCTGCCGTTGGAGTACGTGGGATTGCGGCAATACGTCCGGATCTTCACCGCCCCCTCGTTTCAAAGGGCCCTGGTCAACAACGCCGTTTTCGCGATGGTGGTCGTGCCCGTACAAACCACGCTGGCACTGGCGCTGGCGATTCTGCTCAACCGGGGGCTTCGAGGGATGGCCATCTTCCGCACGCTGTTCTTCATGCCCGTCGTCTTTCCCATGGCCTTGGTAGCCGTGGTTTGGGAGCTGCTTTACGCGCCCGGCTCCACGGGGACGCTCAACGCCTTTCTCGGCACGGTCACGCTCGGCTGGTGGGAGCCAAAGGCCTTCCTGCACGACGCTTTCTGGGCCTTGCCGGCGATCATGGTCCTGTCGATATGGCAGGGCTTGGGATTCCAAATGGTCATTCTGCTGGCGGGGCTGCAATCCATCCCCGACCAGCTCTACGAAGCGGCGTCGATCGATGGGGCCGGCAAGCTGAGCCAGTTCTGGCACGTCACCCTGCCCCAGCTTCGCAACCCGCTGGTTTTTGTTGTTCTGTTGACGGGCATCTTGGCCTTTCGTGTGTTCGACCAGGTGCAGATCCTCACGCAGGGGGGCCCAAATGATGCCACGACCACGGTAATGTACGAGGCAGTCACGGCGGCGTTCTCGCGGCAGCAGGTGGCCCGTGCGTCGGCAATGACCGTGGTCTTCTTCCTCATCGTGCTGGCGATTACCTTGGGGCAGCGGATGCTCGTCCGCGAGGAGCGTGAAGTCGCATGAACGACCGCGTCCCAGATTATGCCGTACCCGTTCGCCGTCGGATGACCGCGCTGGCAGCGACCGCGACCAACTACCTGGTGCTCACCGTCGGCGCGCTTGTGTACGTCGCGCCGATTCTTTTCATGATCGTGGCGAGTTTCAAGCCGGACGAGCGGGTGCTGCCCGAGGCGGGAACATGGCAAGCGTTTTTCCCCGAGCGAACTACGGCGGAAAACTACGGCGACGTGTTCGAGCGGGTCCGCTTCGGACGTTATATGCTCAACTCGATGCTGGTCACCGGCTCGATCGTCGGGGGCGGCCTGGTGGTCAACTCCCTGGCGGGCTATGCTCTAGCCAGACTTCAGTGGCGTGGACGGGGGGCCGTGTTCCGCGTCGTCCTGGCCTTGATGATCCTTCCCCTGGAGGCAATCGCGGTCCCACTGTTCTACGAAACCACCCTGCTCGGCTGGCGGGATACCTACGTGGTGCAAATCGTGCCTTTCGTGGCCAACGCCTTCGCGATCTACCTCTTCTACTCATTCTTCCTCGGTATGCCCAAAGAGCTCGAGGAAGCCGCCCGGATCGACGGAGCCGGTGTCTGGCGGACGTTGGTTGAAATCATCCTCCCCAACGCCAAGCCAGCCTTCGCGGCCGCGGCCATCACCACCTTCCTGATGTACTGGGGATTATACCTCTGGCCGTTGATGGTCACCACGCACGAAGATGTCCGCCCGTTGCCGTTGGCCGTGGCCACGTTTCGCACACTGCCGCCGCTCAACTGGGGCGACATCATGGCCTTCGCCGTGATGATGGTCGCACCGGTGCTCGTAGTGTTCATTATCTTCCAGCGATGGTTCGTCCGGGGCGTCGCCGCGTCGGGCATGAAGGGATGACCGATGGCCAGCGTCGAGTTGCGCAACGTCGACAAGGTCTTTCCCGATGGCACGCGGGCCGTCAGCGGTCTGAGTTTCGACGTGCGCGACGGGGAGTTCGTCGTTCTGGTGGGGCCCTCCGGCTGCGGAAAATCGACCATCCTGCGGATGCTGGCCGGGCTGGAAGAAGTTACCAGTGGTGAAATCCTCATCGACGGCCGTTCGGTCAATCATCTGCCCCCGCAGAAACGCAATACGGCAATGGTGTTTCAGAACTACGCCCTGTATCCGCATAAGACCGTGCGGCAGAACCTGGCATTTCCGCTGCGAATGATGGAGGTGCCCAGAGACGAGCGGAACGAACGGATCTCGCAAGTGGCGGAAATCCTGGGCTTGACGCCTTGGCTCGACCGCCGGCCCAAACAGCTCTCCGGCGGCCAGCGACAACGCGTGGCCATGGGCCGGGCCATGGTCCGAAAGCCCGCCGTCTTCCTGCTGGACGAGCCGCTATCGAACCTTGATGCAAAACTCCGCGTCCAAGTCCGGGCCGAAATTGCCGGGCTCCAGCGGCGAATGCAAACCACCACCGTCTACGTGACACACGATCAGGTCGAGGCGATGACCCTCGGCGAGCGGGTGGCCGTCCTCCTTGATGGACAACTCCAACAAGTCGGCACTGGCCAAGAGCTCTATGAACAGCCGGCCAATGTGTTCGTGGCCGGTTTCATCGGCAGCCCGGGCATGAACATTTTTTGCTCGCGGCTGCGACGGGGGGAAGGCGACACATTCATGCTGGAGTTCGGGGACACCCAGCTTGCCGTACCCAACGAAGTGATTGACCGTTACGGCCGCGTGGAGGACCTGCTCGACGAGCCGTTTTTGGCCGGGCTCCGGCCCGAAGCGTTCTCGCCCGCCGAGGAGGCCTCCGGAACCAATCGCATACGAGTTCGCGTCGCTTCCAGCGAGGCCCTGGGACACGAAAACATCGTCTATTTCAACAGTCCCGTTCGGATGCACGGCCAAGAGACAATAACGGCCGGTGCAGGTGGGGAGGAACACGCGGCGGGACGCATGGCGGCGCGGCTGCCGGCCGCCGGCTCATCACCCTCGGCAGACGATGAGTTCACGCTGGCGGTCGATACTGGGAAGCTTGTGTTGTTCAGCCAAGAGGACGGCACGCTGCGATCCCAGAAGTGATCCCCCGGCCGTTACTATCCGCTTTCGTGCAACGAGTCCAGGCTGATGGAACCAGAATCCAACAGATGTACATCGACCCGATCGCTGCCGATGGCAAGCCGTTCAAGTTTTATGCCGTGCAACGGGGAGGCTCGGCGGCCGCTCGTGCAAAACACGATCCGAACAGCTACTTCCACGAGATTGTGGTGGGCGAGGCGGTGAAGCCCTATCTGGCCGACAACGTGATCGTCACCTTGCCCGACGGGCTGCATTGGCGACTCGAACCGGACGCCCGTTGGGGCGGCCCGCCGTGGCACACCGACCCAAAACTGTTGGACGTGGCCGGCGCGATGTAAGCTCTGCCGGCCCTCTCTCTGACGGCCGAAGCCGACCTTGCGAAGGCGACGGGAACCGACGATTCGGCCGCTTCGTAGTTTGCACCAAAGTTTGCACCAGATTCCGGCAAACGGTGCACACGGCAGTCAATCCACGACAATGTAACAAAAGTCGGCCGAAGTCGAACGTGCCGAACCATCTTACGTAAGTGCTTATCCAGTCAAAGGCAAAGCCCCGCTGACAGCTGGTGTCAACGGGGCTTTGGAATGGGCGGCGCCAGACTCGAACTGGCGACTTCCACCGTGTGAGCCAGTCAAAATCAACCCGCCAAATCACCTGTAAGTCACAGTATCGAGAACAACTTAGCACAAGGCTTCCGGTTTTGCAAGGGGTTGCAAGCTGCCCCTGTTTTTCCCGAGGAAAACGCATATTTTTGACCGTACGCGCATACAGCTTTTTCCTCGATTTTTGCCCCGAGTGCTCCATCTTTTCTGTAACGATGTCTTCCGTCAATTCGTCCGTCTGGTTGTTCGCGCGCGTACAAGCGCATACACCCGGTACCTATCTTGTCAGCCCAGTTAGTCCAGATTCCTTTGAGGCGTCGAGGCCGGCGTGGGCATGAAGGGCATGCGCCGCGCCTTTCCTTCCCCCCAACAATCAACCACTGTTTGAACAGAGTCGCTGGGAAAACAAGGCGGATGCCCCCGGCAGCCCCCTTGGAA
>Ga0180432_10008548_pt1 | contig 12702 bp, 9 predicted proteins | sample SS_ome_10_FD_132414 | JGI IMG/M metagenome (GOLD analysis project Ga0180432, IMG submission 132414) | Hypersaline lake sediment archaeal communities from the Salton Sea, California, USA - SS_1_MS_2 metaG | ecosystem: Environmental > Aquatic > Non-marine Saline and Alkaline > Hypersaline >...
ATAGCCTGGATGGTGCGGAGGAAGCGTCCACGTTCACGAGCAATCCCGTATGGCTTGGTGGTGCTCAGTATCAATTCCCGCTCACACAAGCGGAAACGAACGGCACGAAGACGCTGCGAGTTCGGCCGATTTGTAGCAACCCGGACGTCACGGTGGTGGCAGTGCCGGCAGTGCATGACCTGCACGTGGATGTCAGCCTCACGGCGATTGAAGCCGACACGAACGAACTGCAAACCAACCAGGGCAACTGGTTGACGGCTACCGGCTTTGCCGAGCCTGGCGATGAGATGAACCTGTCCGATGACGCTATCACGTCCGACAAGTTTGATGAGTCAACTGCCTTCCCGGTAACGTCGGCTGACACCGGATCGACTGCCATCGCCCGTACCGGTGCCGATGGCGATACGCTCGAAACGCTCAGCGATCAGATTGATGCTCTACCGGAAGCAGCGGCAGTAAACATCTTCAACGATGAAACATATGACAGTGACGGTGTTGCTATCACTCAGGGTGCTATTGATAGCGGAACGCCTGCGGATACTCTAAGTATTGGCACACCACTCGTCTTTTCATCGTCGGGGTCTGGTATTGATGTTGATTTTGAATTTGAATCGGGAACGGCCACTGCCTCAGAATTAGTTGTCGTTGGATACTATTCCGGAACTGGAGGGCCGCCACCGTCCCGACATGCGGACGTGTATTTGTGGGATTATGTCGGATCGGCATGGGCGGAAATTTCCGATGGTAGCAATCAGATACCTGACGGATCAGCAAATGTCACGCGGCAATATGTTATTGCCCCGCAATATCAAGATCCGTCCACAGGCCAGGTCAAAGTACGTTATCTCAGCAACCGAACTAATAGCGGCGACGAACTTACGATTGATCAGCATTACGTTCGTGGAGTGAATTCAGGATTCACGCTGAACGAAATCTCTAACGCGGTCTGGACGCATATTATTAACTCCGAGATTGCCTTGGACGGCACGCATAGCAGAGCAGCGTGGTTCCAATGGGCGTTACGCCCGATTGTCGGTTACATTGATAGTATCGCCAGCACCACGCTAACGTGCAGCGGTGATCGGTTCGACACATCTGCGGATTACACTGGGCATACGATCCATTTCCATTTGGGAGGTACAAACAGCTATCGTTTTGCACGCATCACCGCGCACAGCGGAACTGATGTCACTGTCGATACGCTACCAGGCGATGTAGATGATACGTGGCATTTCTACATTATTCCGAATCGTCTGTTAACAGCGGCAATCGTCAATACGGAAGTCGACGATGCTCTCAATACGGCTATACCAGGCAGCCCGACATCTGATAGTATCAACGAGAGAATTGCGACTATGGACAGTCGTATTCTCGGTACGATGGCCGCCGGGACTCATAATCCGCAATCCGGCGATTCGTACAGTTATTTGACAACAAACCTTGGAACAGCGGGTGTGAATGCAACGGAAGCAGGCGGCACTGGCGATCACCTATCAGCTATCCCCTGGAACTCGAATTGGGATGCCGAAGTACAGAGCGAAGTTGTCGACGGGTTGGGCGAATACAATACCGTTGCGACGACAAACCTGCCGTCAAACTTCGGCGCAATGAATATCACGGTCGCAGGAAACGTCGGCATCGACTGGGCAAACGTGGAGAACCCGACAACGACACTTGATCTATCGAATACGTCGATCAAAGACGTCGACACTGTCAATAACCCAGTCACGGCGGGCACTGTGTCAGATAAGACAGGATACTCGCTGTCCGCAGCCGGCATTGACGCTATTTGGGATGAACTCCAAGTCGGACACGTTGTCGCCGGTAGCTTTGGTGTCTACCTCGACAGTGCGGTATCTGCTGCTGGTGGCGGAGCTTCTGCCGAAGATATCGCCGACGCTGTTTGGGATGAGCTTCAAGCAGACCACACTGCTGCTGGCAGCTTCGGCGAATATCTCGACAGCAAGGTGTCTGCTGCTGGTGGCGGAGCTTCTGCCGAAGATATCGCCGACGCTGTTTGGGATGAGCTTCAAGCAGACCACACTGCTGCTGGTAGTTTTGGTGTCTACCTCGACAGCGCAGTGTCTGCATCGGGTGGCGGAGCTTCTGCTGAAGATATCGCCGACGCTGTTTGGGATGAGCTTCAAGCAGACCACACTGCTGCTGGTAGTTTTGGTGCTTACATAGACACTAAGGTATCCGAGGGCGGCTGCGCTCTTGCCGGCATAGGTTCCGTATCTGTGGATCACGACTACGGCGGCGCGGACAATCTGCAGTATAAAGTTGATGGCGGCACCGTTGTCGATGAAGCTATCGTGTTGGCGTTCTTGAAAACAGATTACATCGCCGGACGTCGCACACGTAACTACGTTAAGGGTCAGACTAAAACAGACGTCAATGGGCGTTGGGAAGAGGCGATGCGTCTAGACCCGGATACGTACACTATTGAGTTCTATAAGCAGGGTGAATATGGTCCAGATACTCAGGACGTTATCGTTGTGAGTCCGTAAAGGAGGCCAACTGTGCCAGTCAATGCCACGCCGATCTATCTCCGAACTGCCAGCGAGCTACAAACAGATGATGATCTAGACATTCTAGATCCTGGCGTGTCCACGTCATACGACAACCAGCTGCTGACAAAGAAACGCGGCGTGAAAGCTCGCGAAGCGACGAAAGTTTATCTGCGAATGACAATTCGCGGTAAGAATGGAGTTGGCGAGGATCTGACGAATTACGGTATTTCAGGCAGCTCTGGATTAGAGTCACTTGATAGTTCTTCCAGCATGTCCACTGCCGCAACAGTATCGTCAAGCGAGTCAAGTTCGACGCTGAGTTACGGGAACGTTAAAGTACGATTCCGCGAGGCAGCACTGGTAGACACGACAACCTATGAAATTCAGGCTGCTGTGTTGAACGCCAACGAAGGCATTATTATGTGCCGCGTGCCGTCCGCTGTAATCAACAAACGCGGCATTTGGTTTGCTGAGGCTGGCGGGCTGGACGACGAAGGTGATTTGTTATTCTCGGACGAGTGCTATATTTACGTTGAAAGCTCGTCGTGGACTAACAATCCCAGCGGCATGTCGCCAGGTCCGCCGCAGATTGACGATATCCGATTGTCGCTGCGGGATAACTCGCCATACGAAAACGAGTTAATCGAGAATTTCGACTTTGATGTTGCGGAAATCTGTAGTGCGGCTATTCGTGTCGTCCATTACTGGAACGAGCGACCTCCAGTAATCGCTATTGCCAGATATTCTGCACTGACATTTCCGTTTCGCGAGATCTGGACACAAGGTATACGGCTCAACCTGTTCAGTCTTGCCGAGGAGCACTATAGGCGCAATCATCTGCCCTACAGTGCTGGCGGAGTTTCCACGGACGATAAGAATCGACACCGCGATTACCAGGCGGCTATGCAAAATCAATGGCAGACATTTGAAAAACTGGTTACGCACACCAAAGTACGCATTAATGCGCAGCAAGCATACGGCATGGTGCGTGCCGGATATGGCAATTACGGACTCAGCGGTCGCGGTTATTAATTGTGCTGAATTTTGATCCGCGGATCAAATTTACGAGGACCTCCATATGCCACTAACTCGTAGCGCAACAGCATTCGACCGCGTAACCGTGGATTACGCCATTAGCGGCGACGCACGTATTACATGGGAGCTCAAAAACTCGTTTACGGATCCTCTACCTTACGACTTCACGCTGCAAGTCAGCAAAGACGGCGGCGGCGATACCTGGACAGCAGTTGGCTCGACAGTTCGTAACACGTACTATGCTGTGGACGACACACAGCGACAGCGCGGTAAAAGTCTGCGGTTGGCGTACCGGGTCAAATTGGTTACGCCGCTGGACACGTACTACAGCGAGCTGGCGTATCCGCACGGTTTGCTTAGTTTGCGGCAGTGGCTACTGGCTAGGGCAATTATCCGAAGGGCTATACTGCGACCTCTAGGGTTAGATAATTTCACCGGATACCTGTACAAACGGAAACTTTACGGAACGGTCTGTACGGATTGCGTGGACCCCATAACTGGCGGTATTCTCAATTCAGACTGCACAACATGCAAAGGCACCGGTAAAATTGACGGATATTGGCTGGCTGCTGAAAACAAGTTGTTCAATATTCAACCTGAAGGCGAAAACACATCCAGGAGCGACAGAGGAACCATCAACGACGTAGTCATCGCCGGACAGATGATTGGTATTCCTATTATCAACCGAAACGATGTGTGGATTGACGCAAATAGCGACCGCCGATATTTAATTCAAGGCGTAAACACGGCTGCGGAAATCAATCGAGTGCCCATTATCACTGCGGTGGAATTACGACTTGCCGAATTCTCCGATGTCATTTACTCGTTGGATCCAACTGCGGAAAGCTAATGGACGAAAAAGAACCCGAAAGAATTGAGAATTCCTTGCTGCAAACGATCAGTATTGCATCGTGGGATCGCACGCCAGAGGAAGTAACAAGGATGCTGATTCCGCAACAACACCAGGGAATAGCGTCAATACCGCAAAAATCAGCGGAGATGACAAATGTCGACAACACCAGAAGATAGGACGTACCAGGAGAGTAGTTTATGCTCGCTCGGGCCACAGCCGCAGGTGATGACTGCGGCTTTTGTTGCTTTATTCCGGGACCATTTTGCGTCAGCGGATAATATTGAGCATGCAGTATTCCGAGAACGGTTGTATACTGGAAGTACGGCGGAAGATTCAACAGGCATTCTTATCGAGGACGCATCTGTTTGGACACCGACCAGAACAGCCAGGCGACCAGCGATTATTATCAAGAGAAATGGCTGGCAGCATACGAAGCGTTTGGCCGGCGCGAATACTGGTAAAATCAGCGAAGATTACACAGAACATGTTACGTACATGCAGGGAAGCCATACGGTATTCTGCATGTCGCCAAATGGCGGCGAAACCGAAGTGTTAGCTGCGGAAGTATACCGACACCTCATGCGGTACAGTGAGATTTTTCGGAAATACTTCACACTACAGCGATTTGTCCTTGGCGATATTGGACCGTTGAGCATTTTGCAAGAAACGACTATCCATTTCGCGGTACCTATCAGTGTAGCTTACGGCTGGCAAGAGCGCTGGCTGCTGAAGAAGCATGCCGCAACAATTACGGATACTAGATTAGCTGCGATCTTTGAACAATATTACGGATCGTAGTTTTATTCAAGCCACAGGGAGGTAAGGCTAATGGCTTTTCCAGTTACCGATATGTTTTCGCACGAGGTGAATTACGGCGGTGCATTTTCAGCGGACGGCGCTTCGATCACGTTCGACTCGAAATACACCGGGCTCCTCGTGCAATCCATGCAATGGGGTTATATGCAGAGCATTACGCGGCTGTATGACGTTACGTCTACAGACGTCGTGCTTGTTAGTGGGCGTACTCAGGGCCAAGGCAGCATGAGCCGCGTAGCCGGTCCGACAGCCCTGGCTGCGGACTTCTATAGCAAATATGGCAATGTTTGTTATGCGGATACAAATACACTAACTGTTTCAGCTGAAGCAGAGTGTGGTTTTGGCGGCGACAGCGACACTCTTTCACTTGTAATGAACGGATTGGTGTTGAGTGCGTTTGGCGGCGCAATAGCGGCCCAAGACATGGTCATCAACGAAACACTTACTTTCCAGTTCCTTGCAATGACCTATGCAGTTGCTTAATACGCAGGTACAGAGGTAGCCAATGTCCTTTGAAAATTTTATGGACGGGGTTGTTAAGGCCGCGAGACAAGTTCGAAATATTGCGCATACGTCCGCGATATCGTCAACGAGCGCTGGCGAACAGGAGCCGGTTAGTGATCCGTACAGTTCGTCGATAGACCATTTATTGACGCTTGCTTCGTCGTGTACCATTAAATACGGCATGATTATTGACGCAGTGCCGTTTTTGCGATCATACCGTGTAAGTGTAAATAACGGCGGCGGCGTAATACTCTGCGCACTGGGAATGAGCGGACCTGTTGGTCCTATCGGGGCTTACGACGCCAGTACACTCACCGTAGGTACTGGCGTATTTTTTGTGCAGGCACCAGGAGAGTCGCACGGAGTTATCATTTCTGCAGATCCTGCGTACATGACGGATCCGTCTAAATGTTTGCATGACATAATCAGTCAAGGCTCCAATACGGGCATTATTGCCGAAACAGGACTTCAAGAGCCGCTCAACATGGGAGGATCAAACGGCACCGTAGCGACAAACGGTGGCGTAGTCAACTGGTCTGGCCGAACACCCGCAGACAGCCTGGAAATAGGCGAGTTCAGTAGAATATCCGAACTCGGATTGGCGATACATCTCGATTCGTATATGTCGTTTTTGCGGGCTGATGAATATACCGGCATTTGGGCGTTCTATTGGGATGGGCTGTGTCGCGTAGCCGGTCATCAGTTTCAAGAATGGGCTGGGCCGAGCGAGCGAGAAATTTACGACGACGAAGGCGAAACGATGTATTACCACGGGATTGCAACATATCCGTGGGAACATCGTGGCATGCTTATCGATATCGAACCGACAGGCGACGCCTACAAAACATACACGGCCGACGAATCGCAGAACACGTATAAATACTATGCCGCTAACGAACCAAAATATGACGACCAGCAGCCTTTCCACAGATTCCGTACGTATGCCGGCTATCTCGGGCAAGGGCAGAAAAAGCTGGTTTGTGCTCCGGATATCGCAGGCGGCACGGAAATACTACAATACTCGAATTCGTCTTATGAAGCTATCGGGCTCCACGAGCAACAGATTACAATGGCCGGCCATTTTGGCATACGCAGTGCGGTTGGAATTACAATCGCTAAGAGGCCAGTCATTCCTGTTCCGAAGCGAACAAAGATTGTAACGTCGCAGAATGGCGATACGCCAGCGAATTACAAGGCTTCCAGTAAATATGGCGACGGCGGTGGTACGGGAGTCGCACACGCGGTACAGCCGACACCCGACGCCAGCGGACCTCCCGCGGCAGACGTATTGGCGCTTTACCGTGCAGCGACTGTGATGGATTTGCATGCGCATTTGTTTAACTGGGAAGGCATGCATCCGTTTTACTATCACGAAAATGACTATGCGTTAGTCGAGGAAAGCTCGTATAGTCACGTGACAGGAAATCAGGAAGTACCAACGTGGTCGCAGCTGAATAGCACAGACCAGTGGTATATGAACGTACCTACGTCGGATACGCTATATTACGATCACCGAGGTGCTGACGGCACTGTGAAGGTGTACAGGAATACTGCATATTTCACAATAACCGACGAGGGTGGTATTAGTATTGGCGACGGCTGGGGATCTGAAATCCGCATGGTTGGCGGTGACATTTTCCTGGAATGCCCTGGTGACGTGTTCATGGCACCAGGACGCAATCTGATTGCGTGGGGCGGTCGCGATATTTGCCTCCGTGCTTGGAACTGTATGGATATCACGGCCAATGTTGGCGATGTTCGTATCAAAGCAGAAGAAAATCTTAATATGTTGGGCGGCAACAGCGGCGGCCCATACGGAGTATTTATCGAGTCCCGTGGCGAGTATAGCACAGATTCTGGCGAATCCATTTACGGATGGCAAACTGTTGGTGAGGGCGCTGAGCACACCGGAATCGTGCTGAAAGCTAAGAACAGCGAGATTATCGGCTGGGGCCGAAGCGTCTATTTCATGACAAAGATGGACAATTGTCTGGGAAAAGATCAAGGACAATCGGATCCAGGTACGCAACCAAAAACCGGCGATATTGTATTTGATACGAAGGGCGAAGGCGATGTTATCACGCGGTCTAAATTCGTCAAACACTGGGCACAGTGCGGTGTAATGCACGCGTTTCCCGCCGGAGCCACAACTCGGCAGGTCAACATGTTTACGGAGGATGGCACTACCCTGTGTAACGACGTGTTCATCGACGGCGACCTGCTTAATTACGGATCGCATCTCGCCAGAAACGACATCATATCCTGCCAGGGACATTTCGCGTCCGCAACTGGCGGTATGGTCGCAAAAGGCAGTATGACTAGCGTGTGTAATGCGATTGATGATGGGCATACGTACGAAGCTGATCTGCGAACCTGGAGCACGGCGAAATGGGCGATTGATTTGCAGGCAATGTGGTACAGTACTGGAAGACCAGGAAATCCTGACGTCGTTCAGAGCGCTTGGTTCGATCTTCGAGTGCAAGAGGACTACAAGTCCAACGCATTCACTCTCTGGGAAGCCCGCTGGCAACAGATGGCTAGAGAGAATGGTGATAGTCTGAATGAGTGGGAAGAAAACCCAGTTGCCAGTAATGAAGTATCACCGTCAACGTGGGAAAACACATACCCGTTCCCGGGCTACGAGCGATTAGTTTCGGATAGTGCGTGGAATCGAGTAACGAACTCGTTGTATAATACATCTACTGGTACAGCTGTCGACCGCGGATCGTCGTACGAATCTCCTGTTACGTTAAACGCCGCTGCGACAGCAATAATTGATGGTAACTATACACACATCGGAAAGTAGGAATGATAATGGAACGGAAGAAATTCCCTGTGCCGCCCGCGGCTAACGTAAACATCCCGAATATGCTGCCTGTTAATCCTGGCAAAATCATTGGCCGCATTCCCGCGGCATCAATCAATACGGCAGCCTCAGAAATAAGCGAAGTCGAACTTCAGTATCTACAAAACGCGATGCGTTACGACGGTGGCGGCGCTACCGAGTCTATTCCTGAGGAGTTGCAGCTGCAGATTAGCCAGCTTGCCGAGAAAGCCGCCGATATTTCCGGGCTATCGCCTATCGATCCGTCAACGCCTCCTTTGGAGATGCCTACGCCTGTTGATATCAACGATTTGCCTCCGGATGAACGTATTCGCGCCGAACAAATGTTTCGAGAAATGGATGAACTCAACGAACGCATTACAATCAAACGACTTGAACGCCAAAACACTAAAATGAATGACCCGGTACTTCGCAAGCCAGGCGCTGCCGCCGCTATGGCAGCTGTAGCTGCCGCGGAAACTGCGAGGATTTCCGAAGAAAATACGGCTCAGAAAGCTATGCCATTCAAATTGCGTGACGAGCCGGCTGAGAAGGAATACACCGAAATTCCTCCTTCGACAAAACCTGAATATGTTGAAAATACTGAGGATCAATCGCAACATACCGATATCTATTGCCCGCGTTGCAACCACGATATTAACGGCGAATTGGTTGTGCCAACCGATGACGATATCGTGGCGTATTTGGCTATGCTTATGGGCAACGATTGTTTCCGTAAGCGAGTATCGTTATTTGGTAATCGAATTGGCGTGGTATTTCGCAGCCTTTCTCCGCGAGAAGAGGATGCCGCTGTCGCACAAGTGGACAAAGAAGTATCTGAAGGTAAGATTCATCATCCGCTGCACTATGTTCGCGCTATTGAAGAATACAAAATGGCGATTGGCATTGAATCGCTCTCTCGAACGGGTGGTGTTACCACGCGTATGCCGCAATTTGATCGTATTGAAGCTATAGGCGATAAACCGCCTGTCGTGCAACTCCGCGATTATCTTCGTAATGATGTGTTGACAACAGAAAGTTTGCGGCGTGTTGTCGGCACACAATGGTCGAGATTCAATCAACTGCTGCAATACTTAGAAGCAAATGCGGAGAACCCCGATTTTTTTGGAAACGTCGGCTGACCGGGTTGGCAGTTCACGCGTATTGCCAAGGACTGCTGCCAACAAAATGTTACACGGTAAGCCGACAATGGCGACAACGAGTAAAACTAGTTACGGATTACGTCGCACGCAAGCTCAGTTCTCAGATTAAGGAATACACGTTCCAAAGTCATCTGGCTGCCGTAACTGCCGCCAATGACTCCGACATACTGCGCGATCATTTAAGTAAAGCCGCTAAGACTAGCAAGGAAATTGTTGATAATTTGGCACCGTGGGTGCCTGCTGGTCCTAGATCAAAGAAGGACACGGTGGCGCAGCATCGCGCTGAATACTGCAAACGGTTTGCGGATCCTAGTTCTGAAAAGGGCAAAAAAGCCATCGAAGAACAATTGCGCATTTGGAGGTTACAACGACGTGGCCGGCGAGGTAAGAAATCCAAGCGGAAGCTACTCCGGTAATCCATTTCTTGACATGCTGTTGCAGATGTTTCCGCAACTCATGAATGGTGGAATTGCAGGACAGTGGAATCCGACTCAAAATATTACTGACACGTTAACCGCACGCGATTTCACGGCCGGACAATCGCGTGCGGCTAATCGTGTTGGCGGGCCTGAAGTCGCTAGAAATATCAATGAACTAATTCACGGACGCGACGGCACCGGCGGCGCTGTCGGCATGGGCTGGATGTCGGCTCAGCAAGGCGCATATGCCCAATCAATGAATCTGGGCGGCTATGTAAGCAGTGCAATGCCGTTCATGAGTTTAACCGGCGCTAAACCTATTGATGCGCTAGGATTTGGCGCGTCCGCGCAGGCAAGTAACTACTACTCGATGTTTCGAGGCGCGCATGCGACGTATGGACAACCAGGCTCAGGATTGTCGGCCTCGCAAATAGAAGAGATGGCCGTCAGCATGTCGCGAGGTGTGGGAGCTTCCTTATATGGCGGCGGCAACACATCGCAATACGGATTTGGCAGAGGGTTCGGCAGCGCGTTGTCCGTATCAGGCCAGCAGATGGGTATTTCGCCATCAGCTCAGGCGCTTGCTGGTATGTCGCCACAAGGACAGATCTCGGCGATGACGCAATCAGAAGGCGGCCTGATGCGTGGTGCTGCGGCTATTCGTGACCTCGGCGGCGGTTACGCGTCGTTAAATCCGCAGCAAATGCTTCAAGCGTTGGACACATTTTCACAAGGAAGATTAAGCAAGGGTGAAGATGCTGGTGAACTGGGAATGGATGTTCGTAAATTCAAGGCTTTGTCTGGTAACAGCGGAGTAGGCATGGATTATGCGAACAATGCAGCATTTCATCAATTTGCCGGCGCGTTAGCGCAATCGCAGAAGGTAGCGGATAACAATGTCACAAATCTAGGATTACACGCACAGGCGTTTAGTAATGTTATGTCGAATAAGGGCAACCAAAATAAAACAGGTCTAAGCCCTGATTATATGGCACAGATGGATGCGAAGCTAGGTGCACAAGAGTTGAGCGGCAACAAGCTTAATATGGCGGCTGCGCTTATGCGTATGGGCGAAGAAGGTATGCTCAAAAATCCATCTGAGGCGTATTCGGCTTACCAAGCTTTGAAAACGAAAGGCGAATTTGCACCAGTCAGTATGGCAGACTTTAAGAATATGGTGAAACGCGATAGCAAAGATGACGAAAACAGAAAAGCTATCGAAGGCGTACTTAAGCAGCCGGATCAAAATAACAAGGAATACGGCGCTAAGGTTATTTCCGCATCACGCGGCGCTCAATGGGATAAAAAATTGGGACCCAACATGGTAGAAACGATTGTCAATACAATCGGAAAAAGCCGTGGCGGAACAATAGATGATAACAGAGCCAGACAAATCGCGAAAAAAATTACCAATATGCTGCGAAATTCTGGCGGTATGAGTGAGGATGAAATTAACAAAGCAGTAGAGGCTGAGCTTCGTAATGAACAAATAGACGCTGATATGGCCAAAGAACTTACAATACAGATCGTTGGGGCTGCAGGACTTGCTGCACGCCGCTTGGGCTACAGAACCGACGAACATGGCAACGGATTGTTAAAAGCAATAAATGCGCACGATCCTGATCATATCGCCGCCGTACGTGACGAACTCGACAGAGCAGGAGAAGAAGCTCGCGAAGCTGACGCTGCTGCCGGAATTGGACAGGGCGGGGTAGTTGAACGAGTAATCAACGCTGCCGTTGATGGCGATAAAACACTTATGAGTTTCTTAGGTAAAGTTGCTGGCGGATTTAATAATGCGGGAATGGCTAATACGTTAGTCGGCACAGCACCTACACTTGTGAATACCGTGTCAAAGATGTTTTTTGGCGATAACTCTCCTTTGGCCGACACGGCCTCAGCAATTTGGAACTCTATCACAGCCCAGCCGGCTGGCGCTGACATACCCGGAGTATAACGCGAGGTTACAAATATGGCATACATGTTTGGTGGCGAAAATGTGACCGCCGGTAGAATGAAAGTGTTTACTGGCCTCAGCAGCCCGGGTACTATTACGTTTGGTATGGGTGGATGGACCAACGGCGCCAGCGCGCAGAATGCCGTAATCTCTGGAGTCAGTGCGAGCACACAGGGTAATTACCAGTTCTTGCTTACGTTGCGAAATTACACGTATGTCTACCTGTTCGGCGAAAAAATGGGTGATGTAACTGTCACAGGCATAGGCGGTATCGAGTGCGGAAATGTTGTTCACGGCATTAATCACGCTATAACGTATTACAACAATTTTGCGCTTTCTAGAACTGGCACACCGGTTGGATTGTCATTCGGTAATGCGTCCACCTGGGCGTTCTTGGTCGGTGCTAAATTCGAATACATGGATGCGGCAAGCCGTCTTGCACAGTTTGCCTTTAGTTTCAAAACAATAACACAATGATAAACCACACACAGACACTGTTGCAGAACAAGTCGCAATACGAAAGTCCAAACGCTTACGTAGATCCTGATTTTACACCAATTCCTGTTCCGGACATCGTCGAGCTCATTTGGGCGGCATTTGGAGATTCGTCCCCATCGG
>Ga0180432_10008549_pt1 | contig 12702 bp, 22 predicted proteins | sample SS_ome_10_FD_132414 | JGI IMG/M metagenome (GOLD analysis project Ga0180432, IMG submission 132414) | Hypersaline lake sediment archaeal communities from the Salton Sea, California, USA - SS_1_MS_2 metaG | ecosystem: Environmental > Aquatic > Non-marine Saline and Alkaline > Hypersaline >...
CCTCCCCCCCCAGCCCACCCCCCCCCCCCCCCCCCCAAGTCTAACGCTCCCCCTACCCCCGAAGTATAACGCTCCCGATAACAAACCCGAGTAGAGTAAGCACGATGAACCATAGTGCGCGGGATATGTCATCCTCGTACGTCAATCCCTCGCCTCCACATACTCCGCCAGTTCCGCCCGCGCTTTACTCCGCCCGTACCTGGCCGACAGTCCATCGAACACGACCAATAGGACCACGAATCCGGCAAGGGTCCACCCTGTAACTCCGCCCTTCCATGCGAGCAATACTAGTGCGATGCCCGCACCGATCGCCGCGATCTGATACCCCGTCGCATCGCTCTTTTCCTTCGCCACACTCTTAGGCCAGGTAATTTCTTCCGTCATGGGATTGGCTCCGGTTCCGCGGCCTCCGCCGTCAACGTCTCACGTCCCGGCCGTTCCTTCACGACCGGCTTCGCTACTCCATACGCTTCAAGTAACTCGACTAGCTCCGCCGGTTCCATGCTCCCCTCCCCCTCGGTGATCAATATCGCTAGGAGTACGCTCGCCGGCACGTCTTTCATGTCGGTCATCAGTGGAACCTATAGTGGAAAGAGGTCTGGTCCGGGATGAGCCCGTTACCCTCACCGTCGCTCACCCTGAAATACGGCCGCCAGACAAGGTCGGTCACCTTTTCGTCCGGGATGTCGTCGCCCGCGAACTCTACTCCGCCGAGCGCAAGTAATAGGGCAGCGTGCCTGGCACATGCACCGGCACGGGTAGCGAACGTAAACGAGTGGAAGTACATATTGGAGTTGTTGATCGTGTTACCGGTCGTGCTGCATATACCCATGGTCGCACGCTGATTCTCGTCAGGCTGACCGCCTGCCACGCTCGGGAGCATGAGCAGGGGAAAGCTTATGTACTTCGGTCCCTCTTGCGCGCTCACACTACATTCTGTGTGGAAGCACCCGTTGAACGTGTATCCGGCGGGCCCGTCATCCCCCGGATCGTATACGGCAGCCTCCAGGATAAACGGCCATTCGACATAGTCGTGGTCGTTTGTTTCGATATACCCGCCTATCGGGTAACACGCATCCTCGCATTCGAGCCCATACATATAGCGCGCGGTCAGTGGAAACAGGAACGGCGACCGAAACGGACCGCGCACCCGTTGCCACGATTTCGTGATACGTGCCGCGGTCGGGATTTCGAGGATCCGCGATCGACCCGCCGTTGTTTCGATATTCTTGATCTCCGCGCTCGGTTCGTTCGCATCCACGAGCAATAGTTCCGGTAATCCGCTCGCCGGATGAAGTCGGATCCAAGTATCTTTGTTGTGTGTGATCATCGCACCGATCAATCCCGCATCGCTCCCTCGAACCGAGTCAGGGAAATCGACGGAGGGCGCCATCGGGGTGAGGGTCGTATCACCTAGCCGCTGTGCGGCCCCGATGTTTCCCAGGACACCCGTGATATCGATGATCTCGCGCGACCCTCGAAACGACATGAGTGCGCGAGCGCGCTTTGGCCCGAAATACATGATCCCTCCTATGGTGGCGGCGGGATGCCGGGAATCAGAGTCATGATCACGATGATCACGACGGCCGAAATGATCCATGCGATCGTTTTCTTATCCATCCTAGTAGCTCCCCGGCACGTTGACGGACCCTTTCCCGCCTCCGAGGGTTTCCGTGCCCGTCGCACCTGATATGTCCGTTACGGGCTGACTGCCGGGATAGATGATCGCCTTCTCCGCCTCCAGTCGCCTCTTTTGCTCCATGTATTCGATCCGGGCGAACACCCCCGCACCACCCAGCAATCCACCGAGCAAGAGTCCGGGACCGCCTCCGACGATTCCTCCGGCGAGCGCGAGTATGATCGCGCCCGCGAAGATATACCCGAATTCTTTCGGACTCGTTTCGTTGTCGTCTTTCATCGCGGCCGCTAGTTCATCGGCTTTCCCGTCCTGGCCGATCGCGCGCGCGCCTTCGATTAACTTCCGGTCGAGATCATCGCGGGTCGTCGCCTTCATTGTTTCGAGATACTTCCGCACCCCGATCATGATTGCCGCAATCACGAGCCCGACCACGATTGCCGTCATTACGAGTCGATTCACGTTCGCCTCCTAGTCCGGAAGAATTACCTTGGTTTTGTCACCGGGCTTACACCAATAGGTATCACCCGTGAGTGGATCGAGACATTTCTGGAGCGCGATCCATTCGTCGTCTCCATAGTCCTCGCCGCTCCCGCCCATCGTTGCGCCCATCGTTCCGCCCATCGATACGCTCCCGGTTCCGTCGGTACCTTCCGTGCCGGACAGTTCCTCGCCGACACTCCCTTGCGGCTGCGCGGTTTTCTGCGTTGCCGGCCGGCTCGCGCCCGCGCTCTTACCCGTGAGAATCCACGCAACGATCAACAGCCCTCCAACAACGATGATCTCAATCGGTACCATCGGAATCCTCCGTTTCGATTTCCACACACCCGACCACGCACCCCGCACATTCGACCGCGCAAGTGGTCAAGCACGTAGGATCGACAGTCGTGCGCGTGTTTTTGTTGCATCCGGTCGCCGCGAGCGATCCACCGAGTACGGCGACCACGATCGCGGCCTTCACAGAATCGAGCCGGTGAGCGATGATCAGGAAGACCGGGATCAGTCCAACCCCGAACACGGTCGCGGCCGTTTCGGTCTGTCCAATCGCAAACAGATAGCATCCGCTTGCGGCGAGTACAGCGGCCATGAATCCTAGCAGGATATAGAGCCCGATCACTGTCCATTTCGTTCCGTTCGATGTCACGTCTTCCTCCTAGGTATAGTATACCACTGAGAGCAGGGTTGACGGCGAGTGACCGTTCCCCCATTGCTCTTGAGTCCGAATGATCGGTGCAACGTGCTCCGCCGCGAATGTCGTTGCCGCCAGTCGAGTCCACTCCGTCGCACCCGGCACGTTCGCGGCCGTCTCCGCCATCTGTCGAACCTTAGTCGGGAGCCTGAACCCGACCTGCATTGCAAGCGCACCCATCTGTTCGAGCGAAATCGAGTCGCGCAAAAGTCGAAACCCGTCCCGCCACGAGTTGAAATCGCCTCCGGCGAGCCCGTGCCGGACCGCATTGTTGATCGTGCTTCGGGTCGTCTCGAATAGGCTAGTCGCGATTCCACTTGCACCCATCGCACCTAGGAAGATCCCGAACGTCTCCGCCGCGAAATCGAATAGCGGGAGCGCATAGACCTCCCCTACATCCTTGAACGCCTTGTGCATTTTCGCGACCCGCACAAGCTCGATCTGCTTTCGTCCGGGTGTCCGGTCGGATCGTGCGCGACAGTAAAGGTATGGGCGCGCGAGTCCGTCCGGATCCACGACTTCGCCGATCCGCATCAACTGGTGATACGGGTGTGTTGAAACGAAATCCTGGCCGTTCACGTACAGGACGCGGCCTTTCATCCATTTCGGCCACTGCTCTCCGCGATCCCTCCGCCTTTCGCCATACGTCCCGTCATCCTCGCGATACCACCATAGCTTGTCGGAACCGCCCGCGCGCTTGTCGAGATTCACTTGGGTAATCATCGCGCGGGACTCCGCTTCGATCGCACGTTGTGTGCTCACGACGGAGTAACAGTCCGCCGCATCGGTCGCCGTCCAGGTGCTCCCGACTTCCGGGTCAGTGTCCAGGACGTTGATCGCAATGTCACCCGGCACGGTTCGGATGCCGGGATACTCGCATGCGACGCTCCCGTCCGCGCCCCATACTTGCGGTAGCTGGCCAGCGATATCGCCGGCCGCCGCGAATTTGAGTACCGCGAACGGATCCATAGCGAACGGGGCTCCGACCGATTCCTCCCCTCCGGATGCGACACTGGGGTCGCCTCCGGTCGCCTCCCGTAGCAGCTTCGGTCCGCCGGAGTACGTGAACCCGCGGGGCGCGGGAGTGTCGGGAGGCGGTTCATCGGACGGTTCGGTCGTGCGTTTCCGAGTCATCACGTACCCGACACCGAGTGCACCTAGGACTAGGAGTAAGAGGGGAGCCATTCCGATCCATCCTCGTTTTTCATTGCGGGCCTGATCTTGTTTCGGATGATCCAGTCCATGTCATCGGCGAATTTCGACAGATCTGCTTTCTTAGCGAACCATCGCGGCGCGATCACTTTCGTAAAGTGGTGGCACTCCGCTTTGGAAGCGGTCACTCCGCGGGACATAAACCATCCGCCCGCGCCGGTATCATAGTAATCGAGGTTCGCCAGATACCCGCTGTAAGCATCACCTACGCTCGTGTACGCGCGGAACGGATGGTATTTGCCGCCGGGAGCGCGGAGCACAGTGAAAAGCACCCCGGTCGCAATCGTCTTCCGTGTGACAGCTTGACCCCACAAGTTGTACCAATAGAGCGGAACCCGACCCTTGATATGCCAGCCGCCCCCGCGCGCGGCGTGGGCAACGATGATCTCCCGCGCACCCATCGGGAGCACGGGAGGCAGTCCGTTCATCACGAATCGCACGAATTCGGTATGGTTCTCGAACACGAGCCGGCTCGCGCCGGGGGCGCGATAGTTCGGTAGGGATTTCAGTTCATCGGTGTCCATACCACTGACTCCCGATAGCGCGCGATCGGTCGAATCGCGAGCGCGGCGAGTCAGCGCATACGCAACCGCCGCGATCGCGATTCCGATGACAATCCAGGTCGCCGGCACATCGCGCCCGCGCTACTCCACACACTGGAGCGCGTACACGTTCATCGCGGGATCGCCGGTCTGTTTCGTGATCGTCACGGGGCCGAGTACACCCGACTCCCACCGGATCGACTCCGGCGGAGGGACATAGATCGGCTGTAGCACGTCCTCCAGACCACCGAGGGTGAGCGCCTGCGCGCACGAATCGTCCGGCACGGTTGCGTTGAAATTCGTGCAATAGTCCCTTTCGAAACACCTTTGCAGATGCCGGCCGTCCTCGCGCGTCACCTGGAAATTCGGGGACGTGACTTCGATTCCCGAGTCGTACAGGTTCCCGTTCGCGGCGACATCGTTCGCGATCACGATGCAATGGTACCGGCCCGGCGGGAGGTACGCCTGATCTCCCTGGGGCGCACGCTTGATCCAGCGGCGCTTGCGGTACTCACCGAGGCTCGAAAGGTAACGACCCCTCACGAGCAACTTGCACGTATCGGTCGTGACGGTTTGGAACCCGCTCGCTCCGCCGCGCACGTACGAGAACGCACCGAGATCGGCGACCCGCATCGTGTACTCTTCCAGATCCCAGGGATAGGTACCCTGCCACAGCACGCACTGTGTGACGCCCGACTCCTGTGTGTTGTCCGTCACGATCGCATCGGACGTGGTCATCCGGGACAGGATGTGGTGCACGGTCACGAGGCCGCCGTCACAGCCGCTGATCAGTTCCACGTTCCCGACCGCGTCCTGTAGATTGAGTGACGTACACACGGGCGCGACATGCTCGTACACGACGGAATCGTCGGCGCCGTTCGTTGCGGTGAGATTCCAGTGGTGCGACGCCACGATTTCGTCCAGGACGGCGATCATGCCGTTTTTCGAAATCAGCGCGCGCCAGTCGACATCCGACCGCTCGACGGTGACTCCGGCCAGCGCGTCGCCGCCCAGCTTCCGAAGGGTATGGTAAGAGACGTTCATACGATCGCCCTCCTACTTGTCGCCGTTCGCGGGAAGCTTCGGCAGTCCGTGCTCCGTTCGCCAGTCGTTGTCCTTTGTCAGCTTCTGGTGAAGCCACAGGACGAGTGCGAGCGCGATGACTGCGATGATCAGACCCCAGGTTCCTCTGCCCATGAGATTCCTCCTAACAGGTTGATACGGGTACTGTAGCGTGCACCGGGGTGAGTGTCAACTTAGTTCGCGGAGCACGACCATAGTTAGCATAATATAATATGCGGCTGCCACGTCATCCGGAAGTCTGGCAATCGTACCGATGGTAGGTGAGATCCGGTCCCGTTCTATGAGGGATATGTGTTGACGTGAAACGCCCGCGTGCGCGGCTAATTCCTCTTGGGTATAGTCGCAAATGATCCGAGCTTCGCGAAGCACCGCACCGTGTGTCCAGGTTGTCACCCGAGGGGGAGTCCCTCCCGCATGGCCATGGCCATGAGTTGCGGGAGCATGTGGCGGCCGCGCTTCGCGAGTTCGTGTTTGATCGCGGCAGCTTCCGGGTGCGTTTCGAACGCCTCCAGTAACTCCGCGATCGAATCGGCGAGCGCGGTCATTTGCGGGCAGTCGAATTGCTCACCGATCGACCGGATCGAATCGAGCGGGGATTCAAGCTCCGTCGTATCCGTTTCGCCCGATAGATCGGCAAGGGTGCGCGGGGTTGTCACGGTATTCTTTTCACTCACGGTTTCACCTTCCGATCACATAGTGTGTCCCCAGGATCGGCCCCGGATCCGAGGGTCCGTCCCACCAATAGGATTCCAGGCCGGGCAGTTCACTCGCAACGTGTGGAAACGATCGCTCGATCCACTTGTATTCCCAGGACGTGCGATCCGACATCCGGAGAAACCGCCACTGGATATCCAGATCGCGGATTGCTGGCGGGAGATCGTGGAGCCGCTGCGTCGTGAAAAACAGGTTCGCTCTAAGGTGCCGGCGATACCGGCCGACTGCGCGAAGTTCGATTGACGGTTTCCCGTTCTCGATTTCGAGCGCGATTTCATCGTACCCGATCAAGAGCGGGGAGGTGTCGCCGGCCATTGCGAGCGCGTCTTCCAGATCGAGCGCTTCCAAGCAACCGTCCGGGATGCCGGAGTGAACCGTATCGGCCGGCGCGATGACAACAGTGAAATAACCGGCGTGCGCCCATTGGTTGCACAGGTAAAACAGCATGGAGCTTTTACCCGCCCCAGGCTCGCCGATCATTCCGACGATCCGGATCGACTCACTCAATCGGAGTCTTCCTTTTTCCCGCCACTGAGCAATCCACCGAATAGCGGTTTGTCATCATCATCCGACATGAAGCCGCCCGCGAGACGTTCGAGCAAGCTCTTGACTTTGCCGTCCGTTTCATTCTGCCGGGATTCGAGACGGCTGATCTTCGTTCTCAGTTCCTCCCGTTCCTTCTCGTCTTTCGTCGATTTGAGATCCGCTATGAACCCCTCCAGTCGACTGATCAGATCGAGATCCTGATTCTCCGGTTCGCCCATCGGTTTCCTCCTGTCGTTTCCGCTTCCTTTCGAGATACGGGACGATCCATTTTCGGTATGCGCGCGGAGCCACGAGCACGAGATACACGAGCGCAAGCTGATACGTGAACACTTCGGCGAGCGTTTCGGGATCGAGCATTGCGAGCGTCGATTTCCACGACTCCGCGAGTAAATCCCCTTCCGGTTTCGATAGCTTTTCCTTCGGCCCGAATAGGACTAGGAACGCAACATCCGTTGCCATCACGCACAGGTTCGCGATCGGTTCGACCGCGTTGCGCATTTCTTTCGAGGGGAGCCGGGATTTCGTATCCGCCGCGCGCTTTTTCCATTCCCGCTTGTTTTTCGGCAAGGTGAGTCGCGCGTTTTTTACCTTGTCTCCGCCAGCCTCCGTTTTGACCACGTCAGGAGTCACCAGCGGGTCACTGGCGGGGGTTTCGGGTGCGGGCGTAGGTTCGGGTGCGGGATGCTTTCGCGGGCGTCCAGGCCCGCGTTTCGGCCCCCTACGGCCGGGCGGTTTTTCGGGCGCGGGAGGAGGGTTTTCCGCCCCCATGTTCGGTTTGTCGTCGGGCATTGCGGATACTGTAACGCATAAGGTGTTACCCGTCAATACCAGGTATCATCGGGTGCGAGGACTCCGCCCCGTGAATTTCCATGAGTGAGGCGAATATCCCGCGGTCTTCGAGGATTTCCTCGTACGCTCCGTCCACAATCTGCGCCGCCGTGAACGGGACGCTCGAACCGTCCGGCGCATACGACCGCTTCACGCGTTCGAGCTTCAGATGGTAATCATCCCACCGTTCGAAATCCAGCACACCTGCCTGCCATAGCTGAAATTGAGTCGGGATCCCGCGAAGCGATACCGTCTCCCCTTTCATCAGCGCGAGCAAGCGGTCGAGATTGCCCGATTTCCGCGCTCCCTTGCATTTCACGATTTCAGGTTTCCCGCCGTCCGGATACCCGACATAGACCTTGTTTGCGACCGTGAGGATATCACCGAGTCCGTTATCTCCCCACGCGCGTTCCAACCCCCATTGGCCAAGTTCGGACCCGCACCGATCGGGTGCGGGAGTCCACGCACCGATCACTGAATCGGTATCGCACATCACACATCGATCACCGGCAACCGCAATCCCCTCCCGATGCAATTGGATCCGCGCGTGCGCGAGTATGTGACCCCAGGCGGCTAGGTTTTGAAACCGGGGCCGCTTGCTTTCCAGTTCGAGCGAATAGTAATCCGATCCCAACGGTTTCGCCTTTCGATGCCAGTCGCCGGCCGGGTCGTATTTGATCATCGTGTTCGGTTGATGTTGCCGCCATTTACCTACGCAAGAGTTGAGTAGGATTTTGCAAAAGAGCCCGTGAAACGGACTCGACTTGCGAAGGGTGTAGAGGTCGCGAAACCAATCGCGCACGTCCAGGCGTTCGCGAAACCGCGTCATCCCGTACACCCGATCGACGCGCGCACCACAATCGATCGCATACCGCAGTTCATCCCCTATCCACGTTCCGTGGAATGTGCCGGTCGGGAAGAATAGCGCACCGTCGTATCGAAACGGGAGCACGGGCGCGAAACACTCCGGAACGTGTACCGTCGCCGTGATCACGTCCGCAGTCGAAAAGTGCCGGGTCCGGACGGGATCACTGACCGGGAGAATCTGCGATCCACCCTGGTTAGGATAACTAGAATTGATATCCCAGTATCCGACTCGGCGAGCGAGCCCCCGAAAATGGATCTCGGTTCGTCCACCATATCCGGCGGCAGCCGCGTGATCCGCCGCCCATCCGGTGAGTTGTGGCCAACGGTCGCCGATATGATCCTCCAGTGACCGGATGCCCGCGGCTCCCGCCGTAAGGGGGAGTTGATCGATGCGGCAGCGCAAATGCTCCGCGAACCGCGCGAGCGCGGCAAGCACGATCTCCGCGTGATTCGCTGCGGCTTCGCACCGCTCCCCTAGCGTCGAATCTGCTAGCAATGTCTCATACGGAAGCGGGGTTTTTTCGAGCCCGACCGCGGCCCCGATCGCGGGCACCCCTTTGATCAGTAGCTTGATCGAGTCCCTGTAGAGGGTGTCGCGAAGATAGAATTGGATCAGGCCGCCGCCCGCATAAAGCCCCTGCCTCGCCCCCTCGCCGTGCTCGCGCGCATGATGCAAGATGATCGGAAAATCGGCCCGCGAACCCCAGTGAGCGTATGCGATCCGCCGGTCATCATTATAGCATGTCCACTTGACTAACGATTCGATGGTCGGGAGATACTCCGTGTGTACTCCGCCTCCCGCCATGCACACGACCGCTCCGCCAGCATAGACATAGGGGCTTTGCTGGTATTCAAGATCGAGAACATAGACGGGACGAGGTTTTCCCATGTCATCGGGGCGGCGCGAACCCGCGAACCCGCGCGCGTTTCCAGCGCGCATTCGATGCAATCGAGATCATTTGCGATACGTCATCCGGAGGCGCGCGCCCGTCGAGTCGCCGATATCGCCACACTTGGAATTCAAAGATCGCATATGCGCGCCCGCGCTTACTCACTCCCTCCCGTTGTGGCGGACCGAATAGTGCGCGCATCCGCTCCATTGCTCGCGCCCCGTATATCCACACCTGCCACGTACTCGATTGATCGACCACGTCGACCGTATACGCAATCCGGTACGGGACTAGATTTCGCGCGCTCCATTCGACACGATCGGCAAGTCCGATCATGGCGCGAGTCGAATCGGAAGGGGGAGGAACCTCGATCCCGGCACGATGGAATTGATCTAGGATATAGTCGGGAAGATCCGCGCGGTCCACGTCGAGACACATTCGGCGAGTGCCGGGATGCGGCGTCCACTGTGCATCCCAGGACTCGCGCGCGGCCTGATTCCGTCGCCGGGTCTGCCAGCCTTTTAGCGCGCGCTCACGTGCTTGTGAGCGGGCGGAAGGGGAGGGACGGGCCTTGCCCTTCGCGCGGGTCTTCGCGCCCTTCCTGGCGCGTCTCTGATACTCCCCGCGGACGGCCGCGCGGGTCTTCGCGCCCTTCCTGGCGCGTCTCTGATACTCCCCGCGGACGGCCGCGCGGGAGACGAATCGGCCGGCCGCATCGATCCAGCGGCCCGCCCTATTCCGTTTGAGTTTCACAGCCCGTCCGGATTGACATCATCGCACCGGACGGCAGGGGTTCACGACCCCTAGTCTAGCGCAAGCTGGACCGTCATGCGATCGACCGCTGACTTGTCACTCATGGTCGCCCTCCTCCGCCGGATCAGGATCCTCCTGTACGTCGCCAGCGTCGAGTAGGGCGACCGGGACGATATCGGACTCCGCGCGGCGTTCGATGAACACGTTGAACCCCTTCGCAGGGTTCTGTCCGGGAACGCTGGGAAGGTCGGCGACCCGCTCGATCACCAGTCGATCCATGAGGGACGGCCGGAGGGTCTGGAGTCGGCCCGTGAGCACGGCTCCCGCCGTCATCGTGCCGGAGACGGGCAGATCGGGAATCGTGTCCCCCTTGATGACTCCGTCCGTGACATGGATGTCCACGAGTAGGAACACCTTTCCAGTCTGCCGACCGACCGTCGATCGGATGTTCATCACCGTTCCATCGATCCAGTCGCCGACTTCCAAATCGAAGTGCGTGACCGTCTCCATGCCGCGAGTGTTCGGTTTCCGCACTTTCTTACCTTTGGGTTTCGCTGCCATGTGAACCTCCTGTGTGTAGCGCTGCGCGCTCCGTTCGAGTGATACGGCCGATTCGAACGCCGACCGCGGTTGTGACGGGCCTTTCATCGTACCCGCCGATGGTTGTCTGCCAGTAACGCGCGATCCGGTATCCGGCCGGGAACCGAAGTGCGAGAGTGCGCGCACTCGGATACGATCCGAATGTGTCGCACACGGGAACCTCCCGATCCCGATCATCGATCCGCGTATACTCCACTGTGTATATATAGTCAGTCATCGGACGTGAACCCTATCATCGCCAGATCCGATATCGAATGCTTGACGGCACATCGCGGGCACAAATCCGGGAACCGGACGGTGGACGATTCCTTTTCGCCGTCCCGGTCTTCGTTGACCACCGTGAATTTCACATCAACCCAACCGGCCGGCGGCCATGAGCTAGAGGTGTAAATGTAATCACCACACGAATCGCAGGTCCACTTGTGGATCACGCCGATGGTCTGCCAGTCTTGCTCGCCGCGGTACCGACCGGTCACGTCCTCGTATGTCTTATGCATCGCGCACCTCCCGTACGATCCGGCCGAGCCGGTTCGGGATCCGGTCGTGTATCGGCTTCGAAGCCCACACCCCTCGCGCCTGCGACGGGTACCGGGAACCCGGTACCTTGCGCGGGTTGCGCGGGAGCCATTCGTTCGCGACGTACGCGCCGCGTCCGAAAATCTCCTGAATCGTTTTGCGCGACGGCGGGTCGTCGAGAGGACCATGTAGAACCGTTCCGAGATCCGGGCGGTTCGGAGTGTCCCAGGTTTCGAGATAGTAGGTGTGTGTCATCGGGCCTCCGTCCGCGTACCCGCCACCCGGCACGCTAATCAGAGTTGTTAGGTAGGTGCGGGAGCGAGCGGCGGGTCCGGATCGGGTGGCAGAACGATCCGGACCCGCCCACAACCACACACCCGATTGCGGTATACCACGGGAGAAACGGTACGATTCAAGGTGCGGGTAGTGTGCGAAGGTGTGAGCTAGTGCGAGGGGGGAGGAAACGGAAGGGTAGAACTATGCGGGAGCTTTGCGTCCGGGTGCGACTGCCACCATGAGAGGATGCCGGAGAGTAGCAACTCATGGACCATCGAAGCGACAGAACGCCTCTCGTGCTTCGCGATCTGCGAAGCAATCCGGTACACGTTGACCGGCACCCGGACGTTGTACGGGGCTGTACGGCGGACGGTCATTCCTGGCACCCCGTCTCACGCGCGAACCGGGCGAGAAGCCGGGAGGCCCCGGAGTACCCGGAAGCGATCTTCGCCGCGTCAAACGGCCCGACACCGCGATCGTGTACGAGCCAATACTCAAAATCCTCGCGCTCCATGTCACACGCGGCTTCCACGAGATAGTCAAGGGCGATAAGGGTGTTCTGAGCGTGATATTCCCGCATCGGAAGCCGTTCAAGGCGGCCCAGAATCGCGCGCGTAGAGTCGATCGACCGCTCTATGTACGCGGTCGATTCGGGCGAGATAGCATCCCGCAATTCGTCTACCAGTCGTCGCTCATGCATGATCGCGAGTCGCAAACAGTGCCGCAGATGCGCGCGCTCAACCGCGGTCATGGGGAGTTGATAATCGGAACGGGTTTCTTGGGTTGTGGTTTTGTTTTCCATGCATACAGTATGCACACGTTTCGTGGCGGAGTCAAGAGAAAAACGACAGGGATGTTTAGTACGGGTGGATCGGGCGGTTCGTTGTAGTATCATGCGGGAACGAATCGAGCACGTGGCAGAGCGTACCCGCGCACTATGGTTCATCGTGCTTACTCTACTCGGGTTTGTTATCGGGAGCGTTATACTTCGGGGGTAGGGGGAGCGTTAGACTTGGGGGGGGGGGGGGGGGGGTGGGCTGGGGGGGGAGG
>Ga0180432_10008550_pt1 | contig 12701 bp, 9 predicted proteins | sample SS_ome_10_FD_132414 | JGI IMG/M metagenome (GOLD analysis project Ga0180432, IMG submission 132414) | Hypersaline lake sediment archaeal communities from the Salton Sea, California, USA - SS_1_MS_2 metaG | ecosystem: Environmental > Aquatic > Non-marine Saline and Alkaline > Hypersaline >...
ACGGAGCCGGCGGTGTTGATCCCGGGGGATCGATTCGTCCTCCGGTCTTTGTCTCCGGTGACGACCATCGGCGGCGGCGAGGTGCTCAACGCCCACCCGAAGAAGCACAAGCGCTTTTCGGAAGAGGTACTATCGGATATCGAGCGGCTGACGGGCGCGGGACATATCGAAAAGATCGAGATATTCCTCAAGGACGCGGGCGCCCCCGGGGCGACGTCAAGAGAGATGGCGGCCTGGGTGGGCGTCCCGGAAGGAGAGGCCCGGGAGTTTCTGAAAAAGCTGGCGGAGATCGGTGCCGCCGTTGTCGTGGACGCGGACAGGTTTCGGTATGTCTCCCGGGAGGAGGCCGACAGGCTGGGTGATCTTATCATCGCCCGGGTGACGGCCCACCACGAGGCGCAGCCGACACGTCCAGGCATCTCCAAGGAAGAGCTGCTGTCCAAGATGCCCTGGGGCGTGGACGCCCGGCTCATGGCCCGGCTTCTGGAGGGTCTCACCGGGGATGGACGGATCGCCCTCTCAGGAGATACGGTGGCTCTCTCCGGCCACCGGGTATCCATGAAAGACGACGAGGCGAACATCGCCGCCCGGGCGACGGAGCTGATCCGCACGGGCGGCCTGTCTCCCCCGAGCACCCAGGAGCTTGCGGAGACCCTGGGGAGCCCCGAGCAAAATATTAAAAAGCTGCTCTTAGCCGTCTCCCACGACGGAAGCATCGTGAGGGTGAAGGACACCCTCTATTTCGACTCAGACGAGCTGGCCGATCTGAAAAACCGCCTCGTAAGTTTTCTGAAAGAGAAGAGCGAGTTGACCACCCAGGATTTCAAGGAGATGACCGGCACCACCCGGAAGTATTCCATTCCGCTGCTGGAGTATTTCGACAGCCAGAAGGTGACCATGCGGGTGGGGGAGGTGAGAAAGCTCCGGGGGGGCGCATAGGGTCCGCCCGGGGGGGTGAAATTGGCAAAGGGGGGTAAGGTCCCGGCCGCCGATGGGCGTGTGTCGATAAAACACCGGGAGGGGCGAACGATTCCCGATGAACGGAAAAACTCCGGATCTCCCGGGGACGTCGGGGTCGGTGTCTGTATCCTCTTTGGTTCTTCCGTGGGCGCCGTTTAAAGGGCTTCCATGAAGCCGATGTCGATCCAGCGGCTCCTCACCACCATCCAGTCGCCGTCTTCCCTTTCCAGCGTCATCTCCAACAGGTATCCGCCGCCGGAGTTGGGCACCATGTCGCCGATGTCTTCCAGGCTCTCCCCGCCGGTGAACACCACCTTCACGGCGGCCTCCGCCCGATCCCCCTCCACGGTGATCTCGGTCTCCCGGACGTAGACGTTGATGCGGTCGTACTGCCGGAAATAGACGAACAGCAGTCCCTTGAGGGCGTCCCGGTCGTTGCCGTATTCGTCCTTGTAGGAGTCGGACACGTGTTCCATCACGCCCTTGATATCCTTCGCGACGGCGGCGTCCACGGCGTCGTCGATCATCCCGAGAATCAGCTCCTCGTCGGTCCGGTCCCCCCGGCACGAGAGCACCGACAGCATGACAACGGGAAGCAGCACGAAAATGAGCGCCGAAAAGAAGAAACGACGATTCTGTAACAATTTCATGGTTCTCTCACATATATTAATCGAATACATACCGTATGAGTACGCTACCACGTCACGGGGGGACTGTCAATCGGATACCGCCCATCATCTTGACAACGCCTGCGTGATCTGGTAAATGGTGTGATATCACTGTTCTTTACAGGAGTACGCCCCATGGCCATGAACAGATCCCTCATTGGAAATAAGTACGGACCCATCGACGGAGAAGTGGTGGCCCGGGAGGCGATGTATTACGCCCTTGCCACCAACGACGACAACGAGGCGTACATCGACGGCGCCCGGTCCGGCGGAACCGTCGCCCCGCCGCTCTATGCCGCCAGCAAGGACCTGGGGGCCCTGGGGGTGCTGGAGGTCATCAAGGAGCCGGAGCTGGGGCTCAACTGGGCCTACGTGGTCCACGGCGAGCAGTCCTTCGAGTGGGTGCGCCCGCTCATCCCCGGGGCGAAGCTGAAATCCTGGGCGACGCTCCAGGACATCATCGACAAGGGGACCGGCGATCTGCTGGAGATAAAGGTCGACAGCTTCAACGAGGACGACGAGCTGGTGGTCAGCCAGGTTATCGGCTTCTTCGAGAGAAACCCGGACGCCCCGAAAAAGAAGAAGACCGGGAGCGTTGAGCCGGCCCGGGGCGAGGTGCTTTTCACCCAGGACATGTTCGTCAAGAAGGGACAGACCTATATCTACGCGGAGCCCTCGGGGGACCACAACCCGATTCACGTGGACCCGGAGTTCGCCGTAACGGTGGGGCTTCCCGGCATCATCCTGCAGGGCCTGTGCACCATGGCCTTCGTCCAGAAGGCGGTGGTGGATAACGCCTGCGGCGGCGACCCCACCCGTCTCAAGAAGCTGAAGGTTCGGTTTTCCCGGAACGTCCTGCCCGGGGATACGGTGACCACCACCGCGTGGCTCCGGGAGAAAAAAGACGGGCGCTCACTCATCGATCTCGAGGCGAAGGTGGACCGGGGGGACGTGGTCATCCGGGACGCCTGGGCCGAGGTGGCGGAGTAGTCGGCGGCACCTCTCGACGTCGTGGACAACTCGTCTTTTCTTTTCTCATGAAACCGAGGCCGAATCCGGATGACATCCGGGTTCGGCCGTTTCATATTTTGTGCCCGCTGGTCCAAAGAAATTTGTTTGCGTCGTAAAATCTCTCATTCCTGGTTGATTTTATTCTCGGGGTAATGTATATATATCAATAGGATAATCATATAGAAGGGCCGGATGTCATGCCGTTGGATCCACACACACTGAAAGCAGTTGCTCTCTACGCCGCTCTTGCGATCGGTGTTCCTCTTCTGCTGTACATTTTCCTCTCCCGGCGATCGGAAACCGTTTCGGGTGCTCCCGAGGGCGCCACATCCCCCCGAATCTCCCTCTTTACACCAAAACACAAAAAAACGCTTCTGGCATACGCCTCCACCCGGGGATTGACCGTGCTGCCCGAAGACACCGACGGCGCCCTGGCCCGGAGGTTTATCGAACAAATGAACCTCCCGGTGCGTGGGGATATCCAGGACATTTTGAAGCTGCCCCTCGCCCAGGGCGAGGGGTATCTCTACACTCAGCGACCGGAGGTGTCGACCAGCGACACCGGCGGTGATGCATCCCCCCATCAGTACCTTGTCGTGTTCTTCCCGCTTGCGCTCTCCGGCCGGACGTTCCTCACGCCGAAATTTCCCCTGGGGGGGGCCGTGGGCAGGAAGATGATCGAGATGCTGCTGTCCCACCTCTTCGGGGTGAAGGACGTCTCGTTCGTCGAGACCGAGCGGGAATTCCCGGAATTCAGCAAAAAGGTCACCGTCTTTTCGGAGGACGAGGACGGCGCGCGAAAACTCCTGCTGAACACCGAGGTAACATCCCTGATCCTTGAGCGTCCGGAAAAAACGATACTGAATATGGCCGTCACCCCCGGCGGGACGGCCATGCACATCGAGCCGATGATGAGAAAACCCGAGCAGATAGACGAGATCGTCAACTGGTCGGAGAAGATAATCCGGGCCCTGGGTGAGCGATAGAAAGAGGCGGATAGACGCATCCCCCGTAGTGCGATTCCGTCGGCCGGGATGCGAACGGAATCCGCTCGGGTGTGTCGAAATAATGTAATCTGGGGTAATTGATCCGTTTGAGAAAGGATACACGATGAAAAAGGCGATCACGGTACTGGCGATAGCGGTCATCCTGCTTGGAGTGGTCGGGTATGTCGCGGTTCAGATGCTGACCGTTTCCGATGGAAGCGCCTATCGACCCGGGGAGGATGTGATTGCAGAGCTTGAGAGCACCGAGCTGATCGAAGACGACGGCGTGCGCACCTTCGGCGAGGCCGATCTCCGCACTGAGCGGGGCAATTACGTGCTGCATCTTTCGGGGACGCCCTACGAAATGGGATACCAGCACGGAATCCTCATGGCCGACGAGATCAAGGACGGCGTCTTTCCGGTCTTTTCCGATCCCATCGGCCACAATCCCTCCTTTGCGGGGAAGCCCGCCCTCCTGGTCAAGCTGATTACCCTCTACCTGGAGATCAGTGTCTATCGCCCCATAGAAAAAGTAACGCCCCCTGAGTATCTCTCCGAGATCGCCGGCATCGCCGACGGCGCTGGCTTGGACTACCGTGACGTCTTCGTGGCGAATTTCCTGTCGGATCTCTCCATGGCCATGGTGCCGGGGGTGATCACCGAAAAGGCCGTGGACCTGGGTCTTGCCGCGGAGAGCGTGGCGGAATGCTCCAGCTTCGTCGCCTCGGGAGACGCCACCCTGGACGGCTCCCTTCTCTTCGGCAGGAACACCGATTATTCCGGCCAGGGTCGATGGGCGAAATACCAGACCATATTCTTCTACGAGCCGGAAGGGTGGCTCCGCTACGTGAAGATTTCCACCGCCGGGCTCATAAAGTGCAACTCCGCCATGAACGAGGCGGGCATCGTGGTCGGGGGACACTTCATGGCCTACGACGGCTCCCGGCCCGACGGGGTCTCATTCACCGTCTTCGAAAACGAGATCATGCGAAAGGCCGAGACCATCGACGAGGCCCTGGCGATACTGGAGGAGACGCCCCGGGGGGGCTGCTTCGCCCTGATGATCGCCGACGGCAAGGACGGGCGCGGGGTGGCGGCGGAATCCTCCCCGGAGGTGCTGGGGGTGCGGCAGATGACCGACGGCACCATCGCCCTGACCAACTACGCCACCACCGAGGAGCTCAAGCCCCTGGATTTGATGATCCGCTATAACCTGGTGATGAGAAACCTCGCCGGCAGGCACTATCGCCTGAAGGAGCTTCTGGAAAAACATCACGGATCGATCACCCCGGAGCTCGCCGCGTCGTTCATGAGCGATCACGGCGACGTCATCATGGATCGGGAGCGGGGCACCGGCATCACCGTCTGCTCGGACAACAACCTGACCTCCGTGATCTTTTCCCCGACGGACGGCCGCTTCTGGGTGGCCACAGGCGAGGAGCCGGCGTGCACCAATCCGTACCTGGGATTCGACTTCGAGGCCGGGTTTTCGGGTGAGTTTCCCTCCGTCGACCCGGAGGTGCTTCCCGGATATGAGTGGGAGGAGGACCATCATCGACTCGCCCTGGAGGCGTACATGAAGGCGTATCTGGCCTACGCTGACGATCCCACGAACAAGGAGACAGCGCTGTCGTATCTCGCCGAGGCCATCACGATAGACCCCACGGAGCCGATCTATTACCGGATGGCGGGCCGGCTGCTCATCCACCAGGGCCAGTACCGGGAGGCCCTGGGGGTGCTCTCCCGGTCCCTTGAGTTCCTCCAGTCCCCCAATGAGCGGGCCCAAACCTACCTGCTGCTGGGACAGGCCTACGATATGGCCGGAAATCGGGAGAATGCGATCGCCATGTACGAGGAGGTCGTGACGCTGGCCGACGGGGGTGGGGACGACTACTTCTCGTCCATCAACTTCTTCGTTCTTGCCCTTGCCCGGATGGGTTTGGAGGCCCCGTTTATGCCCGAGGACCTGGACACGGTCCCCATCGCCTTCTCCCTGGAGAGCGGGTTTGAATAGGGGGCGGCGTGAAGCGATCGGAGATCAACACCATCATCACGGGCAGCATCGCCTTTTTCAAGAAGCATCGATTCTTCCTGCCCCCCTTCGCCTGGATCAAACCGGACGAGTGGAAGGCGATGGCCAGGGAGTATGAATCGGCCATTCAGGCGGGCCTGGGCTGGGACGTGACCGATTTCGGCCTGGGGAGGTTTCCCGAGACGGGGCTTTTACTCTTTACCATCAGAAACGGCGTGCCGGGGACGGAAAACGGCGCCGAGAAGACCTACTGTGAAAAGATCATCCACCTGAGGGTCGGCCAGGAGTGTCCCTCCCACTATCACGTCTCCAAGATGGAGGACATCATCAACCGGGGCGGGGGGGTGCTCTGCTTTCGCCTCTATCGGACAGGAAAGGACGGACGCTCCTATACGGACGAGGAATTCAGCGTCGAGCAGGACGGCAGGACGGTGTCGTGTGAGCCCGGCTGTGTGATACGGCTCGAGCCGGGGGAGAGCCTGACCATCCCGCCGTACCTCTATCACAGCTTCTGGGCCGAGGAGGATGACGTGCTGGCCGGGGAGGTCTCCCGGGTCAACGACGACGTGATCGACAATTTTTTCTACGAGGACATCCCGCGGTTTTCGGATATCCAGGAGGACGTGCCCCCCAAATACCTCCTGGTGCATGAGCTGGGGAAATTTCTTCCCTGATCGGAAGGGGTGAGGGGGGTAAGACGAGGGGGTGGGTCGGATTTCTCCGTTGGAATGAAATGAAAAGATATAAAGCGCCGGCATCCGTAATGATGGGTGCCGGCGTTTTTATTTCTCATATCCGGGTGATGACCGGTTTTATCCTACTTGTTTCTCAGCAGGCGCTCCAGCACCAGGCCCACCGCGATCATCAGGGCGCCGGCGATGATGAACAGCGCCGAGCGGCCCACCTCCTCGAAGAAGAGTTCGGTGAACCGGGTGAGGATGTTGAGGGTCAGAAAGATCGCCCCGAAGGTGACGAAGGAGCGATCCTTTGTGAAGCCGCCGAAGACGATGGTGGCGATATTGGCCAGGAAGAAAAGCCCGGTGAAGACGATGAGCTCCCCGGTGTTCCTGGAGCCGAACAGCTCCGGGTCCCGGCCGAACAGGGAGAGCATCCACAGCGACGTGTTCAGAAAGAGAAATCCCATGAAGTAGTAGACCCGCCCGAAGTAGTCGAATCCCTTTTTCACGGCGTCGATGAATTTTTCCTGTATGAACCCGGCGAGGATGACCAGGGGACTGGCCAGGGCGATGTAGGTGTGGCTGTTGATGCCGCCTTTGACGAAGGGGAGCCACCCCCAGAAGCCGCCCCCCACATATGCCAGGTAGGCGAAAAACGAGATGACCGCCAGGATCAGAACCAGGTGGTTGGCGAAGAAGTAGGCCAGGACGAAGTAGAGGACCGTGGCGATGAGGAGGATATAGGACGCGGACGGCAGCGGCTCGCCGAACATCTTGTTGATGCTGATGATATCCAGCCCCAGGAGGATCGCCGCGATGAAGATGACCACGCCGCCGAAGACCGGGGACGGGCCCTTGCCGTCGTCGTAGAGGCGGTTTCCCCAGATGATGCCCCCCAGGGCCAGGACCGTGAGGATGACCGAGGTGAAAAACCATCGGCCGAAGAGGTCCAGCACCAGGGATACGAGGCCCAGGGCCACCACGACGCCCCCCAGGATGATGATGTACTGGGCGGTGGGGTCCTTCCGGGACGAACCGCCCCGTTTTGCGGGAACTTTTTTCGTCATGATTCGATTGTACCCTCCCGATCGATCTATTACAACGAATATTTCGTACGACTATCTGGCTTCCCAGTGGAATCTCACCGGGAGGTCCGTTTTATCGACGGCGATCCCGTGATACGGCTGGGTGAGGGCCGCCGTCACGCCGACGTCTTCCGGCGGCTCATGGGTGGAAACGTATACCACAAGAGAGCCGTCGGCGGCGACGATCCGCTCGATTGTCACGTCATACCCCCCCGACGGCATCACCCCCGATGAGACGAAGATGACCGTTTTCGTCTCAAAATCGATCGACGGCGCTTCAGGCGCCGGGAAGACGCCTTGGGCGATCATCTCCCACACGGAGGTGAAGCCGTCGGCGTCATTGACGACCAGGGCCGTCCGCTCGACGATGCCGTTGGCATACATGCCCGTACAGATCGTCTCGAAGGGTATCGTCTCGGGGGCGGCGGTCTCCGATGCCCGGGCCGCGGCGTGGAAACACATGCATCCCACAAGAATCAATACCGGTATGCGGATTCGCTTCACGGCAGATCTCCTTTCCTCGACAGGGTGATGACCAGGCTGACCTGCCCGTCGTCCGTCCAGGCGACGGCGTCCGCCGTCTCCCAGGCGGCGAGGGCGTCCGCCAGCTCCCGGTACGAGGGGGCGTCTCCCCCGGCGTCGGCGCCCCACAAACAGTTCACCGCCGAAAGCAACGACGTGAGGGCATCCTCCCCGGCGGAGGCGTCGACCAGGTCCCCGGGCGTGAGATGGGCGGCGATGAGGACGTCCGGGTGCGACGTTGGGTCTACTGCGTTTTTTCCCATGAACCGGCGATGGGTGAGGAGGTCGTTCTCGTTTCGGCCGATGATGAGCAATCCGTCACCGATGGTGTACGCCATCGGGGCGCCGTGGGATACGCCGGACGTGACGGAGATGTCATCCACAAGAAAACGGGACGTCGGCGCGCCGGATTCCTCCAGCGCGGCTTTCAACATCGAATCGGTGTCCGGCCCGGCCGCCCCCCACACCACCGGGTGCAGGACGCCGGGGGCGTCTCCCGTCAGGAGTGACACGAAGCACCCGGACGGGAAGAGACGCGAAAGCGCCTCCCCATTTTCCCCGCCGACGGCGGGAAGCCCTTCACCGATCGTGACCGACAGGAGCTCCTCGTCGGCGTATTCGAGCCGGGGGGCGGCGGAGGGGGGCCGGGGAGTGTCGCCCCCGGCGGCGGTCAGCATCAGGGAGTCCTCATCCCATGTCGTCGCGAAAAAAAGCGGGGAAAAATTCCCATCCCCGTCGTTTTTGAGAATCCGCATGAGGATGGAAGCGGCCCCGTCGCCGTCTATCAGTCCCCCCCGGAAATATCCCCAGACGCAGGCGCACTCGGGACGAAATCGCCCCAGCTCACGATGGATCTTCTCGTCCGCCGCCGATGGGGCGGCCCCCCCGGCCAAAAGATTCAGGGCAGTATCAAAGAGTCCCCGCTCGGTGGAGAAGACGAGGAGATCGTCATCGAAGGTATAGAAGAGCGACGGCCCGTCGCCGTCCGTGGAGACTTCCCGAACGGTTAGGTCGCCGAAGGAAACCCGATCGATGTGGGACTCCTCGTCGATGAAGATGATGAATTGCTCCAGGAACACCACCGCCGGGTGCACCCGGGAGACGAAGAGGATTTCCGGGTCGTCGCCCTTCGGGGGATAGACCGCACAAGCCGATTCATATCCCAGGAGGTAGAACAACAGCTCCGGCGAGATATCCTCCAGGCTGAAATAGTCGGAGACGCTTCCCGTGATCGGGGTGAGGTCCACTTCTTCAGTATCCAGCAGCGACAGAATCCGGGCGTCGGCGATACAGGTGTCCTCCCCCATGGCTTCCCACAGGTTCGCCATGTTCCTGGTTATAATGAGTGCATCGGGGCCTTCGGGGATGATGCCCTCCACGGCCGTGACCTCCGGAGGCGGCGGACGGAAGAAGGCAAGGTATATCAGTATCAGCGCACCCGCGAGGAGGGCGAGTACAACAATGGCTGCGAGGAGGCGCTTGATTTTTTTATTCATAGGGCATAGGGCGAACGGGAAAGAGGAATGCCAGGGATTTTTGATGATCATTCAGGACCGGGGCCGGGCGTGATGCATGCCCGGCCCCGGCCGTGTGGTGCTATTGTGTTATTCCGTCCCGCCTTCGGGGGAGATGGTCAGAATATACTCCGCGTCCTCCATCACCAGGTCTTTATCCAGGACGAAGGGACGGTAGGAAACCGTCCGCCACAGGAGGGCCTGGTCGTCGTAGTGGGGGCTCATGAAGTTTCCGGATATTCCCGCCGGGATCACCCGAAGGGAGCTGTTGATATCGCCCATGTCGAAGATGTAGCGCTCCGACGCGCCGTGATAAACCTCCCAGGGATCGGTGATGTGGTACGGGGCGGGACTCACCGTCGACCAGCTCCCCCACAGGGGATACGGCCCGATGTTCATGAACATGCCCAGGAGCTTCGACTGCCTGCCGAAGGCGTGGTAGAGGGTCAGGGTGTGAAGCTCACCCCACTCCCACGTGTCCGGGTTGCCCCCCATCTCCGCCTCCAGGGTTGCCACACCGTCCCGGAAGCTTGCCGTGATCATGGCGTTCATATCCTCGATTTCATCGGTGGCGGGGTCGTCGAACCAGACCGACTCCTCCCGGGCGATCATGTTCCTGAGGGCGTTGAAGGCGATGTAATAGTTATCGATATAGAGAGGATAGAGGTCTTCCCCCAGTCGGCTTTGAAAGGTCCTCTCCAGCATGGCGTTGACCGTGGCGTGGAAGATGCTGCATCCGGGGCTCTCCACGGTGGCATCAAAGTTCCACTCGGAAAGGAGCTCCAGGGCCCGAGCCTCGGCGTCGGAAAGCTCCGCCTCCGAAAGCGCCGCCTCCATCACCGGGACCCAGTCCCGGGCCATGAGCACCAGGAGGTCGGCGTGCATCCTCTGCATGTCCACGATCCCCAGGGTCTCTTTTTCCTCCATCATTTCACATATGCGGGCGAACCGATCCGGAGTGGCGTAATAGTTGGAGATGAGGTAGGGGTAGTCGTCATCGACGTGCTTGTTGTTCGCGGTGGCGATCCACCCCCTGGGAGGATTCTTCGTGTGGGGCTGCTCGATGGTGGGAACATACCCGAGCCATTCATAGCGGTCATCCCACCCGGGAACCGGGAGGATTCCCGGGTTCCAGTTGCCGCTGTATTCCAGGACCGGCGGCTCTCCCCCCTCGGGAACGGGGTAGAAGAGCGGCGTGCCGTACTCGGCGCCGTCGCGGATCGGGATGCCCACCGACGCCCAGTAGCCGATGTTCCCCTGGTCGTCGGCATAGACGATGTTCTGGGCGGGGCACTTGAAGTATTCGATCCCCTTCTCGAAGTCGTCGACGCTCTCGGCCCGGTTGAAGTGATAGAGCGCCATCGCCACGCCGTTGAGCTCCGGGGCCGTCCAGCGCATGGCCAGGGCGTAGCCCTCCGGCTCTTCGGAGCCGTTCACGTCGTTGACGATGGGGCCGTGCCGGGTGAGCCTCACGGTATAGGAGACCGGGTCGCCGCCCTTGACCGGGATGGTATGCTCGACGGTTTCCATCTCCACCCACTCACCGTTGTAGTAGTAGCGGTTCGGGTCGTCCGGGTCGATGATCTCCATGTAGTAGTCCGAGTCGTCGGCCATGACGTTGGTGAATCCCCAGGCCACGTGCTCCGTGGCCCCCACGGTAATCACCGGTATTCCCGGTGGTAGCACCCCGGAGACGTTCATGTCCGGCGTCGTGAGGTGCGCCTCGTACCATATCCCCGGCGCCCCGTGGCCCAGGTGCATGTCGTTGGCCAGGATCGGCATGCCGGTGTCGGATTTTGTCCCGGAGATGACCCAGTTGTTGCTGACGCCGCCGCCGTCGGTGCCGGTGAGGATCCGGGCGTCAGCCAGGACGGTCAGGAGATCCAGGGCGTCGTCGGCGGCGGTGAAGGGGAGGTCCGTCATGATGAAGGGGGCGCCGTCCGGATATTCCACGATGATCTCCCGGGCGGCCTCTTCCCCCACGGCGTCGATGATCGCAAGAAACAGGAGCTCCGTGTTAAAGGAGCTGTTCAAATCCCAGGCCATCAGGTAATAGGCCGCCGCGCAGTCCGACGGCCGCCAGGGCTCCGGCTCGTATCCGAGGAGGGTAAACTCCAGCGGCAGGGGACCGTCCCTGTTTTCGAGGTAGAAATTCACCCCGTCGGCGAAGGCCGCCATCGCGTCCCTGATTTCCGGGGGGTACTCCTCGTACATCTCGTCGACGGGGTTTTCGGCGGTGATGGTCAGAAAGAGCCTGTCCGCCCCCAGGGCGTCCTCCCCCAGTATCTCCGACAGCCGCCCGCGGATGGCCCGCCGGACGATGTCCATCTGGAAGAGCCGATCCTGGGCGAAGGCGTAGCCCAGGCCGAAGTAGACGTCGTGGTCGGTCTCGCCATAGATATGGGGCATGCCGTAGGAGTCCCTGACGATTTCAACCGTGTCCGAGAGCCCCGGGGCGGTAAGCTCTCCGTCGTATGCGGGAAGGGTTGACTTCAAATAGCCGTATGCGCCGATACCGGCGACGATGATCACCGCGGCCAGGATCCAGGCGACTGTTTTCAGGGCTTTCATGAGTATGCCTCCTTGAATTGTGCGGGTATGAAACGGGTGAAATAAATTACGTGCGCCCGGTGGTGTTGCACGCCGCGCCCGGGGCCGGGAACGCCCGGAAATCGGGACGAGGCGGATGAAGCGGCGATGTACGTGCGGGGCGCATGATGCTCATTGTAGAGAGACCGGCGATAAATGTCAATTGTGAAAGTGATGTTCAGAAAACCCCTGGGGTGGGGACTGGGGAGGTATCCGTCAAAGCCCTTGAATGATTCTAAGAGTTATTGATATATGATACTATTTGACACTTTTTTTCAGCAATATGAGAAAAATCTATCTTTGTGATATACTCTTTGAAAAGATCGGGATGTTGGAGATGAAGAAGAAAGACGAGATGACCTTATGCTATTTATGTGGGAAGGAGCTTACAAACGAAGATGAGGTCAATAGAGACCACGTTCCCCCTAAACAATTCTACCCAGAAGAATTCAGAAAAGAAAAGAACTATGACAAATTTGTAACTTTACCTGTCCATCAAAAATGCAACAAATCTTATCAACGTGATGAAGACTACTTCGTACAGACCTTTTTGCCGTTGTGTTTTGGGTCTAGGGCAGGCGATTTACTGCTCGAAAAAGCGCGGAGAAACTATGCGGATGGCAAAAATCGCCCCCTGATGCATATGGTCTATGATGA
>Ga0180432_10008551_pt1 | contig 12699 bp, 10 predicted proteins | sample SS_ome_10_FD_132414 | JGI IMG/M metagenome (GOLD analysis project Ga0180432, IMG submission 132414) | Hypersaline lake sediment archaeal communities from the Salton Sea, California, USA - SS_1_MS_2 metaG | ecosystem: Environmental > Aquatic > Non-marine Saline and Alkaline > Hypersaline >...
GGCCAGATAGAGCGGTTGGTCCGTAGTCGCCTCGACGCTCCCCGTCTGCCCCTCTGCGACGCGCAAGTCGATGCCCAGCTCTTCAGAATAGACCAGCAGGTATGCGTTTTTTACTCTATCATCCTTCCGTACCTGTCTTCTGAACGCGTTCTCGATCTTCGACTGTACAGCTGCTCTGTCCATATCTATCTCCCTTCCATAGGTCCCGGGAGCCTCCTACAACTCCCGGGCCGGCTCAACACGATTCCCCGGCTGCACGATAGGCGCGGTGATGCGCGGTTACCCTGCGATCCGAGGAGTCAATAGCTCGGGCGCAACTCGCTCAAACCGTGGTAGGGACAAGCCGTCCTTGTCGGTCGAAACCAGCGAACGCCCCAGAGTAGGTACGTGCACGCCTGGTTCAATGCGCACGTGGCTCTTTCTCGAAGCCGGCTGCGCGTCTGGCTGGTGGTCGCTCCCTGTCGATCTATCAGACTGTGGGGCGCAGTCGTGCACCTCCCTCGGTTCGTCTATCCAGATCCCCCTTGGTATTCGCGCTGGGCTCGATGTGCGGCGTAATAAGCGCCGGGGCTGGTTCGGATGCGCCTCGTAGAGCATCGCGCGGCGCACTTCCCACGGCCAATGGCGTCAGCACCAGGCCGGCATGATGGTGCTTCCGATTGTACCATTGGACGTAGGCTCTTGACCAGTCTCCGATATCGGTAAGCCCTTCAGGCCGCGTGGGTGAGTCAGCTTTGTGTCACACTGTCTTAAGCTACACCTGGGAGAAGGGGTGGTCTGCCGCGGTATCCGGTGTCCATGGCTCCCCGACGCCGCGCGGATCGACTGGCAAGGCTGTCATGCCCCCCGGGTTCAGCCCTCTCCGCGGTCTGAATGCGGCATCAACCGATCCTAGTTGATTGCTTGTTGCTTGCCTGCCCTCTTGATCAGCTTTTCATCCAGCGCTGCGGACTCCCGCCAGGCAAGGATCCATCTGACGGGGTTGTGGGGAGCCGAATCCTTTGAGGGCGATGTGAGGTGCTGGGGTACGACCGCCTGCCGCAGACCCCGGAGGCGTTCGAGGTGATGGCGTGCCTGCGGTCGAGGCGAACGCCGACGACGCCGGCGGCTACATCCTCCGCAATGGCGCCTCAGCGGTCGTGGCCTGGACCATGGCCTTCGGCGGCAGCGTGCTCACCGAGGACGGCACCAGCTGGTAGACGGGGCTTGAGCTGCTGCCCTACGGCTCGTATGAGCCGCAGCTGATCAGCTATCAGAGTGTGCGCGACGCCGCGCAGCAGGCGTTCAACGCGATCATGCAGGGCGCGGATATCGACGCGACGCTGGAAGACCTGACGGAAGAGTCGAACGAGCTCCACGAGGTGTTGATGGAGGGCCTGGAGTAGGACTGAGCGACAGCCTGGGTGAAGGGTGCGGCACGCGAACGGCGTCTCGTGCGCACGCCGCACCCACACACGGCCCCCCAACCCCGCCTCGGGGCAGCCATTGGGTCGCTGCCCCGAGGCGGGGTTTTCGTTTGGTGCCGGGGGCGGATGGCCCTATCACCTCGGAGCGCGGGACGGTCTGGCTGCTGGCGTGCCGCTCAGCGGCAGCGACGCTTCTGTAGCTTGGCGCCGCGTTGCTTCTTGACGACGCCTCGGCGCGTTCACCGAATCTCGTTGCAGATTCACCTGGCCTGTGGTACGCTGAAACATATGGAAACCGCGATGCTCAAGAACGAACTGTCCACCATTCTCCCGAGCCTTGACGGTGTGCGCATGGTCTATCTGTTTGGCTCGCGAGTCGAGAACAGCGTCGGCCCGATGAGCGACTTCGACGTTGCACTCCTGGTGGACCGAGCCGCCGACGGGCCGCGCCTGCGCGCTCGCCTGGCCCACGAGTTGGCCCGTAGCCTCGAGACGGACCGGATCGACGTGGTGCTCCTGAATCGCGCTCCAATTGAGTTGGCTTATGCCGTCGTGGCGGACGGCAAGGTGCTGTTTGAACAGGATGTGGCGACGCGGGTTGAGTACGAGGCCAATGTATTGAGTCGATACGGCGATCTTTTACCCATGCTGCGCCGCCAGCGTCGTGATATCCTACAGGGAGATGACTATGACCGCCGAGTTCGCCGGTATCGAGCGACGATTGGACGAACTGAGCGAACGCTTGGCCAGGTTGAATCCGCTCAAAGAGAGGCCGCGGAGTGACTTAGACAGAGATCCCTATCTGCGCGACATTGTGGAGCGCAATCTCGAGGTCTCGGCCCAGTGCTGTATCGACATCAGCAATCGTATCATCTCCATCGAAGGGGCTCGGAAGCCAACGGACTACTACGATGCCCTTCTGCGCATGGGTGAGTGAGGTGTCCTGCAGATGGGCTTCGCTCGGAAGTTAGCGCCTCTTGCCGGCTTCCGCAATGCTCTGGTGCACGAGTATGTGGCTGTCGATTGGGGCGAAGTGTACAACGCCCCTGATCGCCTGGAGGACATCGAGCGGTTCGCTCAATCCGTCCGGCGGTGGCTGTCCGTCGGAGCTAGCTCAAGCGAGGATCCGGGCCGCTAGAACCACGAGACCGCATCTGTCTGATCAGGCACCGGCGCCGCCCGGGTCACGGTGCTTGCTGCTCGCCTTCTCCTTGAACAGCCTGAGCCTCGACCACGGCTCCGCCGTTGGTCCACGGCGTCCAGTCCCTCGAGTGTCCCCTTGCCGTCGAGCACTCGGCGCGTCGGCCGCTCTGGTCCCCGTCGGGTCGGAGGAGAGGTGGACCAACCGACCAGAATTCGTCCATCGTCCCGACGGACACGCGCATCCTCCTCACGGCGTTGAGCCCGGAGGACGCGGAATGCGGCGTGTTCACAGGCATCCCTGTTGTTGCCGGTCCATGGCCGCTGTGGATTCCGCTCGACCACATCGGGCGTGCCCAAGCGCAGCGGAGTGGGAGCGCCGAATGTGGCTCCAGGGGCTGCCACTGGAGGTGCACCCAGACATTCTGAAAGGCGCCGATTCTCGCCGTAGATCCGACTGAACCGCATCTACGGGCAGACTCTTGCCAAGCAAGCGCCTGTTTTCGCCGGTTGAGTAGACGTTGAGCGAAGCGAGACGGCGTATCGAAAGCCAGCGAGCGGCACATTCCAGCCGATTCCACCGGGCAAGCCCCTCCTTGATCTCGACGCCGTGCTGAGCTTGTCGCTTGTATTGAGCCCGTCGAAATGAAGCATACACCCAGCCAAGGGCGCTGGGCACTCGATCGGTGTCGCTGCGACAGTTTCCCTCGACCACCGTCGTTTCGACGGTTTCCCTTTCAAGACGTCTGGGTGACACTTGTCCCACTTGACAGCTAGGGCGCGGTACGCATCTGATAACTTCACAGATTGAGCTTCTTTCGCAGTCCTACCAGGCTCACTCAGCGCTGGCCCAAGGACCCGCGCTCCAGGCGGCATTGCTGTTCTTGCGGTTTTCTTGATTGAAGCTGCGGCCTCCCCGGTTACCGGTGGTATTCCGGCTCGAAATCGACCTCGAAACGCCTGCCTTCCGATGCGCGCGAAAGGGCCCTGAGGCTAGCGCAATGGGATGTGAGGCTGTAGAATGACCGGTGCCATCCATCACCGGCGGAGCATGGTCAGCGGGGCAGCGCTGGGGTGTGATCGCCATCACCTGTGGGAGGCCATCGAGGACCGCGGCGGCAGCCGCGGTCGCCGTATGGGCCAGCTCGCCGCTTGGGTCTGGACGTCGCCCACGTGGGCTAGGCGCAGAGCAGTTGGGCCACCAAGGGCAGAGGGGCCCTTGAAGGTGGGACTCAGAGGACGGAGGGAGACATGTTCAATCGTTCAGGTTACGTCAACTCTCGCCCCGGCGGCATCGCTGTGTTACAGGTCGTCGAGACGGGGGAGGTGGAGCTGCGCCGGGGGCGGGGCACCGCGTTGGTCGACAAGCTGCGGCGCGGGACGGGGCTTGCTAAGGAGGGAGAGGCGAGGGGTAAGGAGGCTGCTGCGCCCCGCTTCGTCGCCCTCCGGCGGACAGAGCTGCGCGGCGAGATCGTCGGGCCCCTGGCGTCACTGACGGTGCTGCACACCTACGGGTACAACCGCGAGGCTTGCGACCAGGTGCTGGAGGCGCTGTACCGCTTCCCGCTGCCCGGCGATGCCGCCGTCACGGGTGTCCGAGTCCGCTTTGGCGAGGTGGAGATCAGCACCCGGCTCAAGCCGCGGGAGAAGGCCGAAGCCGACTATGAGAGGGCGCTGAAGGAGGGGAGGCAGGCAGCGCTGCTCACCCGCGAATCGCCCAGTGTCTTCACCCTGCGGGTGGCCGGCATCCGGCCCGACGAGGACGTGGTGGTGGAGACCGACTACGTGCAGCTGGCCCGCCCGCAGGCGCGGCAGGTTGGGTGGCAGCTGCGCGTCCCCCTCACCACGGCGCCCCGCTACGTCCGCGAGGATGAGCTGACGGGGCGGCACGCCCAGGGCCAGCCGCTGGCCGTGCTTCGCGATCCCGGTCACCGATTTGCCCTCGACCTGCAGCTGCGCGGTGCCGATGAGGCCGCCAGCCTAACCCATGCCCTGGACGTGACACCCGATGGGGCGTCGGACGAGGGGTGCAACGACCTGCGTGTGCGACTGAAGGAAGGTGAGGTGCTCCCGGACCGGGACTTCGTCTTGACCTGGGCGCCGAGCCAGCGTGGGGGGAGTGATCGCCCGACGCTGCAGCTCCACTCGCATCAGGAGGGCGATCAACGATATGTCCTGGCCCTTGTGGCACCGCCTCAGGCCCACGAACCGGGCACCGGCGCGGCGCGGGAGATCGTGCTGCTGGTGGATCACTCCGGCTCCATGTCCGGGGCCAAGTGGGAGGCCGCCGACTGGACCGTCAACAGCTTCCTCGGCACGCTTACGGAGCATGACCGCTTCGCCCTGGGTCTTTTCCACACCACCACCAAGTGGTTCGACAGCGAGCCCGTGCGGGCGACCGGGGAGAACCTGCGCGCGGCTGCTGAGTACCTCGACGCAAACCGCGACAGTGGCGGCACGAACCTGGGCGTGGCGCTGGAGCAGGCGCTCCAGCTTCAGCGGTCGCCCGCTGAGGCCGACGTGGCTCGTCACGTCCTGATCGTCACCGACGCACAGGTGAGCGACGAGGCTCGGCTGTTCCGCCTGGCAGAGCGCGAGGCCGAGCGCCAGGATGCCCGCCGCATCAGCGTGATCTGCATCGACGCCGCGCCCAACAGCTTCCTAGTCAACGAGCTGGCCGAGCGAGGCGGCGGTGCGGCCCACTTCGTCACCAGTGACCCGGATGAGGGGGACGTGACCACCGCGCTGGAGGGCGTTCTGGCCGATTGGGCTGAGCCTGTGCTGGTGGATGCGCGCTTGGAGGTAAACCGGCGCGATGTAAAGGCCAGCGGGCGCCGGGTGGAGCACACGGCTGAAGGGAGCGCTGTCGATCTGGGCGATCTGCCCCGCGGTCGCGCGGTGTGGGTGGTGGGGCGCGTGCCGGTCGATGCGGACGATGATCTGACTTTCTGGTTGATGGCAGGGAATGTGACCGTGGCGACGGAGCGAGTGGATACGAGCGACACCCCTGCGGAACTTCCGGCGCTCAAGGCGCTCTTCGGGGCGCGGAGGCTGCTCGCTCTGGAGCACCTGATCCACGCGCGCTACTCGCCGGAGGAGCTGGCGGCGCAGTTGGCGCGACTGGGTTACGATGCCGACGCCCTGGGCATCGGGAGCGGGAGCGTCTACGCCGAGAACGCGCTGAAGGCCGCTCAGGACGCGCTGACGCCGCTCCTGATCGAGGAGTCCCTGCGATACGGCATCGCGTGCGCTGAGACCGGCTTCGTGGCCGTGCGCGAGGAAGCCGGGGCGCGCGTGAAGGGGACCGCCTTCGTCGCCAACGCGCTGCCGGCCGGCTGGTCGGATGGGTTCCTGTCACCGGCGGCGGCCCACCTGCAACCCGCGGCGGCGCCGGGGTATCCGATGGACGCAGAGCTGGGGCTGTCGATGGCTGCCGGTGCAGGCGTGCATAAGGCAACACGGTCCGTAAGTGTGGGGGAGGCTGCTGCTTCCGGAGGCAGGGAAGGGACGGCCGTGGTCTTCTCCGGCGCGCCAGGCCTCGCGGGCGGCGAGGCTGTGCTCTTCGACTCGGCGCGGGAGGAAAAGCTGGCCGATCAAGCTGTGCTGACTGAGGTGAAGGTCGGTTTCGACGACGGCACGCCGTCATCTCTCGATCCGGACCTGGAGCTCTTGATCTACGTCGGCGACCTGGCCATGCCGCGGGCCCAGATGCGCCTGGGTGACCTCATACGCGTCGGCGGGAAACGCCCGCTGAACCTGCGGCGGCGCGCCGGGCAGGTGGTGCGCGTGGTCCTGGTGGATCCCAACGGGGCATGGGCGTCGGCCGCGCCGTCGCTCATGGTGGAGCTGGCCTGGCGGGGTGGATAAGCCCGGGCTGCTTGGGCGAGCGGGTTGCGCCGGCGGGGGGGGCTGCGCGGGTGCTGGAGCAAGGTCCACCCTCCGCGGGTGCGTGCGATGGCGCGCGGCTGCCGAGTGACCGCCGGAGGGACGGAACTGCCACCAGGGGCCGGTGTCGCGACGTCTGTGGCATCTCGTTGCAGCGCCCCTGGGCTGGCTTAACTATGCGGATCCTAAGAGGGGCAGGAAGGGTCCAAGAGGGATCATTCCTGCCCCTTCGGGCGCTTTGTCGGTCAGGCAACTTGCGTGCCATCGCTGCATGGATGGGTAACAGGCTGTGAAAGGCGATTCGCGCTCGGGGCGAGCGAGATCGGGATTCTACCGGTCCAAGTTTTCGTGCCCCAGGCCGCGTCGTGCGTGGCCGTCCGCTTAGTCTAGGCCGCGACTTGCGGGGTGCTCCCTGTGGCGGGCGTCGGTTCCTGTGCGACCGCATGCGCTAACAGAGTGTCGCATGGGCACGCCCCTCAAGTGCAACGCACCGATGGGCATGCCCGACGGCTCGTCAACGCACTCTCTGCGGCCATTCGACTTGCGGCGCGCCGGACCGCGGCTAGAATTATGGCTATGACAACCAAGACCATCGTACCTCTGTTCGCCGTCGCACACTTCTGCCATCATCTCTCCACTGGCGTGCTGACTCCCCTGCTGCCTCTGCTGCGGCAGGACATGGAGCTCAACTACTTCCAGGCCGGGGTGCTCGTCTCATCCCTCGCCCTTTCGTACGGTTTCGGCCAGCTTCCCATGGCCCTCCTTGCGGATCGATTGAGCGAGCGTGCCCTCATTGTCTTCGGGTTGATCGGCACCGCGCTGTGCGCCGCCGCCGTCGGCCTCACCACCACGTACTGGCAGATGGTCCCTTGCTTCATCGCGTTGGGTCTGCTGGGCGCCACGTACCACGCTCCGACATCCTCGTTCCTCTCCCAGTCGGTACCCAGGGAGAGCCGCGGGCGAACCCTGGGTACCCATACGATAGGGGGGAGCGCCAGTTTCCTTTTTACGCCTGTCGTTGCTGTTGCGCTGGCCAGCTGGACTGGTGCGTGGCGCTGGTCCTTCGTGGTGCTGGCCGTCCCAGCCTTTGTCATGGGCATCGTCATCTGGCTGCTTACCAGCGCTGACAGCGATCGGGGGCGCGTTGGGAGGGGCGGGCAGGAAGCCGCCGCTGTCCAGGGCTCGAATCCGCTGCCCAACCCGGACGACGTGGAGACTGCGTCGTCCTCCTGGAGGGAGATCCTGGGCGCCCTGGGGGCCCTGGTTGTGCTGTCTGTGTTGATGCAGGTCGTGCTGTCCAGCGTCCATTCCTACCTGCCGCTCTACCTCGTCGACCGCCACGGCGTCAAACCCGACTATGCCGGCATTCTCGTGGGGCTGGTGGCCGGCGCGGGGGTCGTGGGAGCACCCCTTGGCGGCGCCATCTCGGACCGTCTGGGGCGCAAGTGGGTGGTTCTCCTCTCCGTGGCCCTGGCGGGGCCGTTCCTCTTCATTGTGCTGCGAATGCCCGCCCACATCTGGCTGCCGGTGACACTCGCTCTCTACGGGGTGAGCGTCAGTGCGCGGATGCCGGCCATGGAGTCCCTCATCGCCGACGTGGTGCGCCCGGATAAGCGGTCGACGGCCCTAGGTGTCTACTATTTGATGGGGCAGGAGACGGCGGGGGTGGTCACCCCACTCATCGGCCGCCTGATCGACTTGGGCGGTCCCCATCCGGTCTTCAACGCTCTGTCCCTAGGTCTCTGCGCGGTCTCCGCGGTGGCCGTGGCGTTCCGGAAGCGCATCTAACGGAAGCCGAGTCACGCGGAGGGCGGGTGTGCGATGTCGGGGAAGGTGGTGAGTTCGTCACGAAATGCGAAGTTCAGGGAATCACGCTTGAGTGCGTGCAGGGCGATATCACGCAGCAGCCCGACGTGGAGGCTGCCGTCAACGCGGCCAACGGTTAGTTGCAGATGGGCGGCGGTGTGGCCGGCGCGATTCATCGGGCGGCGGGTCCAGGGCTGGCAGAGGAGTGCCGTCCGCTGGCCCCCATCCGACCGGGGGAGGCGGTGATCACCGGTGCACAGAATCTCCCCAATCGGTATGTGATTCACTGTCTCGGGCCGGTCTACGGCGTGGATGAGCCGGCTGACGAGTTGTTGGCCTCGAGCTATCGGAGTGCGCTCGAACTGGCGGAGCAGAACCAGATCCGTTCCGTCGCCTTCCCGGCTATCTCTACAGGGGCCTTCGGCTACCCGATGGAGCCGGCGGCAAGGGTGGCATTCGAGACCCCGATCCATAGGCTGCCGTAGTTCTCATCGGTCGGGCACATACGCTTCGTGCTGTACCATCGAGAGGAGTTGCGGATTCACGAACGCGTGCTGAAGGCGTTGGTGGGATCAGACGATGCCGCCTAATCCCGCCCAACGGACCGGTGTTTTCCAGCTTGGCGTGGCTGGGCCTGGGATTCCACCGGAGCAGTGGTTGCGCGGTGGTAGCTGGAAAGGCAGGGCTTAGACGTCTTGCTTCACGTGCTGCAAGGAATCGCCGTGTGAGAGAACCATGAGACCGGCGCTGTTTTCTATCCGCGCTGTGGAGAGGCAAGACTTCTGTCATCTGTGAAGAAGCAATCGACCTTCCATCGGTCTGTCAATCCTGTCTGCCCCGCGGTGACCCCAGGGGTTGTGGAACGAGTGAGAGCTCCTCAGGTATCGGTGTTAGCTGTAGGGTGGTAGGGCTCTTGCAGGACCGTGGAGGTCGAGCGACTGGGATTGACTGCTTGGATGTGAGGAGTCCAAGGAAAACTGCCGCCCCGCCTTCCGGCGGCGCTCTTGACTGAGTAGATGGTGGTTGCGTCGCGCGTCCCCTCTGTCCCTAGGGAGAATGCTGGTGAGTGGGGGGCTCGCGCAATAATCTCTCGGGCGAGCACGAGCCATGCACGGGACAGCAGCTCCTAGTACTCTTCGGCGAAAACCCTCCGCCGGTTGCGGGACGAGCGCCGGTTGAGCAACTTTGTAGCGCCAGCGGAAAAGTGTATCGAGACCAAGCGTCTTCTGCACCAGAAAGCACTTCCGCAACCCGCTTGGCTTCGATACGTCGCTGCGCTACCCTTCGACAGGCTAAGGGCAACGCTACTAAGCCGGCGCTCTCCACCAACCCTTAACTGGGGGGGAATCTACGACTACGTATACTAGGTCGCTCCTGCGGTCGTCTGGAGGAAGGCCTGGGCTTCCTCATAGTGCGGGAAGGCGCTCTCTGCCTCGCGGAAATCCCGCGTGTGGGCATAGCGGCGCCCATTGACGAGCTTTACGCCCAGCTTCTTGTGCAGCAGCTCGTGGTACATCACGTAGTCCAGGACGCACTCCGGCACATCCGGTGCGTCCAGGGTGACGCTCAGCATGACCGTGTCGCGAAGGAAGTCGTAGTGCCCCATCTTCAGGCGAGTGATCCTCCCACTCCACGTCAGCCGGGGTCGGTCGAGCTTGCCGCTGAAGTAGGTCCCGTTAACCCGATCGAAGACGGTCTTCAGGTCGACATACCGCCCTGCGGTGCGTTCATCGACCTCGGCCGTCGTCATCTCCAGCGCGTTCACCACCTCGATGAAATCGTCGCTTAGGGCGTAAGTCTTCACCTTCTCCTCGTCAGCTTCTTGCGCACTTGAAAAGAGCACGCGTGCCAGGGCCTGCAGCAGGTCCGGAGGCGCGCCGATGAACCCCTCGTTAAGCTTGACCGCAACGACGTCGTCTGCTGCCCGGGATTTGTAAAGATACGAAACGTAGGCGAAGGTGATCCTCACCCCCATCTTGCGGAGGGCACGAGGCGCCTGCCTCCGCACAGACCGGGCCTGGCAGGCGTCATACAGGGCGCGGAGCGTCTCCAGGTGGTTCACCAGGGCTGCAGGGTGGCTTATGAACTTGAGCCACTGGAAAGCACGTCGTGACCTATCGGGTAACTGTCCGGGCGTGGCGCCTTCTCGCTGCGCCAGCTCATCGATCCGTTCAACGTGGGCCGTGATCCGTTCGAGCAGCGCCTGCACCTGAGGGTGGTCCTCAGTTGGTGCCTCGGGCTCTGAACCGGCCCACTCGGCCATGCGGTCGTTGATATCGTTTTGCACAGCGATGATGCCCGAGATGCGGATGGTCCTGGCGGCCTGGGGGACGGGGCCCTGGCGCTCTGGAACGTCCTCGAGATCCAATGCCTTGAGGAAGCGGTAGGCTCTGTACGACGGTGTCGGTAGATCCTCTGGAGTCATCCTGTGGTCCCGGCAGATGGCCTCTGTTCGATCCACGCTCCTGCGGATCCAGGCACGGAAGCGCTCGGCCTCAGCGGGCGGAATGCCCACCGACAGCTGCTTCCGCGCCCGTCGCGCCGTTCGGACCAGCCCGGAGATGCGAACTCTCTTCTTCCGTTTGGTCATGAGGACTCACTTCTGTTCATTCAATGCGCGGCGATGGTGCGCGTCGCCCTGGCGCTGGCGGGGCCTCCAGCGGGGTGAGCAGGTCGCCCGGACGTATCCAGTCCCCTCCAGCCCGCCTTGGGCACCGAAAAGGAGGCCTGCTAGAAGGGCCACAGCAGCGGCAGCACGGCCGTGCAGACAGCGATCAGTAGCAGAATCAGCGGACCGCCGACCTTGAGGTAGTCGGCAAAGCGGTAGTTGCCCGCGCTCATCACCAGCGTGTTGACCGGCGAGGCGACCGGGGAGGCCATGCCCAGCGAGGCGGCCATGGCCACCGCCATCATAAAGGCGTACGGACCCACGCCCAAGGACTGGGCCGCGGCCAGGGCGATCGGCGCGATGAACACGGTGGTGGCGGTGTTCGAAAGCACTTGAGTGAAAGCTGAGGTCAGCAGGAGGAGCCCGCCCAGCACCGCCAGGGGGCCGAGGCCGCCCAACCCGTTGATCAATCCCTGAGCCGCCAGGTCAACAAGCTCGACCCGTTCCATGGCCTGGCTCAGGGGCAGCATCCCGGCGATGAGCACCAGGCTCCTCCAGTCGATGGCCCGGTAGGCCTCGTCCATTGTCAGGCAGCCGCTGAGGATCACAGCCAGGGCTGCCATCAAGCTTGCCGTCGCCACGGGCAGCAGGTTCGTCACCAGGAATACTAGCATCGCCCCCATAATCAGCAGGGTCAGACCCGCCTTCGATCGCATTGGCGCGCCTGTCATCCGCTCCGGCTGTCCCATGACGACGAAATCGTTGGGGTGCCCCCGCAGAGTCAAGATGTGGCTCCAGGGACCCTGGACGAGCAGGATGTCCCCGAAGCGGAGGGGCGTCGTTTTGAGATCCAACAGCTCATCGGCGCCGGGCCTGTTGATGCCCAACACGGTCAGGTTATAGTGGCTGCCGAACTCGATCTCGCTCAACGTCTTGCCCACCAGCGAAGAGCGGGGCGGCAGCAGCGCTTCGGCGAGTCCTATCTCCTCGCTGATCAGCGCCTCCTCATCGTCCGACGTTACCGGTTGGACGCCCAGGTTACAGGAGGCGGCGGCGGCTCCCACGTCGTTCCCGTCGCCCTGCACGATCAGGAGGTCCCCCGCCTCTAGCACCGTGCCGGGCCCCGGTTGAATTGACTCGGCGCCCTCTGACCGGTCGGCCAGACTGGTTTGTGCGATGGATCGGGAGGGTCGGAGGATCTCGACGACGGTGACCCCGAAGCGCTGGCGGAGGGCTGCCTCGGTCACCGTCCCACCAGCCAGCTCCGACCCGCGCCGCACCCGTAGGCGAAAGAGGTTGTCTGGCAGCCGGTACCGGGCGATCAGCTCTTGCGGGGTCTCCACCCGCTGCAGCGCGGCCTCGGGCTTTCGGTCGGGGAGCAAGCGGCGGCCGAGGAGGAGCATGAAGGGCACCCCTACTAGCAACAGCGCCAGGCCGATGGGGGTGTAATCGAAGAAGCCGAAGGGCTCCAGTCCGGCCTGAACCAGCAGGTCCGCCACGATCAAGTTCGGCGGCGTGCCGATGAGCGTGGTGGCACCGCCCAGCAGGGCGCCGAAGGATAGCGGAATCAACAGACGGGATGGGCTGGTCCTGGTCCGCTCTGCCACGCTGATGATTGCCGGTAGAAGGACCGCGACGGTGCCGGTGCTGCTGATGACGGCCGAGAGCACGGCGACGGTGATGGTGATCACAAGCGTCAGGCGCGTCTCGCCCGGACCAGCGACGGCGAGGATGCGGCGGCCGATGGCGTCGGCCAGGCCGGTGTTGAGCACTGCACCACCGACGACGAAGAGCGCGGCGATGCTGAGCACAGCCGGGTTTGAGAAGCCCGCCAATGCCTCAGCCGTGGTCAAC
>Ga0180432_10008552_pt1 | contig 12699 bp, 8 predicted proteins | sample SS_ome_10_FD_132414 | JGI IMG/M metagenome (GOLD analysis project Ga0180432, IMG submission 132414) | Hypersaline lake sediment archaeal communities from the Salton Sea, California, USA - SS_1_MS_2 metaG | ecosystem: Environmental > Aquatic > Non-marine Saline and Alkaline > Hypersaline >...
CCCCCTTGCTCCGCTTTGCGAGCCTCGCCTGAGCTCACTTTAAGGCTCGCTCGGCTCGCAAAGCTCTACCTAAATTCTTACACAATTATCTGTCCAGTTCAAAAGGGGGACACATCAAGCGTCGGGATCAGAGGGCCGGGGCCGCCCTCGGGTTCCATCGGAGCGAATTCAGATAATTTGGTCACATTTCCGCAAACGATGTCGTTAGCCGTGTTGAGTGCTTTAGCCACATCCTTCCGCCGTCGTTTGTCACCGGGCTTTGAGATATTCTTTTTTGTCTTGAGACTATCTAAAGCTTTTCCGCGACGTCCGGTAAAGTTTCTGTGTTTTTAGATTGTTTTCGACACACGAATAAATAAGCGAGGAAACCAAAACAAATAATGCCCGCATAGCTACAGTTTAAATCCAGCCATGAAAAATGTCTGTTAGCGAGGAAAATTTGGGATATTTCCTCAAGCGTGATAAAAATCGCTATCATAATAGATACTGTAATAATTCCGCGCGATGTGCTCATTTTGCTCCTTAATGCAACAGTAGAGTTGATTAAAAAACTCAAAAAACCGATGAGCAGGAAATGACCGGCCAGATCCCCGCCCGGAAAGTTGTAAAGATAGGTAATAAACGAGGGCAGTTGACCCCTATTTGCCTGGATTATTATAAAGGCAATGAAAAGAACAAAAATGATTGTAATCCATCTCATCAGCCGTTAGACATTATGTGGATAAAAAAGTTTGATATCGAGTTCGGGGGCCTGGTATTGTCCTGGGAATCTTGTAAAAAACATAAAGGTAGGCCCGACTTACCTGTTCGGCAGAAAAGTTTTATATCTGAATTGAGCGATTTTTTATGCCAGAATGTATCCGCACCCCCTTCGACTACGCTCAATTTAGGTTATAATATGAAAAGCTATGGATAAAAGAAGAATTAATCGAAGGGATGCGATTAAGACTATTGCCGGTACGGTGGCGGCGAGTGGTGTGCCCTCGTTGCTTCGGACATCGGCGGCCAAGCCCAATATCATTTTCATCATTACCGACGACCAGCGCTACGACACGATGGGGTTTATGGACAAGCCCTGGCTGCAGACCCCAAACATGGCCCGGCTGGCCCGGGAAGGGGTGCATTTCGTAAACTCATTTGTTACCACCTCCCTTTGCAGCCCGAGCCGGGCGTCATTTCTTACCGGCCGTTACCCTCACTGCCACGGCGTTATAAACAACTTTACGCCTTGGCGCGACGACAATGTTACATTCCTTGAACTCCTTCACGCTCACGGCTATGACACCGCCTTGATCGGAAAGTGGCACATGACGGGTAAGAGCGTTCCGGACCTCGTGGGTCAAGGCAAGGTCAACCGGATGGTGTCCTTTTACGGACAGGGCAAATACTTCGATTGCCCCCTCATCGTTAATGGCAAAAACACCGAGAGCAAGGGCTACATCACAGATACCCTCACCCGATACGCCATCGAATTTTTGGGTCAATCCCGAAAAAAACCATTTTGTCTTTACCTTTCCCATAAGGCGGTTCATGGCCCCTTTAAGCCACCCGAACGTTACAGCGGCATGCTCAAGCAAGTTTCTTTTCCTGATTTGGGATTTATTAACCCCAATCTCCCTCAGATCCCCGGAATTAATCGGCAGAGAAAAAAATTCAAGAAGAATATCCAGAGTTACCATGAGGCTTTAATAGCGGTGGATGACAGCCTGGGAAAAGTTCTGGATTTCCTCGACGCCAGGGGAATGGCTGAGAACACGCTCGTTATCTACACCAGCGATAATGGTTATATGTGGGGTGAGCACGGCCTGCTCGGCAAGCGCTACGCTTACGAGGAGAGCATCAGGGTTCCCCACCTGTTCCGCTACCCGAGGTTGGTTCCGAAGGGAGGTCGGAAGGTTTCAGAGATGGTGTTGAACATTGATCTCGCGCCCACCTTGCTTTCCGCCGCCGACATAGCGCCGCCGGATATCGTGCAAGGGAGAAGCTACCTTGAGTTGGCCACCGGCAAGAGCGTTCCCTGGCGGGAATCTTTCCTTTATGAATATTTTAAAGACCCGCTTTTTCCACATCCGCCAATTCAGGCGGTGCGCACCAGGGAGTGGAAGTATATACACTACTTAAATTCACAGTTTCCGGACGAGCTTTACCACTTGTCCGTTGACCCGAAAGAGCGTCATGACCTGGCCAAAGACCCCGCACATACCTCGATAAAAAAGAAACTTAAGGTCGAACTCGAAAGGCTTAAAAGAAAATACGCGTGCTAAAACAGTGAAAAAGAGTGATCCTTTGTGTATTATGTTTTCCTGATTACTTTCCCGGCCAATGCGTCGGCATGATATTTCCCTTTTTCAAGTACCAACTTTCCGTTGATGAGGACATAATTGCCGGGTGCGGGCTCCGGCGGGGCGTATAGCCGGTCGTAATGAGCGTCGCCGTACTCGTCAAAATCGGTGATGTTGCCGTAAGCGTCGTGCGTATCGGCAGTGTAAAGGTCAGCGGTTTGTGCTATATCTAACCCCGTAAAAAATGCATTTTATCAATGGGGCTTAAACAAGTTATGAAAGGGAAAAAGGTATGAGCAAGGACAAATTAGCGCAATTTGCAGGATGTTGGAAACTCGTCTCGCATGAATTCCGAAGTTCGGACGGCAAGATTATCCATCCGTGGGGCGAGGACCCGGTCGGTATGTCCATAAACGACGGGAAGGGGCACTTTTCAGCGCAAATCATGCGCCGTGACCGTCCGAAGTTTGCTTCCCAGTCGCCTACATTCGATGAGCTAAAGGCCGCTTACGCCGGCTATGTAGCATACTTCGGCACGACGGAAGTAAACGAAAAAGAAGGTTTCAGAATCAACCATGTGGAGGGCAGTTTGAACCCTAATTGGGTGGGCGGAGAACAGATCAGACATTACGAGCTCTCCGGCAACCGTATGACTCTTCGTACTCCGCCCGTGAAAATCGGCGATATTGAATTGACCGGATCATTGACCTGGGAGCGGATCGATTAGAAAACGAATTCGGGTTTGTGAAAAAATCTCTACTGTAATCAACAAAAAAATATTGGAATAATGTCCATTTTGGGGTGATCGCCATGAACGACGAACTGAAAAAAGCTATCTACCGCGACTCAGGTAAGCCGATAGGGGAGAGGGTTGAAGACCTTTTGTCCCGCATGACGTTGGAGGAGAAGGTGGTGCAATTGGGCGCCGTTTGGGGTGCGCAATGTATCGAGGATGACGCATTCAGCGAAGAAAGGGCGCGTACGGCCTTGCAAAACGGCATCGGTCATATCACAAGACTGGCCGGTTTAATGGAACCTCGGGCCGGCGCAAAGATCGCCAACGCCATCCAGAAGTTCCTGGTCGAAGAAACTCGTCTGGGCGTTCCGGCAATAGTTCACGAGGAAAGCTGCGCGGGGTATTTGGCCCGCGACGCCGATTGTTTCCCGATGCCTATCGGTCTGGCGTCTACTTTCGAGCCGGAACTGGTTGAGCGGATGGCGGGCGTTATCCGCGAGCAGATGCGCTCGGTGGGCGCTCATCATACTCTGGCGCCGGTGGTCGATGTCGCACGCGACGCCCGGTGGGGGCGAGTCGAGGAGACTTTCGGCGAGGACACTTATCTTGTTTCACGCATGGGAGTCGCGTATGTGAAGGGTCTACAGACCGATAACTTACAGGAAGGCATAGTCTGTACCGGCAAGCATTACGCCGGGTACGGTTTTTCGGAAGGCGGTCTCAACTGGGCGCCAAGTCATATTCCTCCGAGGGAACTGCTGGATGTTTTTGTCGCCCCGTTTGCAGCGGTTATCTCAGAGGCCTGTATCGCTTCGATCATGAACGCCTACCAGGAGATAGACGGCGTGCCATGCGGCGCCTCGAAATATCTCCTCGACGACGTATTGCGCGGTATGCTTGGTTTCAAAGGGTACGTTGTCGCCGATTATTTTACGTTGGAGGCATTGCACAGAAACCATAATATCGCCGCCACAAGAGAAGAAGCTGCTCGGCTTGGACTGGAGGCCGGGCTGGACCTCGAGCTGCCGACTCTCAGCATTTATAACGAACCCTTACTTACCGCGATCGAGCGGGGCGACGTGGATGTGGCACTGGTGGATCGAGCCGTCGGGCGCGTGCTGAAATCCAAATTCGAGTTAGGGCTGTTTGAGAACGCCTTCGTTGAAACCGATGCCATAGCGGGCGTTTATCACAGGCCTGACGACCGCAAGCTGGCTCGACATATCGCCCGAAAATCCATGGTGCTGCTGAAAAATGAGGATGATCTTCTACCACTGTCTCCCGACATAAAATCCCTGGCGGTAATCGGCCCCTGCGCCGCATCCATCAGGTTGTTGCAGGGGGATTATCATTTTCCGTCTCACCACGAAATCATACACGGCGCCATCTCCGATGACGCATGGACGGATTCGTCGGGTGTCAAAGAACAGGATATCGAAGGAAGCGCGGCGCCTGTCCGGGAAGGAAGCGGTGAAAAGGCGGATGACATTCTGGGTTTAAAAGATAGACCCAAAACGAACCTTGCCGATTATTTTCCCGATATGGTTAGCGTGTTGGCGGGCATAAAGGCCCGGGTTTCGGAAGCGACAAAGGTGCTATATGCGCGAGGCTGCGACATTTCCGGTACGGCGACGGAGGGCATAGCGGAAGCGGTGGAAATAACGAAGCGTGCCGAAGTCGCGGTCGTGGCGTTAGGCGGGAAATCCGGTCTTTTGAAGGGCTGCACCAGCGGCGAGGCGTGCGACGCGGCAAACCTGGGGCTTACGGGAGTGCAACAGGAGCTTGTCGAGGCGGTGGTCGCAACCGGCACGCCGACGGTCGTGGTGTTGATCAACGGCAGGCCTTTGGCGTTGCCGTGGATCGCCGGGCATGTGCCCGCTGTGCTTGAAGCCTGGCTGCCCGGAGAAGAAGGCGGCAATGCGGTCGCAGAAGTGTTGTTCGGAGATGTAAATCCGGCGGGCCGCCTGCCGGTGTCGCTGGCCCGAGACGTGGGGCAAATGCCGGTCTACTACAATCACAAACCGACCGGCGCAAAAAGCATGTTCTGGGGAGACTATTCCGATATGCCCGTAACGCCGCTATACCCTTTCGGTCACGGCCTGAGCTATACGACCTTTGTATATGACAACCTCAGGCTTTCCGCAGACGCCCTACCTTCGGACGGCGTTCTAGACATCACGGTTAATGTAAAAAATACAGGCAAAAGCGCGGGCGATGAGGTGGTGCAATTGTATATCCATGATGTGGCCGGCAGTGTGACTCGGCCGGTAAAAGAACTGAAGGGTTTCAAACGTATCACTTTACAGCCGGGTGAAGCGCGCGATTTGACGTTCCATCTGGATATGAGCCAACTTGCTTTTCATTGCCGGGATATGAACTTTGCCGTCGAGCCCGGAAAGGTGAAAGTAATGATAGGCGCATCGTCCGAAGACATTCGCCTTGAAGGAGAATTCGAAATCGCCGGCGAAGTCCGGAAACTGAAGATGACCGAGATCGTGCCCACGAGTGTCGATGTAATTCATTCGGGAACACGATGATTCTTTGCGAATTGTGTCCCCGGATGAAAATATTATTTCCCGCCGTGTCTGATGGCTCTGCCGCCTCGCCGGCCGGTGTATTCGCCATGATCGATGCTTAGCACGCCGTTCACCATCAGGTATTCGATGCCTTCGCTGTATACGTTGGGGTTTTGCCACGTCGCCAGGTCGCGGCGTGGTTTCGGGATTGAAAACCACTATATCGGCAAAATAACCGGGAGCGAGTTTCCCTCTGTTCGGGATGCTAAAACTTTTCGCCGGTAGCTCTGTCATGCTTCGCAGCGCGAAAGCCAACGTGATTATCCCCTGCTCGTATACATACCGACGGATTTTGCGCGGGAAGGTTCCGTAAAACCTCGGATGGGCTTTACCGAGCATTTTAATGAACACGGATCCGTCCGACCCGGTGCATACCCAATTCTTCCTCATAAAGTTTTTGAGGTCCTGTTCGTTTTGGGTAAAATAAATCGCCGATCCGATAGGGCCGCATGCAAGATCTATCGCGACCACTACGGGGTCTTCGCCTCGCTTTTTTGCTATCTCGGCAATTGTTTTGCCTTGAAGCCAAGGCTTCCAAGGATACAGGGAAATCATCACTTTATCGGGTTTTAGCTGTGCAGCCATCGCGTCGGCGACTTCGCTATATATCTTCGCACGGCCTTCAGGCGTACAATACTCCTTAAGCACCTTGGTACCATCGCGTTTGTCCACTGGAACCAAGTAACTCAATGTGGTGCTTCCGGCGGCGTAGGGGTACTGGTCCGCCAAGACTTTCACCCCTCGAGCTTGCGCGGCTTCGATTATTTCGATCACTTTCACGCTCATACCGTGTATTTTGTTACCCGAGCACTTTATGTGCGATATTTGAACCGGCGTACCCGCTCGCTCGCCAATAGCAATGGCTTCCTCGAAGGCGGCAATCAGTTTCTCGGGCTGCGGCCCTTCATGCCGGATATGTGACGCATAAATGCCGCCGTGTTGTGCCACGATTTTGTTCAATTCGACGAGTTCCTCGATATCCGATCTCGCTCCCGGATCGTATTCAAGCCCGGTGGACATTCCCCACGCACCGGCGCGAAGTCCTTCGCCAAGCAGGCGTTTCATCTTTTCCATTTCTTCCGGGGTGGGTTTCGGATCGGGCCGTTCGGCCTGTGCAGCGCCCATCACTTGGAGCCTCAAATCGCCCTGTGGGATAAGGTGAATAACATTCGATCCGAAAGGCATCCGGTTTACTTTATCGAACCATTGGGCAACATCGGTTTGAACCGGAAAGCCGGCGCCGCAGTTGCCGGTCACAACAGTGGTCACGCCTTGAGTGATATAGTTCAAGTTGGCCTTTACCGATCTCGGAATGGGTAGACCGCCGAGATACAGAAACGGCAGATCGGTATGGGTGTGGAGGTCGATAAACCCGGGCGAGACGATCATGCCTCGAGCATCTATTTCTCGACGTGCGCGGCCGGGCGCATTACCGATTGCAACTATCTTGTCGCCCCGAACGGCGACGTCGCCCACGCCGCCCATAGTCATCCCGCCCAGATATAGAGTTCCTCCCCGAATTGCAACGTCATAATCCGTACGCTCTTCCGATCCCAGCGGCCATACCATAAGAACCACTGCTGCAACCATCGTAAAAGCCGGCACCAACTTCTTCTTCATCGACTTCCCCTTTCACTCATAAAATAGAGAATACTGTATGGCAGGCCCCACACTCCGAGAGTGTCGCGCCTACAGGTTGAGTGGGAACGTTCCTCTTTCTTTTACCGTTTCGGTGACCGCCTGGAGCTTTTCCCACGTGGTATTTTTGGGGACGGCGTCGTTGCTTCCCAGAGCCATCCGCCTTCCTTCTCCCATTCCTTTCATCACCTCTTTGACGTAGTCCTTCAATTCCTCAGGTTCCTTTTCCACTTGCGCGGTGGCGTCGATGCCTCCCATGATGAACTTGTCCGGCCCCCACAATTCGCGAGCCGTGCGCAGGTCGGGAAGACTTCCGGTCGGCGGAGTGGCGATGTCCACAATGCCGTCGAGAGGAACCTTGCTGAGCCTGTCGCCGAAATCGAGCAGCCGGCCGCAAGCGTGCATGAGATATTTCTTGCCGCCCGCGTGCAGAACCTCGGCATATTCGCTTATCCAGCGAGGCGCGTACTCGTCCCATATCTTCGGGGAGATAAGGTTCGAGCAGAGGTTCTCGTATTGAATTATAACCTCGCCCGGCCCTTCCGCACAGGCCGTGAGCATACGCAGGGTCATTCGGTGTGCGGCATCGAAAAGCTCCTCCATCTCCCCGGTGTGATCGAAGTAAAGGTACCAGAACGTATCCACCATGGCCTCGGAGTTGATAAGCCATAATGCGGGTGTGCTCAGGATGGAAATGGTGGTGACGCCGTCGTCGCCGATCCGCTGTTCCGCATAATCGAAGAGAGCCGAAAACGGTACAAACTCAGCCTGCTCGCACATCCAAGTAAGGACTTTCATGTCTTCCACCGTCTGTAGCCTGCGCTTGACGACCCAGGGCAAATTGGGAGACTCCCGGTTGAACTTGTAGCGTTCGGTGAGAGTGCCTACCGGCGTCTCATAAATTACCTCGGTTTCGCCGCCCTCTCGCTTTTCACTCATTGTCCACGGAAGGCTCTTGCCGGGCACGGGCGCGCTGATGCGAAACGGCACGCTCCCGATAAAGTTGAACACATGGCGCAGCATGGCGTCCGCGCCGATTCGGCGAAAGCCGTCGACCTGGTCGACCTTTCCCAGAAAGTAACCGTCAATGCAGGGCGACCAGGGAATGCGGTCGACGTCCTGACCGTTCAAGGCGGCCATAATTCGTTCCCGGCCGCTCATCGTTTCAGTGGTCATGTCTCGTTCGCCTCCTTGGCCGGAACCTTAGCATTCGTAAAAAATGTAACGTAAGTCGACAAGCCAAATCCCTTCGTCGGGCAAGATAGCATACGATATTGCATCATTATCAATCAGGGAGCTTTTTTATAATAGAACGCAAGGCTTTCCATGCGGCAATCCACCTGGTCGAATTCGCCGTGGGTGATGGTCATACGAATGCGATCTTTCCATGGATATGGGTCCGCTTCATGGAACCGGTACTGACTGACCGCGCCGGTCAAATTGGACCTGATGGGGCAACCGTGATACAGGGACGAGAAAGGCCCTTTTTTGTAATACCAGCCTGAGAGGAAATAGTCCTCGACGCCGGTGCATTCGATTGACTGCGAGCCGTAAGGCGCGCCTGCCGGTTTCTCGATCATCGGCGGGCCCTTTTCAGCAACTTCATCATCCACGTATACCTTCAGGTTTCCCTCCAGGTAGGGGAAGCCGAAGTAAGGGGCCTTGAATCGGGATTTGATACCGGTCGGGTACATGGTCAGCGTCATACCCGTGAAGTGTCCGGGGCCGGAGTCCTCTTCGAGAATTACGTGCGGGTTGTCGGGCACCATTGCTCCGTCAATATCATCCGAGCCCGTAAAGGTGTTCTCCCGATAATGAGAGTTGAGATAACCCACGTCAGGCCCTATGTCGGGAACCTGATGATATGTGACGGCCCCGTAAAACAGGGGTATGGTGCGAGTCGGATGCCGGTTCTCCATCACCACCCGGCAGGATTTTTTGAACGGCATGGGTAAAAAACTGTAATATCCGCCTGAGGTCATGCCCACGAATTTGCTCGAAAAGTGAACGTATCGGGAAGTGCCGTTGCCGAAAAAATGTCCTACAGGAGCGCTGATTGCGGGAGTATCCGAATCGTCATAGTAAATATTTATCCAAAGATACAGATGCGCGGGCACCCGTTTCCGGACGAAGACCTCGTGCAGCCTGCCGGCGACCGTGATCCATATGGAAGTAATGCATCCCGGCCCCTGCATCCGGGGGAATTCCCAAGTGGAGCCGGCGCGGATATACTTGAAGTCCCAGTGGCCTATCTTTTGAAACCGTTTAAGTGCGGCCACCGGCACCGCATCATGCGTATGGGTGGTGACCTGCCGCGCCTTGACACCCTCTCGAAGATACGCCATCGACGCGGTCGGACCTATAAGTTCGATTAACGAGTTACTCATGAATCCTCTCCTTTATTTCGGCGACGTGTTTCCTACCCAAATCTTGAATGGTGTTTCGGGATTCGGCCCCATAATTTCGTATGCCATCCAACTTCCGTCCGGGGAAAGAGACGGGCTCATTTTTTCCTTGTGATAATTTTCCACGCGAAAAGGCTCGGTCTCTCCCTCTTTCAACAAAAAAACGTCACTTGTATGATAGCCTCCTCCGAAACTCTCGACCGTTCCGACTACCACACCGAATGCAAGTACCTTCAGATCGGCAGATGCGGTCAAGCCGTCCTCAATTCTACCTGTATACTTCTCCGGAAGAAGCTTTTTCATATCGGAGAGCGAAGACATTGAGACGGAATAAAGCGTATTGTGATGTTTATACACCAGTCTGGTATCCTCCTTACCGAAGAAAGTGGGTTTGCACGCATAATCCGCCTCTCCGACCTCATAAATTTCCCCGTTTTCAATGTCCACCGCCAAAATCCTGCGGAGCATCTTGCCGACTTCCTCATCATAATAAGAACCGCAAAAAGCGATGGTATTTCCGTCGGGCGCCCAAGATAGTTCTCTTATCATTTTGAATTCTGCAACACTGCCGCATGATCCCGATTTAATGTCCGCAATAATTATGGATTTTGCGCCCCCGGTTTCAAGTGTGGCGACATAAGCTATCCGCTTGCCATCGGGGCTGATCACCGGTCTGAAAGATTGTTGAGGAGGAATTTCCACAGGTATGGGAATTATCTCTCTTTTATCTACTCCAATTATGCTATATTCCGCTTTTTGTTTTCTTCGTGCGGTTTGAACGATAAATCCCGAGCTGTCTGGTAACCACACCGCATGAGAATCTGTTATATGAAACCCCTTCTTTGCCCCGAGTAACGGGATTACGGTCTTTCCGTCCGGAGTGGCAATAAGCATTGCGGACATTCCCGATGGATCATCTTCGGGAGGGGCCAGCTTAAAGGCTATCCACTTTCCATCGGGGCTTACAACGGGGTTCATCGTATTTTTGTCAACTTCCATAAGTATATGAGGATCGGGCAGTTCAACACTTTTGATCGTTTTATAAATTACGCCCGCGGCGACAATAATCAATATGGAGATTATCGGGAATCCGTACTTGAATATTACTTTTGAGGGATCGATTGCGGGTTCCGGCGTTTGGTCGGGAGGTTTTCGAGTTTTAATAGGCAACTCGATGTTCTTGCCCTCGAGGCCTGCCAAAATGTTTTTCGTGTAGGTGTCGTCGGGATTAAGCTCGATAGCTTTTTGATAAGCCTCTATCGCGCGCGATTTATCTCCAAGCTGTTTCGAGACGTTCCCGAGTTGAACCCAGTAGGCTTGATTCCGGGGATCGCTTCTTAGCTGATCCTCAAGGGACTGCCTCTTCTCCATCAATTTCTCTCGAACTACATCCTCCATACAATCTTCCTTTTGAATCCACGAGCCCTTGTGTTTTTTCCTCCAACATCCAGAGCTTTGAGGCCACGTTATTGTTGTATTTTATATCGAGGCTTTTCTTGTATGCTTTTACTGCGGTGCAAACATGCTTCATATACTTTTCGGTGTCCCAGCGGGAAACGTCCGCAAGCGCCGCATGCGAATCCCCCAGCATAACAAGTCCGTCAATCGCTAAAGGTTCTTCGACAAGATAGGCCTCGACTTCCTTTATGGCCGCCGCGAAATCGCCTTCCTCATAAAGCTTTTTTGCACTCCTCAAATGTGGGTTACCCGAATATTCTTTCATTAGAACATAAATGGAGCTGGAAGCAAGAGCGAGAATGAAAATCGCCAGAACCGGCGCGCCTCGAACCTTTATGGTCGATTTTACGGCGTCTTTAGCCCATTCAATCATATCCCACCTCTCTTATTTCATTGAGAGTTATCAATTTTGGGTTGAATTTTTCAGTCGTTCCGCATGGTCGGCAAGGCTCTGGACGCTACCGGCCAGGTCGCGAGTGTCGGCCTCGATCTCGTCGGCCAGTTCTGCGAAGCCCTGTATGGTTTCGACCATCTGGTCGCAGGCGGTGTTCTGCTCAAGAGTGGATTTTTCAATCTCGAGCGCCAACCGGTTTGTGGAATTCACCAGTTCGAGTATGTGCTGGAAACTCTCTTCCAACCCCTGCGCAACATCTGCGCTCGCAAAAATAGCCTCTCCCGTTTCTTCGGCCATTACCAAGGTATCGTTCACCGCCGAAGAGACCTCTTTGATGATAATGTCTATACGCCCGATGGCTTCAGTGGTTTTCTCTGCCAACCGGCCGACTTCCACGGCCACCACTCCGAAGCGCCTTCCGGCATCGCCGGCACCGACGGCTTCGAGGGAAGCGTTGATCGCCAATAAGTTTATCTGTGTGCTTATCTCTTCAATAAGCTCCAGTACATAGCGTATTTCCCGAGATCGCTCCCCCAGATTACGGACAGCTTCGGAGACTTTCTTGAAACGATTAGCGGCGCTGTTGATCCCACGTATTGCATCATTGAGGTCCTGACCGCCGGCTTCGCCGGATTCTCTGGCTCGGGCGCTCATTTCCTCCACATCCTTGGCATGGTCGGCTATACGTCGAGCCACGGCGGATATTTCCACTGAAGCGGCGCCGGCCTGTTGAGCGTTGTTTGTCTGCTCGCTCGCGCTTTCCGCTTGCCGTGAAGAAATCTCGGCTATAGAATCGGCGCTCTTCGCTAGCGTCTTTACGGTCTCTCCAAGAGATTTAAGCAAATTTTCCGCCCTGGTTACCTCTCCCTGAAGCGTTACCAACAAGCCCGTTGTCATTCGGTTGATTGCCGTGGCGAGAGCCCCCGTCTCATCCTCGCTGATCCAGGGCACACCTTCGCGGCGCTTGCCCCTGCTGATACTCTCGGCCGCATCGGAAATCAGCTTGAGAGGCCATGCAATGTCACCCGATATGAGCCATGCGATAACGGCGCCCATTAGCGTTGCCACAAATAGAGCGATCAGCGTATTTTTCCACACCGACATCTGAAGCTCTTCCAGTACCAACAGGTCGGATATATGTTTCTGGAACAAGCCGATGAAATAGGAGTTCGTCACCAATATCAACAGCCCCATAACCGCCACCATGCAC
>Ga0180432_10008554_pt1 | contig 12698 bp, 14 predicted proteins | sample SS_ome_10_FD_132414 | JGI IMG/M metagenome (GOLD analysis project Ga0180432, IMG submission 132414) | Hypersaline lake sediment archaeal communities from the Salton Sea, California, USA - SS_1_MS_2 metaG | ecosystem: Environmental > Aquatic > Non-marine Saline and Alkaline > Hypersaline >...
ATTTATAATTATAAAGATAATGATATTATTTTTATAAATGCAGATTCTACCGAAAAAGAAATGCATGAATTATATAGTACAATAGATGTAATTGTTACTCCTAGTAAATGGGAAGGATTATGTTTGAACTTATATGAGGCAATGGCATATGGCATTCCAGTTGTTACTTCTGACATTCCGCCAATGAATGAAATAGATTCAAATTGTGGTTGTTTTGTAAAAGGTGGATTTTATAAAAATAAAAAAATTAATTTTATTCCTATTTTTGAATTTGAAGAAGATGATTTTTATAATAAATTAGATGAAGCATTAAAAGAGAAAGTATTTAATAAGAAGAAGATTAAAAATAAAAATGATATTAATTATGCTGATTTTAAAATTAATATATATAATTTTTTTAAAGAATTATTTTATTCAAAAATTTTATTACCAAATATTACTAATAAAAATGGTAAAATAAGAATTGCACATTTTGCAAGATATAGCCCTCATTTATCAGGAATGTATGAAACTGTAAGAGAAATGGTACAAGCAGAAAATAATTATGGGTTTGATGCTGGTTTTATAGATACATTTAGGTTTGGAAAAGATGGTGATAAAGATAGAGGAGTAACAACTGTTGCACCTGCTTTTGCTAATGATGCCGATATATTAATTTTGCACACTATCATTCCCCAACCATTTTTGGATAAAAATAAAAATTTATTAATGTTGCTTCATGGGAGACCTGATCATTGTTTTCATGGTGAAATAAGTGGTGGTGAAAAAACGTATACTACAATAATAAATTATTTTGAAAGTAATTATTTTAAAGGATATATTACATTATGGGAAAGGCATATTGAGTTTTGGAAAGCAATTACTAATAGACCAGTTTATTATGTGCCACCATTTGTTGATTTAGATTTTTTTAAACCAGAAGGGAAAAAATATAAATTTAAATATCCTGGTGAACCAAATGTTGTTTTTGGTGATCCTTGGAGATTAGATGCAAATCCATATCATCTTATGCACGCATTTATTTTATTTAAGAAAAAATATCCAAAAGCAAAATTGCATTTATTTTGTAAGAAAAGAAAAGACAAAGAAATTTGGAAAAAATTAATAGTTGGAATGGTTAAAACAGGAAATGATATTTTTGGAGACATAGAAGCATCTGTAAATAATATGGATGAAATTTATAGAGCAGCAGATTTTTTAATTACTACACAGGTAGATGCAGTAAGAATGGTTCGTGAACCTTTGGCATGTGGTTGTCCTATTGTTACACCAGTAGGTAATAGATTTGCATTGCATACTGCTAATTTTTTATTCCCTAAAAATTTATGCCAAACAATGGTTAATATATGGGAAGATATAAAGAATAGAAATGAAGATATTAGAAGTTATTCGAGAGGTGTTGCAAATTTAGAATTTAATATTAAAGATTCAATGAAAAAGTTAGATGAAATAGCTAAGGAGGTTTGTCATGAGAATAGTAAAACATCCAGCCAAATATTTTAGAAAAACAAGAAAAGCAGCAATAGATACAATTGTTATTCATTATATAAGTGCAGTTAATATAAATAAGCAAAGAGCATTTGATACATTAGAAATTTTAAAATTTTTTGATAAACCAGTTTATGCAGGTATAGATAAAAAAACAGGTAAGAAAAAATATGTTAAAATATCATATCATTATTTAATAAGTAGAAAAGGCGAAATATATGGATTGGTTGATGAAAATAATGTTGCATACCATGCTGGTATTTCATCATTAAATGGTAGAAGTATTAGAAGTAGTTGTAATGATTTTTCAATTGCTATAGCATTGGTTGGTGGTAATTGGTGTGAATTTACTGAAAAACAATATGAATTATTAATTGAATCAACAAAGGACATTCGTTTAAGAAGGAATATACCAAAAGATAATATAGTTGGACACCAACATATTTCACCAGGAAGAAGGGTTGACCCTGGAAGTTTTTTTAATTGGGGCAAATATTTTGATGGAGTATTTGAGAAAGGCAAAGATGTAAAAACTAAGAATGTAGATTTTAAAGAAAAGACATTTAAAAATGATTTGGAAGTATTAAGCAAAGCTAAGATTGAACCAAAAAATAATATTGAAAACGGAAAAGATAAAAATTTACTTGACAAAATTCTTGAAAAAATATTTATTATATTTAATAAAGCAAAAAACAAAGAGCATGAATTATTTTGGTGGCGTAAAAAATAAAGGAGAATAATATGACAAAAAGAAAAGCTAAAATAAAACCAACTGTTTCTAAATTTGTAGAATCAATACAATTACCAAAATTTGTAGATGAAAGAATGGACAGAGAAAATAAAAGAGAGTTTGCTAATTATCTGCAAGATAAAATGAAAGATTTAGAAGTATCTATTAAATTTGGTGAAAAATTAAGTTCTGGTGGTGCAATATTTAATCCAACAAAAAATCAATATGGAACTTATAATCCAGAATTAATTCCATTTGATGATTTGCAAATAATGAGAAAAGATAGTCAAGTTGCTGCTGGTTTGGCATTTATTAAAATGCCTATTATTGCTCAAAATTATAGTATATTTAGTCAGGACCCAGTTCAAAAGGCATTTGTTGGTCAAACTATAAGACCGCTTTATCGAGGCATGATAAGATCTGTGTTGACTGCTATTGATTTTGGTTTTGCACCACACGAGAAAGTATTTGAAAGAAAAAATGTAACAATAATGAATGAAGGTCCTGATTCTTCTATTAGAACAAAAATATTATATAAGGGAGATGCTGTTGTTTATAAAAAAATTAAAAGTGTTAATCCTGACACTATTTCTATTGTATTGGATAAACATGGTAATTTTTATGGAATAAAACAAAATATTGTTTCTACCCCAAATGGTAAAACTACACAAATTGGTACTGATAAAAGTATGATTTTTACTAATGAATTTGAATTTGGTAATTATTATGGTAGAACAAGATTAGAAGCAGCATATCCAATGTGGTATTATAAAATTTTAATGTTACAATTTATGATGAGATATTTTGAAAGAAAAGGTGCCCCACCATTAGTAATTAAAGCACCTCCTGGATATTCTGAAGATTATACTGGTGAAAGACAAAATAATCTAAGTATTGCATTGGAATTAGGAAAACAATTAGTTTCTAATACAGTTGGTGTTTTACCATATACAGAAAGTAAAAGTGGTAAACAAAATCAATGGGGAGCAGATTATTTAATGGATGACAAAAGAGGAGATCAATTTATTGAAGTTCTTAATCATCTTGATGCAAGAATATTAAGAGGTTTATTAATTCCTGAAAGAACAATTACACAAGATGTATCTACAGGAAGTTTTAGTATGGCTGAAGCACATGCAAATATTTTCTTTTTATCAGAAGATGCATTAATAGGTGATATTGAACATACAATAAATGAACAAATTATACCACAATTGAGAGATTATAATTTTCCTGGTAAAGTTCCATGTCATTTAGTAATTGATAGAATCCAGTTGGAAAGAAAAAGAATGTTACATGGATTATTAATTACTATTATAAATAAGATGGATACATTTATTAAAAATTTTGGTAAAGCACCATTTGATGTGTTTCCGAGTTTAAATAAAATGGCTGAAGATTTGGGTTTACCAACAGAAAAAATTAGGTTATATGATTTTGGTGAAAAAAACACAAAAAAACAGAAAAATAATGAAATAGATGATGAAAAAACACAAAAAAACAAGAAAAATGATAAATTAGATTATAATAATAATACCGTCGAAGAATTATTAGATGAAATACAGAAATTACCTGTACCAATTGCTAAATAGTTGTAATATCTTTACTTATTAAATAAATTTGTATTATAATAATCTCCAAAAAGGAGGCAACATGCCAAAATTGGGTGAAATACATAGTGATAAAGATGGCAATATTAAATTAGAACTTCCAGAAAAAGATCCAAATAACAAAATATTAGAATTAATTGACGAGAAATTTAAAAAGTTAAATGAAAATTTAAAAGAAGAAAATAAAAATATCAAAAATGAATTGAACAATGTTAAAAATGAATTAAAAGAATTAAAAAAGGAAGAAAAAACAGAAGGAAAACCTAAAGAGTATCAGGTTAAAAAAACGGATTTTATATTTTCCAAAGGTTCTAAACTTGTTAAGGATAATAGAGATCATTACCCAATTAATACCGAGGGCAGAGCTAAAAATGCATTAGCAAGAGCAGCACAAACTGGTGGAAAAGCACCAACATGGTTCAAAGGAACTTATACTCAATTTAGAACAAAGGTTATTAGTGCTGTTAAACGTAAATATCCTTCTATTAAAGTTACTACAAAATTTGAAAATCCTCGTTTCCAAACAATTTGTAAACTATCAGATATTTCTAAAAAAAAGCTAAGTGAAAATACTAAAAGTAAAGGTGGAACAGTTATAGAAATAGAAATGATTAGAAGTGGTGTTTTTGAACATCCTTGGTATGGTAAACTAAATTGGAATAAAAAGAAATTTTTAAATATGATAAAGAATTTTAAAAATGATGTTATTGGAAGAGAATTAAGTATTGATTTTAATCATAATAATATGAGTGTTGCTGGTGGATGGATGAAAAAACTATATTTAAAAAATAACAAATATGGCGGTGTTAGTTTAATGAGCAAAACAGAATTAACCAAAGTTGGTGAAAATGCGTTAAGAGATAAATTATATAAATATTTTTCAATTGAATGGGATGAAAATTATGTAGAAAAAGAAGGCGAAGGAAATGGCAGAGGTAAATATGGTCCAACTTTGCTTGGTGGTGGATTAACTAATAGACCATACATAGATAAACTTACTCCAATTTTAATAGAAAATAATGGTGTAAAAACCAAAGATAGGTTAGAATTAAAAAAAGCAGCTTAAATAAATAATTAACCAATAACCCAAAGGAGGGATTTGATATGTCTAAGGAAAATCCAACTGTTGAAGAATTGACTACTCAGATTGAAGGTTTAGAAAAAGAAAAAGGGGATCTTCAAAAGAGTAATACAAAACTTCAAGAAGAATTAGATGATGCCATCTATAAGTTAGAGGAGCAAATAGATAACGAAGATGGTGAAGAAGAAGGAGAAGGTGAAGAAAAAAAAGAAGAGGGAGAAAAAGAAGGTGAAGGAGAAGGTGAAGAGAAAAAAGAAGAGGGAGAAGGAGAAAGTAAAGAAGGAGAAAAAAAAGAAGAAGGTAAAGAAGCAAGTGATAAGAAAAAGAAAAAATTAAGTGAATCAAGAAATACCTATGAAGATACTTTGAAAAAGAAAGTAAAACTTCTTGAAGATCAAGTTAAGAGATTAAATGAGGATAATAAAACTCATAAAACCGAACTTGTTACTGAGAGAAAATCCAATTTAATTAAACAGTTAAAGGAAGATAACCATTATCCAGCTTTTATTAAAGTTGCTGAAAATATTATTAATAATGATGATGGTGAAGTTGTAATGACTTTGACTGAAAAGAATAATGATGGTGAGATGGAAAAGAAATTATCTGTTAGTGATATTATTCTTAATCTTGCTAATGCTATTCCAGATGAAGGTCGTTTACATACTGAAGAAGATGGAACAGTAGTTAAACAAAGAAGAAAGAAACATTCAGATGAAGAAGCAGATGTTGATGAAATTGAGAAATATGCAAAAGATAATAAAATGAGTCTTTCAGATGCTTTGGTTGAATGGGACAAACAAGGTAAATTATAATTATTTTTAAAAAGTTTTTGGGAGGTGAAACAATATGGCTAAAAATACAGAACAAGAATTAACAAGTGGAGGAGTTTTTGCTACTTTTATTAATGGTGAATCTAGTGCTATTACTAAAAATCAGGTTGTTAAATTAGATTCTACTGTTGAACAGGTTAAGAAAACTGCTGCTACTACTGATATTGGTATCGGTATTGTTTATAATGAAAGTATTGCTGCTGCTGCAAGAGGAACTATTCTGATTGCTGGTCCAATTGTTAAAGGAACTGTTGATACTGGTGAAACAATTGCCTATGGTAATTATGTGGGTCCAGGAGGAACTGTTGCTGGAGCAATTGCTAAAGTAACACCAGGTGTAGGTAATAAAAAGGTTCTCGGTATTGCTATTCCTTTAACTTCACGTACTGCTACTGAGACATGTCCGTATATTTTAATGCCACAAGATATTAATTTAGCTACTTCATAATAATTATGAAGTCAAGGAGGTGAAATAATAATGGGATACGATGTAACTAGTCCATACACGAAAGTTGATAAAGTTTTAACAAGACTTACCGTAAAATTTAAAACCAATGTTTATGTTTCTGATCGTATATTGCCTGATTTTAAAGTTCAGAAAGAATCTGATAAATATCGCATCTATAATAAAACTGGATTCTTTAAAGGTGCTCCTAAGAAAGGAGATACAGCCAAAACAGCAGAAGATATGATGAGTTTCTCAGAGGGAACATACAGTTGCGATGAATACGCAATCAAGGCAATTGTTTCCGATAGAGGAGTTCAAAATACCGATGCACCGATTAAACCATTTATAGATGTAACTAATTTCTTATCTGATAAATTAGCACTAGCTGAAGAAATTGCAAGATGTGATTTAGCACTTACAACTCTTTATGCTGCTGCTGCAACCCGTACTGTTCTTGATGGTACAACCAATTGGAAAAGTGGTTCAGGTACTATTGATATTCTTGGTAATATTTCTGATGCTATTATTGCAATATCTAAAGGAACTGGAAATAGACCCAATGTATTAATGATGGATACTGAAACTTTTGAAGTTATGTGTACAGATTCTTCTTTGATTACTATTCTTCAAAATACAACTTCAAGACCAATTGAAGCAGAAAAACCAATTTCAGTTATTCGAGGATTACCTATTACTCTCGCTGATGCTGTTGTTAATACAGCAGATGAGGGTGCTACTGCAACTTATTACAATGTTTTATATGATACTGCAAGTTCATATAAACAGTGTGTATTACTTGCTTATGTTAATTCAGGTAGCCCTGTGAATTTTGGTGTTAATTTTGTTTCACGTCAAAGACAAATTCAGCGTTTTAGAGGAACAGAAGGTGAAGATAGAGGTGGTACTTTCTTAAAGGCTTCAAAGGTTTTTGGACCAAAGATCCTTAATTCAAGTGCTGGCTATATTATCACTAACGTTCTTGGTGCATAATAGTTGTCTTTCTTTTTGGCTTTTTTTCTTAGGGGAGGGTAGTTTAAAAAACTTCCCTTCCCTTTTTAATATTAATTTTTAAATCGGAAAGGAGAATAATAATGTCAGTTAAAGTAAAAGTGAAAACTGATGGGCTATTTACAGAAACTATTAATGGTCCTAAAAGATGTGCAAAAGATGAAATAGTTAAAATTAATGAAGAATTAGTTGATCCTAATTCACCACATTATACTGTTTTAAATAAGAAACCAAAAATAGAAGAGAAAAATAAATAATGGCAAATGAATATTGCACAGTTACAGAGGTAAAAGATATATTGCACTCGAATCAGGAACAGGGCAAAATAAAAATAATTTCTGGTTCGAGTGTACCAACTAATGAGTATTCTCTTAATGAGGATGAAACTAAAAGATGGATTAATAGAGCAATGTATAGAGTACATACTAATATTAGAAGATTTCTTAATCCTTCTTTGAGTTTGCCTATTACACCACTAACTAGTGTTCCTGAAGAAATGAAATTAGCTACACAATATTTATCTGCCATTGCTATTAGAACAAAAGTTTTGGCAGGACATAGAATGCAAGATGAAATAGATAGTGGAGTGGCAGAATGGAAAGAAACAGTTAAAGAACTTTTAATTGATTTAACAGAAAATATTAAAGAAGGTCTTTATTCATCTCTTAGAGCAACAGGAGATGTAAAAATATTTTATTATAATGCATTGCCTCAGTGGAATAGTAAAGATATTATTTTTACAGAAAGAGCAGGTGTTACAAATATTGGCAATGGAAGAAGTGATGATGTAGATAATACCATTGTTACTCCATCAGGTAGTGATATTTGGGATGATATTTTTGAAACTTTATTATGATACCATTTTCAATAGATATAAAATTAGACGGTAAAAGATTACAAAATATAGATAGAATTTTAGAAAATTTATATTATTTAGCAGATTTGACCGAAGCAGATGTTGACGATATGATGAAAAAAAATATGAAATTTATAAGACAGTCAATTTCTGTTAATTATGAAAGAAAAAGAAAAAATATAAAAAATGAAGATAGTTATTTAAAATTAAAAAATTATTATTATCAATATGGTAAAAGAGTTTATGTAAGTGATCATTTTGGTAATAGAATGGTAAGGCATCCAAGAGCACCAGGCTTATTAACAGAAATGCTATGGCGTTCTTTGAGAAGAATAAGGGGTGAAAGTGTTGGAATTGTTTATGATGTTGAGGAAAAACAAGAAGGTGCAAGAGCATATGTAAAGTTGAATAAAGAATTATATAGAAAAAAAAGTGGTTTTAATTATGTAACAGATAATAGAACAGGAATAAATAAAAGAATTGCTTTTATGGAATTAGAAGAAACACAGTTAAGCTGGTTATCTCAAAAATTTATTGATGATTTAGCAACAAAAATAGAACAAAGTATACAGTCGGAGCAAAAGTTTTTTGGAGGATAATATTTAAATGTCATTAGTTACCCCAAGAGTAGTTTCAAGTCCTGAAAGTCCTTATAATGATTGTGCAGAAACTTTAGCAAATATATTAAAAGATTATAAAGATTCTATTCCAATTAAATATTATTATGCTTATGATCCTTGGTATATTGCTTCTTTGCCTGCTGCTGCTGTAGAATTTGTAAATTGTTCAGAAACAGTTCCAGCATTAGGTACTCATAGATTAGGTGGTACACATAATATAAATTATGATTTATTTTTAAAATATAGAATTTGGTATTATCATGAACAAGTCAGTAAAAAAATGAATGATGAAGAGATGTTACAAAAACTATGGAAAATAAATAGTATTTATAAAACACATCCTACAATAAATGGATATAACACCATAGGTTATTCTAGGATTACCAATGTAGAAGCAGCAGCTAGAGAAAGAGAAAATTCTACATTTGCAGGTGGATTTATAGAAATTATAGTTACTAGAAGAATCTGTCATGACCATGATCCTGTTGTAGTACCACCATTATAAAAAGGAGGTTATTATATGGCGAGGTTAAAAGCGAAAGGAAATTTTAAGGTTTGCGGACATAAATTTCAAATTGGTGAAGAAATAGAAGTTAATAATCCACTTGATTATTTAAGATTAGGAAGTTTTGAAGTTATAGAAGAAAATAAAAAAGTACAAAAAGAAAAAGTTGAATTACCAAAAGAACCAGAAATAGAAAATATAAAAGAAGCAGAAGTTAGTGAAGATAAAAAAGATGAAGTAAAAGAAGATGATGCAATAGTAAGAAATTATAATAAAAAGAAAAAAAAGAAAAAACATAATTATTTTTAATTTTTAATAGGAGGTGAATAAATGTCTGTATGTAGTTGCAAAAAAATCTCTGCTGTTGGTGCAAGGGCTTTTGTATCTTATGTTGAAGAAAGATGCTTTGGATATGAAAATGCCGATCAGGATACATTGGCTACCACTACTCCAACTTGGTTAGGTAGAATGAAGAGAGTAGAAATTACTAGTGAAAGTGTTGTTACTGAAATTAGTACATTAAGTTCAGAGGCACTTAGTCCACAGAGAGCAGTTTTAAAACGTGTACAAGGTCAATTTGGTGTAGGTGGAGATGTCAATGCCGAATTAAGTAATGATGGATTTGTTTATTTAATTACTCAGGCTATTGGTAGAATTATAGTTTGTGATTCTACTGCTGTTATTTTGCCTGTTGCTTCTGATGGTGTAACTAGTGATTGTACTGCCATTGCAGTTCAAAATTCTGTTGCATCTGATTATGTTTCTGATGGAGAAATAACTTATGAAGCAACATGTTCAGATTCGGCAGGTTATCAATATGAAACAGGTTATTATACAGTTGACCCTTATGCATTAGAACCTGGAATGACTTTTATTATTGGTCGTGATGCTGGTACAATCAAAGATACTACTGGTACCGATCCGACTAGTGGATATGTATATTTTAAATATACAGGAATGAAAGTTAATAGTTGGGCTGTAACTGCTGCACCAGATGCAATTGTTACTACGACTTTTGGAATGTTAGGAAAAGAAGAAGCCATTAAAGATTGGGCTACTCCTTCCTATGCCGAAGGTTCAAATGATCCATTTACTGGTTTTAATGGAACAGTTACATTATATGATGATGCCTATGATGATTCTGGTACACAAACAACTGTTACTGCTTGTGTTCTTTCTTTTGATATGACTCTAAGTAATGATATGTCAACCGATAGATATTGTTTAGGTGAAAAATATCGTAATTCATTACCAGAGCAAAGTAGAACAATTGAAGGAACTATTTCTATTGAATTAGCAGATTTAGTTCTTTATAATAAGTTTTTAAATGGGACAGCAGCAGCATTAAAAATTGATTTTGATTTGAATGATAATGACAATGAAACTCTTGCTATACTTCTTCCACATATTGAGTTTAATGGTACTACTCCTAGTAATGCAGGTCCAGAAGCCATTACTCAGGAATTACCTTATACTGCTTTATGGGAAAGTGAAGCAAAGTATATGCTATCTAATTCAGATTTACAACCATTTGCCAATGAAGGTTTTGATGTTGCAGTGGAAGTTGCATCTGCAAGTGCTGGTGCTGCATTTCCAACAACAGTAGTTTAATAAAAGAAATACCCCACAATTTCTTTTAAAAAAATTAATTGAGGAGTAAAGTAAGGAAGTAGTTTTACCCGATTTAACTCTTCCTTACTTCCTCAATTAATAAATTAAATCGGGAATTAATTAACTATAATATTTTTTTTAATCGGGAGGAAAAAATGATAGTCGGTGTAGATCCTACCAAAGTTCATGATTATATTCCAAAATGTGAACGTAATTTACCCAAGAAAGAAAAAACAATTTTTAAAGTAAGGAAAGTTGGATTAGAAGAAGCTGCCGAAATTAGAGATGGTATATATGAAATTTCTGGATTGGGTAAAGAAAGAAAAGAAAAACTTAAAACAGGTAGTGTAGAAGTACGTGTTTTAAAAATATGTTTAAAAGGATGGGAAAATTTTAAAGATGATAAAGGTGAAGATATTTCTTTTAATATAGAAAATTTTTCATGGATTCCAGCAGAAGTAAGAACTGAAATTGCTGATTATTGTAGAGGTGAAAATATAGAGGAAGAAACAGCAAAAAATTTAAAGTAGCCATCAGGTATCAGGAATTTTTAGCAGATAAACATGGTGAAAATGACCTGATGCGAAAGTATCCTGATGGCAGAGTATTAAGGGAAAGTGAAACGTGGAACTGTGAAATTTGTCAAGAATATGGTTTGTTTGAAGAAAGAAATTGTGGGGGGATTGAAAAAAGGACAAAACCTGTTTTGATAATTGGTAAAGAAAAATATTACCAGTGTCCACTTTCATTAATTACTGATAATAATACCTTTTTTATTATAAATCTAATAGACTGGTCTGATAATACTGGTATACCTATAACAGGGAGCAGATTATTAGACCAGTCTAATGAATTATATAATATTAGAAATTTTATTTTATCAGAAAGAAGTAAAGCTAGAAAAGAAATAGAAGATTTAAAACCAAAAAATAAAAAAACAAGAAATAGAGATACAACTAAATCTGGTCCAAAAACAAGAATAAAATCGGGAACACCAGTGATAAAAAGAGGAAGTGCACCTATAAATAAAGGTGCAATTAGAGGTGTTTTGAAAAATATTTCTAAAGGAAAATAAAAATGGCTGTACAAGATTTACAAATTGTTCTTGATTTTATTACTCAGAATAAAGAAGAATTAAAACGTGCTCAATCTACATTGAAAGACATGAATGCACTAAGTAAAGATGCTGAACGTATTGCTACAAAAAATATTGCTATCGAAAAAGAAATAAATAGATTGAAAAAGACATCTGTGGATTTAGATAAAACAATTAGTAAAACAAAAAAACAATTGAACAAATTAGAAAAAGAAGAAACTACTTTAAAAGCACAAAAAAAGAATGAAGAAAAAGAATTAAATACTATAAGTAAAGAAACTGTAAGATTAAATACAGAAAAAGCCAGAGCACAAAAAATTTCTATCCAGGCTGAAAAAGAAGAAACAATTGCATCAAAAGCATTAACACAATCAAGGAGAGCATCAACATTAGTTGGCAAAGAATTAACAGTTCAACTTAAAAATATTGCATATAAAAAATTAGAAGGAATAAAATTAACAAAGCAAGAAGTTTCCATTATAAATAAAAATAGAGATGCATATGTTAGATATAGAGATGCTTTAGCAAAAACATTGGATAAAGAAAAAAAATCCAATGAAGCAAAAAAGAAATTATCACAAACAAGTAAAATATTAGCAGATGTAAACAAAAGGCAAGAAGTTTCTCAAAATAAATTAGCTAATACACAGAAGATTTTAAAAAAGACTACTCAGGATTTAGAAATAATAAGCAAATCAAGAAAAAATACTATAAAAACAGTAAAAGATTTAACAAAAAAGTATAATGATGTTTTAAAATTAAAAAAACAATTACAAGATAATTTAAAAGTTTCAACTTCTGACTTAGAAAAAAGA
>Ga0180432_10008555_pt1 | contig 12698 bp, 8 predicted proteins | sample SS_ome_10_FD_132414 | JGI IMG/M metagenome (GOLD analysis project Ga0180432, IMG submission 132414) | Hypersaline lake sediment archaeal communities from the Salton Sea, California, USA - SS_1_MS_2 metaG | ecosystem: Environmental > Aquatic > Non-marine Saline and Alkaline > Hypersaline >...
GTGGCGAAGCCCTCATGGACGCAGACGGACCGGTGGGTGGCCTATAGCATGCCACGGCCAAGGACTCTCGACACGCTGGGGCTGCCCGATTCGATTACGGGCGGGTGGAACAGCATGAACACGCTCAAGCTGCGGCCGCTCGGCGCGGAAGTGTGGAGCACCTATAAGTGGGACGACGCGACGCGGGACTGGTATGACGTGAGCACTCCTGACGTGGATGCCGGCTCGACACCGGTCGCCTGCGGCGAGGCGGTCGTCTTCACCCGCTTCGGCACGCCGGTCGAGCAGGACCAGTGGGTGCAGTCAACCTGGTATTTCAACCCGCCAAACATATGGTGAGCCCTTCACGGGCGCCGCGAGCGCCTTCTTTCCTTTAACTTTGCCCGGAGCAAGCCCGAAGAGCGCATTTCTCATATGCCGTAAGAGATGCGGGCTAGACCTTCCATCGGCAGTCGCATGTGTGGCAGTGCCAATGGGCCTTCATGATCAGGAAGGGCAAGCCCAAGAGGAGGCCGCAGAGGATCGCGAGCGCGCACGCAAGCGGTTCGCGCGACACGTCGTATGAACCGCAATCGGGACATTGGCGCAGGCGGGCGATGGGCCCTTTGAGGGAAGGATGCTCCTTGCTCTCTTGCTGGAGGATCTCGATGGCTCGCCCGGCGTCCGAGAGCATCACCTGGAGCCTGACTTCGTGAATCAGGTGTGGGATGAGCGTGCGGGCATGCACGTCGGCGAGCACGGCCTGGACGCCTCTCGTAGCCAGGACGGCCCTGGCGAGATCGGCGTCCGGCACGTTCCGGAACCTTCTGATGGTCACGAGCCTGTCTGATTCCTCGTCACGCATGGTGCTGCCGCGTACACGTTCCGACGTGTTTCCGTGATGCGCATTTTCACGCTGTCGGCTTTAAGAACCCGTGTTCGAGCGGGACGGTGACCTCGACGCCGCTCTCGGCGGTGAGAGTTACTGCGTCCTTGCCCCGCACGGGTCGGATGCTTTTCACGCGATCGAATCTTTTTGGGATGGCCGCGACGGCCATAATGTAATTGACGACAAGGGGCCGCCCGGGGTCGCACCGGAGCGTCGTTTCGTCTCCGCGCTCGGTGAGGCGATTGGGTCGGGCCGACTCGGCGAGCCCGTAGTCGAAATAGGACGTGAGCTCCTCGAGCCCCATGACGTTGACGTGCCGGCCGTTCCACGGCGGGAAGTGCCGGCCGCCGTTGGACATCCAGAGCAGCGTCTGCTTGAGCACGTTCGGGTCCTTGAGGGCGAACCAGACGTATCGCTCGTCGGGGAAGGTCACGGCGGTCCAGGCGAAAGGCGTACGCGGTTTGGCGACAAGTATGGCGATATCTTCAAAGCCTCGTCGGGCCGGGTAACGGCTGAGGTCGGCATATTCCCCCGTGATCGTTCGCACGCGCTCCAGCCGGCGGAACATCGCGCCGGGCTGCAGGATCGAGTAGGTACCGTCCTCGGGCCGCTCGGGCGGGTGGGGCCTTACCATGCCGTACTTGATCGGGCTGGTGGAGATGACCCCGGCAGCAGGTGTGTCGGGAAATCGCAGGATGGCGTGATGAGCGGGCGTCATCGGCCCACGCATGCCGCGGATGATGTGCCGGCTATAGACGGCATTGTGGCCGTCCACGAGAGCGATCTGCTTGTCCACCACGCCCGGCCGCGTCCGCATCTTCATGCGCACGCGAAGCGTCGTGTGGTCTTGGTGCCGGTCGAGGCTGATGAACGTCCACTTCCGGTTTGACGTCTCGCCGTGGGGTGGATGCTTCTCCTTGCGGTAGGGCGTCGCGTTGCCGCCGAAGGGGAGGCAGAAGAAATCGCCCCTCAGGACCTTGAGAAGCGGCGGAAGGCTCGCGGGGAGTTTTTCATTCCACCACGGCGCAATGGCATAGGGCTGGATCTTTCGCCCCTTGCGGTCGAACACCACGGGCGCCAGGTGGCCTCCTTGCTCGGTCAGATAGGCTTCTACGGTGGAGGAGGCGAGGCGCCAGGAAGGCTGGCCCAGCAGAGTTGACGTCCTCATAACGGCTTTCCTTTCCGCCCTCGTTCTGTATCGCTTGACCGTGACCGGTTGCTGCTAACCCGCATTTCTTACGCCGGGTGTGCGAAATGCGCGCTTTGGGTTTTGGCGCCAGTGACTTGGTGTCGGTGTCGTTCCCTTCGATTCCGCTCAGGGTTAGCCTTGAGCAAGGTGCTGATGCACCGCGTCGAAACCACCGTCGCGACATCTTGCGGCGGTGGTGGATTTCGAACAAGCCGAGTTCGGCTTGTGGGAAATCCGGGCTGAGCATCATCGAGAATCGCCCCTCCGTCAACCCTCTTCCGCAAGGCCGCCGACTCTTTGCAGGGTTCTGCAAAGTCAGACCCAGTCTCCGGTGACGTTTTCCATGTGGAGCTTGGCCACAGGCTACGAGGGGTACAAGGTCGCAGAAGCACCGCTGGGAGTGTTCTTAGTGCCGCCTTCTCAGCAGCATCCCCAGCGCGCCGAGGGGGAGGCGCGAGAGCACTGTTAGCTAGTCCTCTTCAACCGTGGTTGCATCGTCTGAACTGACTTCTTTCTCTGGGCTTCCTGACTCCGGAGGACCTGGGTCAGGGCATGGATTTCCTGTGTATCCCTTGCCTCCGCAGTCGGGACATGTCCTGGAGCCTCGGCCCGCGCAGGCTTCGCACTTCTTCTGTAGCCAGCCAGTACCATGACATCTTGGGCACGGGACTGTCGTGGGGACAACGATGTATCCGCGTCCAGCGCAACTGCGGCACCTAACCGTTCCTTTGCCAGAGCCCCGACACCGAGGGCACACGATTTTGCCATCGCCATCGCATACACGGCACACGACCTCAACACGGCCCCGTCCACCACATTGGGTACATGTTGTTCTAGCCTTTACCCAAATAACGTTTCCCCAGTTGTCATAGGCCCTGATACGTGTGACGATTTCGCCTTTGCCGTTGCATCTAGGACAACGTTCGGTCTTAGTTCCGCTTCCCCTACAATTCGGGCAGATGACCTCGCCACTTCCCGCGCACCTTGAACACCTAACGGTTCTCTTGCCGTCCCCTCCGCAGTCATGGCAGACAGCCTTCCCAGTGCCATTGCCACGCGGATTCGGTATACGTCCGTTGCGACAATCCGGGCAGCGCACAGAAACCAGTCCAGTTCCTGAGCAGGGCTCACATTGAACCCATCCTGTACCTTGGCACCCGTCACAAACTTGGGAAGGATCGGTCCATATGCCTTTGGCAGAAAGAACATGTCCCTGACTGAGATGGTAGTCAAGAATGCCTTTCTCAAATAACTGACCTTTATACGCGGCAAGGCCGCGCTCCTCCAGGGTCGCTTCCAGTTTCTCGATACTGGCCTTGACGTCCCGGATCAGTTGTTCTCCTAGCGCGAACTGCTTCTCCATGCCTGGATCGATGGAAGCGAGCGCCGCCAAACTCGCGTCCCAGTAATAGGCTGCCTTACCTAGGTCGTCGAGTAGGTAGGCCTTGTCTGCTTCTGCCTTTGCCCGCTTCCCCAAGTACAGGAGCCGGTGAGCATTCAGCTCAGCCTCGGATAAGTGGAGAAGGTCCCGTTTTTCTAATTCCACTATCCCCGTTTCAGTTCGGACGACGATTTTGTCTTGGGTTTCAATTACGGCCTCGCCAAGGTATGTCTTGCCTTCCTTCGTCACAAAGGTACCGGCGATGGCAAGCAAAGGGATCAGTAAGGCCAGGGCGAGGAGCACGATGAGCGCACGGTGAGCAGACATTAGCTTCTCCTGAGCAGCCCTTGTGCTTGGTCAACCCCGAATGATGCGTGTGCGCATAGTAGGTAGGTTACAAGGGCTCCATAAATGCTACCGGCCAAGGCGGGCCATGTCAACGCAAAATTACATGGAGCATCCTAGACGGCAGGCCTCACCGCCGCCTTCTCAGCAGCAGCCCCAGCGCGCCGAGTACGACGAGAGAAGGCGTTGAAGGCTCGGGGATGGGCGTGAGCAGGAAGGCGTGCTCATATCCCTGCGGATTGAGCCCGGTGCCGACTACCTGACCAACGTCGTTTATGCAGGTGGCCCTCCGCAACGCCCACCCGGAATCCGACAGGATAAGCTCGTTAAGGTCGTACATCGCGCCGTTTTCCCAGAGGCAGGCGTGCCCGTCCTCGTTCGCGGTCTTCGCCTTGCCCACGACTTGCCCGGAACCGTTGATGCCGTAGGCGTCGCTGGAGGTGCCGCCGAGGGTGCCAAGGTCCTGCATCACGCCGTTCTCCCAGAGGAAGGCATGATCCTCCCCGTTGTCGGTCTTCGCATAGCCCACCACCTGTCCCGAATCGTTGGTGGCGCGAGCCCTGCTGGAGGTGCCGCCGAGGGTGCCAAGGTCCTGCATCACGCCGTCCTCCCAGAGGAAGGCATGACTTTCCCCGTTCGCGGTCTTCGCGTCGCCTACCACCTGACCGGAACCGTTGATGCCGTAGGCGTCGCTGGAGGTGCCGCCGAGGGTGCCAAGGTCCTGCATCACGCTGTTCTCCCAGAGGAAGGCGTGCCAGTCCCACGCTGCGGTCATGGCACACCCCACGACCTGTCCGGAATCGTTGACGCTACGGGCCCCGCTCCCAAAGCCGTCGGGGAGGGTGCCGAGGTCCTGCATGGTGCCGTTTTCCCAGAGAAAGGCGGTGCAGCCCGTAGGAAAGTCTGACTCTCCCACAACCTGCCCGGAATCGTTGATGCCCTCTGCGGTGCTATACCCGCCGTAGAGGGTGCCAAGGTCCTGCATCACGCCGTTCTCCCACAGGAAGGCATGAATTACCTCGCTCCCGCTCCACGCGTGCCCCACGACCTGCCCGGAATCGTTGATGCCCTCTGCGGTGCTATAGCTATACTCGCCGCCGCCGAGCGTGCCGAGGTCGGTGATAGTGTAAGGCGTGATCGCTCGCGCAGCGCCGACGAGGAGGCACACCACGACGAGCAAACAGACTGACAGGACGGCTTGGTACCGCATGCCTCGATCCCCCTTATCTGACGTGAGGCACAAGTGCCCGTACAGAAAACGCACGTATGCTACCAGATCACTGGGGCTGTGTCAAGGTAAAAGGCATGGGGCAACGCTGTCTCGGTAACCGACGACTCGACGCTCAAATCGCTTACGCTCCCGAACGGGACGGTCACCGAGTACGGCTACGACGAGCTGCAGCGGCTGGTCTCGATCGCTACGTCGGGGCTCACCGCCGGCGACATCATCACCAAGTTCACCTACCAGTACAACGAGCTCGGCCTGCGCGACAAGGTCACCACAGCCGACGGCCGCACCGTCGAGTGGGCCTACGACGACGTCGGCCGACTCATCGAGGAGCACTTCAAGGCGCCAGACACAACGACGGTGCTCCGGTACCTCTACGCGTACGATGCCGCGGGCAACCGCACGTCCAAAAAGACCGACTACGACGACGATGACGGCTCGTTCGCGGCGACGGCAATTTTTGCGAACAACGGCTACAACCAGCTCACGGCGGTGAGCGGCTCGCCCGGCCGTGGCAATCGCGTCAACGTCACCGGCACGATCCCGACGGCATGGACCTTGGCCGACGGCGACGTCAAGGTCACGCCCAACGGCGGCGCGGCCGTGGATGCCGAGGTGCGCGGCCGGTTCTTCATCGCGCGGAACGTCCCGCTCAACTCAAGCCCGAACAACACGATCGTCGCCTCGACGACGGCGACCACGCTCGCCGATCACGACGCCGTGGGTTCCGACACGGTCACCAACGTCGCGCTGGATACCTCGCTCGACGTTGCCCACACCTACGACGCCAACGGCAACCTCATCTCGAAGAGCGAAGAGGGGGGTGCGGTCCTTTGGACCTACACGTATTCCGTCGAGGACTGGCTCACCAAGGTCGAAGGCCCGAACGGTTTTTCCGAGGAGTACTTCTACGACCCCATCGGCCGCAAGTACAAAACCCAGACCACCCAGGCCGGCCAGACCACTACCGGCTACTTGATCTACGACGGCGGCTCGATCCTCCTCGATCTCGACGAGAACCGCCACCTTGCTCGCGAGCACGTCTGGGGCCTTGGCGGGTTATTCTACACGCGGCAGGCGGACGGGAGCGTCGGCTACTACCACTACGACGGCGCCCGCAATGTCGTCTCGATCACGAGCGACGCGCGCGAGGAGATCGCCGCCTACGAGTACGACGCGTGGGGCAATCTTCTGGGCGCCTGCGGCGATTTCGCCAACGAGTTTCGGTTCTCGACCAAGCAGGCCTCGCTCGGCACCGGCCTGACCGACTTCGGCTTCCGCTGGTACGACCCCACCACCGGCCGCTGGACGCAACGTGACCCCATTGGCGTCGCCGGCGGCGTCAACGTCTACAGCTACGTCGGCGGGAACCCGGCGAACTTCGGCGACTCGAGCGGCCTCGAGCGGAGCCCGTTCGGCCTCGACTTCACGACCGGTTCGATACCGTCTCGGGCCGCCGGCAGCATGAACCTTGAAACCAACGATGTGGCTGACGGCATCGCTGTAGTCAACTCCTTCATCAACGGCGGCACCGAGGCGGTGCTCGACGACCCGGCCCTGGAGCTGGTCGGGGGCTTTTGTCAGGTCGTCATTGGTGGCACTGCAAGCTGGTGCGGTCTTCCTGAGCTTGGCGTGCCCGTGATGGGCTACGGAATGAGCAACATGGCGGACGCCATCTCGAGGATCTCGGGGGGCGGCCCGTACAACCCGGCTCGCGACCTGACCGCGGGGCTCTTCGAGCTGTTTTTCGGCATGAGTCCCGAGAACGCCCAGGTTGCCGCAGGCATCACAGAAGGCATTTTAACTTTTGGAGCCGGGAGGTATACTAATTCCTCTCTGGCCCGGCCCTGGGGCCGGGCAGGCAGCTCGAGGAATGCAGGCGGGCGAGTAGGGAGTATCCCGGAAAGCGCTCACGGAAAGAGCTGGAGAACGCAGCGGAGACACTATTGGAGGCAGGACACGAGGGGCTTTTCCTCGAGCAATGCTAACAGGATCTTAGTCGGGGACAAGAGCCCAATCGGTATGGACGGTTATCCTATGGTGCTTCATCATAGGAGTAAGATCGATAAGTATGCGGTCAAGGAAATGACGAGAACAAACCATATCAAATGGCATCAGCAGCACGGGTGGCATCGCTAGGGAAGGCTCCGGTGCAAAAGTATTACCAGTTTATTCTTCGTGGGAGGAGCGCGGCGAAGCTGTACGCCTCTTTTGGCTACAATCCGTCGGTTGACAACTTGGCTTTCCTTGCAAATGACACCCGGGATAAGAGGCAACTTGTGCGCGCCGCGCGCAAGGTTGCGAAGGCAGAAGAAGCGGGCAAAGTCAAAGTTGTGAAGCGCCTCCTTTTTGCCACAAATCGAACTCGGTTTCGCAAGAGCCGTAGCGGTTATCAGGTTATTCTTGGGGGGCTATGCCTTGGCTGGGAGGCAAGCTGGGGTTCTTCGTCGGCCGAAAACCGTTGCGCCGTGTGCGGCTGGCCTCTCAAGGACCGTCAGCCTCCGAGGGAGATCGTTCGCAATCGGTCGGACCGAATTTTTTCGTCGGAGGACGGGTATCTGGTCGTCCACTGTGGCATCGTGGACCGACTAGACCAAGAGGAAGTCCGCGGTGTGTCCTTCGCGCCGGTTCGAGACCCCGACGCGAGAGCGTTGACGGTGTCTGTGTATAGTGGCAGCTTCGAAGGGAATCGGCGTCGGTTGCTTGATGAATTCCCAGCCGTGCTTCGTTCAACTGGCGTGCTCTCGCAAGTCAGCCCGCAGTCCGTGAGCGTGCTCAGCCAGGCTCTCAATGATGCCATTGAGGACGGAGCTCGCTCCGAAGAACTCACGGGAGTTCCCGAAGATACCGCACTGATACGATTGCCGCCATGGATCCAGGGGGACCCTGCTTTCCTCGCCTTCGAGCGCTTTCTCGCGGGTTTTGAGCAGCGCGAGATGATGAGCACGAGTACTTCTCCACCGCCGCGTCCAGGGCGAGAGGCGAAGTGGTACGCACTTGTGCTGGAGCCTCCCGCCGTGCCGGAAGAGGAGAGCACCGCGTACGACCCTGTCACCGCATGTCCGGAATGCGGCCTACGGCCTGCCCTTGCGGGCCCACTTCGACTGCTGCGAAGCGACGTGCAGGGACGAGAAATCTTCCAGACGGCGAGCGGCTGGCTCGTTGCCTCGGACAGAGTCTGCAGAATCCTGCGCGAGCACGAGGCGTTTATGATGCACCCCGTCACGTTGGTGGGCTGAATCGCTCGGCGGCGGTCTCAGCGTCTTGCCGTACGGCTGTGCTGCCTCGTTGTCCGCGCGTGTCCGGTAGCATTGACGAGAATCGCAAGTCCGTCAACCTTCCTGTATGGGCGTCGTGTTCTCAAGCGGTGAGCCGCGGCTCGGGTCGGACGAGAGGTCCCTTGCAATCGTTCGCGCGGCGTGGTAGAAGACTCGTTCCGCTCGCCAAGGGGCACCGGGGTTGCCGGGGCGTTGTCCGGTCTGTTCGACGCCTGCTCTGCGGTATCAGGGCCACGGGACGTCTCCGGGATGCCCCGACGGACGAGGACGGGACGGATGGGGTTACTGGCTCAGGCGATCTACGGGTCAAGGAGGGCGGTTTCCGCTGACGAGCGGAGGGCTTCGATTATCGAGAGGAACGTGTGCCGGCGCCTCGGGACGAGCGAGGACAGCGAACGCCTCGGACAGCTTGAGGTTTCGATCAGCACGATCGCGGGCGGGAGGCGGTCCATTGAAGTCGTGGCGGTACGCGAGCCCGGGGCGGAGCGTCCTCTGGCCATGTATGGGGTCAAGGCGCCCCATGGTTCGGAGCCGTCGAGCGCCGAGAAGGCCGCGGCGCTGGGGATCGGCCCGGCGGTTTTCGACGTTTCGGAGGATGGGGTCGTCCTCGAGGAGTTTTTCCCGGAACGCCTCAATGTTCGACATCGTGAGCTGAGGCCGGATGAGCACGGCCATTACGGACGGCAGTTGAGCCGTTTCTTTGTGGCGTTTATCCGTGTTGCTGAAGGAGAGCTTCTGTGCCATAAGGACCCGCGCCCGGAGCACATTTTCATCGTTGGGCAAGGGGAGGAGATTCAGGTCAGACTGATCGACTGGGGGCGCGCCACGACGTGGCCTTTGGAGCGGTTTCACGAATGGGCCGCGCGCCAGTTTTCCTGGTTGTATGAGTACGCGAGTTTTTACGAGCCGGCGATCTGGAAGGCGTTTGCCGATGGCCTCGTCGAGGATATTCCAGAGACGCCGGGACATCAGGCCTTGTCGGAGGCTTACGCTGAGTTTGTTCGGGCTCAGGCGGCGCGTTCGGATCGCTCGCTCCGAAGGAGCCTTGGCGCGAGGTTCTTGGAATTCATTGTCGCGTGTGGGAAGCTTGACCTGAACGGGGCCCGGCTCAACGAGTTTGTCGAGAAACACAAGAGCCGCAGCGGCGAGGAACTGGCTCGCGCTTACAGCAGGCTCGAGAACTCATAGGCAACGGTTGGAAACGAGGCAACAGAGAGCAGAGGGAAAGGTCGAGATGGAACGAAGAAGAATGAGCGGAGAAAAGCATGGTGGTACGGGCACGGCACGCGCCTACTTGGAGAGAGGCTGGGTTATCGCGAACCACAAGCTGGTTTCGTTCCACGCCGCGTTTATCTCTTCGGTGTTGAGCCTTCCTGCCGCTGTTACGGGGAAGTTGGCCACGTTGAAGTTCATGTTTCTGAGTAGGGAGACCTTTATCTCCCTCGTCGTGCTCTATCTCTCGTGGCACGTCTCCATTGCCATCCACGAGATGGGGCATTACTTGACCGCGGTACGATTGACGGCGTTGAATGCGTCGTCGCAGCGAGCCGCGGACGCGATGGCCGGCAAGGGCTTCTGGTCCAGGCTCAAGTGGTATGCCAGGATGTTCCTCGCCATCCCGTGGGGCAAGTTCGAGGGCGTCAAGAAGGAAAGCGGCAACTACGCGCCCGATGCGCCGTACAACCTGGCCGTGGCGGCTTCGGCCCCGCGCTGGAGCGGCGTCCTGGCGATGGTGACGCTGCCGATCGCGGCGATCGGGATCGGGTTGGGGCTGGTCCTTGGCGCCGAGGCGCTGATTTACATCGGGCGATTCTTCCTTGCTCCGGGCGTTGTGGGGTTGCTGGACCGCTTCCTGGCCGACCGAGGGAAGCTCAAGGAGTTCACCATCCGGGAGCGGCTGGCCGCCGAGAAGGCCGCACGGGGCGCCGAGGCGATTTCGGCCGAGAGCTGGCTCGCGAGGGTCGGCGAAGTCAAGAAGATGCTGCTCACCACACGGATGCAGACGGTCACCCTCAAGGACGGCACGACGGTCAACGCGCCGTGGCAGTTCAGGAACTGCGCCATGGGCGGACGCCATACCGAGAAGGAATACCCCGAGAGCAACATCAGCATGCAGGAAAGCATGTTCATGCCGCTTTCGGCGAAGACCTACGAAGACGCTCAGGAAATGACGGTCAAGCTGCAGTACCGTCTCAAGGAGGTCATCGAATCGGCGCCCCAGGCGAAAGTCATGGGGATTGGGCTTGAGGGCGGCCTGGCGCCTTACATTGATAAAGAGCCGCAAGACAAGGTGCCGGAACAAAGAATGTGGCGAATGATGAAGCAGACGATCCTCGATTGCGGCTACACGCCCGGGGTGGACGTGGCGATCGCACTCGACCCTGCTGCCTCCGAGTTGGAGAACGCGTATCGCGAGGAGACGGGCCAGGCCGATTCGATCGGGATGTACCGTTTCTGGCGAGACAAGAGCAAGCTCGACATGAGCCGCGACGAGGTCCTGGAGCTGTACCGTGAGAGCATGGAGAAGGACGGGGTGCCCATCCTTTCGCTCGAGGACGCGTTCGGCGAGCTGGACCACGCGGGCTGGAAGCTGCTGATGCACGGCGACAAGGCAAAGGGCATCGAAGGGCTCGGCGACAAGCTCTTCGTGATCGGCGACGACTTGGTCACGACCAAGGACGAGACGATCGAGCAGTGCGCCAAGAACGGCGAGATCAACACGGCGCTCATTAAGGCGAATCAGATCGGCACGCTTTCCGAAACCGTGCTGGCGATGTTGACGTCGCTCGCCTACGGGGCTGAGTTGGTCGTGTCGCACCGCTCCAAGTCGCCGAACGATCCCTTCGAGGCGGAAATCTCGACGGCGATGAACGCGTTAGGGATGAAAGCCGGCGGCGGGGCCAACACGGAAAGGCTCCAAAAGTACGGCCGGGTGATGGAGATCATCGCGTTGGCCAAAGCCGGGCAGAGGGAAACGTCCGACGAGGAAAAGAAAGCGATCGAGACAGTGCTCAAGGACTTGATCCGGACGCTCACGGGCAAAGACGACGTGACGCTTGCCCCGGGCGCCGCCGACGTTGACCTGACCACGCTCCTGATGCGGATGTTGGCGATTGAGGCCGTGAGCGGCACGGAAGAAGCGACGAATGCGGGGATCCCGTCCGCTGCCGCGACGCTGTTCCTGGGCCGGACCGGGATCATCCGGTTCAAAGGCTCGACCCCGCTCGGCACCTCGGCTGGTGTGGACGAGGCAATTCACTACGTGGACAGCATCATCACGCCCAGCGAGCTCACCCGGAAGCACGCGGAGCTGTTCAAGGATGCCGGCGACGGGACGTACCGCTTCAAGGGCGGCTTGGACTACTCGGCGATCAAGGCGAAGAACGACGCCGATTTGCTGGCCCTGTGGAACAAAGCCCAACGCTACGAGGGGAAAGGCTGCATGGACGCCGTCGAGCACATCGAGACGGTGCTGGCCGAAGCATTCAAGGGGAAAAGACTCGGCGAGCTTGGCAGCCTGCTCGAGGTCGATCAAGAATTGCTCGCGCTCGAGCGGCAGCAGGCGATCGCCGCCGGCAGGCTTTCCGAGACCGCGCCCGTCAAGGAGCAGGTCCACGCGATGCAGAGGAAGGGCGTGCTGGGGATGAACGCGATCCTCTCGCTTTCGTTGGCCCTCGGCAGGGCCATTGGCGCGAGAGAGGGCAAGGAGCTCTGGCAGCTCATTCGCGAGATGGCCGCCGATACCATGGCCAAGTTCATCGCGGCCAATGCCAATGGGACCAGCGGCAAGGACGTCGCATCTCTCAAGAAGATGACCTTCGAGGAATTGAAAGCCTCGTTCCGGACACAGGCCGAGGAGGCGATCAAGGCAGGCAAAGAGATACACGTCCTGCTCAGAGAGCAACTGCCGGTGTACGCGGCACCTCAAGCCGCAGCGGCACAACGAGGCTGAGCCCGAAGATCGGATCACGCCATTTCTGCGAAGCGGGACGCCAGTAATGTTCAGGGCATTACGCAAGTTCAACCCGTTCTCCGGCATCTTCTTCGATTTGCGTAAGCCCTATTATTACAAGTATGCCCAGGAGAATATCCCCTGCGATTGCCCGCTCTGCTTCTGCCCGGCACGTCACAAACGAGAATATAGTTTTGTCTACATTAGGGAAGATCAAGATATAATGTATTTCGACGTCCCCAAATGCGCGTCCACGACGATCAGATACACACTTTTTGGGGGCAATAACTCCCTATCACTCACTGACCCTCAACGTGACATTCAGACTTATCTCAAATTTGCGTTTGTTAGAAATCCCTGGAACAGAATGGTCTCTAACTGGAAGATGTTTACGACAGTGCCATTCAGGATTCGGCAACTGAAGTCAATGACGAGCGAGGATGTTTCAAGCTTCGAA
>Ga0180432_10008556_pt1 | contig 12697 bp, 19 predicted proteins | sample SS_ome_10_FD_132414 | JGI IMG/M metagenome (GOLD analysis project Ga0180432, IMG submission 132414) | Hypersaline lake sediment archaeal communities from the Salton Sea, California, USA - SS_1_MS_2 metaG | ecosystem: Environmental > Aquatic > Non-marine Saline and Alkaline > Hypersaline >...
TGATGGGAATGTTATTTTTGATGATTCTTTATTTAATGCTTTGGTTGAGTTATCTTCTTATTTGAGATTAAGGCTTAAAAAAAATAAAGTGACTTGGGCGAAAGCTCGGGATTTCGGGGATAATTTCAATAATTTCTATAAGAAGTATGGTCTTAGATGATGAAAAAAAATAAGTATGTTCGACCTTTAAGGGATATGTCTGTTATGCTTTTTGATATGCTTAAGAGTGATAGGGATACAAATATCGGTATCGGGGGTTTTACGGGAGAGGGGAAATCTTCTTTTCTTACTCATTTGTTTAAGGATTATGGGATTGTTTCTGGAATGGGTTGGTCTTTTAATCTTCTTACTTGGTCAAGGAAAGAGTTATTATTATGGATTGATGGGGATAAGAAGTCTGAGCCTGATGAGGATGGTCTTTTAAAGGGTCAAAAACCTGAATATTCTGCTCTTGGGGTTGATGAATTATTTTTATTGTTTTATAAAAGGAATTGGTATGATGAGGGTCAGATTGATAGTATAGGAACCCTTAATATGTGTCGGGATAGGCATTTATTGATTGGGGGGAATATTCCGAATTTTTGGGATTTGGATTCTGCTTTTACTTCAAGGATAAGGTTTTATGTTTATATTCCTTATCGGGGGGTTGCTTGGGTTTTTGAGCAAGAGAATAATCCTTTTGCTATTGATAAGTGGAATGTTACTCAGAATAAAAATATTTTTAGGAAATTTAAAAATCCTTATATGTGTCCTAATTTCTTGATGGAGATTCATTATCCTGATTGGTCGCCAAAAGAAAAAATAAGGTATTATGAGATAAGGAATAAGAAGAGGGTTAAGGCTATTGATGTTAATAAATCCGATAAACAGGAGAGGTATAAAGATATTAAATCTCAGAGAGATAGGCTTATTAAACTTCTTTTGGATTGGAATAATGATATTATTCAGTATGATGATATTAAGGAAAGGCTTGGGATTGAGAAATTGACTTATAAGGATTTGTCTGATATATTGGGGATTTCCCCGTCTGCTGTTCGCTTGATTGCTTTGGGGGAGAGATAAAAATTTTTATTGACTTATCCTTTATAATAGAGCTTGCCAATATAAGGATTAAGCCTTATATGATTCTTTTGATTGATGAATATTATATTCTTATGTCTTGGCTTTATTATTATCTTGAGGTTTATTGTTTTAAGTTTAAGAGAAATTTTTTTTTCAAAAACATTTATCCTTATTCATCAATTATAGTTATGCTTATTGTTATCTTGATTGTTATATTTGTATAATTGATGAGGTTTTTTCTGTCCGGTTTGGTTGTCTTTTTTTGCCGGATTTCGATTTTTAATTTAATATAATATAATAGGTCTTTATGTCTTTATGTCGTTTTTAGGGGTATATTTGGGCTTATGTATGGCTTTTATACTCTCTCCCCCCTTTATTTCCTGTGGAACTTTATTCTTTAATCATAATCTGTAATTATTGATTAAATCTTTTAATCATGATTGAATTAATCTTAAATATTGTTTTTACCTTTAAATTATTGTAGTTTCCATAGGAAATAGGGGTTATCCAATTCCTGTGGAAAACTATACAATTTACCTATACAATCTCGGGGGGATAATATGAATAAAATAAGCATTAGACAAAAACAAGTTTTAAATTTATTGACTGAGGAATTTGAATCAATCTCAGGGGTTTCTGCCCGTCTGAAAATATCAAAAAATAGGGTTTATAAAATTGCTCAAAATCTCAAGAAAAAAGGACTATTAATCAGGCTAAAATCAGGGGGATATATCAAAGGGGGGGTAACTAAAGGGGTTACCTCTGTTTCCTGTGGAAAATTTGAAACCTCTGTTTCCTGTGGAACTTCTCATAAAATCCGGTTGCATGGGTTGAGATTTAGGGTTAAAATTATTGATTCTGGGGGTCAGGTTTTTAATAATGATTTTGTTGATTTTGGGGATTATTCTGTTTATTTTTATCCTTCTTCTGTTGTTCTTATGGTTAAAAAGTCTTTTTTTGGGTTTTCTCCTCTTGATGCTTTGGGGGATGCTTCTGATTATCTTGATTTTTGTTTATGTAGGCTTGAGAATAAATTTAATTTGGTTCTTAAAAAATCAGGGGTTAATAATATTGTTAATTCTTCGGGTCATTATTCTGAGATTAAAAACGGGGTTGCTTATCGTATGAAAAAACATAAATTTCAGGTTAGGGATAAGGGGGGTAAGGTTTGGCTTATTATTGATAATTCTTTTAATCTTCATGAATTGGAAACTATTGGGAAAACTGCTTTTGATGATTCTGAGGTTTTAAAACCTTTTTTGAATGATTTAAGGGATTTTCCTGATATCCCTTTAAGAAGTCAGCATTATAAGATAACTGAATCTTTGATCAAGGCTGTTGAAAATATTGGGAATTTGTCGATTAAGAATAAATCGGATTTGAATGTTCTGTTTAAATCTTTTGATAATTTATTAAAACCTTTTAATAATCTTGGGGGAAATGTTGATAATTTGGGGGATTTGTCGTCTATTCCTGAGTATATTGGTTAAATTTATATAAAATATTGTGTTTTAATTGGATTATGGCTTATAAATATTTTCGTAATGTTTGGGAGAAATCAAGGTTTAGGGCTTTTATTAAGGCTCAGAGATTGAGGAAAAAGCCTTGCTCTGCCTGTGGTCTTTTTGGGTGTATATGTCAGACTTCTTTAAATGATTTTAAGAATAAGCCTAAAATCTTAAAAAATCCTTGCTTGATATGTGGTTTTTATTTATGTGATTGTCCTGAATCGAAAAATAAACGGGGGTTTAAAATATGATGGATATAATTGATTGTTGGTCAGAAGGGGATTATACTGAGTATGAAACCTTTAAGTGTCGGAATTGTGGGCGAACTCAGACTTTGTTATCTGGGGGTGAGCCTTCTTGTTGTCCTTGTGAATTTGAGCATGAGGGGGATTGTTATGATAAGGAATCTCAGGGTTTTGATGTGCCTGATGAATTTGAGGATACTTGGATATAAGGTCTATTGTCATTATATTAATAATGTTAAGGGTTAAGGGTGTTTTTATTGAATGGTATTATAAAGCATGATGGAAATATTGAGGTTTTGAATAATCAAGATTTAACAATTCTTAAGGGAAATGTTAAACAAGAAATTATTCCTCATTTCTCTTTGGATGAGATGAAATATCTTCTTTCGCTTGTTCCTTTGGATAAACGGGGGATGTTGTTTAATTTCTTATGGCGAACTGGGGTAAGGGTTTCTGAGTGTATCTCTATTAAGAAAAGTTTTATTGATTTTGATAATGATGAGATTTCTATTAGGTGGCTTAAAAATCGTAAGGCTCATTATCGGGTTATCCCCTTGCATTATAGCCTTAAGAATCCTCTTTATATGTTCTGTTCGGGTTTTAAAGCTGATCAATTTGTTTTTCCAATTTCAAGGCAGAGAGTTTTTCAATTGTGTCAGAAATGGGGGTTTAATAATCCTCATAAAATTAGACATAGTTTCGCTATTAATTTTATCAGGCAGAATGATAATCCTTCGGCTTTATTTGAACTTCAAAAATTGTTAGGTCATTCAGATATTAATACTACTATGATTTATTTGAAGGTTGTTCCTTCTGATTTAAAGAAGTCTGTGAATAAGATTAGATTTGATTAATACGGGGGTTTAAAATATTATAGAAAATAATGAGATTGTCGGGGTTTTGTTGGAACTTCAAAAAGTTTCAGATTTTAAGGGTCTTGAGTATGATATTATTGGTTATTATCAGGATTTGAAGTCTGATTTTATTGATAAGAATGGGTCTTATAAGGCTTATATTGGTAAACCTGAATATCCTGTTTTAATGGATTTGAGAGAGGATTATCTTCTTAATTGTGTTAATTCTACTATTGAGGAGAATTTTTAAAATGTTTTTTGATAAAAAGGTTCTTGAAGGCATTAAAAATATGTCTGAGAAGGATAAAATTAAGGTTTCTGAGAAGGCGATTAAGAAGATTCCGGCTCGGGTTTTATGTCGTTTATATTGTTCTCATTGTTCGGTTGAGCAATTGAATGATTTATTTAGGTCTTGGCTTGACCTTCATGATTTAGAGAGTAAAAGAAAACTTATTTTATGCTTGAAAATTTTGAATAAAAAGGGGATGGTTGAGGTTTTTGACCCTGTTTTATTAAGTGAGGTTGTTAAGTTTACGGGGGGTTATTGATGGGTCAATCTGAGGTTTTTGATTTTTTGAAGAAAAATCGGGGGGTTTGGTTTTCTTGTCGGGAGTTATCTTCTAAATTAGATATTAATAGGACTTTAATTCAGAGGGTTCTAAAGGCTTTAAGAAAAGGGCGTTTTATTTCTATGAGGGTAGAAAAAAGGTTTATTCCGGCTGATGGTTGTTATGGGGCTTTGAAATCAGTTAATATTTATTGTATTAAGTGATTTTTTTTTTATTTATTGAATTATTTTATATATATCTTTTTATAGGTATTCCCTTAAAATTTGGGTTACAATGAGCAAATTTATAGGCGTAATGGTTGAAGTGCTTATATTTTCCTCAATAATTGGCGTGATTGCTACTCAGGTTTTATCAGGAGATAATAACCTGTCTGGGGCTGCTTTGGTTCTATATGGACTGACTACGCTTTTTATTGTGATTGGGTTTATAATAACCCTAATGAAAACAATGGGCATAAATACGGGCAGGTAGAAAAGGGATTCTTTTTTATTAAAGCCTTGAACTAATTTTTTTTATTTTATTTAGGTTTAAATAAAATTTATTCGGCTGATGTGCATGATTAAAAAATTCCTTTTTACTTCAATGATTTTCTTACTTTTGTTAATTCCTCTTGCTTTTTCTCAGGATTATAGGTCTGTTGGGGGGGGTTCTGGGAATTTCAAGGTTTCTGAGGTAAATAAATTTAATTCTGCTTTGGGAACTGATAATTCTTATCAATATCCTTTGACTGATGGGGTCGGTATGCCTTTAGTTAGTGACCTTGATGGGGATAATGTGTCTGAAATTGTTGTTCTTGATAATGATGGGATTATTTTGTTTCATTATCAGGATTTTGAACTTACTCCTATTGATTCTTATGACCTTCAAGATGATGGGGTTTCGGGGTCTTATTATTCTAATTTGGTCCTTGAGGATATTGACGGGGATGGTTTTGATAATATAATTATTCATTCCCAAATATTTCACAGAATTACGATTTTATCTTATAATGGGTCTGAAATTTCAAGGGATAAGGAGTATAATCAGTCTTACGGGGTTTATATGGGGGATGATAGGACTTCCGATTCTGTTCTTGGGTGTTCTCCTTCTGCTTGTATCGTTGCATATAATCGTTATAATACTTTTATCGGGGGTCAGATTCCTTATATTTATTATTCAAGTTTTAATCTTTCGGGTATGGTTGAGGGGGTTATCTGGGCAGGGGTCGGGGCAGGAGACCCGAATATATGTTTTCCTGAGTTTGGCTTTATGACTTATTCTTCTGTTAATGATGCTTTTTATTTTGTTGGGTCTGAGCCTTCAAGTGACCTTAAGATTTTTTCTCTTACGATTAATAATTCGGGTCATGTGCTTAATGATTTTGATAATATAGGTTATACTTATTTAGCCCCTTCGAACAATTGCGAAAGTCGGGGGGTTGATGAATTAAGTTCTCCTGTTGTGGGTCAGTTAAGCCCTTCTGGGGATGAGGAAATAGTTTTTTCTTTCATGCATGACCCTGATGAATACCGATATATTGCTTATAAATCTGATTTGTCTGAATTGGATATTTTCCCCAATTCTGTTCAGGTTGATGGGGTTTTTATTAGCAATCCTTTTTTCGGAAATTTCTTTTCTACTTCTGGGGATAATGATGTTTGCGTTTTGGGTCTTGATGAGCCTGAGGAAGAATTGGTTCTTTCATGTGCTTCTAAAAGTTATACTTTTGTTGGTTATATAGATAATGTTCGTTATCGTATGCCTCGACCTTATAATTTTAATCTGTCTTTTAATGATAGGGTGTTTTCTATTTCTGCTCATGCGATTAATTCAGATGTTAATAATAAGGCTGATGAAATCCTTACTACTTATGGCGTGATTCAGATTCCTTATTATGATGATTTATCTCTCTCTTATAAGACTGGGATGATTCTTTTACCTTTTTATGGTGAGGGTTCTTCTTTAGTTCAGACTATTTATGAGCAGTCTTCTGAGGTTGAGAGGGCTTATATTTTGGCTGATGTTGAGGGGGTCGGTTATCCTGATATGATTGGAATGTCTTATAATAACTTGGCTGTTGTTGATGATGGGTATGTTAATCAGGCTCCTTATCTTCAATATTGTTCAGAGATTAAGCCTTGTTTTAGTGAGGGGGCTTGGCAGTTAGGAACAAAAGTCAGGGTTTATCCTGTTCCTGTTGACCCTGATGGGGATTCTGTTCGGGCTATGACTATTTTGAATTATGGGGAAACTAATGTTTCTTATTGGATTAATAGTTCTTGGTCTGCTTGGTTTTCTTCTGGAACGACTATTTCTATAAGTTCGACTGATAACCTTACTCCTGTTCTTGAGGAAACGACTTTAAGGATTATTATTCAGGATGAATTTTATCATAATTCGACTTATGATTATACTTATTCGACTGAAATAAATGGAACTTATTGGACTGATTGTTCTTATTGTGCCGGAATTACTGAGGATGAATATCAGGAAAGCATAGAATCGCCTGAGTGTGATTCTGATTCTGATTGTTCTTCTTTGGGGGATGATTATATTTGTTCTGGGGGGAATTGTGTTTATTTAGCCCCTGAGTGTTCTCAGGATGCTGATTGTCCTTCTGATTATACTTGTCTTAATGGGGTTTGTTCTGCTATTCCTGAGAATGATGATAATTCTGTTACTTCGGGAGTAAAAAATATTTCTGCTTATGTGGGGATTCCTGTTATTCTATTGATTTTTATTGTTTTGGCTTTTTTTGGTTATTGGGTTGTTAAGACCCCTGAAATCCCTGAGAAAGCTAAATTCCCGATTATAATTATTGGGTCGCTTTTTGCTATTGGTTCAGCCGTAATAATGGGTTTATTATCAATAGTCTGGATTATCCTTCTTATTTTATTTGTTTTGGGGGCAGTCGGTATATTTGTTACTAAACTTGTTAAGGGCTGATATGGATGGGAGAAAGTGATATTCATTATATCTGGGTTTTCGTTATAATCTTCGGGTTATTGGGTATTCTCTCCCCTTTAATTAATGCTGAGTTTGGTTCTGACCTTGATGAAAATAATTCTGCGTCTGGGCTTATTGATGAGGGGGCTTTAAGTGAATCTTCTCTTACTATTTGGCAGGTTATTTTTAATTTTTTATTAATGCCTTTTTGGACTTTTGGGCTTCCTGCTTGGGTTAATCTTTGGATTATGCCTTTTTTGAGGATTCCTTTCATTGTTGTAATTGTTCGAAATATCTGGGTCGGTGGTGGTGGTTGATGCTTGAAAAGATTATTATTGAATCAAGTTTTAATCTTGAGAAGGATGAACTTAATTTTAATAATGATAATCCTGACCTTGATTCAGGTTTTTTATCAAGGTTTATTAATTGGGGGTGTGGTTTTTAATGCCTTGTATTTATTGTTTTAATGAGGATTTTGAGCCTTCCGTCTGTGGTTGTTGTGGTCGGGTTATCTGTAAGGGTTGCATTATTTCGGGGATTTGTCGGGATTGTTTCGTTTCTCAGAATAAAGAGGGCTTGATTTTTTCATATTTTCATGATAAGTATAAGGGGGATAAGGTTGAGATTTGTTAAAATTTTGTTGTTGTTGATTCTTTTATTTAGCTTTGCTTATCCTGTTTTGGGTGTTAATGATTCTTTGAGTGTGTCATATAGTTATGATACTAATGCGAATTATCTTCAGTCGGGTCATAAATGTATTGCGAATAGTGACCGATTGATTACTGGGGTTGATAAGGATTCTGGGGATTCTGGGGAGAATATCTTAATTTATAATGTGTCTGAAACTTCGGGAGATAGGCAGGATGGACTTATTTATAATTCTTCTATTGTTGGGGTTCATGCTGATATTTCTGATTTGAAGGTTTTGAAGGGGTTGGCTTATTATATTGTTGTTCAAAGGTCGGGGGGTTCTCGGACAATGGCTTATAAGTTTAATAATCCTTCTTTGCCTTATAATAAGGTTGGTTTTAATTGTACTCATAGGGCTGAATATAATGGGGGTTGGTTGCCTGATGCTTTGCATTCTTATGCTATTCAATCAATTCAGTCTGAGGATTTGCCTTCTGCTATTTATGGGATGGCTAATATCTCGGTTTTTAATTCTTCTAATGATGAAACTTTTAATCTGGGAGAGGGAGAAAATTTCAGGATTGAGGTTAATTTAACGACTACTGAGGGAGTTAATATTAATGATTCTAATTGTAGTTTTAAACTTGATAGGGGGCTTGTTGAGGTTGACGGGGATGGGCTTAATTTTAGTTTGGCTAATAATGGGGCTGATTTTGATGTTTATTCTTCTTCTTTTGCTGTTGGTTTACTTGATAATCAATCTACTCAATATTTACATTTTTACGCTTGTCATGTTTCGGGAATTAATACTTATGATTTATCGGTTTCTTTTTGTGGGGCTGATGTTGTGAATATTGACCATACTTTATTTCCGATTTGCTCTGAGGGTGTAGGCTTTATTTTTGTTGGGTCTGATGCTTGTTTAAATAAGACTTATGCAAATATAACTATTGATAATGATGCCCCTGTTTTGAATAAGGGGGCGCAGATTTGGGGGGTTGATTGGGATACTGAATATACTAAATTGATTCTGGAACAGAATAGGGGTCTTTATTTTAATGATTCCCTCAAGAAATATGTTTCTAATCAGAGTATAGAATATTATGTTCATGATATTTATGAACTTGAAGTTTCATGTATTAATGATGACCCTGATTTATCTGTTTATGAGGTTGTTAATCTGACTATTGAAAATAACCCCCCTCAAATATTTTTAGAATTTGTTTCAACGGGGATTACTTCTTTTAGTTTTTCTGATACTCAGGTCATTGAATATGAGAATACGGGGGGGAATTGGTCGTTTAATTGGACTTTGGGGGTCTTTATTGATGATAATGATGTTAATTATACGATTGGAACTTTAAGGAATCAGTCGGATATTATTTGTAATAGGTCGGGTTATCAGTTAGAATGTGATAGTTTTGAGGCTGAAACTTTTCTTTTCCCTAATGCTCTTTATAATTTGTCTGTTTATGCTGAGGATGAGGGGGGGCTTAATGATTGGGAGAGTATTAATTTTTCTGTGAATGATACTACTTTTCCGGTTTGTTATGGGCTTGAAAATATTTCTTTTCCTGTTGTGAGTTTGCTTAAATTATATACTTTTAATATAACTTGTCTTGATTATTCAGGTTCTAATTTTTCAATTATCTGTGATGACCTTTATTTTTCTAATCAGTCGGATTTCCTTAATTATTTTTGGGATAATCAATCCATTGTTTATAATGATTCTTCTTGTTTTGTTCGGGCTTGTGATTATTGGGATAATTGTTATACTGGGGTTATGAGCCTTAATTTTACGGGGGAAATGCCTGTTTATGATGCTTGGAATGAGGGGGTTTCTTGGAATCTTCAAAATACTTTGATTAATATTTTCTTGCTTGTTTTCTGGGTTGCTTTGGTTGTGTTAACTCTTAATACTCGGGGGAATCGGGGGAATATTATTCAATTTTTTAATATCCTTCAATTGGTTACGGGTTTTGTTGCCGGAACTATTTGGTTTAAGGCTTATTTTATTATAGGTTTCCCTATTATTTTAATCGCCGTGGGTTTTTTTATCGGGTTTATTATGGATAACAAAAAATAATAATCATTTGATAATCTTACCGGACAACTATAAGGGGGGGGGTTTTCTTGGGTTCACAATCCCCCTATTTCTCCCCCCCTTGTTTTTAGGATAAGTTTTATATACTTGATATGTTTTATGTGTTTATTATGAATGATAAAATTATTTATGTTTCTGCTGAAACTCATAAATTTCTTAAGGTTGAATCTGCCAAAAAAGGTTTTACTTCTATTGATTCCTATTTAAGGGATAGGTTAGATATTAAAAGGGGGGGTTCTTGATTGAATTATTCTTTTAGTTCGATTGGTTCAATTCCTCTTGATAATTTGTCTGGGGGAACTCAGGGGGTTAAGGCTGAATATCTGATTAAGAATTTTGTTATTCAGATTGATGATAAAATCATTCTTGCTTGTTTTCTTTGTTTTGTTGGTTATTTCTTGGCTTATCTTGTCATCCCTCGAAGTATTAAGGGGCTTAAGGTTTGGTCTGATTTGGTCGGTTCTGATATGTTTAAGGATTTGGTCAGGCAGATTATTTTTATTTTGGAAAGGCTTATTTCTTTATTTGAAACTTTCGCGATTGGTTCAGGGGTTTTTATTATTGGGTTGTCATGGTATCAGGGATTAATTAAAGGATGGATGAAAATATCTCTTATCGTTATTGTATGCCTTGCTTTTTTGATTTTTATCGCTGAGGGTGTCGGTTATATCAGAAATAAAAAGTATCAAAATATCGGCTTATTTGGGGGTTCTGATGGGAAAGAAAAATAAGGCTATTTTTGACCTTAATGAACTTGATTCTCCTATTCCTTTGGATAGTCAGAAATCTTTTATCAAAAAGGATAAATTAAGGGTTTTTATTATTGCTGAGGATTCAAGTTTTAAGGAGTATTTTGTTAAGTTTCCTGATAGTTATGTTATTACGATTAAGAAAAGGGATTATGTTGTTAATCCTAAAGCTATAATAAAGGGTCGGTTTCCTACTTTGATTTATTTTTTTAATAATCCTTGCCCTGTCCTTCTTGAGTTTCAGTATTCAAAAATATCGGCTTTGCATTTAAGGTCTGATTCTCAGGTTAAGGATATGCTTGATAGAGATAAGGTTATTCTTGCGAATACTTGGATTGATTCGGAATCTTTGAATCTTGCTTTTAATAGTCGGGTTCTTAAGGGTCTTTATTCCGGTTCTTGGCTTACTACAAAAAACCTTATTATTATCCTTGTTGTGGTTTTTATTATGGTCTTGATTTTCCTTCATTTATTCGGGGTTATTGATTTTTTCGCTTTATTGGGGGTTAAACATTGAAATTGGATTTACCCTCTTATATCTTAGGGGCTTTGGTTATGGTTATCTTGATTAATTTCGTTTGGGTTTTAATTGTTATATGGGGGGGTTGAAATGATTGATTCTTTTAAAAAAATATTTCCTGATAATAAGGATTTTATCAGGGTTTCTGAGGGAAAATCGGGGGTAGAAACTTTTTTTAATCCTGAGATTATGGGTCTTAATTCGGGTTATAAGAAATTGATTAAGGCTTTTCTTGAAGGGGTTATAAAGGACTTGGATAAATGATTTTGATTAAGTTACCTAATGGTTTTCGGGTTGTTGCTGATTACGATATCGGGAGATATAAAAATAAAAAGGGGGTTGTTATTCTGGGGTTTCTTGATACTGATAAATATCCTTGTCTTAAGACTTTGAAGGTTTCCAATAGGAATATTAAGGATTTTAAGGCTTTTGTAGAAAAAAAAATAAAGGATAAGGAATCAGAGATTTTATCTTATAAGAATCAGCTTGATGAGTTCAAAAATGATATTAAAAGTCTTGGGGGCTTGTTTAAATGATTGATTTGTTTTTAATTATCTCAATAATTTCTATTTATACTTTTATAGTGGTTCTGTTCTTGATATTTATATTGTATCAGATTTTGGATTACTATAAGAAAAGGATAAATAAACTTGAAGAATATAAAAAGGAACTTGAGAGGTTAAATCAATGGCTGAAATAACTCGCCCTTTAATTGATGAGAATAGGATTCTTAAGGAGATTCATAATACTGATGATATTGAGGTTAAGACTGAACTTAATTCTATTCAGATTGAATCTATTAATAAGGCTCAAACTTTGAGTTTTTTGTTCGGTTCTGCTATTCTTGACCAACATTTAAATAATTTTATGAGGTTGCAAAAATCGAAAGATAGGAAATCTATGGGGGAGTTTATTGAAGGGATGAAATCAAAGAAGGATGACCTTATTAAGAAGGCTAAGAATTTTACTTTCATGGGTTGATATGATGAAATTTAAAATTCTTAAATGGGGTATTCGGGATATTCAGTTTATTTTTTTGGGATTATTCTGTCTTATTTGGAATTATTATCAATTTGTTTATAATAATCCTTTTGTTACAATTGGGGGGATTTTTTTCTTATGGATTATTTTTAATTGGATTATTAATACTGAACAAGATGAATAAAAAAAAAGATTCTGTTGATAAGGTTGAAGATAATGTTTTTAATGGTTCTCTTGCTACTCTTATGAGGATTGATGAACTTATCCGGCATATTTCTATATATCGGGTTAATCATCATTTATTGGGTTTTAAAGAGAATCTGGGGGAATTGCTTATTGAAAGTCAGGGTTTTCTTAATTTTCATGAAAATAAAAAGGCTTGGGATGATTGGGAGAATATTAATAATTTGAAACTTGATTTTGATTCTGATGGGAATGTTATTTTTGATGATTCTTTATTTAATGCTTTGGTTGAGTTATCTTCTTATTTGAGATTAAGGCTTAAAAAAAATAAAGTGACTTGGGCGAAAGCTCGGGATTTCGGGGATAA
>Ga0180432_10008557_pt1 | contig 12697 bp, 9 predicted proteins | sample SS_ome_10_FD_132414 | JGI IMG/M metagenome (GOLD analysis project Ga0180432, IMG submission 132414) | Hypersaline lake sediment archaeal communities from the Salton Sea, California, USA - SS_1_MS_2 metaG | ecosystem: Environmental > Aquatic > Non-marine Saline and Alkaline > Hypersaline >...
ACTGGCCCGGCAGATGGCGGAGGCGGGAAATGTGACGCCCGCCATATCCGTGGAGGGCTTTGAGGAACAGACCGATAAAAGACGGGGTCAGGGAACGCACAAGAAGATCCTGCAGGCCTTTGAGCACCTGAGAAAGGCGGGAGTGCCTTTTGGCATATCCGTGCAGGCCACCAAGGACAACTGGGACGAGGTGACCGGTCGCGATTTCCTTCGCTTCTATTTTGATGAGCAGGGCGTTTTTTACGGGTGGCTCTTCCAGTATATGCCCATCGGAAGGAGTTACACCCTGAGGGACATGGTCAGCCCGGAAGCGCGGCTGGAGATGTTCAAAAGGAACGTGTGGGCCATCAAGGAAGGGGGGTATAACTATATTGACTTCTGGAATCAGGGGGTCATGACGGACGGGTGCCTGGCCGCGGGCCGCATGGGCGGCTACCTCTATATCGACTGGAACGGCAATATCATGCCCTGTGTCTTTATCCCCTATTACCAGGACAACATTGTGGATATCTACGAGAGGGGGGGGACCCTTAATGACGTGCTCTACTCCCCTTATTTCAAAGAGATCAGGAAGTGGCAGCACACATATGCCTACGGCAAGCCGGCCCCGGAGAGGGATAATCTCATCCTGCCTTGCCCCATCCGGGATCACCACGAGGCCATCTACGCCATCTTAAAGGAGGATTACCCGGTCAACCCGTCGGACGAGGCGGCCAAGGAATCCGTTGAGGACGAGGCCTATCACCAGGGATTGATGGCCTATGACCGGAGTCTGCGAGAGGTGATCGATCCGCTCTGGCAGCAAGAGTATAAGAAGTCGGCCTGACCCGGCAGGGCCTTCAAGAAATGTGGGGATTCGCGGGTCTTACAGGCGGATAACCGCGTCTCCTCTTTATCCGGCCAACCAGGCCTGGTAGTAGGTCAGGTACAGGTCCAGTCGGGTTAAGGCCACGTCGCCAAAGGTGTCGGCCTCTTTCACCACCTCCCCCCGAAGGCGTCTCAAGCCATCGATGAGGTAGCGGTTGGCCGTGCGGATCTTGCCCAGCCCCTTTTCCGCCTCCCCCTTGTATTGACTTGCCTTGATATAGAAGGCCCCTGCATAGAGTTCGGTGCCCGCAATCCTCAGGTGGACCGCGGTCTGAAAGAGGGACTTGATGCTTTCAATTTCCCCTTTTGAGATCGTGAGCCCCTGGATCTGGGCCTTGAGCTTTCTGAAATACTCAAGGGATTCGAAAATCTTGGGACTCACATGATACGTGAGATAAATGGTCTTTCCCAGAATCTCTCTGGATGTTGCCTTGGTCTCAGCCGTCCCTTCTATCCATAAGTCGCTGGCCCTGTTGTAGCCCTGGACCCAGAGGATGAGGCGTGCCGCAAGACCTGTTTGGTCCTCATGTCCTGCCAGTTCCCGGAGCCTTTCCGGGAAATATCGGCCCTTAACGATCCCTTCCAACACCCGGATCCAGGGGGTTATCCTTTCGGCTCCGGGACTAAGGGCAAGGACCTTTTTGAAAGAGGACAAGGCCCCTTTGTATTCTCCGAGGTTGATATGGATCAAGGCCATGTTGTAATGGGACGGGACGGATCGGGGATCTTTTTTAAGGGCCTTTTTGAGCCAGAGTTCGGCCTGGGGCCAGTCCTCTAATTTGAAGTAACAGTAGGAGAGGAGAAAAAAGAGACGGGCGTCACCGCCGTGGGATTTTAACCGCCCGTGGTAGTAAGTGAGGGCCTTTTCATAGTCTCCTTGTTTGATAAGGGCCTCGGCGATCTGGGGCTTGAAACGATCAAGGGGAGTGAGCACAAAATGGATACGGCGATCATGGTCCGAACGAGGCCTGAAGGCAACTTCACTATCCTTGTATCCTGCCCTTTTTACCTGAAAGTACCAACTCTTCCAGTTTGCCCCCCGGTCCGAATCCGTATCCGTGTGGGGGGTCTTGAAGCCGGTGGATTTTAATGCGTCCCTGGAAGACCCCCAATAGATCCCGGCCCCTTCCGGATTGGAAGTAACAGTGAGCTTGAGGGGTTTGAGGTTGAAATGGACGTATCGGTCACCCTTCTCCCCGGCCTTGCAGATGATTTGTGAATCATGGTATCCGGCCTTCTTGACCTGGTAGCAGAAGGGCTCCCATTTCACGCCGGTCATGGATCTCGAATGAGGGGTCTTCCCCACCGGTCCTACAAGTTCCTGGCGCGATTTGCCCCAGTAAATGTCCGCCCAGGGGGGATCGGAGATAATAATTTCTTCAATCCGGGAGGTGGTGTTGACCCCGGCCTCACAAAAAGAGGCCAGGGTCAATAGGAAAACAACCAGCCGTAATGACGTCCTGATGGGCATGCAGGCAATCCCCCGGGCTCACCCCATGTTGACCCCCCTCAGGATGCACCCCTGCATCCCGAACTCAGGCGGCCTGGAAAGCAATCCAAGGGGGATACAGGGGACGGGATCAGTAGTCTATCTGTCCAAGAGGCCGGTTAAAGGTGTATCTGGCCGGCTCTACAACCAGCTTCTGGGCCGCCGCATCCACGTTGCCTCCCATGGCACTAAAGGGGAGGGATACAATAAAGAGGGCTTCACCCACAGCGGTCGCGGCAAGCCCCAGGGGCCTGACAAAAATGAGATCAAAGGCCATGGCCGCGGCTGAACCCCGAAATTCCTCAATCGGTTCTTGGCCCAAGGCCTGAGGGGCAGCCCAGGTTATAGCCAGGGCCGCCGCCACCACAAAGACCAGGACGTGCTTTTTTAAAAAACCCATAACCGTTACCTCCCGTGTTTTAGTAGGCGTTCCGGGGCGATCTCAAAAGCCCCTTTATCTTGTTGAAATAAGCATAATTTTGGGGGATCTTATCTGTCAAGAAGAAAGCGACGCCCCGGCTTATGCGAGGCAAGATGAATCTAATTTTGAAGAACCATCCCTTGCCCTTATGGCAGATCCCGGTACCCTGAACCGGGCCTGTTTAAGTCCCCTCAAATCTTATTGCAAAGTAAGATATCTCAGGACATGGTCTTCTTGAATCGGGCCACCGCCGTGGACATGAAGCAAAGGGCCAGCACGCTCAGGGCAAGGATAGAGGGCCACAGGGTCTCGACCCCGACCCCTTTCTGCACCACCCCCCGGAGGATTTCCAGATACCAGCGCATAGGGTTGAGGAAGGTGGCATACTGAACGGTTTCAGGCATATTCTTGATGGGGAACATAAATCCGCTTAATAAGACGGCGGGCATGAGCACAAAGAAGGCGGTAAGCAATGCTTGCTGTTGGGTGCGGGCGCTTACACTGATGAGTAATGCCAGGCCGAGGTTTGAGACCAGATAGATACCGGTCAAGACATAAAGAAGCAACCAGTTCCCCTGGATGCGGACCCCAAAGATAAGCATGGCCATGGCAAGCATAAGGGTCATGGTAATATACCCCGTCATCACATAGGGGATGGTCTTACCCAGGATGAACTCCAGCCGCCTTATGGGGGTGACCATGACTTGTTCAATGGTGCCGATCTCCTTTTCCCGGACAATACCGATACTGGTGAGCATGACGCTGAATACCATGAGCATGAGGGCGATCAGGGCGGGCACGAAGTAGTACTTGCTCTCCAGGTTGGGGTTGAACCATGCCCGGGTCTCAATCTCAACGCGGCCCGTTTTTATCTCGGGATTCAGGGCCAGGAGCCTTTCCCGGCCCTTGGCCTGGGCATACCTGGTTACGATCTGGTTGGCATAACCCAGAATAATGGAAGTGGTGTTACTGTCTGTGCCGTCCGCCAGAAGCTGGAGCCGTGCGGTGTTTCCGCTTTTCAAACGGGCTTCAAAACCCGGGGGAAAGTGGAGGATCACCTGGACCTTTCCCCTGTTCAGGAGCCCGGCCATATCCGAGGGGGAGCGGAGCCGGGAGATGATCTCAAAGTAGTCACCGGCGGTGAAGCGCTGGATTAACTCCCGGGTGCTGGGTGTATGGTCAAGATCCAGCACGGCCGTCTTGATCTTGGTGACATCGGTTGTGAGGGCGAAGGCAAAGATGACCATCTGGATGAGGGGCATCCCAAAGACCACCAGGCGCATCCGGGGGTCCCGAAGCATTTGGAGGAATTCCTTGACCAGCATTCTTTTGAGTCTCCGAAACACGCCTCACTCCAGCTTGAGCTTCATCTGTTTATGGGCCAGAAGGACCATGAGCAGGGCATAGAGGGTGAGAAGCAGCGCATTTACCCACATGATCTCAAGGCCGATCCCCTTCAGGTAGATACCCCGAAGGAGGGCGATAAAATAGCGGGCAGGGACGATATAGGTCAGCCACTGAAGGGGCAGGGGCATGTTCCCTATGGCGAAGACAAATCCGCTCAGGATCAAGGTGGGCAAATAAGACGCCACAAGGGCGATCTGGTTTGCCAGCACCTGGCTCTTCAGAGTGATGCTGAGCATCATGCCGAAAAAAAGGGCGCCCGTGAGAAAAACGGCGGCCATAGAAAAAAGCAGGGCCGGATTGCCCCTGAGGGGCACATGAAACAACCACTCCCCCATGGCCACGGCGATGGCAACATCCACCATGCCGATGACAAAGTAGGGAATCACTTTGCCCAGTACGATTTCCGGCACTCGAAGGGGTGTGCTGATGAGTTGTTCCATGGTCCCCATCTCCCACTCCCGGGAAACGGTGACACTGGTGAGCATGGCGGCGATGACCACCATCACCACGGCCAAAATGCCGGGGATGATATTATTCTGGCTCCGCAGATCCGGATTAAACCATGCCCTGGGCACCAGTTCCACAGGTACAGGGAGATCTCCCTTGCCCAGGATACGCACTCGCTGGGCCTGAATCCGGCCCGAGTAAATCAGCCCCAGTTGACCCGCATAGCTCAGGGCGAGGCGCCCTGTGTTGGCATCGCTTCCATCCGCGATAACCTGGACGGTGACGTCCCTGTTCCCCTGTACCTTTTGGGCGAAATCATGGGGAATCACCAGGGCGATCATGGCATATCCCCTGTCCAGGGCCGCTTTCAGTCCCTGGTAGCTGTTGTGGGACTCGAGGATGGAGAAATAGGGGGAACCGCTAAAAAGGCTTAAAAGGTCCCGGCTCTCCGGGGTGTGTGACTGATCCCACACCACGGTGGGGACTTCTTTGAGGTCCATAGTCAGGGCATAACCAAAAAGCAAGATGAGTACCAGGGGAATGGCCATGGCCAGATAGAGGCTCCGCCAGTCGCGGATGACATGGATAAACTCTTTTCTGGCAATGGCGCCCAGGCGCCGCGGGCTAAGCATGTTGCGCTCCGGATCCTGTGCCTCTCCCGTCTCGATCCACTTCTTCGATGAGGGAGACAAACACGTCTTCCATGCTGGGGGTGATCTTTTCGATCTCCGCCCTTTCTCTACCCCGGTCGTCCAAGACCCGCCTGACGGCACGTTCTGCTTCGGCCGCATCTCTGACCGCCGCGTGGAGGCCGGAGCCGAAGAGGCCCACATCCCTGACCTCCGGCAGGGCCCCGATGAGATCCATCACCTCCTGAGGCCTGGGGCACCCGATATTGAGGATCTGATCACCCATGACCCGGGTCTTTAGCTCAAGGGGAGTGCCCAGGGCGATCGTCTTTCCCCGGTAAATGAGGGCCAGGCGGTCACAGTATTCCGCCTCTTCCATGTAGTGGGTGGTGACAAAGACGGTAACCCCTTGGTCCGCCATTTCATAGATGAGATCCCAGAAACGGCGGCGGCTCACAGGATCCACACCACTGGTGGGTTCGTCCAGAAAAACGATGGGAGGACTGTGGAGTACGGCACAGGCCATGGCCAGGCGCTGCTTCCATCCGCCGCTCAAGGTGGCTGTAAGGCTCTGCTTTTGGTCTTCAAGTCCGGCCATGTCCACGGCCCAGGCCTTGCGTTCCACCATGCGTGGGCCGTGAAGCCCGTAAATGCCCCCGTAAAACTCAATATTTTCCTCCACGGTCAGGTCTTCATAGAGGGAGAACTTCTGGCTCATGTAGCCGATATGTTGCTTGATGCGTTCGGCCTGGGTGCTGATTTCAAAGCCGGCCACACGGCCCTCTCCCGTAGTAGGCCCCAGGAGCCCGCAGAGCATGCGTATGGTGGTGCTCTTGCCCGCTCCGTTGGGGCCGAGGAAGCCGAATATTTCCCCTTGGGGCACCTCAAAGGTCAATCCGTCCACGGCGGTGAAAGCGCCGAAACGCCTGGTCAGGTCATGGACCTCTACGGCCTTTTCATGCATGTGGGCGTCCAGGGAAGGCCCCAGGGACTCTCCGGCCACCTTTATCTCCCCGCCCGGCGGCCTGGCCCCCCATTGGTCCAAGGCGCTGACAAAGACATCTTCAAGGGTGGCCTGTTGCTCGCGCATGTCCTCCCATTCCAGACCGGCCTCAGAAAGGAGGCTGCCCACTTCCTCTCGGACCGTATAGGGATCGGCGCAGACCACATGGACGTGGTTCCCGAAGACATTGACCTTTGATTGATTCCACCGCCGGCGGAGGAGCCGGCTGATTTTCCTGGCTTGATGACTCTGGATGGTGAGGATGCGGCCCTGCATGAGGCCTTTTACCGCTTCCGGGGTTCCTACGACCAGGAGGCTCCCACGATGCAAAAGCCCCACCCGGTGGCACCGCTCGGCCTCGTCCAGGTAGGCCGTGGTGACCAGAATGGAGACCCCCTGCTGTAACAGCTGATAGAGGATCCGCCAGAAGTCCCGCCGGCTTAAGGGATCCACGCCGCTGGTCGGTTCATCCAGGAGCAGGACCTTCGGCGTATGGACCAGGGCGCACACGAGTTGGAGTTTCTGCTTCATGCCTCCTGAAAGGTTGCCGGCCAGCCTCTTCTTGAAGGGCCCCATGTAACTGAAGGCGAGGAGCTCATCGATGCGTGCCTCCCTGCCCCTTTTGGGCACGCCGTAGAGGTCTGCGTAGAAGTTGATGTTCTCTTTGACGGTGAGGTCCGAATAAAGGGCGAAACGCTGGCTCATATAGGCCAGATGGTCTTTGACCGCCTCGGGATCCCGGCATACATCGTAACCGGCGATGGAGGCCTGGCCCTCGGTGGGGTCAAGGATGCTGCTCAGCAGGCGCAGGGTGGTGGATTTTCCCGCCCCGTCAGGGCCCACAAGGCCGAATATCTCGCCCGGGTCCACGGAAAAACTCAGCTGGTCCACGGCCGTGAGAGAACCGAAACGTTTGGTCAGCCCCTGGGAGAAAATCGGTGAATCCCCAGAAGGCATGGATCTAGCCCCCGGTCCTTATCAGGGCATCGCCGGGCATGCCGGGTTTGAGTTCCCAGTCCGGGTTGTGGATGTCGATCTTGATCCGGTAGACGAGCTTGACCCGTTCCTCAAAGGTCTGGACCGATTTGGGGGTGAATTCCGCCTCACTGCTGATGAAACTGATGTGGCCCTGATAGGTCTTGGCGGGGTAGGTATCGGTGGTGACCGTGGCGGCCTGTCCCTGTTTGATACGACCCAGGTCGGTCTCGTTCACATAGGCCCGTAGCCAGATGTGGTTCAGGTCCCCCACGCTCACCACGGGAGAGCCTGGATTAAGGTATTCCCCCTTTTCGGCGGCCTTGCTCAGGATCACGCCCTCAAAGGGGGAATAGAGCCGGGTATAGGCGAGGTGCTGTTTGGCCTCGCGCAAGGATTCCCTGGCCACCTGGACCTGTGCCCTGGCCTGGTCAATGGCCTCCTGCCTGGGTCCGGCCTTGACCAGGGCATGTTCCGCCTGGGCCCTGCGGAAGGCGGCCCTGGCCTGGTCGATCTGCTCGGTCCGTGGACCTTCCAGGCGGAGGCTTAGCTTCTCCCGGGAACTGAGGACCCGGGCATTGGCCTCCTCAAGGGTGCTCTGGGCGGTCTCGTATTTCTTGAGTACCGCATCGTATTCATAAGGGCTAATCACATTATCCTCTAAGAGGCGTTTGAAGCGTCCATAATCCGCTTTGGCCACAAGGAATTGAGACCGGGCCCCCTGGGCCGCGGCGAGGGCCCTCTCCAATTCAGCCCGGGCGTCCGCAATCTCCTGTTCCCGGCTTCCCCGCTCCAGTTCCGCCAAGGCGGAGCGGGCCTTTTGCACCTGGGCCCATGCGGCCTTGATCTCTTCGGGTCGGCTCCCTGCCTCCAGTTCCGCCAGAAAGGCCTTGGAATGGACAAGGCCTGCCTCGGCCTTGGTGACGGCAAGTTGCTGGTCGGTACTTTCCAGCTTGGCGATCAATTGACCGGCGGACACCCTTTGCCCTTCATCAACCAAGCGCTCGAGGAGGATGCCGGGAATCTTAAAGGAAAGGCTTGCCTGGGTGACCTCCATGTTCCCGGAAACCCTGAGGATCTGGTTTTGTGCCTTATCTTCAAGGAAATGAAGGGTGGTCACCACCCCGATAAGGATCAGGAAAGCGGGAATAGCGATGGCAAGGGCTTTTTTCATGAGTGACCTCTTGGCGAGACTGGAAGGGGGCCCTCCGGTTCAGGAACCCGGCAGACCCTGATTCCTTTTCCAGTGGCTGTACAAGAGGCCCAGGATTTGGGCGATCTCGTCAAGGCGGTTGTAGATCCGTACCCCCTGAGCATTGAGGTCATAGACCACCTGGCTTTCCCAGGGGGTAAAAACGGTGGCAATGAGCACGGGAAGGCCTGTTTCCTTTTCCAGGTCGCAGAACCCGGTGATCACTTCCTTGTTGATTTCAAGAAAGAGTTTCAGCCTTGAGGGGGCGTCCTCTTCGAGCATGCCCGGCCTTCCCATGCCGTGAAGGACCAGGGCGTCCACCTCCCCTGAGGTAAGGACCTCTCTGCCCAGGGCCAGCATGATATCCCTGGCGAAGAAAAGGCCGGAGGCCCCGATATCAACGGGATTTTTTGTAGAGGCCCTCACGGGCATGCCCAGAGAACGGAGCCTTGCCTGGAGCCCTTGGCTCAGCTCGGGCACACAAAGCCCGGCCTCTTCGAGGGCGTCTGAAAGGGCCACACCCCAGGACCCGCCCATGGTGACAATGGCCACCCTGGGGCCTTTCATGGGCGGCCGCTCAAGCAGGGCATGACCCATGGGCAGGAGGAGTTCCATGGTGGGGGCCATAAGGAGCCCGGCCTGGGAAAAGGCCCCCAGATAGACCCTGCCGGAGCCGGCCAGTGCCCCGGTGTGGCTCTGGGCCGCCCGGGCCGAGCCGGGCGTCCTCCCTCCCTTGTACACGACAATGGGCTTTTCCCGCGACACCCGGCGGGCCACCTCCAAAAATCGCCTTCCTTCCCGGACCGCCTCCAGGTACATAAGGAGGACCTTCACTTGGGGGTCGGTCCCCAGGTGCTCCAGGAAGTCTGTGGCCGTGAGATCACACTCGTTCCCGGTATGGATGAATTTCCCCACCCCCATGCCCCTGGAAAAGCCGCTTGCCAGGAGATCGTAGAAGGCATAGCCTCCCTGGCAAATCGCGGCAATGGCCGTGGGGCACAAATGCTCCGCCGGTGAGGCCGCCCCGTTGAAAGAGGCATGGAGATCAAAAGTGCCGCTCACATTGGGGCCCAGAAGGCGCATGCCTTTGGAACGGGCAAGGTTGACCAGGGCCTTTTCCATGTCCCCACCCTTTGACAGGGCCTCTCTATAACCGGCTGTTATGATGGTTACCCCTTTGACCTCTTTTTTACCGCACTCGGAGAGGGCCTGTTCCACGGATTCCTGGGGGATGGTGAAGATGGCAAGGTCTATGGGACCGTCCACGGCCTCCAGGCCTTTATAAGCAGGGATACCGTAAACCTGATCTGTTCTGCGGTTTATAGGGTAGATTTTGCCCGGGTAGCCCCATGAAAGGAGGCCTTCCATGATAAAGGACCCCCACGAACCGGGCCGTTCCGTAGCGCCGATAACCGCGACATGCTTTGGCTTGAGAAAAACATCCAGGGTGCTGGTCATGGGCCAACCATTATCCTATTCGGTCGGCAAATGCAAGAAACAAGGCCAGGCCCTGATCCATGGATGTCAGGCAGGGTGCGGCGGCAGGGTAAAAAAAGCGCTTGACACCGGGGTATGGCCGAGATTAGATTGGAACAATTAAAAAAAATGTTCGAAAAGTCGATGCCCTCTATGCCTATGCCCATTGAAAGTGAACAAAGAGACCTTATCGTCTCCGCCGCAAGCGATCTTTTTTCCCGGTTTGGCCTTGAAAAGACCACGGTCGGGGATATTGCCAGGGCGGCAAAAAAGGGGAAGAGCTCCCTGTATTATTATTTCAGGAACAAGGAGGAGGTCTTTGCCGAGGTTATCAAGGGAGAAATAGCGGGGCTCAAGGCCAGGATCATCCAGGCGGTCGACCAGGAAGATGATCCCTGTGAGAAATTAAGGAAGTTCGTTTTCACGAGGCTGGATTATCTCTATGAAAAGGCAGACCAGTATATCACGGTGAAAGACGAATATTTGAAACACTATGCATTCATTGAAAATCTCACCCTTGACTACTCCCAATGGGAGGTCGCCACCATCAGGGACATAGTGGAATATGGTCAAAAAAAGGGCGCCTTTCTGCTCACTGATCCGGGTGCGGTCTCTCAGGCCGTGTTTTTTGCCCTAAAGGGACTGGAATACCCGTGGGCTGTGAATTTGGGGCGGACGGAAATCGAGGAGAACGTGGAGATGCTCGTCAATATTATCTTGGAAGGCATCAGCAAAGGCCAAGTCTCGGTATTATGATGGGATCTCAGGGCGTTCTTGAGTGAGAAAAAAGCCCGGAAGGCGGCAAGGGCGGGAAGAGCCGCCGGCGAGTTAAAAAGGAGATCAATATGAAGGTGCTTCTTGTGTATCCCATGTATCCAGAGACCTTTTGGAGCTTCAAGCACGCCTTAAGGTTCATTTCAAAAAAGGCGGTACACCCGCCCCTGGGCCTCTTGACCGTGGCCGGTATGCTTCCCCGGGAATGGGAGAAGAAGTTGGTGGATATGAACGTGGCCGACCTCAAGGACAAGGATATTGAATGGGCCGATTACGTGTTCATCAGCGCCATGGCCGTGCAGAAGGAGTCGGCCCAAGAGATCATCCGGCGATGCAAGGACAAAGGAGCCAAGGTCGTGGCCGGGGGCCCTCTCTTTACCGCCGGGTATGAGGCCTTCCAGGAGGTGGACCATCTGGTGCTCAACGAGGCCGAAATCACCTTGCCCCTTTTCCTAAAGGACCTGGAATCGGGTCAACCCAAGAAGATCTATATCACACCGGAATTCCCGGATATAAAAAGCACCCCCATACCCCTTTGGGAGTTGGTTAACATGAAAAAATACTTTTCCATGAATATCCAATTTTCCCGGGGTTGTCCTTTTGATTGTGAGTTTTGTGACATTACAACCCTTTACGGCCGTAAGACGCGCACTAAAGACAAAGATCAAATACTGTCCGAGCTGGAGAGCCTTTACGCCCAGGGGTGGAGAGGGGGGGTCCTCTTTGTGGATGACAACTTTATCGGCAACAAGGGAAAGTTGAAAAAGGATGTTCTGCCCGCCATTATTTCATGGATGAAAAAGAGAAAATACCCCTTTGTGTTTTCCACAGAGGCCTCTATCAACCTCTCTGATGACGAGGAGCTCATGGATTTGATGGCCCAGGCCGGGTTTGAATCCGTGTTCGTGGGCATTGAGACGCCGAACCAGGAGAGCCTGTCGGAGTGTAACAAATTTCAGAACAAGGACCGTGACCTCATCAGTTGTGTGAAGAAGATCCAGGGCTCCGGTCTGGAGGTCCAAGGCGGCTTTATCGTGGGGTTTGATCATGACCCCCCCTCCATTTTCGAGGCCCAGATTGAATTTATTCAAAAAAGCAAGATTATTACCGCCATGGTGGGGATGCTCAATGCGCCCAAGGGAACCCGGCTCTATCAGAGGATCGTAAAAGAGGGGAGGCTCTTACGGGAGATTTCCGGGGACAATACGGACCTCTCGACCAACTTTATCCCCAAAATGGGTTATGAGAGCCTGCGCCGGGGATACGAGAGGGTCATCAGCGGCATTTACGGCCCAAAACCCTATTATGAACGGGTCAAGGAATTTTTGAGAGAATATAAACCCTTCAAACCGGAAGGGCACCGTTTCCATATTGGGGATTTCCGGTCCCATTTCAGAAATTCCAAGGCCTTTTTCAAGTCCATCATGCTCCTCGGCATAAAAGACAGGCAGAGGATATACTACTGGAAGCTCTTCTTCTGGTCTTTGTTTAAACGTCCGAGGCTCCTGCCCCTGGCCATCACCTATGCCATTTACGGGTTCCATTTCCGAAAGGTCTTTGAACCCTATTTGTAGGGGTTCATGACCCGGAAAAGAGGCAGGCCCCCCGAGTTCTGAGGCCCTCCTGAGTGCCCTGGTCGTGATAAAAGGGACGCTCTTATTGGATGACTACAGGTGGGAACAACGATGGCCCCATCTGGATGATCTGGCAATCTCTGGCGCTGAGGCTGGTGCATCCCGGAGATTTCCGGAGGGCTCCTTCATCATGGAAAAACGCGACTCTTTCTTGGATCAAGCGGTTATTAACTGGAATTTTCCTGGAACTTTGTTCAGAATGATTTCATTCAAGTCAATTCTATGGCTCGCATTATCAATATCAATGCCCGTGATATGTCCCTCATCATCATAATCTACAACAATTCCCTCAGATATTTCTATACTCTCCTTACTCGGTTTTGATGATAGATCAATATAAAGGGAATCAGTTTCCGGGTAATAATTCAATTTCATGGTTTGAA
>Ga0180432_10008558_pt1 | contig 12695 bp, 20 predicted proteins | sample SS_ome_10_FD_132414 | JGI IMG/M metagenome (GOLD analysis project Ga0180432, IMG submission 132414) | Hypersaline lake sediment archaeal communities from the Salton Sea, California, USA - SS_1_MS_2 metaG | ecosystem: Environmental > Aquatic > Non-marine Saline and Alkaline > Hypersaline >...
CTCAACGCGGTGATCGAAGACGTAGCGGTCGCGGAAGAGACGGATCAGGAGATCGCCATCACCCCTCTCTGCTCGGATGCATGCTCGGTCGAGCTCCTCCAAAGTGAAGGTGATATCGGTCTTGCAGAGTGAGGCGATCTCCTCTGGGGAAAGCTGTTCAGAGATGAGTTCCTCTCTGGAGGCGATCACTGCCTCTCGGATGGCCTGATGGGAATCGTGGAGGGTCTGCTGGTCATTGATCATGACTGCGTCCTTTATTGGGCTTCCTTCCACAGACAGGAGAATACTTGCTCGCCATGGAGATGTGCGCTATCATCTGTGTCAGATGTGCGCTGTGTATCGCCATGACTGCACGTCTCCTATTCTGTGGATTAGAGTTTCCTGAAGGCCCTGTGTTGCTAGCACAGGGCCTTCCTGTTTTTATGGCGAGAGGACCTCCCCATGAGGTCCTCTCGCGAGAGGTGGTCTGGCTCATCATCATCGTCGTCCCTTTCCCCCGTCCTGTCGTGACTCCGTTTTCGTTCTGTTGTCGTCGTTCCGTCGCCGTGCGCCTGGTCCTCCTCACCGATGGAGGTCAGGCGGCCTCGGTGCTCTGCTCCAGGAGCTCCAGCTCCTCCCTGTCCCGGGCCTGGCGGATCTCCTCCTCGAGGAGGGGGAGCCCTCTGGCCACGGCCAAGCGGATCGCGGAGGTCTTGGTCCGCGTGGCCGAGATACCATCACCCACCAGATGGAGCTGATCACGGAGAGCCTGGGATCTCCTGATGAGCTGCTCAGGCAGGGTAATGGTTGTCTGGATCAGGCCTGATCGTTGCCGTATCATGGCGTCACCTCGATACTTCGAGTTGATATCATTCATCAGAATTCCATTGTAATATCCAGCATCAACACGTCAAAGAAAAGATCTTGGACGTTGCAAATATGCGCATTCTGTTTTCCCCTTTTTACCCGCATTCTGTTTTCCCCTTTTCATCGCTATTCCTTTAATTTGCCCCGAGTTACCTTCTTTTCATCTACCCCCTTTCGGAGGGAATAGCTCTCATTTGAAAGGGAATCTACTTCATCCTGGAGCCACTTCTTCCACCGTTGAGAGAGATCAATCTCTCGCTCGAGGCTCTTGACCTCATCCTGGAGGCGGTGAGCCTCGGCCTCCCTGTCAGCGTGGAGGGTCCTGAGGTCGTCCATGTGCGACGACAGGAGGGACTCGGCCACGTACAGCGTGGGGAGATCCTCTGGCCTGTTCCTGTGGTAGGCGTTGAGGACCTCAAGGATCTCTGCGCCGGTGATGCCGGGCCTGACCTGGTGGAGGCGCATCTCTATCTGTGCATCCATGGGGGGATAGTCCTGCTCCCGACAGAGGGTGATGAGGGCTTCGAGGAGGCGATCCATGGTGCGGGGATCGTCAAGGCTGTCATCTCCTAACAGTTCTGTCTCCAGGGATTCCAGGCCCCTCCGGAGGATCTCCTGGTCAAGCTCTTCGGTAGACATGGCAGAGGACCTCTTCATCTCATCGTACCTGGCCAGCAGTGGGAGGGTCACGGGGATGGAGGTGAACCACCTCCCGGCCTTCTTGATGGCCTCTATCCCCTTCAAGAGGACTTGCTCCCCGGTGACATCATGAACAGCCCGGATGGCGGCCAGGGCATCTTTGGTGCTCTGCCATCCCTTGAAGCTGATTGAGGTGCGCTTGTCCTTCTTCCTCTCCGCCATGACCGCGGCCTTACCCCTCCCCCTCCGCCTCGAAGCCTGGGAGCCTGGCCCTCCCGTCCAACCTGCTCAGGAGGGGGAGCTCCCCCTCCCCCTCTCCTCCCGCCATGGCCATGATCAGGCGGTCCCTGAGGGCTCCCAGGATCTCCTCCTCGTCCACCAGGCGCAGGCGGACCAGCTCCTCCAGGAGGCGGAGGGAGTCGATCTCCGCGGTGACCGCAATCTCTCCATAGACCAGCCATGACCTGGAGCTGGCGTGAGGGGTGATCATGACCTCCTCCAGGAGGGGAGGAGTTGAGGAAGAAACCACGAAGCCCTCCTCGAAGAGGATCCCCATGGGGAACCTCTCCGCCAGGAGATCAAACAGGAGGACCTCCCCCAGGGACTCCGCCAGGGCCTGGATCTCTCGTGTCGTGATGCTGGTCTGTGTCGTGGTGGTCATGTAGTTTCCTTCCTCCTTCCTTGTGTGGCCTTCCCCCCTCTTCATCTTCGTCAGCTCTCCCCTCTCCGCTTCCACAGGGGCCGCCACACCTCCCTCCCGACGGGGAGCCCATGGAGCGGGAAGAGCCCCCTCCACAGCTCGTAGAGTTGCCCCACCTCATCGACGGGGAGGTCCTCGAGGAGCGTGATCCCTGCGGCCATGATCTCCTCGGCGATGGCGGGGCCCTCCTGGTGGAGATGGGCTCCGGTCCTGATGAGGGTGTGTGCAGCTACGGCGAGGGGGGAGAGCCCCTCAAGAAGAGCCTGGTGAGGGAGGTCCTGGTGGTGGAGCTGCTCGAGGACCTCCCCGAGCTCGGGGGCCCTGAGTGACCGCTGGAGCTCGGCGGCCAGGGCTTCCCCCCTGAAGTGGCCAGGGGGAAAGGCGTGATCCTCGGCCGTGGTGACGGTGACGGGGTCGTGGTGGGATCCCTGATGGTCCTCGTGGTGGGATCCCTGATGGCTCCTCTCTCGGAGGTGGTCTGTGTGCTGGTCCATCATCGCTCCACCCCTTTCCCCTCCAGGCGGTCTTCATGGCGGCTCTCCTGGGCCTGCCCCTGCGCTCCCCTCCTCTGTTCCGCCAGGGCCCGCCCCAGGAGGATGTCTCGCTCCATCTCCTCGATCCCCTCCTCGAGGCGGGCCCCCATCCGGCGCTGAGAGCCGATCCAGCCGGGGAGATCCCGGAGCCGCTCGGGGTATCTCCTGCCAGGCTCCCCTGGCTCGGCCAGCCAGAGATCCCAGCCTCCAGACCTGCCTCCCCAGGAGGAGGCGTGGAGGACCTCACCGTAGATCCACGGCCAGAGCATCTCCACCCTGGGGCCCTGTCCGATCCCGCGGACGTGCCAGATGGCCCGGGCAGGCTCGGGGAGCTCGGTGGGGAGGATGGAGGCGGTGACTTCGAGGTCCTCCTCCTCCTCGAAGGGCTCCTCCTGGCCACCCTCCTGCTCCTGGAGCTGCTCCACTGCTACCCCATGGGGGATGGCCTCCCTGCCCTGGAGCGTCGCTCCTCCGTGCCCCTGGTGGGGCTCTTGGGGGCTCCTGGTCCGGGCCTCGCTGATCCTCCCCTCGGCCTCCCCCGCCACCAGGTGGAGGAGGGCCCCCGCTCCCAGGAGGGCCAGGCCCCCGCTGAGGATGTCACGCCTGGAGAGGGCCCCGGCGCCGGCGCCAGGGAGAGAGGGAGGGCAGGGATCAGGGTCGGTGGGGTCGTGGGGATCCTCGTCGTGGGCCTCGGTGGCCAGGATCTCCTCCTCAAGCTCCACGATCTCGATCTCCCCGGGGGAGGGGAGAAGCATCTCCTCCAGCAGGGCGAAGCTCAGGCAGGAGGAAAGCTCCTCGTAGAGGGAGGCGGCCTCCAGCTCGGTCCCCTCGTAGGTGGCCAGCCAGAGGGTGTCAGCGGCCTCGGCAGGGCCGCTGATGGGCATGGGGAGCTGGAGCCCACGGGAGAGAGCCTCGGTGATGGAGAGGGGGGTCAGGAGGCGGGCAGCCTGAGGAGCGGTTACGGAGGGGGCAGGGAAGCGGCCCCAGTACAGCCAGGTGGGGAGGGGGAGCTCCACCTCGGCCTTGTCCTTGGCGGCCTGGTCCCCGAGCTCGGCGGCCTGGTCGGTGACGAGGGAGAGGCGAGGGGTTGCGGCCTGGTCGGTGGTCTGGTGGTCAGTGTTCTTCTTTGTTGGGCAAGAGTTCATGGTGTCCTCCTTGCCCTGAGACCATTTTCAGTGCATATTTGATCTCAGGGATCGTTGGTCCTCGGCCTGGGTCGGACTTTGGCGAGTGTGGCCCGGGCCTTATTACGTTTAGGGGGTTGGATCCAGTCCTGTGCTTCCGAACTTCTTCAGGTACTTGTTGATGTCCTGTCGGGTAAACCTCCACTGCTTACCCATCTTGGCTCCAGCAAGGTTTCCGCGATTGACTTCTCGAACGATGGTATATCGTGACAACTTGAGGAGTTCAGCGGTCTCTTCAAGCGTGTATACTTCGTCTTTTTCGACAATGGCTTGGGCTTGTTCTGCCATGGTGCTCTCCTTTGCATCTGTCCTTATCGTACTTGACACATGATAGCAGTGTCAATCGTTTTGTGGCATATCGGGCAGTAATCCCGAAAAAAGTTCAAACACCCTCGCCATGCTCCCCCTCCTCCTCTCCTCTCTTCAACTGCGCCCTGCCACCACATGGGAGGCTGCGTGAATGGAGATCTCCTTCTTGCGGGCCATCTCCTGGAGCTGGGGAGAGCCCTCTTCAATGATGGTCTCTACCTTGGAGATGGTGTCGTGGGAGACACCGGCGGCCTTGGCGAGCTCTTTCTGGGTATCAAGAGGGTTCACAGAATTCTGTGAACCCTCTTGTGGATGATTTTCTCCATATTGCTTGCCTGCATCCCTCTGTCTCTCCTTGGCCCTCTCCTCGTAGAGGGGCTTGAGCTTCTTGATGACCTCCTCGGTGATCTCGTAGGTGGTCATCCTCTTCTTTCCCCGTTCCGCAGAATTCTGCGGAACGGGGGTTCCCCATCCCCTTCCTTCTCCCCTCACCTTCTCCTCCCTACCCCCCTCCTTCCTCCTCACTCCCTATCCTTTCCACGGTCGAGCTCCACGAGGACCGCCTCGATCATGGTCTCGATCTCGGGCAGGAGCTCATCTGCGACTCTGCCGGGGAGGTCCTCAAGGAGCTCCAGGAGGTGAGAGTCAGATCCCTGGTAATCCTCGGCGCCACGGGCAGGAGCTGGGTGACCTGGAGCTCCATATCCTGAAGCGGAGCTTCCTTGATCAGGTCCTCCTTGAGATCCGCTGCTGGGAGCTCCACCCCCAGGTGCTCCACCTCCTCGAGCTCCGCCCCCTGGAGCTCCGCCCCTGCCTTCTCCCCGCAGGACCTTGATCCCCTCCCTCATGGCGCGGATCGCCACGACGCTCAGGGCCACGGGCCCTCCCATGCGGGCCTCCTCCTCTGCCTGGAGCTCCTGGAGGGCCTGGTCCAGCTCCCCCGGCAAGGTAAAGGTCCTCCTGGTGGAGCTCCTCTCCTTCTCCCTGGAGCCCTTCTCCCTTGGTGGTGATGACATGATCCGATCCTCCTCCGTGCCCCCCCTCTCTGGTGGTCCCTGGGTGATGATGGGATCTGATCTTCCTCCTGGAAGGGGTGGGATGCAAGGGGCAAGGCAAGGGGCAAGGCGGGGAGACCACAGGGGAGGCTTTCCCTCGGAGGACCTCTCCATGGCGCTGCTCCTCTGCCTGGAGCTCGGCGGCCTCTCCCTCCGCCTTCCTCATCCTCCTCTTCTCCGCTCCGCCTCCCTCGCCTCATCCACTCTCCGCCCTTCTGAGCCCTCCTCGAAGCAGGCCATATCAACCTCCGTCCCTGGCGAAGATTTCCCGGCTTGGTGGGGCTGCGGAGGAGATCGACCATGCCCCCAGCTCGTGGGGCTGTGGAGCTGATGGGGGCATGGTCGAGCTCGCAGGGGTGGGAGGTCCTCGTAGGGGTGGGAGGTCCTCGAACCTGGCCACCTCTGCCAGAATCTGACACATTCCTTTTCAGCTCCTACTCCTGCATACATTACCCCTGAGTCTGATAATATTGTAATATGTCAAGTAGCAATGATTCCAGCTACTTAGCTCCACAGGATATTTGATAATGCCGAACAAACTGGACTTTCGGTAGGTAGAAAAGGGAGATGGCTATATGCTTTCCTTTATTGCATACTGAGCGGTCGCTCTAAAATGGACCTCCTCCAGGAGAGGAGGTATCCTGAGGTAGAGGAGGGACGAAGCTGGTCAGGGCCCCAGGGAGCAGGCGGGTAATTACATCTCTCGCTTCTCGTCTCCCTCTCGAGGGCTCTACCCTGACCAGCTCCGTCCCTCCGCCCCTGTCCACCTCAGGAGGATGTCCATGTCCAGCTCTCCCCCTCCCCATAGAAATAGTCAGCCCCTCCCCTTGCTCCGCAACATACTCCCCACCCTCTCCAAGGGAGAGCTCTTCGAGCTGCTCCGCCTCTACCGCGACCATGGGGACATCAGCGCCAGGAACAGGATCGTTGAAGCGAACCTCCCCCTGGTGGTCACCATCGCTAGAAGCTACAGCTACCCTGTCCCCCTGGAGGACCTGGTTCAGGCGGGGGCCCTCGGCCTCATCAGGGCCCTGGAGACCTACGACCCTGACCGGTCCAGCCTCTCCACCTATGCTTCCCACTGGATCCGCCATCACATCCAGAGGAGCGTCTTCGAGGGGTTTGCTCCCTTGCCCCGCTCCACGAGAGAGCTCCCCAGGGAGATCAGCCTGGATGCTCTGATCTCCTCGAAGAGCGGTCCCTCAGGGGGCAGTGAAGGGGAGGGAGATCGCCTCCTCTCCCTGGGCTCCATCCTAGAAGATGAGGGCCCCTCCCCTGAGGAGGAGGCAGTCAGAGGGGAGCGTCAGCGCCAGGTCCGGGAGGAGATCGGCCTCCTGTGGAAAGAGCTTGACGAGCGGGAGCGCTCGCTCCTGACAGGGAGGCTCATGGAGGAAAGGGTGGAGCGGATCACCCTGCGCGAGCTCGGAGAGGAGCATGAGGTCTCCCGAGAGCGGATGAGGCAGATAGAGGTGACCCTGAGGCTCAAGGTCAAGGAGCGCCTGGTGGAGTTGGAAGGGGTGAAGGGGCTGGACATGGACGTGGAGGAAGAGGTGGGCGGGGATGTGGAGCTGAAGAAGGCAAGCTGAGGGAGGGGCCCATCAGGAAGGTTGTCCGTTCTCAAGGAAAATTTCAATGAGGCTGTACAAGTCTTTTTATTCTAACAAGGGGTGATCACTATTTGATCACCCCTTGTCCTCTTCCCTCCGCCTCCTGAGTTGTTCCTCCCTCCCCTATCCATGGATACCCATGATCACCCTGTGGCTCTGTCATGGCCACCCCATTGACTGGCTACCCCCTCCGCCTCTACCCTGTCCATCTGGGACCTGCCCATCTCCACCTCATGGACAGGCCATGGATACCCAGGGGGATCCACCTCGTGCAAGGGAAGGCCACCATGGGCAGGGACGACATCATAGATTTGAAGGAGGCGGGGAGGATCGCAGGGAAGGCTCCCCGCACCATTCGTCGGTGGGTCCAGCGGGAGATCCTGAAGGACCTCCGGGCCATGGGGGACACCTCCTCCCCCATGGTGGTCAGCGAGATCGCGCTGAGGGCCTACCTCTCCACCCTCTCCACCCCAGGGCGGCCCTCCCCGAAGAGCTCGATCTCAGGGCGGGGAGGATCCCAGGGGAGAGCCCCCGCCGATGGATGGCCTCCCCATGGACAGCCTGGTGGATCTCATCGTGGGCTATCCACGGCTACCCATGGACAGGGGGAGGGGGCTACCCATGGACAGCCTGCACAGCCTCCCCAGAGAGGCGAGGAGGGCTCCCTGGTGGATATGCCCTGGATACCCATGGATACCCAGGGAGGCCCCGCCACGGGGAGGAGGATGGACAGGGGAGAGGATCCTGTGGCCTCTCTCATTCCAGGCCCTATCAATGAAGAAGATCTCCCCCTGGTCCGGGAGCTCCGGGAGAGGCTGTCCATCATGGAGAGGCTGATCTCCACGGTGGAGAAGGAGCGGGATCGCCTCCTTCGGGAGGTGGAAGTACTCCGCCAGGAGATCCAGGAGAGTCGCCAGGCCCGGGAGGCGGTAGAGCGGGAGATGGCTGGAACTCGAGGGGTGAGGGGCCTCCTCAAGGCATTCTGGCCAGGGGGCTGATGGAGGGGAGAAAAGGAAGAGGCGGGAGCCTCTCAGCCCCTCTCGGTGAAGAGATGCCGCCCCTGGCGGTCCTGTTGAGGGCCCCTCCCAGGGACGGCCTGAGCGGTGATGGTCCAGCCTCCGGAGGTCTTCATGGTGGTGACCTGAAGGTACCCGGCGCTGGTGAGCCTGGCCTGAGCCGCATTGACCTGGGCCCTGGTCTGCACATGGGCCCTCCACTCGGGGAGGGAGCCGTCAGGGCCTCTCCGGATGGGGGGCAGAACCTGCCCCCCTGGGGTCTGCTGGGTGCTCATGCTCTGCTCCTCCTCAGGCGGCCTTGCCTCCTTGGCTTCCCTCGGAGGAGGAGGGCTTGCCCATCCTCATCATGGAGCTCAGGGCCTGGGCCACCCCCAAGGAGGTCCTATCCTGTCTGGCTTCGGCCTCGGCCTCCTGGTACCCTGTCCAGTACTCCTCTGGGAGCTCGTAGCTGCTCTCCTGGGCCTGGTCCTGGGTCTGCTCCTCGGCATGGTCCCCATCGCCGTCGTTGTCCTGGGCCTCGGCGCCGGATTCCTCCTCCTGGGCCTCCTTGAGGGTACTCTCCACCCCGAAGAGCTTTCGGGTCTTGACCCTGGCGCGGGCCAGCTCGGCTTCCACATCACCCTTGCTCTCGAAGCCTGCCTCCCTGACGATGGCCTCCATGTATCCTGACCACTTTTCTTTCTGGAGCTCCTCCATGAGGTAGGCGTTGCCCTCGTCCCAGGCCTCCTTGCGGGCCTGCTCCATGGCCTGTCTCTCCTTCTCGGTCATTTCTCAATACTCCTATGAGTTATTTCATATTACTACTATATCAGCGATACAAGTTACAAAGCATCAAAGTCATATGCAACATCCAGCAGGCTCTTGACCGCTGATGCCAGTGCTGACATATCGTTGTAGACGTTGTTGACTGCTACTGAGATCCTTTCAGTGACTCCTCTCTCCCCGGTTATGCTTACCTCGGTGATAGGAGAGCTCGAGTTCAAAATAAAAATCCGTTTACCTGCCTGTAGAGCAGTCAGGATTTCTGTATTCGAGGAGCTCTCTGTCATGTTGTCCGGGATAATGGCTTGCATTCCCAGGGGAGAGAGTTGCACCGTCGCTGTGACCTGGAGAGCCTCGGCGTTTAGCTAATGGCCCTCGTCGTTGCTCGCGATGAGCTGATCATAGGTGGTTGCCATTGGGCAGTGCTCCTATTGTTTGGTGTTGGGAACAAGAAGTGTTGCGTTTTACAACACTTCTTGTTCCCCTCTTCCTGGTCTCTCCGATCAGGCGCCCTTGCCTTTCTTGCCCTTGCCCTTCTTGCCTGGCGCGTGGGGCAGGTGCTCCGGAGGGATCGGATCGGCCTTATCGAAGCCCAGTCTCCTCCCTCTCAGGATCCCGTCCTTCTCGGACACTAGCCACTGACCCCGCTGGAGCTCCGCCTGGAAGGGAGTAAAGGGCATGGGGTTTGCTCCCTGGCGCTGGAGCATCTTCTGGAGGGGATCTACGTCCTCGAGTCGGACCACGTCCCCGGGTTCGATCACCGCCTCTTTTCCACCAGGCCACAAGATGGTCTCTCGTACATGAGAGAGACTGATGGCGTGGGTTACTCCCCTCCACTGGGGATCCCCTCCCTCAGGGAGGCTGACCACATCAGAGCTCAGTCCTCCCTCTCCGGTGCGGTGACGGCGTGAATACACTGGGTGGATGGAATCATCATTGATATCTGACACTGTACTATCTCCTATTAAATAGGACTGTTATTTTTGTGGGGCTGATGCCCCTGGTATGAATCTATCTGCATTGCTACTTTCGCCTTGCCCTCGGTCTTCTCACCGCTACTTCGACCACACCAAGAGGATCAAGAGCTTGGCTCCTTCTCCCCCGTTTGCCATGCTCAGGGGATAGGAGGTGAGCAGGGACCAGCCCGCGGCCTCCTCCTGTGCGATGGCTGCCCCGAGCTCGGCGGGGAGGGCCTCGGCGGAGGTGCTGGTGATGTTCACTGTGGTGATTTGTGATGTGGCCATGGTTACCCTCTCCTATCCATCGGGGCTATCCAGCCCTGTCCATCAGGGTGTCCAGCCCTGTCCATCTCCAGGCTCCTGGGTAGCCATCTGTGAGGCAGAGCCCCCCTCATCACACCACCTCGTGCTTCTGGAAGGTGCCGGACCAGATGAAGCGGGGGGAGCCGTCGGCCTGGTCAACTGTGTGAACGAACTCGGAGGATACCAGGACCCAGTCTCCCGCCTCCTGTACCTCGATCTCCGCGTTCACGGTGGAGGAGAAGTCCGCCACTGCTACCGCTGTGAGGTCTACGGTGATGATCTGCGATGCCTTCGGGGCCATGGTCGGGATCTCCTATCACGGAGGGGTCAGGTAGTGCGTGGCGGGCAGCGGCGCCGGCGTCCCACCGCTCCGGGTGCTGATCCCCGAGCGAGACATCCCGGATCTCCAGAAGCCCGGCCCCACCCTGGCATCGATGCCGATCCTGGAATAGCCGATCCTCCAGACCAGGGTAGTAGCAGGCCAGCTGATCACCGGGTGATCCTGGGCCCTCCTCAGAAGCTGCACGGCCCAGATGACCAGGAGCCGCTCTGCTCCTATGGGCTCTCTGGGAAGATGTATCCTGAACTGGTAGACCTGCTCCTGGTTCTCTGCAGCTGCCCCGGCGATCATCAGCCCCGCCCCTGGGCCCAGCCCGGCCCGGAAGGAGTCATGGAGGGGCCTTCGGTAGGGCGGTCCAGCCATGGCCAGACCTGCCCCTGGACCTATCCCCGCAGCGAAGACTCGAGGGGAGTTCCAGAGGGCCTCTATCTGGCAGGTCAGCCCGGTGAGGATGAAGATCACATCCTTCATGACCTGCCACCCCCCCTTCCCCCTCCACATAGTAGTGGCATGCCCGATGAGTCTCCTCTGAGCCGCAATGGAGGCAATGGTGGGGAGCTTGAGGCCGTAGCGATAGGCGAGGTGAGGGAGCCAATCCAGAGTGCAGCGATCCGCCTCTGGGAGGCGGGTGAAGCGGTCCAGGACCCTATCCCAGACCTCGAACTCGTCGTCCAGGGCAGCGCAGAAATTCTCCGCCTCCCCGTTGTCTGTCCCCTGGTAGAAGGGCGGGAGGAGATCGAAGCTCCCTATGTCAAGATCGGTGAAGCGATCACTCATTCCGATGGTCTCCTATGGTCAGGATCTCCTAAGCGGCCTCTTCGGTGGCTTCTTTGTCAGCATGGTCGTCGTCGGCCTGGCCCTCAGCCTCAGCCTCGGCCTGGTCGTCATCCTCGATAAGAGAGTTGAGGCATGCCCGCAAGATCTCCCATGCCTTCAGGCCATTCTCCAAGAGGACCCTGTTCGCCTCTACCTGGGCCATGGTGACCTTCGGATTCCGGGCCAGCTCCCTCAATTGCCCCACCGCGAAAGGAGCCCCCTCCACCAGGTTTTCCAGGAGGGCATGGCCCTTGGCCACGGAATCCATGAGATCCGCTCGCATGGCCTCCAGGGAGGAGCCCAGCTCCTCCTCCTCTGCCTGGATCCCCTCCTCGATGTGGCCTTCGCCCCTGTCTATCGTTTCCATTTTATTGCTCCTATACCTTGTTTCTGTAAGCTCTATGTAGTTTCCTCTTCACGAGTGGAGCTCTCAGCTCCTTCAGCCTCCAGGGCCTCCATGGCCTCCCGGGCCTCCTGCCGTCGATCCTTCATCCACCGCATGAATGTATCTCCTACCCTGGTCCTCCCTGCTGGAGGGAGAGGACACCCCTCGGTGCCCCATTGGGGCTGGGGGAGGATCCTGGGCTGAGCCTCATCCATGGCGGTCAGCGAGACAGAGCCCCTTCCCGAGGAGGGGTGGCGGATGTCAACCATCTTCATCCATGCTTTCATGCCCGTGTCCACGAGCTTGTTTCGAGCTACTACCTGGGCCATGCGTCCCTTGGGGCCAATGGCGATAAGATCTCTACCTGCCTGCCTGGAGAGTCTGATCATCTCCAGAGCCATAGCGGTCCCCTCCTGATACACCTCCTCTATCTCGGCCTGGGCGGCTTCTTCCGCCTTCGCTGTCATTTCATCCAGACGGGCCCGGAACTCGGGATTACCGAGCCATCTATATATAGTACTCGGAGATACACCCACTCTGCGGGCTACTTCAGCCTTAGAAATGCCCTTTGCGAGTAGGGTAATGGCGAGAGCATCCCCCATAAGGTCGGTCACATGTCTGTCTCCTATGCCAGACTTCATAGTATTACCTTCGAGCCTCGAACGCAAAGATTCGGGATGATATGGGAGACTGGATCCCATTTTTCGCATCGTGCTTCTCGCGAGGTACTCCCACCTTCCCGTGAGCCCACCAAGAACGCTATCACCGGCGTTCCACTCCCTGGCGGAACCGTCATCGTCATCGGCGGCAAGAATCCTGCCGTTGTCTCCTGCGTCACCGTCATCGGCGTTCCCGTCGCATTCGTTATCTGCGCCATTGCTCCACGCCTCCGCTTCCCCACATCAAAAATCCACAGGAAGGATGGAGAGAGATGTGACGTGTCACCACCGGCTGCACCCCTCTCCATCCTCACTCCCTGAGGAGGAGCTCCCCGGCCTGCCCCCTGCCCTGGAGGCAGCCAGGTGCTCCCTGTGGCACCTGGTCCATGGAGGAAATGCCCCGTGAGGACCTCCATGGAGCCAGGCGGTGAAAGAAAAAGCCATCGAGGCGGAGGAGGGGACGACCCTGCAAAGAGAGCATGCAGGGCGGAGATCCCGGCCACGACATGCCGGTGCCCGTGTTCCTCCTCCGGCCGATGGAGAGCTTCTCGCCAGGCAAGAGGGACGCAAGATCCCGGCGAG
>Ga0180432_10008559_pt1 | contig 12695 bp, 10 predicted proteins | sample SS_ome_10_FD_132414 | JGI IMG/M metagenome (GOLD analysis project Ga0180432, IMG submission 132414) | Hypersaline lake sediment archaeal communities from the Salton Sea, California, USA - SS_1_MS_2 metaG | ecosystem: Environmental > Aquatic > Non-marine Saline and Alkaline > Hypersaline >...
CCCAAAGCTACCTTGTTTTGAAGTACTTCTTTCCCTGTCAACATAGCCAACCTCCGTTGGCTATTATACGTTTTATGCGTCGCGCGCGCTACTTGTCGGTTTGAGGCGTAGCTTCGCTAGACGCTTACGTTTGTAGTAAGCGCGGATGCTGCGGACATTGACCGTGCGTCCGCGGAAGTCATGCCGGCAGGATGCCGGCGGTCCATTGATCGTGTGCCCGACTGTCCGCAGCGGAGTGGCATTCTGAGGTGGCCCGGCGAGAGGCCAGGGCTAACGCAGCGATTCTCCGAAGAACAGAGCGATGTCCTGATTGGGCCAGTAGTGATCGTTATAGCCGCAGAAGCTCAGCCCGCGTGACTGGCACAGCCGAATAGCCGGGTAGTTCTTGGTCTGGACCTCGAGCACCAGCCGCACCAACTCCTGGTCCCGTCCCCAATGCGCGGCGGCCCGCAACAGAGCCGTTCCTATTCCGCGCCGTCGCCAGGGCCGGTCGACGACCAGATCGCCCACCCAGGCGATGCCGTGCTCGACCTGGGCGGTCAGTGCCACGTACCCCCGAACGGCACCTTCGTCCTCTGCGGCCAGGAAGCCGTCGCGCCGCCGCCACCCGGCCAGCAGATCCTCACCCTGGCGTGGATAGTCAACTCGCACCTCGCGGGGCAGACGCGCGACCCGGAACGTGACCGCCAGCGCCTGGGCGACCGTCCGTGCCTCCATCTGCCAAACGCGGTCGGTCGTGTAGGAATGGTCCAGTGCGTGGCACGCTTCCAGGTCTCTGGGCTCTGCCGGTCGTATTCGCATGCGACTCTCCCCGATGCCGGTACTCGGTGTTCCGCATACCAGGGTGTGTTGAGAATCATTGTACCACCAGGCTATGGTTGAGGCAAATGTGCCTGGCGTGGCCTTCCCCGCTGCATAGCCTCACCCCGGCTGTGCCTCCAGCCACGCCTTCACGAATGCCTCGATCTCCTCTGGTTCTGTCTGTGCTGCGTCGAACCAGCGAATTGCGGGGTCGTTGGGGCGGAACCAGTTGTGTTGGTGGCGGATGAAGCGGCGCGTCACCCGCTTGATCTCCGCCACGACCTCCTCAAGCGTGGCCTCCCCGGCGAAATAGGGCTTGAACTGCACGTATCCCAGGCCAGACATGGCCGGCAGGTGCCATCCGTATCCCGCCTCAACCAGGCGGCGGACCTCGTCCTCCAGGCCGGCTGCCAGCATCGCCTCGATACGCTGGTCGGCACGGGCATACAGCGCGGTCCGCTCTATGCTCAGGCCGATCTGCAGGATGTGGTAGGGGGGGGCCTGCTTTCGCTGCTGCACGGAGATGGGGCGTCCCGTGACCAGGCATACCTCCAGGGCGCGGATGACGCGGCGCACGTTGCGCGGGTCGATGCGCTGGGCTGCGGTGGGGTCCAGTTGGGCCAGCCGGGCGTGCAGTTGCTCTGCCTGCCCCTGCCGGGCCTGCGCCTCCAACTCGGCCCGCAAGGTGGGGTCGGGCGGCACGCGCGGGATGCGCCATCCCTCCACGACGGCGCGCACGTATTGGCCGGTGCCCCCGACCAACAGGGGCAGCTTCCCGCGGCCGTGAATGCCGGCGATCGCGGCGTAGGCAGCTTCCTGGAACTCGGCCAGGCCCACCGTCTCGTCGGGCTCGGCGACGTCGATCAGGTGGTGCGGAACCTGTGCGCGTTCCCGGGCCGTGGGTTTGGCCGTGCCGATGTCCATCCCCCGGTAGAGCAGGCGGGAGTCAGCGGAGACGACCTCGCCATCCAGCCTCTGGGCCAGGTGAAGCGAGAGCGCAGTCTTGCCCACCGCCGTCGGCCCGACGACGACGACGAGCGGGCCGTCGCTCATCTCGCGCCGCTCATTCTCTGGTCCCGCGTTCTTGCCCATCATCTCGCCCCTCAGTCGATGTTGTCGTACACCTCGATCCGCAGCAGGCGTCCCGCGCGATCCATCTCCACCGCCACCAGGCCCAGCCGCCAGTCTACGTCGTACAGGTCGTGCTCGGCCAGGTAGGTGAGCGCCACGTCGGCCATGCGCTGCTGCTTGGCCGGTGTCAGCGATTCCTCGGGCGTGCCGAACTCCCTCCCGCGGCGGGTGCGTACCTCGAAGAAGTACCATGCCGCACCCTGCCGGGCCACGGCGTCCACCTCGCCCGCCCCGCAGCGCCAATTGCGCTCCACGATCTGGTAGCCCCGGCGGGCCAAGGTCGTGACGGCCATCTCTTCACCGCGTTGGCCCAATCTCACCCGTGCGTCGCTCATTGTGGTTGTCCTCGTGCGCTCGGTATCACAGTGCCAATCCACGCCATGGTATACCAGCGTGGTTCAGACGTCAAGCAACCTCGCTTCGGAGGGATTTGACGAAACGGGGCGATGGTGTAGAATGCGAGCAACTGAACTGCAGCCTGTTTCACAATACCGGAGCGACAGTTAGTGCAAGTGGCCAAAGCTAGCAGGGTAAGGGCATAGCTTGATGTCTTGCCTGGCCACCTCCCATCGCTAGCGATTGTCTCTCCCGAAGACACACACAGGAGATCGCCCGGCTGACTGACGAGGTCGCCGGTGTGATCAAGACCACGTTCTCGATCAGCCCGCACATGTTGGACGTGCGTGCTGCAATCGGATGCGTATCGGCCACGGACCGGTCGTGGGAGATCGCGCCGGCCCTGTCGCGGGTTGCGACCACGCGGGGTACGTCATCCGGCTGGTGGGCATTGAGATCTAGGCCGGGCCGCCTGCGCGCTGGAAACGGAGGGACGGGCAATGGTCATGGTGGTGCGGGGATCCGGGTGTCCGCTGTGCGGGCAGGCGTTCGAGCGGCGCGCTGGCGATGTGATCGCGCCGGAGCGAGCAATCTGTGATGCGTGTTTGCAGTCACTATGAGTATCAGAGGAGCATGATGAAGACAGCAGAGCAAGAATCACTATTGTATATCTTGATCGGGGTTCTCTTATTGACGATGACCCTCTCGATAGCCGGTTGCGGGCTCACACAGTCCTTCGGACCGACAGAGACCCCTACGCCGACCAATACGTCGACGCCGACGAACACGCCGACGCCGACCAACACTCCCACGCCAACGAATACACCGACGATCACACCGACGCCTACGCCCAGCGGGCCGGCGTTGGTCGTGGCTTCGATGCCGGACGTGATCCCCTGCGAGCCGTGGGGCGAAGATGGCTGCCGCTGGGACTATGTCGTGACGTTCACGGAGGAGAAGGGCATTGCGGCGACCATTGAGCGCATAGGGCGGCGCTATATCGACGCGCGGGGCGGTGTGTGGACCAGCAGCGGCGGTGAGTGGTTCGATAAGGTCGTCAATGTGCCCGCGGGGGGCAGCGGCACGTATGATGCGTGGGTGCGGACCAAGCACGATAGCGATGGCGACTTGCGCGGCGGTACCTTGACCGTCAGCTACAAGGGCACCGACGAGCGAGGGAACGCGTTCTCCGGCAACGTCTCGGCCAGCCTGGCCGGGGCGCCAGCGACCCCCACGCCGAAGCCCGATGCCGGCGCTACAGCGACCGCTGAGGCCGAGGCGGCTTCGGCGGCAAGTGCGGACGCGGCTGTGGTGGCGACCACGTTGGACATACGTGAAGGGCCGGGCATGGGCTACGCTTCGTTGGGTACGCTGGCCCAGGCCGATACGGTCGAGGTGGTGGGGCAGTCAGGCGACTGCGCCTGGTTGCAGGTCGCGACGGTGGATGGGCTGGTGGGCTGGATCGCTGGGGGCAGCGAGCACGCAGAGTTGCGCGTGGCTTGCGATACACTGCCGCCGGGCACGTTCCGACCGTTCACTGGTGTCATCGTGCCCAACACGCGCGGCGGCGGACAGGGCGAACTGGTCGTGAAGAACGGCACCGATTCGGACAGCGTCGTGATTTTGATGCTCGACGAAGTGCCAGTGGCTTCGGCCTATGTGCGCGCGGGCGATTCGTTCACACTGCAAGATATCCAAGACGGCACGTATCATCTGTACTTCAGCAAAGGCTCTCAGTGGAACGGCGCGACTTTCACCCAGGCCGCAAGCTACCAGCGCTTTGAGGACGCGTTCGACTTTGCGACGGCGAGCACGGAGCACACGTCGTGGGAGGTGACGTTGTATGGTGTGCAGGGTGGCACCGCCTCGACCGAGTCGCTCGATCCCAGCCAGTTCCCGAGCCTGGGGGAGTAGACACAGGCCCGGCGTCGGTATACTATTCTCGGAAGTGTGCGCGCACGAGAACGGCGTCACCCCCTCCTGATGGCGTTTTGGGATGCCTATCAGGCCTGGGTGGCGCCGTTGGCTTGGTAATAGGCGCAGTGATCGCGGAGCACGCAGCGCTCACACTCCGGGTTGCGGGCGTGACAGACGGCGCGGCCGTGGAAGATCACGTTGAGGTGGAACGGGTAGTACAGCTCCGGCGGGACCAGGGCCTCCAGCACGTCGTGGGCCTTCTCCCGCGAGGTGTTCATCGGTATGAGGCCCAGCCGCCGGGTGACCCGGTGGACGTGCGTGTCCACCGGGAAGGCTGGTTTCCCCAGCGCAAACAGCAGCACGATGGCGGCGGTCTTGGGACCCACGCCCGGTAGGTCGAGCAGCCAGGCCCGGGCCTCCTCCACAGGTAGCTGGTCGAGGAAGTCGAGGGAGAGCTTCCCCCGCGCGTCGCCGATCCGGCGCAGTGCCCCCTGAATGCGGGGGGCCTTGGTGGGGGCGAGCCCGGCCGGGCGGATTGCCTCGACCAGCTCCTCCAACGGCGCGTCGCGCACGGCCTCCCAGGTGGGCAGGCGCTCGCGCATGCGCTCGAATGCCCGATCGCGGTTGACGTCGTTGGTGTTCTGCGAGAGGATGGTGCCGACGAGCGTGGCGATGGGATCACTGGCGTGCCAGGGCTGGTCGCCATATTCGGCGAGCAGTAGTTCGTGGACGTGCAGGATGCTGACAGTCTCAAGTTTCATGTAGCTCTCAGTTGCGGATGGAACTTGGATAAGAGCGAGCAGGGATGCTCGCGGTCCACCGGGTCTCGGGTTTCATGTAGTTCTCAGGTGCGAATGGAACCTGGTAAGAGCGAGCAGGGATGCTCGCGATCCACCGGGTCTCGGGTTTCACGTAGCCCTCAAAGGGAATTATAGCACAGGGCGGTGATTGGACAATTGGGGTTGTCTGGCGATAGAACAACGCACAACCCGGCACGCACGTGGTGGCTCGTGTGGTCCACAACTCTTGCCTGTATCCCTGAGTGTGCTATACTCCCGTCTGCACGGTGATATTGCCCACGTTTGCCTATGCCAAGTTGGAGGTCCGGTGCTGCCGGACGGGTCAACTTGCTTGCGTGTATCCGCAGTGTAGGACGATATGCTATTGAGGAGGTATCACAGTGTCAGAACGGGAGACGAAGCGGATTCTTGTAACCGGCGCGGACGGCCAGATTGGCTCCGAGTTGACCGCCGAGCTGCGCCGGCGCTACGGCGCTGAGAACGTCGTCGCGACCGATATCGCGGAGCCCATCGCGGCGTTGCGTGCGTCGGGGCCGTTTGAGTTCCTGGACGTGACTCAGCGGGGCGCGATTGGCGCGGTGGTGGACAGGTATGGGATCGATACCATCTACCACATGGCGGCGATACTCTCCGCCACCGGCGAGCGAAAGCCGCAACTGGCCTGGAATGTCAACGTCACCGGCCTGTACAAGATACTGGAGATCGCCCGGGAACGCAGAGTTTCCCGGGTTTTTTGTCCTAGCTCCATCGCTGCCTTTGGGCCGGAGACGCCCAAGGACCACACGCCGCAGGAGACGGTGCTGCGGCCCAGTACCATGTATGGCATCACCAAGGTGACCGGGGAGATGCTGGGTTATTACTACCTCCAGCGTTTCGGTCTGGACGTGCGCGGCGTTCGCTACCCCGGCATCATCAGCAGCGAAACCCCGCCGGGCGGTGGCACCACCGACTACGCGGTGGAGATCTTCTACGAGGCGATCAAGCACCGGCGCTACGTCTGTTTCGTCCGGCAGGACACGGTCCTGCCCATGATGTACATGCCCGATTGCATCCGGGCGACCATCATGCTGATGGAGGCCGATCTCTCCACTCTCAGTCGTCGTACTGACTATAACCTGGCGGCGTTGAGTTTCTCGGCCGACGAGTTGGTGGCCGAGATCCAGAAGCACATCCCGGACTTCGTGTGTGAGTATCGACCTGACTACCGGCAGGAGATCGCCGACTCCTGGCCGCGCACGATTGACGACCGCGCTGCCAGGGAGGACTGGGGGTGGGAGCCACGATACGACCTGCCGGCAATGGTGACGGATATGTTGGCGAAGCTGAAGAAGAAGCACGCGGAGGGGAGGCTGTAGTTGATAGCGTCACTGCCTCAGCGAGGCAAGTTATATACGTGCCTTCGCCGAGGATTCGTTGTTTGAAGGGCGCATTCGCGAGCAGGCGTCGCACGGCGTACACACATCTATGTCTATGAAGGAGTGAGGAAATGGCAGACAAATTCGACTTCATTCGTGAGGACGTAGCTGCCCTCAAGGAAGCAGGCCTGTTCATCCACCTGCGTACCATCGAATCGTCACCTGGAGCCTGGATGACCGTAGACGGCGACAAGGTGCTCAATCTGTGCACCAACAACTACCTGGGGCCGGCCACCGATCCGCGCCTGGTCCAGGCGGCCCACGAGGCACTCGATCGCTTCGGCGTGGGGCCGACGGCGGTGCGCTCCATCGCCGGGACGCTGAGCCTGCACGTGGAGCTGGAGAAGCAGGTGGCGCAGTTCAAGGGCGTGGAGGATGCCCTCTACGTCCAATCCGGCCTGTGCGCCAACCAGGCCGCCATCCCGCCGCTGGTAGGCCGGGAGGACGTCGTCTTCTCCGACCGGCTCAATCACGCCTCCATCATTGACGGCTGCCGCCTGAGCCGGGCCAAGATCGTCGTCTTCGAGCACTGCGATCCTGCCGACCTGGAGGCCAAGGTGGAGGAGCACCTGGCCAACTACCGGCGCGGCATCGTCATCACGGATGGGGTGTTTTCGATGGATGGCGACGTGGCCCCCTTGGATGAGATCTACGAGGTGGCGGAGCGGCACGGGCTGATGACGATGGTGGACGATGCCCACGGTGAGGGGGTGCTGGGCCGCGGTGGCCGGGGAATCGTGGATCACTTCAATCTGCACGGCAAGTTCGACGTCGAGATTGGCACCTTTTCCAAGGCCTTCGGCGTCGTCGGCGGGGTCATTGCAGGCAAGAGCGTCGTGGTAGACTACCTGCGGCAGAAGGCGCGCCCGTTCCTGTTCTCCAACGCGGTGACCGCTGCGGATAGCGCGGCCTGCCTGGCTGCGGTCCAGGTGCTGTCTGAGTCTACGGAGTTGGTGGATCGGCTGTGGGAGAACGCGCGCTACTTCAAGGACGAGATGAAGACGCTGGGCTTCGACACGGGGCAGAGTGTGACTCCCATCACGCCGGTGATGCTGGGGGAGGCCAAGGTGGCTCAAGCGTTCAGCCGCCGTCTCTTCGAGGAGGGCATCTTCGCCATGGCCATTGGCTTCCCCACCGTAGCCAGGGGCATGGCACGCATCCGCGTCATGGTCTCTGCCATGCTCAGCCGGGACGATCTGGACTATGGCCTCGAGAAGTTCACGCTCGTAGGGAAGGAGTTGGGCGTGCTCTAGTGCCGAGTTTCGCTATCTCATCAACGGTGAGCAGTGGTGGAACGATTGGCACGCCGATGCCTACGTTGCCAGCGGATCCGGCGAGGACAACAGCGTCGTGACGTTGCCGGCGGGCCTGGCTTGACAGATCGGACGCTGCGTATATAATCTACATAGTGACGACGGCTGAGAAACTCAGTAGTTCTCAGTTTAGCGTTGACACCTTCGGGGCAGGGTGAAAACCCCGACCGGCGGTGAGGCAGGCGGTGCCTGCCGAGCCCGCGAACCGCGCAAGCGGCAGATCCGGTGAAGGCGGCGTGTGCCGTACAGGCTCGTCGCCCAGTCCGGGGCCGACGGTGAGAGTCCGGATGGGAGAAGGTGTGCAGCCGTGTGATGGATGGCACGTTGGCGCAATTTGCCCCGAAGGCCGTAAGGTCTTCGGGGTTTCGTGTTCAAGTGTGACCCGGCTGCATAGTCTCGCCCCGTGGGTGTTCGCGCCCACGGGGCGCTTTGTTTGCGCTCGTTGTCGGTTGTCGTGTACTTGTCTATCCGCGGGCTGCATCGTGTGTTTCTCTATCCGCGGTTCGATTCTTGGAGTGGCTTCGTGAGACGCACAAACGCATCGTGGATCGGTTTGACCGTGCTAACGCTGTTTGCCTTCCTGGCTCTCTGGACGGGGGTGGTGTGGCTGGGTCGATACCCGCCGTTTATCCTGCCGACGCCCTGGGCGGTGCTGAGGCGGCTGGCCGAACTGCTGGCCGATGGGACGCTATGGTTCCATACCCGGGTGACGCTGCAGGAGGTATTGGTCGGGCTGGGACTGGGTACGCTGGTGGCGACGGTCCTGGGCTACCTGCTGGCGCACTTCCCGGTGGCGGAGCGACTTCTAGCGCCCTACATCGTGGCCTCCCAGTCGGTGCCCACCGTCGCCATCGCGCCGCTGCTGGTCATCTGGTTCGGCACAGGGTTGCTCTCCAAGGTCCTGGTCTGCGCGCTGATCGTTTTCTTCCCCATCCTGGTTAACACCGTCGTCGGTGTGCGCTCGGTGGGGCGAGAACTGCGCGACTTGATGCGGACACTGGAGGCCAGCCGGTGGCAGGTGGTCTGGCTGCTGGAGCTTCCGGCGGCGTTGCCGGTGCTCGTGGGGGGGCTCAAGGTAGGTGCTACCCTGGCCGTGATCGGGGCGGTGGTGGGAGAATTCGTCGCGGCGGACCGGGGACTGGGATACTTGCTCAAGCAAGGCCAGCAGGTATACGACACGCCGCAGGTTTTCGTCGGTATCGGTGCGCTGGTGGTGCTAGCTCAAGCGCTCTACGGGATCGTGGCCTTGGTGGAGCGTGGCCTGATCCGCTGGCGCGTACACTCTGCTACAGGAGATGCACAATGAGCACAATGGGACGTATAGTGAGAGGTGGGACGGCACGCACGACGAGACGAGGACTTGCGCTGTTGACTGTGCTCTTGTTGGCCGGTCTGCTGGGATGCAGCCATTCCGGCAATCCCGGCCAGGAGCCAACCCATATCCGGCTGCCGATGGGTTTCGTCGCCAACGTGCAGTTCGCCCCGTGGTACGTGGCCGTCGAGCGCGGCTATTTCGCCGATGAGGGGATTGAGCTGGAGTTCGACTATGGCGACTATGACACCAAGGGGGTGCAGTTGGTCGCGGCTGGATGGACGCCCTTCGCCATCGCCAGCGGGGACCAGGTGCTCAAGGCGCGGGTGCAGGGGATGCCCGTTGTCACCGTCGCCAACTGGTTCCAGCGCTTTCCCGTGGCCGTCGTGGCTTTGGAGGAGAGTGGTATCCAGGATCCGGCGGACCTGGTGGGCCGGAAGGTAGGCGTCCCGGAGACCTTCGGGGCGGCGAGCTATATCGGCTGGCGGGCGCTGGCTGCAGCGACCGGGTTGGCGGAGGACGACGTCGAACTGGAGGTCATTGGCTACGCGGCGCTGGAGAACCTCACCGTGGGGCGCGTGGACGCCGCCGTGGTCTACGCCAACAACGAGCCGGTCCAACTGGGCCAGCGGGGCTACGACTACGTCTTGATCCCTGTAGACGCCTATTCCCCCCTCGTCTCCAATGGCCTGATCGCCAACGAGGAGACACTCCGGGAGCAACCGGAGCTGGTGCGCGCTTTCGTCCGTGCCTTCCTACGCGGTCTCACGGACACGCTGGACGACCCGGAGGCGGCGTTTGAGATCTGCAAGAAGCACGTGGAGGGGTTGGATGACAACGAGGCCGTGCAATGGGCGGTTTTGGAGGCCACGTTGTCCTACTGGCAGGGGGAAGCGCTTGGGGCCTCCGACCTCGCTGCATGGGAGGAGACGGCGGACGTGATGCTCAAGGCCGGGGTGCTGTCTGAGGCTGTGGATGCAACGAACGCCTTCACCAACGATTATCTGCCCTGACGTGGGGGTGAGCAGCCGAATGAGCGGGCCCTTTCTGGCGGTAGAAGGACTGAGCATGGGGTATCACCAGCCCGGGGGATGGCTCCCGGTGTTGGGTGACCTGTCGTTTCAGGTCGCGGAGGGGGAGTTCTTGTGCCTGGTGGGTCCGTCCGGCTGCGGCAAGACGACGGTACTGCGGCTGCTGGCCGGGCTGGAGCGCCCGACTGCCGGCAGGATCGGCCTGGCGGGAACGGATGTCAACCGGCCCCGCCGGACCGTGGGTATCGTCTTTCAGCAGCCGACGTTGATGGCCTGGCGGACGGCGACGGCCAACGTGGCGCTGCCGCTGGAGGTGGACGGGCTGCGCAGGGGAGAAGCGCGCCAACGCGCTCGGAATCTGCTTGACCTGGTGGGAATGTCTGGCTTCGAGGACGCCTTGCCGTCTCAGCTTTCCGGTGGCATGCAGCAGCGCGTGGCGCTGGCCCGCGCGCTGGCCCACGATCCACAGCTTCTGCTCCTGGATGAGCCCTTTGGCGCGCTGGACGCGTTGACGCGCGAGCGAATGGGAGAGGAGTTGCTGCGCATCTGGCGGGCCCGCCGCAAGACGGTGGTGATGGTCACGCATTCGGTGTCAGAGGCAGTGTTCCTGGCCGACCGGGTGTTGGTGTTGGGGCCGCGGCCTGCTTCTATCGTGGCGGAGGTGGGCGTGGATCTGCCCCGGCCGCGGAGCCAGAGGGCGCTCGAGACACCGGCCTTCGGTACGCTGACGCGCCGTGTGCGGCGGGTCCTCGATCAGGCCTGCGCGCCGCCCGTGCCCGCCGCATGTCCACCAGGCACCATCGAGCCATCCCGTTCATAGTGAGGCACGGTTGTCGTAGTGAGGCACGAAGGTCCGCCGGAGTGCCGTGGGTGAGACGCTACTCCGCAGACTACGTAGCTCACTACGAACAGGAACGCTTGGTTCGTAGTAAGGCACGTAGGTCTGCCGGAGTGCCGTGGGTGAGACGCTACTCCGCAGACTACGTAGCTCACTACGAACGGGAACGCTTGGTTCGTAGTGAGGCACGAAGGTCCGCCGGAGTGCCGTGTCTTGAAGCACCTTCGTAGTAAGGCACGTAGGTCTGCCGGAGTGCCGTGGGTGAGACGCTACTCCGCAGACTACGTAGCTCACTACGAACGGGAACGCTTGGTTCGTAGTGAGGGCGGATGCAGACATCCGTCCGAAGGTCTGCCGGAGTGCCGTGTTTCCTGAAGCGCCTTCGTTCGTAGTTAAGGGCGGGTGCAGACATCCGTCCGCAGGTTCGCCACAGTGCCGTATCCCCTGGAGTGCCGTTGGACCTCATCGCACGCCCGTTACCCAACCGTAACGCCGCTGTAATGGATGCGCGGGAGGATCTGGGGCATAATAGTGCTGCCGGCGTTCCCCGGCAATCTCGCTTCCCGAATTTGTCTGATTCGAGTAAAATGGTGTGAGAACGTCGCAGAATCTCGTGAGGTGGAGGGAGAATCCGATGGGCACTTGGATACGCAGGATCCTGACCCTGAGTGTGGCTCTTGGCCTGATGCTGATGCTCGCGACGCCCGCCTCTGCCGAGGGCAGCGTCGTCCACGTGGTGCAGGCGGGCGAGAACCTCTTCAGAATCGCGCTGCGCTACGGGGTGACGGTGGATGCAGTGGTGGCCGCCAACGGCCTGAGCAGCGCCAGCCACGTTTACGTCGGGCAGCGGTTGACCATCCCGGCTGGAGGCAACACTGCCAGCCCGTCCGCCTCCGGTTCGCGCGTGCACGTGGTGCAGCGTGGGGAGAATCTATTTCGGGTCGCGCTGCGCTACGGTCTCAGCACGCGGGCGCTGGCCGCCGCGAACGGCATCGTCAACGTGAACCGTGTCTATGCCGGGCAGCGGCTGGTGATCCCGAGCGGTGACACCACACCGTCGTCGCCGGCCCAGCCAGCGCCCTCGGGCGGGACCTACGTGGTACGGCGAGGCGATACGCTCGCTGCCATCGCGCAGCGCCACGGCGTCTCGACGTGGACCCTGGCTCAGGCCAACGGTATCCGCAATCCCTCGTTCATCTACGTCGGGCAGGTGCTACGTATCCCCAGCGGTGGGAGCCCTGCCCCATCGCCGTCGCCGTCACCCGCCCCGTCCGCCGGTCGCTGGATTGACGTGGACCTCAGTGCCCAGCGCGTCACCGCATACGAGGGGAGCACACCCGTGCGCAGTACGCTCGCCTCGACCGGACTGGCGAGAACGCCGACCCCTGTCGGCAGCTACCGTATCTACGTCAAGTATGTCTCCTCGTCCATGTCGGGTCCGGGCTACAATCTGGCCAACGTGCCGTACGTGATGTATTTCTACCGGGGCTACAGTCTCCACGGCACCTACTGGCACTCCAACTTCGGCCACCCGATGAGCCACGGCTGCGTCAACCTGCCCACGTCCGAGGCACGCTGGTTCTTCAACTGGGCTTCCGTGGGCACGTTGGTCAAAGTCCACTACTGAGCCGGTGCAGCGGGCCTATTCCATCGTCTCGACACGCCGCCGTGGACCGCGAGCATCCCTGCTCGCCTCTCCGGCACAGTGCGGCGGACTTATTCCATCGTCTAGACACGCTGATCTGGACCGCTCGGATTGGAACAATCCGCAGCATCCCTGCTCGCCTCTCCGGCACAGTGC
>Ga0180432_10008560_pt1 | contig 12695 bp, 9 predicted proteins | sample SS_ome_10_FD_132414 | JGI IMG/M metagenome (GOLD analysis project Ga0180432, IMG submission 132414) | Hypersaline lake sediment archaeal communities from the Salton Sea, California, USA - SS_1_MS_2 metaG | ecosystem: Environmental > Aquatic > Non-marine Saline and Alkaline > Hypersaline >...
ACCCTCCTTATGGCCGTTTTTACTGCCGTCGCGCTGCATGCGCAGTTGATTGAAGCGCAGACGGTATCCGGGTATGTAGTCGATTCCGTATCGGGACTACCAGTGGGTACCGGCTTCGTAGTCCTACTGGACATTGAAGGGCGTGAAGTGGCGCGAGCATTGAGCGACCGCGACGGGTCGTTCGTCATGGTAGCTCCCTCCGCAGGCTCGTACAGGATTAGATCCGAGAGAATCGGGTACCAGGCCTTCACATCGGATCCCTTCGAGCGCGGGCTGGGGCAGGCGTTGGACCTCGATCTGGTGGTGATGGCACAGGCGATTGTGCTTGCCGCGGTAGAGGTACAAGGTCAGGACCGGTGCCGAACGAATCCCGACGAGGCCGAGGAGACCGGGCTGGTTTGGCAAGAAATCCGTAAAGCACTGGCCGCAACCGCTTGGGACGGCACTCAGGAGCTTGCGCGGTATCGTGCTTATGGATATCGACGTTCATGGGATCTGAGCCGCAACGAGATTTTTTCCGAACGCGGTTCCATCTCGGAGGGCTTTGCCAGTCAGCCGTACAGCAGCATTTCGGTTGAAAGCCTCGTCAATGAGGGCTTCATCGTCGAGCGGAACGACACGATCACCTACAATCTCCCTGACGCCCGTGTGCTGCAGCATGATGCTTTCTTGGAGACGCATTGTTTCCACGTCGTGCGCGATTCGCTGGGGAGGCCGGGGCAGCTAGGTCTCGCCTTTGAGCCCGTGTCCGAATTTGGGCTGCCCGACGTGCGGGGTGCGCTTTGGCTCGATGAGGCAACGTCGGAGTTGAAGGAACTCGACGTTAGCTTCACCGACCTTCCGCATGGGCTCGAGGAAGAACGCGCGGGAGGGACAGTAGAGTTCATGATGCTTCCATCTGGTGCATGGGTTGTGCACAGGTGGCAGGTGCGCACGCCCAGTATCAGGCTCCTGACCGGTGGCACCCGCGAAATCGGTGATCGTAGCCAAAGAATCGGGATCGTGGGATTCAACGACACCGGCGGAGACGTGCTTGAGGTGACGACTCGTGAGGGAGAACGCCTTTATCCTCCAGGCCTCGCACATCTGCAAGGCTCCGTGTACGACGCCAGCAAAGCAGCACCGGTGTCTGGAGCCACGATCGCCATTGTTGGGACCGAATTCTGGAGCGGCACTGATGCGCGTGGAGAATACCGTCTAGCGGTTCCGTTGGAGGGTGACTACTCCGCCACCCTGACCCACCCGTCCCTTGATTCGATCGGATTGAAGCCGCCGGAGGTTGATGTCGCGCTCGTGTTCGATCAGACCGACTCGATCTCTTTTCTTTTGCCGCACGCGGACTCGGTGGCTATGCGTGCTTGCAGGTACGGACCCGCCGCCGGCCCTCGAGCGACCGTCATCGGCTACGTGAGGACGGGCGGGTCGGGACGAGCCGCATCAGGTCGGACTATCTCGGCTCGATGGCAGGTGCTCGAGACCGCTGACGGCCGGACGGTACCCAGGGCGATTGAGCGATCTGTCAGGACTGATGACACCGGCTACTACGTACTGTGCGGATTGCCACTCGGTTCGCCTGTGACTATCAACGCCGCAGGGGCGCGCGCCGCGAACATTCTGTTTCCGAGGAGCGTGGGTGGGTACCTGCTATATGCTCGGGCAAGGGTCCCCGACAATCCGTACACGAGATCTTTCAGGACGAGCCACCGCACCTGGAAGGTCGACCTTATCTTGACCGGTAGCCGCGCTTCAGAGATTGAGCCGGTAAAACCTCGAGTGTTATCCGGGTACGTGACCGACAGCTCCACCAAGCGGCCGATCGGCAGTGTCACGGTGACTCTGAACGCTACCGACTCGACAAAAACCCGCGTCGACGGTACTGTTGACATGATCGACGTGGAGTGGGTTACCGGCAACAACGTCGTTACCGCTCACCGCAACGGCTATGAGATATGGACGAGGGAAATCTGGTTGGACGAAGGTGCAGCACATCTCGAGTTGAGCATTGAGCTTGATCCTCTCAATCGGCCATCCTAAGTCCGGACTGATATGCCTGAAGTCTCGAGATCTCGCCCTCACGGCATGCCGTCTTTTGGGTTAAGATGGTGGCATGCCCTCGGATGAGAAAAAGCCCCGGGAACCTGGCCGCTCGGTGCCGCATCCAAAACGCAAGTACGAAGGGAAGCAGAAACGCCAGATCAAGGACGTAGATTCGGCGGCTGAAGTTCGTACTTTGCACATGCTGATTTGGTCTCTACCGGGTGGTGTGGGCGGCGCCTTGGGGAGCTCGTTCATCGGATTGGGTCCGTTCCCGGGTCTGATCGTGGGATATCTCGTCACCTTCTTCGTGACCAAGAACATCGTGGAAGGATCGGGGAAAGCGGCGGGTACGATCTACCATCCGTCTGGCAGGGCATCTCCCGAGAAACACGAATACTCATACGCCGACTCCCTCGTAGCCCGCGGTCGTTACGAAGAGGCAGTGGAGGCCTTCGAAGTCGCTGTCTCTGAGTATCCCGAGGACCCCGAGCCGTATATTCGAATCGCGCGCCTGAATCGTGACAAGCTGAGTGAGTATGAGGATGCCGTATTCTGGTTCAAGCGCGCCCGAAATGACTCTGATATTTCGGCCGGTCAGGAACTGCTCGTCACCCAGGAGATGATCGAGATCTACAGAGACAAACTCGGCGCACCGACACGGGCTATCCCCGAACTCGCACGCATCATTGATCGTTTCCCCGACGACCCTGTGGTCGATTGGGCTCGGGCCGAACTGGTTCGGTTGAAAGAGCTAGTGCTTGCTGAACAGAAAAAGCGTGCGGGAGAGTAGAACGTCCTATGTCCAACACGGAATGTCCAATATCCAAGTAACTCATTCCGATCATAAGCTGCTGTTCAGGTAGGTCTGAAATAAACGGAGAAATACTTGGGCATTGGATATTCCTTGCTGGATATTGGAAATTGGACAATGGATATTTTCTCATGACTTCCATTCGAGTTGTTCGATTGCTGCTTGCTTTGATACTAGTTGGCGGCGGGATATTCGTTGGTTCGAGCCGCGTCAACCAGCTACCGCCGCTCGGTCCCTTCCTCGATCCCGCCAACGGGATCTGGTCGGTTGCTCGAGCAGCCGAAATACCGTCCAATGCGGGAGCGGTCGTCTCGTCTCTCGGCGACTCGGTTGAAGTGCTCTACGATCGCCGAGGCGTGCCGCACATCCGAGCTCGGAGTGTGGACGATGCGGTACGTGCCCTGGGCTTCGTGGTTGCGCGAGACAGGTTGTTTCAGATGGAGCTTCAGGCCCGCGCCGCCGCCGGACGTCTCACAGAGTGGTTCGGCGAGCGAGCCCTCGAGGCAGACAGACAGCAGAGGGCTGTGGGAATGTCGTGGAGCGCGCGGCGAGACATGGAGGCAGGCGGCCGGAATTCAGAGACTGAGCGTTTCGGCCGGCTTTATGCCGACGGAGTGAACGCGTGGCTCGCCAGCATGGAGTCGAAGGACATCCCCATCGAATACAGATTTTTGGGCGTCTCACCTGAGCAGTGGGAGCCGATCAACAGCATCCTCATTTTCAAGCGAATGGGGTACACCCTTTCTTACAGTACACACGATCGCCGGCGGCAGCGGATTGCCGCCCGTATCGGCAGGGCAGCTACCGCCGCGCTGTTTCCGGTGAATTGCCCGATCCAGGAGCCGATACAGCCTAATGAGAGGGATGCCCCGAGGTTCGATTTCGAGCCGTTCCCTCCGCCACCGGAACGCGAGCGCCGCACAACGAATGAGGTGGTCGCAATTCGGCACGAGGCAGACAATGCCGCCATGCCTCTAGTGGGGGAGTATGCCGGACATGCAGCTGGGTTGAGGAGTGGGGAGCTTGGTTCCAACAACTGGGCAGTATCCCCCTCACGCAGTGCGACCGGCCACGCTCTCCTGTCGGGCGATCCGCATTTGGGGTTGACCTTGCCGTCGATATGGTATGAAGTGCACCTCCAGGTTCCGGGCGAGGTAGACGTGTACGGAGTGACGATCCCTGGCATTCCCGCTGTTATCATCGGCTTCAACCGAGACGTGGCTTGGAGCTTCACAAACACAGGTTCAGACGTGCTCGACTACTACTGGGAGACCCTGGATAGCGACAGGTCTCCCACCCGTTATTTCTTCGACGGAGAGTGGCGAGAACTGGAGCGACGTGTCGAGCCGTTCCTAGGGCTAGACGGGGAAACTATTGCAGTGGACACACTCTATTCCACTCATCGCGGTCCGGTGATCTTCGCTGACGATGGACCCATGTCTATGCGTTGGACTGTCTTGGAGGACGAAGGTTCGATCGGCGCATTTTTTGGTGCTGCACGATCTCAATCCGTCGAGCAGTTCGAGCGTGCAATGGAATCGTATCATGCGCCCGCGCAAAACATGATCGTTGCCGATCGGTCGGGCAACATTGCGATTCGATCTACCGGCCTATTCCCAATCCGTCCGGGTGATGGGGATGGGACGGCAATTCTGGATGGTTCGAGGAGCGAGAACGACTGGCAGGGGTATTGGGGCCTGGATGAGTACCCACACTCGGTCAATCCGAGCCAGGGGTATCTGGCTTCCGCCAATCAGCAGCCAATCGATCCCGAGAGCGAAGGCCGCTATCTCGGTGTTGATTGGCCTACACCGTGGCGCGCACTGCGCATCAACGAACTGCTGCGGGCAGACTCGACCGTTACGGTCGATGAGATGATCGGCTATCACACCGATCCGCGCAACGAAAAGGCCGAAGTGTTTGTACCCGCCTTCTTGGAGGCAGCGGAAAGACTGTTGGTCGAAACGCCCGACAGTGTTTTGTCTGAAGCTGCTCGCCTTTTGGCGGAGTGGGATCTTCTCTACACCAAGGACAACGAGCGGGCAATCCTGTTCGAGACCGCCTTGGAGAGACTCTCGATGCTGACTTGGGACGAGCTGTCTGGTGCAAGCTCAGGTCGAAGGGTTGCGACACCGAGTCAAACGATACTGGCGGCGTTGCTGCAATACCCCGCAAGTCCTTGGTGGGACAACGGCATGACCGTGGACATAGTCGAGACTCGCGACGACCTCCTTACCGAGAGTCTGAGTTATGCTCTGCAAGAGGTACGAGAAAGGTGGGGACCTCCGGACGCGGGTGGTTGGCGCTGGTCTCGAGTCCGCCACTCAAACATATGGCACCTGCTGGGATTCCCGGCGCTGTCAGCACCTGAGCTTCCGGTGCAAGGCGGCTCAGGGAATCTGAACCCGTCTTCGGGATCGGGAACCCATGGTGCGAGTTGGCGCATGGTCGTGGAGATGGGTGGGGAAGTACAGGCCTGGGTCACCTACCCGGGCGGCCAGTCGGGCAATCCGGTTAGCAGCCTCTATCAAGACAGGGTTTCGCAATGGGTGGATGGCACACTGGACCGAGTTCTCTTCCCTGAAAACCCACAGCGTCTCGCCGAGAATGATGTCTTGGGAGTTCTGACCCTGGAACCAGGGGGCGACCAATGATGCGTAGAACCATCTCGCAGGTCGGTCTATTGGGTGTGGCGTTTGCCGTTGCTACGGCGCTATTCGGGTGGTGGGCTGTTCCGCTGCTGGGATGTCTCTGGGGGGTGTATGAAGAAGCGCGAAACAAACCGGCATTAGTGGCAGCACTTGCGGGGGGGCTCGGTTGGCTGATTCTGCTGATTTGGAATGCGGTTGCTGGACCGATGCTCCTGCTTTCGGCGCGCGCGGCGGGTGTATTGGGAGTCCCAAGCGCAACTCTGGTGGCGTTGACTTTGCTGTATCCGATGGCGCTCGCGTGGGGTGCGGGCATCGTTGGTGAGACTGCGAGGCTCGTATTCGCTTCGAGGCGTCGGAAATGAGCAACCAGGGCACCGATCCCGGCAGGCATTGGCGTGAAGAATACGTAGTCGACATCTGTGTGCCGGTGAGGCCGCTGTAGCGGGCAGGCAATATCAAATCACTTGCCGGGCGATTTCGGCCCGGCGAGTGAATCTGTTGCGGAACAAACACGTATTGAATACTGTGCGCCCTATCATGGCGATGGTGCGGTGACTATCCTCCCGTGGTTATCCGCTCAGACTAACGTATGCCCGACGTTTTTTCCGAAGGATTTCACGTGACCGAACAGACACCGGATCTCTCTCGGCTAAGAATCTCTCGCGACGAGCCGACACCTGCTTCCAGAATGGCTCTTAAAAGAAATGCCGTACTCGCGTTTGTTGCAGTAGTGGTCGTTGTTGCAGCGTACCTATGGATGCGGAGCACGGGCGGCTTGGAGGTGACGGTAGCCCTGGCCGAAGTCGTTGGCGAGGGCCAAAGCGCAGCCGTCGGAATTACTGCTAACGGCTACGTTGTAGCCCGCACGAAGGCTTCCGTTTCTTCGCGGATCTCGGGGCGGTTGGCTTTTCTCGGTGTCGAGGAGGGCTCAGAGGTTCGTATCGGGGAGATAATTGCTCGGCTCGAGAACGACGACTACCAGGCTGTGGTTCGCCAGGCACAGGCAGAGGTGCTGCGTGCGCAAGCGGCTCTCGTGGAGGCTGAAGCCACCAGAGATCAACTCGCGCGGGATCTAGGTAGAAGCAGATCTCTGCTGGAGGACAGCCTCACTTCGGAACGCGAGGTCGAAGATCTAGAGGCACGACTCGCGGCTGCCGATGCACGCGTCGGTGTCCAACAGGCATTGGTGCAAGCGGCGGAGGCCACCGTCGGTGTCGCTGACGCAAACCTCGAGAACACTTACATCAGAGCCCCGTTCAACGGCACCGTGCTCAGGAAGGACGCAGAGGTTGGGGAAGTCGTGGCGCCTGTGGCCACTGGTGGTGGGCTCACTCGCGGTGCAGTGGTAACAATGGCGGATCTCGAAACACTCGAGGTAGAGGTCGATGTCAATGAAGCGTACATCGCGCAGATAGCCAACGGCCAGCCTACCCGGATAATACTCGATGCCTATCCCGACACATCCTACTTGGGAGAAGTGCGCCAAATAGTGCCGACTGCGGACCGACAGCGCGCGACGGTGCTCGTGAAGGTGAGCATTCTTGAAGACGATCCGCGCATTCTTCCGGAGATGGGGGCACGGGTTGACTTTGTGGATCAGGGAGATGAAGGAGATGGAGGTGAGGGAGTACAGCCGGCGCGTGTCTTCGTCGATGCTGATGCTGTGAGGGATGAGGCGGGGCGCCCGGTTGTTTGGGTGGTGAGGGAGGGGCGGGTGTACCGAATAGCCGTTGAGGCCGGACCGGTATCAGGTGGACGGAGGGAGATAAGATCTGGCCTTTCCGGTGGAGAACAAGTGGTAGTGGATGGACCCGAATTTTTTGAGGATGGTGCCGCTGTTCGCGTCGTAACTCGTTGACTCAGCAAGGAGACACCGTTAGATGGCTCTGGTTGAAATCAGCAATCTCAGGAAAGTGTACTACCGTGACTCGCAGGAGATACCCGTATTCGAGTCGGTCGATCTCGAACTCGAAAGTGGTGGATTCCTCGCGTTGATGGGGCCCTCGGGTAGTGGAAAGACGACGCTACTGAACATCCTGGCCGGACTCGACAAACCCACATCGGGATCCGTTGTTGTGGACGGGCAGGAAATCACCGGCATGAAGCCGAAGCAGCTCGCCGCATGGCGGGCCAGACATGTGGGGTTCATCTTCCAGTTCTACAACCTGCTTCCCGTGCTCACTGCGTTCCAGAACGTGGAACTGCCTCTGCTGCTCACCAAGCTGTCGAAGAAGGATCGCCGCGAACATGTCATGACGGCGCTCGGCGTCGTGGGCCTGACGGACAGAGCGGATCACTTCCCGCGTCAATTATCAGGCGGACAAGAACAACGAGTTGGCATTGCACGCGCCATTGTGAGCGACCCGACGATGATACTCGCAGACGAGCCTACCGGAGATTTGGATGCGAAGTCGGCTGACGAGATTCTAACTCTGTTGGAGCGTCTCAATGAGGAGTACCACAAAACCATCATGATGGTGACTCACGATGCGCATGCCGCGGAACGAGCGCACGCGATCACGCACCTGGACAAAGGAGTGTTGCACCAATGAAGTATGCACGCCTGATCTGGGTCAATCTCGTCCGCAACAAGCGACGCACGATACTCACGGTGCTCAGCGTGTTTGTTGCATTCTTTTTGTTCACGACGCTCAGGTCGGTAGTGACGGCGCTGAATGCAGTAAGTGAAGTCGGCAGTGAATCCCGACTGGTCGTGAGCAGTGCGATGGGTATAACCTTCCCGCTGCCCCAATCTTACTATGAGCGACTGCGTTCGCAGGAACATGTTGAGAGCGTAACGTGGGCCAATTGGTTCGGAGGAGTGTACGTAGATCCGTCCAACTTCTTCGCTCAGTTCGCGGTCGATCCGGATACGTACCTAAATATGTATCCAGAGATCGTTGTTCCTGAGGATCAACGTGCGGCGTTTCTAGCCGAACGTACCGGTGTGCTGGTGGGCAGCGGGCTCATGGAACGGTTTGGATGGACCTTGGGACAATCCGTCACTCTGCAAGGCACGTTTCTCCCCGGTGACTGGGAATTCACGATTAGGGGAGTATACGAACCGAATCCGGCGAGTTTTGGCGACCAAATGTTCATCTTTCACTACGATTACTTGTACGAAGGCTCCAACCAGCAAATGAGCCCAGGTTGGTATGTGCTGCAACTGGCGGATCCCACCTCGGCGCCCGAGGTGATAAACCGGATCGACGCCATTTATGAGAACTCGACCGCGCCGACCAAGACCGAAACTGAGCGGGCCTTCCAGACCGGATTCGTTACGATGTGGGGCAATATCGGCTTCCTGGTGCAGGTTATTGGCACCGCCGTCTTTTTCGCGATTCTCTTGGTGTCAGCCAACACGATGATGATGGCGGGTCGAGAGCGAATCGGTGAGAACGCGGTCCTCAAGACACTCGGGTTTCCCGACAGTCTCCTGTTTGGTTTCGTGCTCGTAGAAGCCGTGACAATTACGCTGCTGGGAGGAGCACTCGGCGTGTACGGTGCGAAGGCGCTGTTCGGGCCCGGAAACTTCATGACCACGTTCATACCGGGCTTCGAAGTGCACTCGAGTACGGTGGTGCTGGGGCTGACGATCGCGATAGTGCTCGGCCTCGTCAGCGGCTTCGTGCCGGCATTCCAGGCAATGCGTCTCTCTGTGGTCCAATCACTTCGGCGCGTGGCTTAGGAGGGCAATGTGAAGATCCCCATCCTGTACAACCTACGAAGCCTGAAAGAGCGTCCCGTCTCAACACTCACGACTGCCGCGGGTATGGCTTTGGTGGTTGCGGTGTTCGTGGCGATGATGGCGTTGTCGAACGGATTCCGCGCCGCGATGGTGAGGACCGGCACGTCAGACAATGCGTTCGTGTTGCGGAGAGGCGCCACCGCCGAGATGTACAGTGGAATCGGCAGGGGCGATGTCAGCATCGTCGCCGGTATGCCGTTTGTGGCCCACAACACCGAAAACCTACCGCTGCTCAGCCCTGAGATATTTGTGGTGCTTGGGCTAAGGCGGGTTAACGGCGGTTTGGCAAACGTGGTGGTTCGCGGTGTCAGCACTCGTGTTCTTCAGGTTCGCGAGAATGTCCAGATCACGGAGGGACGGACTTTCCAGCCCGGTGCGGCGGAAATTATCATAGGTGAAGCGATCATCGACCGGTTCCCCAACACCGGCGTAGGCGACACGTTCAGGTTCGGCGGCCGCGAGTGGACCGTTGTAGGCCACTTCTCCGCTGCCGGTTCGTCGTTCGAGTCTGAAATCTGGGGTGAGAACGAACAGTTTATGCCGGTGTTTCGCGGCGAGGTGTTTCAGTCGATCACGTTTCGCATGGCCGACCCCGGTTCCTTCGACGGCATCAAACAGACCTTGGAAGATGATCGCAGGTTGTTCGTGGAGGTGTTTCGAGAGAACGAATTCTACGCAAGCCAGTCGGAGATGCTGGGCGCGATACTCAACTTCATTGCCGTGTTCATTGCCGGGGTAATGGCGGTAGGAGCCGTGTTCGGCGCGATCAACACCATGTACGCCGCGGTGTCGTCGCGTGCTCCGGAAATTGCCGTGTTGCTCACACTCGGATTCAAGCCACGCAACGTGCTCAGTTCGTTCCTCGCGGAAGCCGTACTGATTGCGGTTCTGGGTGGAATCGCCGGGTGCCTGATTACGCTGCCGATCAACGGGCTCGTTACCAGTACCACTAACTGGAACTCCTTCAGTGAAGTTGCGTTTGCTTTCAGGGTGACGCCCAACGTGTTGCTGAACGGGATGATTTTTGCCGTCGTCATGGGACTCATTGGCGGGTTCTTCCCGGCCAGAAAGGCAGCCAAACAACCGGTGGTGGTGGCGCTTCGAGAAGGGTAGAGAACGGGAGAATGATCAATATCCAATATCCAATATCCAATGTCCAATGGCCAGTGTCCAATGTCCGAGTGCGTGGGCGGTGTCAGCGACGAGGCGCGCACCCTTGGACATTGGATAGTCCGTGTTGGATGTTGAACACTCGCCACTCTCGTCTCTCCCTCGTCTTGGCTGTACCTCCTACATTTCTCAGACAATGAAAGCAGCGATTATCACCCGCCCAGGCGGTCCCGAAGTCCTCGAGATCCGCGATGTTCCCAAGCCTGAACCGAGTGCCGGCCAGGTGCGCGTGCGAGTACACGCTTTCGCTCTGAACCGGGCTGACATGCTGCAATGTAGGGGAGCGTATCCTGCTCCTCCCGGTTGGCCTCAGAACATCCCGGGGCTCGAGTATGCCGGTGAGATCGAGACAGTGGGCCCAGATGTAGAAAACATTGCAGTCGGCGATCGAGTGATGGGGCTCGTCGGTGGCGGATCGTACGCCGAGTATGTCGTGACACCGGCGCTGCACACCATGCCGATTCCTGACGTTCTGTCATTCGAGCATGCGGCCGCAATCCCAGAAGCGTTCATTACCGCATACGACGCTCTCGAGAGGGTCGCGCTGGCGTCGGGCGAGTGGGTTCTGGTGCACGCGGTTGGTAGTGGGGTGGGCACCGCGGTCGTGCAGTTGGCAAAGGCACGCGGGGCAAACTGCGTCGGGACGAGCAGGACCCCGAGGAAACTCGAACGAGCGACTGAATTCGGCATGGACGCCGGCATCGACTCCACCAAGGACGACCTGGTTTCAGTAGTCCAGCGTGTGACTGGTAGCGGTGTCCATACGGCTGTTGACCTCATTGGTGGAGAGCAGTTCACGCAGACTTTGAACGCGATGGCTCCTCGCGGTCGGCTCGTGCTCGTAGGGCTCACAGCGGGCCGGCGCGCCGACATCGATTTGGGAGTTCTACTCAGCAAACGGCTCCGAATTGAGGGCACAGTGCTGCGGTCTCGGTCGGAAGACGAGAAGACCGAGATTACGAGAGCTTTCGTGGACGCCAACCTGTCTATGCTAGCCAACGGTGTCTTGACGCCCGTTGTCGACCGAGTATTCGACATTGCCGACGTACGTTTGGCCCTGCAACATCTGGAAGCGAATGTCAGTTTTGGGAACGTGGTTGTGAGAGTCGTGTAGGAGAAACGCATGACTCGCAAGGTTCGGTTCATGAAGAGACTCGCAGCTGGTTTCCTGATCCTACTCGCCGCGTGCGATGCCTTCTCGGCTCCGGAAGTCACCGAACCGCTGACAGAAGATGCCCTGCTCGAGCATCTCGACTACCTCGCGGGCGACAGCCTGTATGGACGAGGATCGGGGACGGAGTACGAGCTCGAGGCGGCACAGTACATCCGCGACGAGTTTGAGGACTATGGCCTGGTGCCGGGAGTGGCCGGGTGGCTCCAGCCGTTCACGTACGAATTGGGATCAGGTCGCGTGCAATTGGAGACGTCGCAAAATGTATTGGGCGTGTTGCCTGGGCGGGGCTCTTTGAGCGAGCAGTGGGTGATACTTGGCGCGCACTACGATCACATCGGTTTCACACGAGTGTCGTCTGACTCGATCGTTATTTACAACGGTGCCGACGACAATGCGTCAGGAACTGCACTCCTCTTGGAAGTAGCTCGGTATCTCTCCCACTATTTCAATGAGGGCGAAACGCAATCTTCTGATCGGCGTTCGCTGATGTTTCAGGCATACGGATCTGAAGAAGTTGGTCTCCGCGGCTCCATACACTTTGTGAGCAATTCCATCATACCTCTCGACAGCATTACAGCCATGCTAAATCTGGATATGGTTGGGCGGCTTCGCGATGGAGATCTGATGGCGATTGGAGGAACCAGCTCGCCACTTTGGGAAACTCTACTGTCGGAAAAGAACGAAGCCGACCTGGATTTGATCATTCCCACGGTCACGACAGGGCGAAGCGATCACGCACCCTTCTATTACCAACGGATCCCGGTTCTGTTTTTCCACACCGGGACCCACGACCAATACCATGCACCGGATGACGACGTCTGGTTAATCAACACAGCAGGGATGGTAACTGTCGGTAATTTGGCGATCGCGGTTCTGACCGACCTGCTACTGCGGGCTGAACCACCTGCTTTTCTGTATTGAATCGGTAGGGGGATGATCAACGAATCCGATCGATCGGTTCCGGTGATCTGGGTTTGTATCTGTGGATCGGTGGGGACGCCCGTTATGCACATTCCCACAAGCTGTGGAAGACCGTCCAATACTTCACAAATATCGTCGCAAAACAGTTCCACACGACGTGAACAAACGCCACTGGAGCCGAAT
>Ga0180432_10008561_pt1 | contig 12695 bp, 8 predicted proteins | sample SS_ome_10_FD_132414 | JGI IMG/M metagenome (GOLD analysis project Ga0180432, IMG submission 132414) | Hypersaline lake sediment archaeal communities from the Salton Sea, California, USA - SS_1_MS_2 metaG | ecosystem: Environmental > Aquatic > Non-marine Saline and Alkaline > Hypersaline >...
AATGATGAATCCTCAGATCGCCTACGGCGAGGACGTCGTCGCGCGGGCTACCAGGGCCCAGCGGTCAGCTGAGGAGGCACGACGGTTCCAGGAGCTGATCACGAGCGCCTTCAACCAGCTGGCGTCTGATCTCTGTGAGGAGACCGGGAACGGACCGGAGCAGATCGTCGAGGCCGTGATAGTGGGCAACACCGCTATGCACCATCTCTTCCTCCGCCTCCCGGTCCGACAGCTGGCGCGCTCGCCCTACGTGCCGGCCGTGCGAGGCAGCCTGGACGTCAAGGCTCGCGACGCGGGCCTGCGATTGGCACCTGGCGCTAACGTCCATCTGCTCCCCAATATTGCTGGCTACGTCGGGGCGGACCACGTCGCCATGATGCTAGCCACGAGTATCGGACGTTCGGAGGGCGTCGTGCTGGCCCTCGATATCGGGACGAATACTGAGGTCTGTCTGGCCCACGACGGTCGACTCACCAGTGCCTCCTGCGCATCGGGTCCAGCCTTCGAGGGGGCTCACGTCAAGCACGGCATGCGGGCGGCCAGAGGGGCTATCGAGTACCTGGCCCTGGAGACGTGCGACGGGGAGTACCAGGTGCGCATTCAGACCATTGGCGACGCACCGCCGGTGGGCCTGTGCGGCTCCGGGGTGTTGGACGCCCTCGCGGAGCTCCGCCGCGTGGGCATCGTGGATGCCGGGGGACGGATGCTGGAGGGCCCCGGCGTACGCACGGTGGATGGAGTGCGTGAGTTCGTTCTGGTCGAACGCGAGGACGATGGGCAGGACGGGTCCATCACCATCACTCAGAAGGATGTCCGCGAGCTCCAGTTGGCCAAAGGGGCCATGCGGGCCGGCATACGGCTCTTGCTGGAGGCTGAGGATCTCTCTGAGGATGCCATCGAGGAGGTCTTGATCGCTGGAGCCTTCGGCTCCTACGTCGACGTTGAAAGCGCTATCGCCATTGGGATGCTACCCGACCTGCCGCTGGATCGGTTCCGCCAGGTGGGTAACGCAGCTGGGATGGGGGCCAAGCTGGCGCTGCTCTCCGGCGCGAAGCGCCGCGAGGCCCAAGAACTGGCTCGCCGGACCCGCTATCTGGAGCTCACTACCGCGTCTAACTTCAAGAGAGCTTTCGCGCAGGCAACGAGCATGTGCAGGACAATCGAGCGACCCGCATAACCTCAGATCCCTAGGGATGGGCAGTCGGGCGCCCGAAAAAAGTGGTCGGTACCGCCCTGTGGTCGCGATTAGGTCCGCGCCAGGGCGTGAGCTGGACCGGAACGTACGTCGGCAGACGACGTGCATCATATTACACTGTCTCAGAGGAGGAAACTATGTCGGATCAGCTGATCAAGTATGTGGCGAACATGCAAGAGAAGGAGGCTCTAGCGCTAACGAAGGAGCTGCTGGAAGCCGGAGTCCCTCCTATGGAGGTCCTGGATGACTGTCGGGCGGCGATGGATCTCGTCGGCAAGCGCTTCGAGAAGCAGGAGTATTTCATTCCGGAGCTGATCCTCGCCGGTGAGATCCTCAAGTCGATCACGGCCGAGGTCAGGCCGTACATCGAGGGGGAGGAGGAGGCCGCGGATGCTATTCCCGTGGTCGTTGGCACCGTGGAGGGCGACATCCACGACATCGGCAAGGACGTCGTTGTCTTCATGCTGGACATCAACGGCTTCGAGGTCCACGATCTGGGCGTCGACGTTCCGCCCCAGGTCTTCGTGGATAAGGTCGAAGAGACTGCTGCATCGGTGGTTGCGCTTAGCGGTTTTCTCACCCTGTCGTTCGACTCGATGAAGGAGACGGTTGAGGCGATCGAGGCGGCTGGTCTGCGCGACGGAGTCAGGATCATGGTCGGCGGCGGGGCCGTCGACGAAGGGGTGAGTGAGTACGCTGCTGCAGATGCATACGGCGGAGACGCGATGGCGGCTGTGTCGCTGGCGAAGAAGTGGACGGGAGGGAACGAACGTGGCTAAGAATCCTCTGGACAAGGGCAAGAGCAACGAGAAGTTGCTGGCGGAACGCCAGCAGCGGCTGAATGACGCGCTCCAATTGGAGCAACCGGATCGGGTGCCGCTTTTCATGCCAGCGGGCTACCTTCTCGCTGAGTACGGCGGTGTGACGCATGCAGAGCAGCACCATGACTTCGATACGGCTCAAGAGCTCCTCGAGGAGTTCGCGCTTGACTTCGAACCGGACTCGGTCCTGGGGCTCTTCAACAACCCGGGTCCCAGCCTGGTCCTGGGCGACCGCATGACCAAGTGGCCTGGCAAGCAGTTGCCAGAGAATGGCTCCTTCCAGTTTGACGAGCATGAGTTCATGAAGGCCGAGGACTACGACGACTTCCTGGACGATCCATCCGACTGGGCGATTCGGACCTACCTGCCGCGTGCGTTCAAGAAGCTGGACGGCTTCAAGTTCCTGCCGCCGTTCATCATGTGGTGTTTCGGCCACTACCACCTGGGCAATCTACCGATGTACGCCGCCCCACCGGTGCAGGAGTCGCTCGAAGCACTCGGGAACGCGATCCAGGTGGCGCTGAAGGACGCCGCTCACATCGGTGAGTCTACGGAGCGCATGGCCGCGTTGGGCTTCCCTCCGACGTTCCTCGCGGGCGCGCTGATCGAGGCGCCTTTCGACTTCATGTCGGACACGCTGCGCGGTATGCGGGGGATCATGCTCGACATCATGCGCTGCCCCGAGAAGCTCCTGGCTGCCGAGCAGAAGGCGTTGAAGTATCAACTTGATTTCGCGCTCAGCTTCTGCCAGGCCACGGGGCTCAAACGGGCCTTCATCCCGCTTCACCGGGGATCCGACGGATTCATGTCGCTGGAGCAGTTTGAGCGCTTCTACTGGCCGCAGCTCAAGGAGATGATGGTCACCTTGACGGAGCACGACATCATGCCCATCTGCTTCTACGAGGGCGTGTGGGACCAGCGGCTCGAATACCTGGCCGATCTGCCGAAGGGGAAGACCGCGGGTTGGTTCCAGCGCAGCGACATCTTCAAGGTCAAGGATGTGGTCGGCGATACGATGTGCATTATCGGCGGCATGAAGAACTCGCTCCTGAAGAACGGCACCGTGGAGAAGGTCCGCGCCAGGACCAAGGAACTGTGCGAGAGAGTTGGCGAGGGCGGGGGCTTCATCATGAGCACCGGCGTCGGGGAGATGGAGGGCAGCGACCTTGAGCTTGTCCGGACCTGGGCCGAGGCTGCCCGCGAGTTCGGCGCTTACTAGGAGGACGTGCGTCGAAACGGCGCTCCCTGTGGAAGGGGGCGGGACGCGCCGGGAAGCCGGGGTGCCTTGTGCACGTCGAGAGGGTGGGGCGCCAGACGCACCTCGCCTGCTCGGGATGCCTCGGGGACTGCGTCTCAGGCACCCCGGCTCAATGTGTATCTGTTCGAAGAGGATCATATGGGGGAATGCAACCGACGGGAAATCACCGGCAAACGGGCGACGCCTTCGAGGGCTTGGCTGATCCTGGTCGTGCTGCTCCTGTTCAGCGTCTCGGCGCCGCTGAACCAGTTCAAGGTGCCGCCTATCATGCCCCTTCTCATGGACGCCCTGGGGTTGTCGATGGGGCGTGCTGGTCTGTTGATGTCAGTCTATGCCGTGACTGGCCTGCTCCTGGCGCTGCCGTCCGGTTTCATCCTTCAGAGGGTTGGGAGTCGGATCACGGGGTTGCTGGCTGGCGGGTCCCTGGTTGTTGGAGCAGCGCTTGGGGCGTTGAGCCGGAACACAGGTGTCCTCCTCGCGAGTCGGGTCATCGAGGGGATCGGAACGAGCTTCATGGCAGTGCTGGCACCGGCGATCATCGCCCGCTGGTTCGCAAGAGATGACCGCGGAACGGCGATGGGCATCTGGGCGGCGTGGGTCCCCGTCGGCACGGCCGCTATGTTGATCCTGGCCCCGAGTGTCGGCGGAGCGTGGGGTTGGCGTGCTGTGTGGTGGCTCGGCGCCGGTTACGCCCTCGCAGTGACCGGGCTATATCTCTTGGGCGTTGGCACGGGTCGGTCGGCTCCCGCAGCGGCGCCGGAAGCTCGGTCCGCCCCGGCTGTCGGTGCCGCCGAGGTGCTGCGCAACCGCGACATCTGGCTGCTGGCCGCTGCTTTCGGAGCCTTCAACGCCGCGGTGATCGGTGCCAGCACCTATCTGCCGACCTTCCTGACCGACGAACGCGGCCTGACGCTGGCTCAGGCATCCCTCTTGTCCAGCGTGCCGACTCTCATCACGATTTTTTCGGCGCCAGGAGGAGGGCTTGTGTCGGACAGGATCGGGTCACGCAAGACTCCTTTCCTCGTGGGGTTTGCGCTGGCTCTGCTGCTGCTGCCGCTGCCCGCCGCACTGGGTTTGAGTGGGCTGTTCGTGTTGGTAGTCGTGCAGGGCATTGTGTTCGGCCTGATTCCCACGAACATCTTCGCGGCGGCGGTGGAGGCGGCTGGGGATGAGGAGCAGAGTGGTCTGGCCATGGCTATGATCATGGTTGGGCAGAATGGAGGGATGCTGCTGGGTCCCGCTGTCTTCGGTGGGTTCGTCGAGGGCGTCGGTTGGGCGGGTGCTTTCGCCAGTCTGAGCGTTATGGCTGCCCTGGGGCTCGCGACCGGATGGTTGGCGAGGGTGCGGTGAGGGCGTGAGGGTCCCCGCTCCACGATACCCTTGACTAACCTCCCGTTTGCGGTATCCTAAGGGTGCAATGTTCTATGATGAGGCGAAGATCTATGTCAAAGGCGGTGACGGAGGGGACGGTGCCGTTGCCTTCCGGCGCGAAAAGTACGTCCCCCACGGTGGGCCCGCCGGAGGGGACGGGGGCAAAGGTGGAGATGTCGTGTTCTACGTCGACAGCCACCGGAGCACCCTTTACCATTTCAGCAAGCGATCCCACTTCAAGGCGGGCCGAGGCGCTCACGGCCGGGGTAGCAAGCAGCGTGGGGCATCCGGGGAGGACGTTCGGGCCCCCGTCGCGCCCGGCACCATGGTGTACGATGCCGAGACGGGTGAGCTCCTCGGAGACCTGACCGATCCGGGTGAGGAGTTGGTGGTGGCCCACGGGGGCCGGGGCGGGCGCGGCAACGCCAGTTTTGCCACTCCGACCAATCAGGCCCCGCGGATGGCGGAGCACGGTGAGCCCGGCGAGGAGGGCTGGCTGCGCCTCGAACTGAAGGTACTGGCTGACGTGGGGCTCGTGGGAATGCCCAACGCGGGCAAGTCGACCCTCCTTGGCGCCACGACGGGCGCCCGGCCCAAGGTCGCCGCCTATCCGTTCACCACCCTTCAACCAAACCTGGGCGTGGTGGCGCTCGACCCGGAGACGGAGTTTGTGATGGCCGACATCCCCGGACTGATCGAGGGGGCCTCTGAAGGGAAAGGTCTGGGACACGAGTTCTTGCGCCATATCGAGCGGACCCGTCTCCTGATTCATCTTCTGGACGGCACGTCCGAGACCCCTCTGGAGGACTTCGAGGCCATCAATGAGGAGTTGGATTCCTTCAGCGAGGACCTAACCCGGAAACCGCAGTTGGTCGCCTTTAACAAGATTGACATGCCGCCGGCGGCGGAGCGCTGGCCCGCGGTTCAACGCGAGGTGGAGTCGCGAGGCTACCCGGTCATGGCTGTTTCTGCGCTCACGCGGGAGAACACGCGTGAGCTCCTCTACCGTGCGGCAACGATGCTCGCCGAGTTACCGGAGGAGACGACGGAGGAAGAGGAGCTTCCGGTCTTCCGGCTTGAGGACGAGGACGCGCGCGGCCCGGGCCGCTTCACCATAGAGCGCGTGGAGGATGGCTGGCGGGTGAGCGGCGTGGAGATTGAGCGGCTGTCCGCGATGACGGTCTGGAACCTGGACGAGTCTGTGCAGCGGTTCCAGCGGCAGATGCGGAGCCGCGGTGTCACGGAGGCGCTGCGCGAGGCCGGGGTGGAGCCCGGCGACACCATCCACATCGGCGACATGGCGCTTACCTGGGAAGAGTAGGGAGCTGCTCGGATCTTCCTGGCCCTTGAATGTTCGATCAACCAGCGCTAGGCCCTGAGCTCGACAGAATAGGAGTCGTTGGTGGTACATTCGACCCCCCTCACTACGCGCACCTGGTGCTCGCCGAGAACGGTCTAGTGCAACTCAGGCTTGACTGTGTTCTCTTTGTCCCGGCGGGGCGGCCGCCCCACAAACCTGATGAGCCGATCACGCCCGTGTGCCATCGGCTGGCCATGCTTGAGGTCGCTCTGACGGGGCGTGAGGCCTTCGCCCTTTCTGACGTGGACGTTGATCGCCGCGGTCCCCACTACACGGTCGATATGCTGCGGATCTTGCATCAAAGGTATCCGGGTGGATCCCTCTTCTTCCTCATGGGCGGGGACAGCCTCGCCGAGTTTGAGACGTGGCGGGATCCGGCGGGGATCCTGGAGCAAGCCCATCTGGGGGTGATGCAGCGTCCTGGATCAGAGGCGGACCTCTCTTCGTTGGAGGAGAGGCTACGTGGCATTTCGGAGCGGTTGGCATGGTTGGACGCGCCCCACCTGGAGATCTCGGGCACAGACCTTCGGCGCCGGGTTTCCCAGGGGCTACCGATTCGGTACCTTGTCCCGCCGGGGGTGGAGGCGTACATCGGTCGTCACGCTCTCTATGCGTCCGAGGAAGGCCAGGTCTCTCGGCTGCGCGCCCGCCGGGGGCACGCCGAGGGCATGAATGAGGTTGCCGCATCGAGATCATGGAGCGAGCCAGAATGACTTTTCGCAGACGAGTCCAGCAGGAGATCCTATGAACCCCAATCAAGACGTGGCTCCGGTCGGTATCGGCATCATTGGCGGCAGCGGCCTTTATCACATGGAGGGGCTGTCCAACGTGGAGGAGTTCGCTGTCGGCACTCCGTTCGGGGAGCCTTCTGACAAGATCCGGGTGGGCACGATCGAGGGCGTTCGTGTGGCCTTCCTGGCGCGGCACGGCCGGGGTCATCGGCTGATGCCCACCGAGGTCAACTACCAGGCTAACATCTTCGCCCTTAAAACCCTTGGCGTTGAGCAGGTCATCGCCGTCAGTGCCTGTGGCTCACTGCGGGAGACGATGCATCCCGGGGAGATCGTCATCCCCGACCAGTTGTTCGATTTCACCAAGAGGCGCCGCTATTCCTTCTTCGGCGACGGACTGGTTGCGCATATCGGCACGGCCGAGCCTTTCTGCCCACGTCTCTCGATCCTGCTCGCGGAGGCGGCCAAGGCTGCCGGCGGGTCGGTTCATCCCCATGGGCGGTTCATAACGATCGAGGGGCCGCGCTTCAGCACGAAAGGGGAGAGCTTCACCTTCCGTTCTTGGGGTATGGACATCATCGGGATGACCACGAGCCCCGAGGCTTTCCTGGCCCGCGAGGCGGAGATGTGCTACGCAGTCATGGCCCACGTGACTGACTATGACGTCTGGCACGAGACGGAGGAGGAGGTAACCGTCCAGGCCGTGGTGCGCATTTTGAAGCAGAACGCGGCGCTGGCGCAGCAGGCCATCCAGGCTCTGGTCCCGGAGTTGGCCAAGATCGAGCGCGGCTGCGCGTGCGATGAGGCGCTGGCGACGGCTATTCTGACCGACCAGGCTGTCATCCCGGAAACCACCAAGGAGAAGCTCGGGCCGATCACGGAGAAGTACCTAGGCTAGTGAGCCTGGCTTCGCAACGCCTCAGTCAAACTCAGCCGCTCACCGGGGCGCCGAGTGCGAACCGGCGCGAGGCGATCCTTCTGGCTCTCGCGGCGGCATTTGTGTCGGTGGCTGGTATCACGCTTCACCTGGCCTACGCTCCTTTCGGGCTGGGCGAGTTGCTCGTCACCTGCTTCAGCTTTGCGTTGTCGTTCGGGACGGCCCATCTTACCCTGAGCCGGCACCTGCCGAATCGCGATTCCCTGCTTCTCCCCACCGCGGCACTGTTGACCGGCTGGGGGCTGCTCATGGTGGGACGCGTTGCCCCTAACTTCCTGGCGCGGCAGGCTACGTGGGTGCTCGTGGGCGTGGTGGCGCTGATCGTCGTGGTGCGGATCGGCAAGGATCTGAGTTGGCTCCGACGGTATCGCTACACCTGGCTCGTCGGCGGACTCCTCCTGTTGGCCGCCACGCTCATCCTGGGGGTGAACCCCTCGGGCGCCGGGCCACGACTCTGGCTCGGTTTTGCGGGCGCGTACATCCAACCCTCGGAGCCACTGAAGCTCCTGATGGTCGTCTTCTTGGCTTCCTACTTGGCCGAGAGACGCAGGCTCCTGGTCGCGGTCGGCCGGAAGATCGGCCCCATTCGGCTGCCCCCCCTGGCCTACGTGGGGCCCCTGCTGGTCATGTTCGGGCTGACGGCCCTGCTGCTGGCTGCCCAGCAAGATCTTGGGGCTGCTATGCTTTTCTTCCTCACGTTTCTGTCGATGCTCTATTTGGCGACAGGACAGGCAGGCTACGTTGGTGCTGGGTTGGCCCTCTTCGCGGGGGCGGGTGCCGTGGGTTACGCCGTGTCGTCCCGGCTGGCGCTGCGCGTTGACGGGTGGTTCAATCCCTGGGCAGGGGCCGCCGACTGGTCTTTCCAGATCGTGCAGTCACTCCTGGCTTTTGGGGCCGGTGGTGTGCTCGGTGAGGGGCTGGGGCTGGGGTGGCCGACGTACATCCCTGCGGTCCACACAGACTTCACCTTCGCGGCCATCGCCGAGTCCTTTGGCCTTGTAGGGCTCCTCGCAGTCATCGGGCTCTACGCAGTCCTGCTGCTCAGAGGGTTTCGCGCGGCTGCGGGGGCCGGCCGGGCCTTCGAGCGGTACCTCGCCGCAGGCCTGACTGCGGGCCTGGTTATCCAGGCCTGGGTGATCATGGCCGCCAACGTGAAGCTGGCGCCCATCGCGGGCGTCACACTCCCTTTTCTATCCTACGGTGGGTCATCCCTCCTCTCCACATTCATCGTCCTTGGACTACTGATCCGCATATCAGACCGGTCGGGGCGCCGGTCGGCCGGGGCGCTGCAGACTGGAGCAGCAACGTCGGAGCAAGCATCGGGCCAGCGGACGCTGCTGCGCACGGCCGGCGCCCTAGTCGTCGCTTTGGCGGTGCTCGCCACCACGTGCGGCTATTGGACCGTGGCACGGGCTGACTGGCTGGGTGCCCGGGCGGATAACCCGCGACGAGTGCTCTATGAGGAGCGAATCCGCCGGGGCCGTATCCTGGACCGGGAGGGTGAGCCGCTGACGGATATCAGGATCGCACCCTCTGGGGTGATCACGCGGACGTATCCGGTGCCGGAGGCTGCGCCGGTCGTGGGGTACGCCACCCTTCGCTACGGGACGGGCGGCATGGAGGCTGCCTACGACGATGCCCTGCGTGGGGAGGTGGGGCGTGGTGTGCTGGAGACCGCCTGGCAGGCGCTCCTCCACCGCCCGCCGGAGGGCCGCGATGTGCAGCTGACCCTCGATGCGGAGCTCCAACGGTTAGCACAGAAGGCTCTGGAGGGGAAGGACGGGGCTGCGGTGCTCATTGAGGGGGACACGGGTGGGATCCTGGCGATGGCCTCGTCGCCCACCTTCCATCCTGGGCATCTCGAGGAGACGTGGGGGGCGCTGCGAGAGGACGGGTCGGCTCCCCTGCTGAATCGGGCCACCCAGGGCCTCTACCAGCCCGGTACGGCCCTCCAGACCGTCGTGGTTGCCGAAGCCCTGCGTCAGGGTGTGATCGAGGACCTGGAGGCGAACGTTGGTGGAGCCCTCACGGAGCGGATCCCTGTCGATGGGGCTGAGTTGAGTTGCAGCGGTCCCCCGGAGGGCGCCGCGACGCTGGCGAACGCCTACGCCGCGGGGTGCCCTGCGCCCGTACGTGATCTGGGCGACCGCATGGGACCGAAGGGGCTGGCAGAGGCGATGGCGCGCTGGAGGCTCTTGGAACCGCCGAAGTTGGCCCTGCCCACTGAGGCCTCGGATTGGAGCGCGGAAACGGCAGCCACCCCTGAGCTGGAGGCCATCGGGCAGGGCACGCTCACGGTCTCGCCGCTTCAGATGGCGCTGGTGGCCGCGGCTGTGGGCAACGATGGCGCCCTGCCGGAGCCGGAGCTCGTGCTCGCTGTGCAGGACGAGGCATTCCGCTGGCGGGAGATCGAGCTCGGCGAGCCTCAGGCAGTCCTATCACCCAGCGAGGCGCACACGGTTCTCTCAGCCTGGCGGCACTGGAACCCCCAGGGGGAACGACTGAGCGGTGAGGGTCTACCTGGTCACTGGGGGATCGCCGTGGCCGGCGAGGGCAACCCACACGCCTGGTTCATCGGCGTGTCGCCAGCATCTGAGGGATCGATGTACGCGGTGGCGGCATTGGTTGAGCACGCCGCGACTCCGGACAGCGCCGTACCGATTGGGTGCCGACTTCTCCACGCCGCGCAGGCCGGCGATCACTAGCCTCCGCTGTGGGTTTCCGTACTAGACCCGCGGCGCCCGCTTTCCAGGGCGCCCTGGGCTAAATGATCCATGCCCAGCTACGCCTGTCCACGCCGGTGCCGATCTATGCCTGCCCCTTTGCCAGATCCACGTACTCCTGCTTAACGACCTCCTGCTGGACATCGAAAAGCCCCAGGAGTTCCCCCATCAGCTCCGCCTTCCGCTCGGCATCCTGCGCTGACCAGGTACGGCTCTTGATCTCTAGGAAGACGCCGGCGAGCTTGGGCTTTGTGACGCGATCCAAGTTGATGGCGAAATCGGTCCCCCCGTAGCGGATGTGATACCGGCGCCGGTCCTTGTGAATCTGCGCCTCGTCGACTGGCTGGAAGTACTCGCGATAGAAGCGGCGGCTGTGCGTGGCCGGAGCGTCGAACCGCGAGCGGGAGAGGACGATGGAGCGGTCGAACTCGCGGTCCTTTGTCTCCCCGATGAGGGTGAGGCGGTAGACGATCTCCTCGATGTCGCCGTCCTCGTCCAGAATCTCGTCCTCCCGGTACCGGAGCCGGCTCTTCTCCAGATCGCCGAAGAGGAGGTAGGTGTCGTACTGGTGCCGCCATGAGGAGCGCACCACGGGGATCTCCTCCTTCTCCAGCATCTCCTCGACCCCATCCTCGTTCTGCAGATGGACCTTCACCTGCACCTCGAAGGTTTCCACCCGGTCGACGCCGCCGATAGCGACGAGTTTGCTCAGGACGCTCTCCTCGCGCTCCATCAGGAAGTGATCGATGCGGCGCGCAACCTTGGCGGCCCGGCGGCGAAGATCCTCGACGTCGAGCGTGAGCAGTTCTTGATCCCGCATCACCCAGCGGCCGTCGCAGAGCACGTGACAGACGTCGGAGCTCTTGGCGGAGTAGACCAAGAGGGAGTAAAGGCTGTCGCTCTGCCGGTGAAAGCGCGGAGTCAGATGGAGCCTTTCGAGATCGACAATGGCGATGTCGGCCCGCTTCCCCGCCTCCAGCGAGCCGGTCCGGTCGGCGATGTGGAGCGCCTCCGCCCCGAGGCGTGTGGCCATGGCCAGGGCCTGGCGGGCCGGGAGCGCCGTGGGATCATTCGTAATGCCCTTGGCGAGGAGTGCAGCCAGCCGCATCTCCTCGACCAAGTCGAGGTCGTTATTGCTGGCGGCCCCGTCGGTGCCGATGGCCACGGGGATGCCCAGACGGAGCATCTTGGCCACAGGCGCGAAGCCGCTGGAGAGCTTCAGGTTGCTCGACGGGTTGTGGGCGATGCCGGCGCCCCGAGTCTGAAAGATCCTCAGTTCGGCTTCCTCCAGGTGGACGCAGTGGTGGGCGGTGACCTTCGCCTCCAGGAGGCCCTGCTGCTCGATCCAGGGCACGACGGCCATGTCGTGGGCCTCCATCTGCTCCTTGACCTCCTGCTCCGTCTCTGCGATGTGGATGTGGATCGGTACGTCGTATTCCAGTGCCAGCCCCTTGCTCTGTTGCAGCATCCCGGCGGTGGCCGTGTAGGCGGCGTGGGGGCCGATGGCGGGGACGATCAGTTTGTGTCCCGCCCAGCGAGCCACAAAGTCGTGAGCGAGGCGGAGCCCTTCATCGTAGCTGGCCGCGTCCGGTGTGGGGAACTTGAGGATTGATTGTGCACAGACGTCCCGCATGCCGGCCTCGGCGGTCTCGTCGGCGACCGCCTCCTCGTAGTAGTACATGTCGCCGAAGCAGGTGATGCCAGAGCGGAACATCTCCGCACACGCCAGCTGCGTGCCGAGCCAGCAGAAGTCGGGCTGGACGAACTCGCGCTCGACGGGCATCATATAGCCCATGAGCCAGACGTCGAGGCGTAGGTCGTCGGCGAGGCCGCGGAGGAGGGTCATCGGCGCGTGGGTGTGGCCGTTGATCAAGCCAGGGATGACGGCGCAGCCGGTGCAGTCGACGACCTCTTCGGCGTTGTACCTTGCCGTCACGTCATCGGGCGTTCCGACGGCAACGATTTCGTCTTCCTGGACGGCGACGGCGCCGGGGGAGAAGATGTCGAACTCCTCATTCATCGTGAGGACGTCCCCGCCGGCGAGTATCAGATCGATCTGTTTCATGAGCTGGCCCCCTGGATGTCGCGCCTGTCGGTTTGAGCAGCGCTGGATGATGGGCAGGTGACTGGGGATTATATCGTCAGTCGATGGAGCATGCAATTTGCTCCGTGGAGAGACCCCAAAGGTTTCTGTGGAGTCCCCAACACCGCGTGGTCGGTGGGCCGGCCGACGATGCTCAGTGGATGACGAGAAACTTGAGGACCTTGGGGTCTCCGCGCGCGCCTTGGCACAGATCCT
>Ga0180432_10008562_pt1 | contig 12695 bp, 11 predicted proteins | sample SS_ome_10_FD_132414 | JGI IMG/M metagenome (GOLD analysis project Ga0180432, IMG submission 132414) | Hypersaline lake sediment archaeal communities from the Salton Sea, California, USA - SS_1_MS_2 metaG | ecosystem: Environmental > Aquatic > Non-marine Saline and Alkaline > Hypersaline >...
AAAGACTTCCAAGGCCAGATTTGGCATCACCTTAAGACCATTAAGTTGACAAAACTGCACCGGATGAGTTGGAGATCGTTCGGGAGATACTCACACTGTGGCGGTTTGGTTCCTCGTAAGCTGCCATCGCTGCCAAGATGAACGCTGACGGCGTCAAGACGAAGCGAGGAGGCCGCTACCATCACACGACGGTGTCTAAGGTAGTAGAAAACGCCGGGAACGAACGCCTGTTTGCTGCTCTGTCATCTCGAAAGTGTCAGATCAACCACGACTGCCGCTGCGGCACCTTCCTCTCTTGAGTATGGCACCTCTACGGTTGCCCCGCTATTGGTCTCGGCGTTCGCCGAAGCGACTACGTGGCACGTAATGAGGCTGTCAGGGCCGACATCTCGGGGTACGGTGATAATGTAGGCTCCCACTTCATACCAGCCCTGATCATCCGTCTCAGTCTCGGAGTACGTACCTTCCGGGTCGCAACTCATGCCAACGTGCACCCCTGCGGCTGGCTCGTCGTCAACCCACCGCACATGACCATGGACGAGACCCCAAGCAACAGGCGGGAACTCGTCCACCTCTTCGCTTGTGAACAGGCTGCATCCAGTCAGGGATACTAGCAGCAGCCAAGTCGCAGTCTTCATCACATGAACCTCCGTGACCCTCAGCTGCAATGCGGAGGGTCCGTTGTGATCTCTTATGGTGGGTCCCCGTACAGGTTCCAGAGCCACAGGATGCGTATCAGTCTTTGAGACCATGAACCCGGTTCAGTCGCAGTCTCTCTTTCGTCTGTCGGGTCATTACGGAAGAGGCGGTGGAGACTGCTCCGGCCAGTTTGTTCCCGTTTCCATATACCCATGGGCAGGACATGACGTCACACCGGCGCGAGGGCTCGTGGTCGGCCCGCGTTTTTTGAGCGTATCCTTACAAGGGGGGCGGTCAAGAACCCGTACACCGCTCGAGACATCGAGCGAACCAAACGGCTGCTCTGTGCCGCGTGACCGGCGCGCCTTATTGTCGACATCATCGAGTCCTGCGACGCAATCGCAAAGGCCGTCAGTGGCTTGGGGCTCGAAGAGTACGAAGCGAATCGCCCCATCCGCTCCTACTAAATGACTGTCACAAACTTGACGGCCTTCTGCAGAATCGAGACTGCCACGTAGGTAGAACTACGCCCGTCACAGCGTCAAAATAACTCCCTCGGTGGCGGTCTGGCAGGCTTATGGGCCCCTTGCGTCTACCAGTTCCACCACCCGGGCTGGTCGTCTGAGCCTAGGTCTGACAATACAGGGATTACCAATCCCCTGGTCACCTCCGGACAACACAATCCCAAGCATTGATTTTCCAAAAGGACCCTAGCGGCGTCCCGGAGATGCTGACACAATACCGGGCGATAGCCGCTCGCCGATTTCACTCGAACGCACGTCGGAAGCAGTGCAGATCCACTGCGGTGGAGCTTGCTGTCGACGTAGCCTTTGAAGCTGCGGGTGCAGGTTGTGCGGTCACGGGCGAGCAACTGTTGATGGACAGCCAAAGGCTGACCGAGGACTCTCGCGCCGGGGAAGCATCCGGCCTGAAATTGAATTTGAGCGTACGGACGATGCCACCCAAACCCACTATAGGTGGCGCTCTCAACATGCGCTATGAGCCCCAGGAGTAGAGGACTGTCTCCGTGAACGAAAAAAGCGTCTCCGGCCGTTGGAAATCGGTGCACTCGCATCCGGTGGCCACTTTCTTTTTTCTGGCATTCCTGATTTCCTGGTCGACGTGGGGGCTGGGACGCGTTCTAATTCCCGAAGCCGGCAGGGGAATCCGCTTCGCCGTCCACAACCTCGGTCTTTGTGGACCCACACTGGCGGCCCTGTTTCTGAGCGCGCTCCTCTACGGCCGGGAAGGGGCCGTCGACCTCCTGAAGCGGATCGGGCGGTGGCGGGTGGGCATCGGCTGGTACCTCTTCGCCATCCTGTCCACCCTGGCCCTGGGCCTGGCGGCCCGGGGAATTCATTCCCTGGCCTTCGGCGGTACGCCGGCTCTAAATCTCCAGATCATGTGGGTCCAGATTCTGGTTCTTCCGGCTGGACTACCCGAGGAATACGGGTGGCGCGGCTTCGCCCTGCCCCACCTGTTGCAGAGGCACAGCGCCGTTGCGTCCAGTCTGATCATCGCTGTTTTTTGGGCGTTGTGGCACATCCCCATCTCGCCCATTCTCAACGACGCGACGTTCCTCGGGCTCTTTCTGTTGGAGGTGATTCCTCTGACCGTCCTATTCAGCTGGCTCTACATCAACAGCCACGGCAGCATCCTGCTCGTCGTAATCTTCCACTTCGTTGCCAATGCGGTGGTTGAAGTCCTCAGCATTCCGCACTCCGTGTCGCTCTGGGCCATCTATGTGGGTATGAATTGGCTGCTCGTCGCTTTCCTCGCCGCTCGATATGGCGTGACGTGGCTTTCTCGTCACGGAAGTGCCGTTATTGAGCAAGACCTTGGAATGCCGCAGGATTCGCGAGGAGGCGCGTGAAGGCTGAACGCTCTCTTTGAACTTGATTAGGACCTTTAGAGCGTACGTGAAGATCCTGAGCTACCCCGGCCCTATCTGCTCCCGCTGCTTCGTTAGCAACCGCTCGGCAAACTCGACTCGTTCTTCGAGATCCGCTATCTGTTCGGTTTGCTCCCGCTCGATCCGATCCAACTGCTCCTGCTGCCGCCTTTCGAGATCCACCATTCTCTCTTCAATGCGGTGCACCGCCCAATTCGACCCATGAGCGGCTTTCAACCGCTCAATCTTGGCCCGATACCACGTCGGGATTGCCGAGGCGGCAATCAGCACGCCACCTACGACCGCGGCAGCCGATTCCTCCTCGCCACCTCCAACGCCTGCGATAATCGCGCCTGCCGCGAATCGGGCGACAATCGACAGTGCCGTTCTCCACCATTTCGGAGCATCATCGCTCGGCGATTGGTGCGGCATCGCCGGTGTAGTCGTCACAATTGGATATGCGCATTCGGGGCAAGCAGTAGCGCTACTCGAGACTTCTCGCCCGCATTCAGGACACCTTATCAACGACATTTTAGGTGTGCTCCCGGTTCGATGTAAGACGACAAGAGTCCGTACGATAGCAATTCAGAGTGCGTTTCGACATGCGCGTAGACCCTTCACCTCAAACCCCGTTGGGTGGGAATGAAGATTACAAAAGGCCCCGTCGACGTTCTGCCGGCGGAGCCTTCGAGGTTCAGGTCGACGACGATTTCAGTGCAGTTTCGCGGTGGTTGCCCGCTTTGCCTCCGTTTCAAGAAACTCCTTGAGCTCGCCTGGAAGTTTTGGGAGCACGTCGCGCAGTGTTTCTCCTTCATCCATGTATTTCGCTACTTGCAGCCACTTAGCCTTGCCGTATTGACCGTCTTCCGGTGGGCGAAACGCCTCATAGGCGTTTTGGGCGATCCATAGCTCGAGTTCCGTCAGTTCGCTCGAGGTGAGCTGGTCACGAACAGTCTCAGCAAGCTCCCATGCTTCGTCAGCCCTGCCTTGAGCAACCAGCGCCATTATCTGGTTCTTCAGCATATCGGTATTTGCCATTATCCGAATCCTCCATTAGTTACGATTGCCCATCGAGCTGCGCAGTCACCTGTACACTGCTGTTAGTGCACATACTAGTTGCGATATTACACGCTCACCAACGAACGTTGTATCTTCTCCCCGTCATGATTGACCTATCCCGGTTGACGGCGAGAAACCGCGCCTTCGAAGCCTGGTTGGGAGACCACGCGCAGCAGCTCTTTGCACGGTTTCCAAAACTCGGCGTCGACGAGAGCACTTTGCTGCTCGTATTTGCAGCAGCAATCGGAGTTGGTGTCGCTCTCGCCGTCATCACTTTCTACACACTGATTGACGTCTTCCGCGAAATCGCCGTGGGAAGCGCCAATTTGCTGGGTGCCATCGGTAACTTTTCGATTTTGGTGGTCGTCGTTGCCGGCCTCTTGGTCGCCCGACTTCTCGTGCGTGTCGGGGCCAACGACTCCGATGGACAAAACATTCCAGACGTCACCCGTGCCGTCGCAAAACGCGGAGGTTTGGTACCATCTTTCCCGGTGGCGGTAAAGACCGTTGGCTCGGCCGTGACGATCGGTTTCGGTGGTGCAGCGGGTGCAGAAGGTCCGGTTGCCGTGGCAGGTTCAGCCATCGGTTCCAAGTTCGGGCGGATCTTCAAGTCGGGGCCGTCGCGCTTGAGGGTACTCGTGGCCTGCGGTGCGGCCGCGGGAATTTCGGCAGCGTTCAATGCTCCAATTGGCGGGGTATTCTTCTCGCTCGAGAAGGTCGTCGGGAACTTTGGCGTGGCGTCGTTCCCGCCGGTTCTCGTCGCCAGCGTACTCTCGGCGGTCATCGCCAGGGCCGTGTTCGGCAACTCTCCCGTCATCGAAATTCCAACGGAGTACGGCGTCGGGTCTCCGCACGAGCTGGTTCTATATGCGTTGCTTGGCGTGATAACGGGTGTGGTTGCAGTGTTGTACGCGCGCGCCGTCAACAGCGGCGATCGATTCGTCGGCGGCCCAAAGCTGATCTGGTACCGACTCGCGGCAGCGGCGCTCGTGGTTGGTGCACTAGATATCGTCTTCCGCGAGGACCTCTGGGGCCGTGGACACGAGAGCTTCACGTTCGCGATGATAGGCAATCGCACCGCATTGTTTCTGATCGCGCTGGCGTTCGCAAAACTCATTGCCACAGCAGTCACCCTGGCAGTCACACGTGCGGGTGGCACCTTTACCCCTGCCCTGTTCATAGGTGCGACGTTGGGTGGTGGACTCGCGGTTGCCGGTGGACAGTTCATACCTGGTTTTACGATAGAACCCGAGGCTTTCGCTTTGGTTGGTATGACGGGATTCATTGCTGGCTCTACTCACGCACCACTCACGGCCATCATGATCGTCTTCGAGATGACGAGCGACTACGCGCTCATCTTGCCGCTTATGTTGTGTGGAGCCGTTGCCCTCATCACCGCGAAACGAATATACCCCGAGTCGATCTACTCCGAGTGGTTGGTGAAGCGGGGAGAAAATATCTATCGGGGGAAAGACACCGCCATTCTCGAGCGCCTCAAAGTACGTGATTCGTTCAACAACGATCCGAACGTGATCGGCGAGAATGCGTCGGTGCCGCAAGTCGTTGCCGCGATCACGGCATCGACACAGATCGAGTTTCCAGTTCTGGACGACGATCTTACGCTAGTGGGGATGATCTCCCAGGAGGACATCCGGACCGTGCTGGCAGAAGCTCAGACACTGGCACCTGTGGTTTTGGCGGGTGACCTCGCTCACCATCAGTTCGAGTCCGTGACTCCCGATGACTCCTTGCGAACGGCGCTACAGAGACTCGCCGTCCGCGGCAGCCACCACATTCCGGTCATCGATGGCGAGAACAAAGGGCGGCTCGTGGGCCTGATCTCCCGGCAAGAGATACTGGCCGCGTACGACCGGGAGCTGCTGCGAGAACAGTAGCCGGCCGAACACCGAACGAGGACTTCTGCCTCCTCCCCTGCTCCTCCTGCCTCAGCACCCATTCACCTATGCACGGTCTTCGCCCGTTTTCATTTGACAACTCTGTCACGACGAGGTAACGTCGATCGTTCATTATCCCCGATTTCTTGGAGACTTCTATGAAACGACCGATTGTGATGATGGCGGCAGGCTGTGCGCTGATGATGGCTGTGCCGGTCGCGGCCGCCGCGCAGGGTTTTTCCGTCAACGAGCACGGCACTTGTGCCATGGCTCGCGGCGGAACGGGCGTAGCATCGCCGTGCCCAGACGGTTCTACGATCAATTTTAATCCGTCCGGTATCGCCGGTATTACCGGAGGTGTCATCGGTGCTGGAGTGACCGTTATCCAGGCCAAAGGCTCGTTCACAGACGACCTATTTGGAAACACCGACGATCTTCAGAACAGCGCTATTCCGGTGCCACACCTCTACATGGCGTACGGTATCAACGACAAACTCGCCGCCGGGTTCGGATTCTTCGTTCCCTACGGATTGGGGACTAAGTGGGAGAACACATTCGAGGGCAGGTTCAACGGCTATGACAACGACCTGCAGTCGATGTACTTCCAGCCTACACTGGCCTACAAGTTACACGACAAGATCAAGATCGGTGCCGGGTTTGACTATGTCGTCGCGTCGGTCAAGCTCACACAGAGAGTAGATCTCTCGGTCGTGCCAGCTCCAGCGCCGGCACCCGCAGGATTAGACCTCGGAAACTTCGGCGTGCCTTTCCATACCGACTTCGCAAACGTTGCGCTCGAAGCGACCGGCGCAACCGGCATCGGTGGGAATTTTGGTATAACGATCGAACCGGTAGACGGATTCAGCTTTGGCGCGCGCTACATGACGCGGGTGACGCTGGACTACGAGGGAGAGGCCGATTTCGAGGCAGTTCCCACGGGCTTGACCCTGGCCGCGGAAAACCCGTTCGGAGTGCCGGGCGAAACTCCCGTCGACCTGCTCGTGGCAAATCAGTTCGCACCCGATTCGCAGCTCGGCGATCAGGGCGTCCAAACCCGTATCACGATGCCCGACCAGGCGACCATCGGTGTTGCTATAGATGTATCACCCGCACTCAAGTTCTTGGTCGACTATCACTGGATGCACTGGTCGGTGTTCGACACACTGCCGCTCACTTTCGAGAACCAAACAGAACAGCGCATAGTGGTCGAGGAGTACGAGGACACGCATGGAATCCGCTTGGGCCTCGATTGGGACAATGGAGGCATGCTGGCGGTTCGAGGCGGATACATATACCACAACGGTGCTGCCCCATCACAAACGGTCACGCCGCTCCTGCCCGAAGGGACACGCAACGAGTTCACCGGCGGATTCGGCCTGAGGCTCACTGATATGTTCACCGCCGATTTTGCATATCAGTACATCGCCCAAAATGATCGGCGTGGAAGGGTTCGCGAACCCATCGGTAATTCTCCGCCAACGGAAGCATTGAACAGCGGGCTGTATACGTTCTACGCTCACCTGTTTGGCGCAACACTGTCGGTGCACTTCTAATGTTTACGAGAATAAGAACGCGAGAGGATCGCGATATGAGCAGACTAAACCGTATACTGGTAACGGCTTTGCTAGCCGTGCTACCGATGCTCGGTGCATGCGACGCGGAAGAGTTGATGCCGCCGGCAGCAATCGATGGCCTGTTCGCGCGCTATGTGTCGATCGGGAACAGCATAACAGCGGGATTCCAGTCAGGCGGCATCACGGACGACATGCAGTTGCAGGCATACCCCGTTTTGCTCGCTCAACAGATGGGACTCACGGTAGGCGCATCGGGAGCCGACTTCAACGTACCCCTGATGACGGACCCCGGCTGCCCACCACCCTACACGAACATCTTCACCCAGGAACGGGATATGGGTCTCACGGCCGGCGATTGTTACTTGAGGCAGACGACGCCGGAGTTCCTGAACAATGTGGCAGTTCCCGGCGCAAAAACGTTCAATGCCTTTGACAACCTCGACACCACTGTAACCCCAACGCCCTGACTACGTTGTTTCTCGGCGGCCGTACACAGCTCGAGGCAGCGGCCGAGATTGAACCGACCTTCGTGACGGTATGGATGGGCAACAATGACGCACTAGGCGCGATCACCACTCCGGGCATGGCGGGAGACGCATCCCTTTTGACCGACCCGACCACCTTTGCCGGTTTGTACTCTGAAATGATGGACGACCTGGATGCAATCGGATCCATCGATGGTGGGGTGTTGATCGGTGTGGTGCACGTCACTTCAGCTCCATATCTGACACAGGGAAGAGCGTGGGCCGGATTCGAAGCGCAGTTCGACGCGCTGACGGCTCCACTCAATGCATTCGACGTGAATGCGAACTGTCTTGCATTCCAGGCACTGACTGCAACCGATACGGCATGGGCTTCGGTGCCGTTCCATCACGGGGCGCCGTTACTGGCATCGGCGAACGCGAAGATCGACTCAGTTCAAGGTGGCACGCTGAACCCGCTCGATCTGGTCCCTGTCGAGCTCGATTGTTCTGCAACCGATGCTGTCACGGTCCCTGAACTGGTGAACATCATCACCACGATAACGGCATTCAATGCGGCCATCGAGGCAGAAGCAGACGAGCGCGGGTGGGTGTATGTCGATCCCAACGCGCTGCTCCGGCAGCTGGCGACCGACCCTGACCAAATCAGGCCGTTCCCGGCGTTCCCCGGCTCCGCTCCGCCTGAAGTAACCTTGAATTCACCGTTTGGCACGGCTCTGAGTCTCGACGGTCTGCACCCGAGCGCGAGTGCACACGTCACGGTGGCAAATGCCTTGATTGCGGCAATCAACGCGGCATATAGCACCAACATCCCAGCGATAAACTAGCTGCAGTAACCTGTTGGATCGCGCCCCACACGGGAGGCCGATTTGGTCGGCCTCCCGCTTTTGTTTAGATTCCCGCCGGTTATGAAAAACACCGGGAAGAAGATCTACACCTCTGCCTGCTGCGGCCTGGCGCTGGCGATAGCTGTATCTACAGTTCCTACAGCCGTTTCAGCCCAATACCCCGACACCTACATGCTCGGCAAGGGCGTGCTCAGAATGAGCTTCGAGCCGTCGTACATGAACTGGGGAAACAGGTTCGATACCAGCGGCGTTGCTGTTCCACTGGGCACAATTCTCAGCTTCGATTCGACCAGTACTACGATCTTCCCAACGATGAGTCGAGCGGAACATCTCATCTGGGCGGTAACGGGTGACACCTCGCTCCGAGTCAATGTCGGTTCGGTACAGACCACATTGGATGCGGACGTGCGCCGCTTCCCGTTCAACTTCCGCCTTGGCCTCCACGACAGGTTGACCTTTACGGTATCCGTGCCGGTGGTGACAACACGGATGCAGGTCGATTTCGTTCATGACACAACCGGTGCAAATGCTGGATGGAACCTGGCGTCTCCTCTCTCGGGAGAAGCAGCCGGCGCGATTGGGCAGATAGCCGAGATGTTGAGTCAACTGGAGGCCTCCGCGAATGCCCTCGACGCAATGGTCAACAGTGGCGGGTTCGACTGCCCCAGCGGTCCTCAGTGTGACGTTGCTCGAGAACTCGTGAGCAGGGCCCGCAACCTCGTCACAGAGCTAACCCTCATGACTGGAGTTTACGCCGACGGTCAGCTGTTGGACGCGATGCCCCCGTTTGCTCCGCTTGCGTCATCTGATGCGGCGTTGGCTCTAGCGGGAGTAATCCAGAACATCTCGGCGGAGCTGCAAGCTATGGGCGCTCCTGGGATCACTGGCACGCTCGCATTCCCAACGTCGATCATCGACCCGGACAGCACCGACATCCGCAGCGTGCTCACCGAACCGGGGTTCGGCTATGATGCACAACCGCTCGAGTTCGCCAAGTACAGGCAGAAGCTGGGGGATATCGAACTGGGCCTGCGGTTCGGTTTGATACAACGCCCTGCTCTGCGCGCGGTGCTCTCGACCAAGGTACGCTTGCCGACAGGAACGCGTGACGCGCCCGACCACTATGTCGACATAGGTACCGGCGACAAACAGATGGACGTGGAGGCGGGGGTCGACATGGCGTTTGAGCCCGGCAGCGTTGTGGGTGTGGCTGTTTCAGCTCGTTACAATCTCCAACTCAGCGACCAACTCGTCCGCCGAGTGACTAGCCCCTACGAGCCCCTCGCACTTGCATCTACCGAACATCTGTTTGCGCGAAACCTGGGCGACGTGATTTCGGTTTCCGCGTTCCCGACTCTGAGACTCAATGAGTCATTCCGTGCATACGGTGCAATCCAGTACTATCGCAAGGGATCGGATGCCTACGACTGGGCTGACGACTCGTATCACATCGAGTCATCGATCACAACGGGGAACCTCGAGACCGCTACCTCGATGCGCAGTGTGAGCGTGGGTGCGGGAATCCACTTCCGCTCGCATGGCCGTGAGGGACTCAGTTTGCCTGCGGAAGCGGGCGTCTACTACCATGCGGCATACCAGGGGTCGGGCGGTTTTGCGCCGAAGACAGCCGGGGTGACCTTTTACTTGAGGTTGTTTAGACGACTGTTCGGAGGTGCGCCTGAACCCGAGGAAGAGAGTGAAGTGAGTAGTGAGTTATGAGTTGAGATTTGTGATTGGTCGCGTGGCCGCTGTGTTAGCCTGCTGTGAAAACTCTCAGATTGTCTGACGGATGTTTCGAATTGCGCCTCGATGACTTCGGCGCCAGTACCGACTCACAACTCGCCATTCGCTAATCACCACTCACACATCACTATTCACCGCCCCGCTCTCCTAATCATCTCTCGCGCGTGTTCGGTTGCCGCCAAATCTGATCCGTCACCCAGCATCCGCGCCAACTCTTCGACCCGATCTTCACCCTCGAGCACTAGGATCTCCGTGCTCGGTAGACCGCCCTCCTGCTTTTTTTCCACTCTCAAGTGATGCTCCGCGCGAGCGGCAATCTGAGGAAGGTGCGTGATGATCAGTACCTGGCGTGTCTCCGCTACCTGGGCAAGCGCTTCCGATACCTGGACCGCGACTTCGCCGCCGATGCCTTGGTCGACCTCGTCGAACACCAGAGTGGGAATCGAGTCATGACGAGCAAGAACCACCTTGAGCGCCAACATTAGCCGTGACAGTTCGCCACCGCTTGCAACCGTCGCCAGCGGTTTCGGTTCTATTCCCTCGTTGAGAGTGACCAGGAATGTCACCACGTCGCCGCCCGAGTTTTTGATTCTGTCCGCGGTTACGATCTGGACAACGAACCTGCCCTGCTTCATTCCTAAACCGGGGAGAAGCCCATTAACCGCTTTCTCCAGTTTTTTCCCGACTTTAACGCGCTTCTCGTGCAGACGGCCTGCTGCCGCGTCGAGCTGTTGAGTCGCCAGAGCGAGTTCCTCTCCGATCTTCTCCAAATCGGTATCTGCCGTGTCCAACAAATCCAACTCCTGCTCGGCCTGCATCCCCGTGCGGAGCACATCCTCGATGTCGGGCCCGTATTTTTGCTTCAAGCGATACAACAGGTCGCGGCGGCGCTCTACCTCCGCGAGTCGGTCAGGGTCGAGGTCGATGGATGAGAGATATTCACGCACACCAATCGCGAGTTCTTCCACATTCGCCAGCGCGGTGTCCAGTAACTCCTGCCATTTCCCGACCGACGTGTCGATGCGTTCGATGGACGCAAGTTCCTTCAGTGCCAAACCCAGAGTTCCGGCTGCCGACCCCTCCTCCCCATCCAACAATTGGGACAGCCGCTCAGCATGAACAGTCAGATCTTCGACGTTGGCGAGTTTGCGGTTTTCCGCCTCGAGTTCTTCGTACTCGTCAGGGCGTGGTCTCGCAGCTGAGATTTCCTGTGCGACATGTCTGAGGTAGTCCGCTCGTTTGCGCACCTCATCGAGCCGCGTCGCCAGCTCGGCTTCCTGGTTTCGGAGTGTGGAGACGCGCTCGAACAACGAGCCAACTTTCAGGAGATCGCTCGCGTGCCCTCCAAACGCGTCCAGGATATCGCGTTGGGAAGCACCCTTCAGCAGCGACTGTGCCTCGTGCTGGCCATGGAGATCCACGAGGAACCGACCGAGTGTCGCCAGCGCCGATACCGTGGTTGGACTGCCATTTGCCCAGGCGCGGTTCCTGCCTTCGTTGCTGATGTCGCGCCTGACAGCGAGGAGATCATCTTCGAGATCCAGCCCAGAGTCACTCGTTGCCCGAGCCAGTTCCGAATGCCCAGCCACGTCGAATGCAGCTTCAACCACACAGCGATCGGCCCCTGGCCGAACCAAGTCGCTGCTGGCCCGTTCGCCCAACAGCAACGCGAGCGCGTCCACCAGTATCGATTTGCCGGCACCGGTCTCGCCGGTGAGGACGTTCAGACCGGATTTGAGAGGAAGTGTGGCGTCCTGGATAACCGCAAGGTTTCTGACGCGGATTTCTGTGAGCACTTGATCCTACTCCTGAGGAGCGCGTAGTTCACCCCATTGTAGCAACTCACGCACTCTATCCAAGTACCCTTTCTTTCCGAGACGTACCAATTGTACGGGTTTTGGCGCCCGCTGTACGACCACTTGATCACCAATGCTGAGTTTGTCTCCGTGTTGCCCGTCGTATGAGACAATGACTTCGTCTCGCTGAGGCGGAACTACCTGCAAACTGATCTTGGAGTCGCCCGGTACAACCAACGGACGAAATGCCAGGGCGTGCGGGCAGATTGCCGTTATTACGAAGGCGTCCGCAGCAGGCATCACTATCGGACCGCCAGCGCTCAGCGAATAGGCAGTCGAACCGGTAGGCGTCGCAACGATGATTCCGTCTGAGGCGTACAGCCCGACCTCGGCCCCATTCACCGTCACTCGGTAGCGAATAACATGCGCAACGCCCGCTTTGTGCACCACGACATCGTTGAGAACCTCAACATCGGATCGTTCTTCCCCGTTCTCTGACACGATCGACGTCTTGAGGGCGGTCAGTTCCTCAGTAGTGTGCTCCGAACGCAAGATCGCACCGAGTGCGTCTTCCAACTGATCCGGTGTGGTGCTGGTGAGGAACCCTACGCGCCCGAGGTTTACGCCGAACAGCGGCACATCGGAGGGACCGAGATATCGAGCAGCGCGAAGCAGTGTACCGTCGCCTCCGAGCGATATGAGCAAGTCGATTTCCGGATTCTCCGGGCCGAACTCGGCCACCGGTTCCGGCCACGCTCCGGATATCCG
>Ga0180432_10008563_pt1 | contig 12694 bp, 12 predicted proteins | sample SS_ome_10_FD_132414 | JGI IMG/M metagenome (GOLD analysis project Ga0180432, IMG submission 132414) | Hypersaline lake sediment archaeal communities from the Salton Sea, California, USA - SS_1_MS_2 metaG | ecosystem: Environmental > Aquatic > Non-marine Saline and Alkaline > Hypersaline >...
CCCTGTGCCGTTAACTCCTAACACGGATCAGTGGTGGCGCCAGCCCGAGGTCGAGTGGCCCAGTGTTCCCTCGTCTCGTGCCTTCCAGAAGCCGAACTTGAACACCCTGTATCCGACGAGGAGAACTACGACAGTCAGGAGGAGAAGCGGACCCAGGTCTGACCAGATGTCGGCGATAGATGCGTTCCCACCGAGGGTGTGCCTCGTCATCTCGTTGATGTAGTACTGGGGATGAATGTAGGCTATCGCCTTTATCCAGGCCGGAAGCAGCCAGACGGGTATGAACCTTCCCGAGACCAGCTGGCTGAAGAGGTTGAGGAACCAGTTCAGGGGGTCCTCGCCGGTCTTGGTGATGATGTTCCACCCCGCCGAGAGGAGGTCCAGCGAGAAAACCAGAAGAATACCGGTTATCAGAACCACCAGGAAACCGAGGTTGAGATAGACCACCATCCCGAAGAAGCTCCCTACAATGAGGTACCCAACGGTCTCGATTATTACCCAAGTATACCTGAATGTACTGTTACCGAATAGTATGGTGACCAGGTGAGTGGGCGATGCGTGATAGTACGGATAGTTGCGGCCGTTCACCAGCCTGCTGATGCCGGCGCTCCCGAGGCTAATCATGTTCTGTATCAGCATTCCCAGCAGGAACCAGGTGACCATCGGCTTGCCCTCGGTTATGCCATACCTCTCGACGACCTCCTGCGAGACGTAATCCGCTGGAACCAGCTCGGCAAAAAGGGCGAACGTGGTGATACCGATTATCAGGCCCAGGCTCCTCATCACGAACCAGGAGCGGAAGGAAAGCTGCTGGACCAGCGATCTGTAGAAGAACCAGTAGAGTACGGTTAGCTCCGACCGTAAGCTCGAGAGCAATCCAGAAGCGTTCATCTACGGGAACCCCCTTCCGCCGCGCCCACCTCTCGGGGGACGGGCAAACCCGGTGCCGCCGGCGCCCCTGCCCGAGGGGATCTTCCCGACCGCCTTCACAAAGGCCTCCTCGAAGTCAGGTTCACCCATCCTCTCGGATATCTCGACCGGGGTTCCCATCTCGACTATCTCGCCGTGGCTCAGGATAGCGACACGGTCGCAGAGTCTCTCCGCCTCGGACATGTTGTGTGTGGTGAAGAGGACCCCGCAGCCCAGTTCCTCGCAGAGCTCCTCCCTTATGATGTCGTGCATCTCCCTCCGGGTCATGACATCGACCCTGATCGTGGGCTCGTCGAGGAGTATCATGGGGGCATGTATGACCAGTGGCAGAGCGAGGTAGAGCTTCTGCTGGGTCCCGCCGGATAGCTTCTGGTACCACTCGTCCCTCTTCTCCTCTAGATCGAGAACGTCGAGGGCATACGAGATCCTGTCCTCTATTTCGCTGCTGGGGACCTTCCACAGGTTTGCCATGAACTTCAGGTTCCTGTAGACGCTCATCCTCCACGCGAAGATCCCCCACATCATGGTCTCCCCACCGAAGACCGCTATCATCTTGCCGATGATCTTGTTGTGCTGCTTGTTCACGTCGTACCCCATGACGTAGCCATGGCCGCTGGTGGGTATCACCAGGTCGGAGATGATCTTGCAGAAGGTTGTCTTCCCCGCCCCATTCGGCCCAAGCAGGCCGAAGACCTCTCCCGCGTTGACCTCGAACGTTATGTCTTCCAGTGCCTTGATCTTCCCCCGCCTCTTCCTGAAGGTATCTATGAGATCCTTGACCCCCACTACCCCCTTCCTCATCGGCGGGTAGTACTTCGTCAGCTCAACGGATCGCAGCACTGGTTCCGCCATTCGACCTCCTCCTGGTCCTCTGGTCCATTTCCCATAGCGTGATCGCTTCCTTTCAGCTCGGTGATCGTCTTCCGCGAAGATCTCTGTCCGCTACTGCAATGATAGTACGGTAACGAATGGTTCGTAATCGATATATAAATATTTCCTATCCGTCCTCGAGTCCCCAACGGGTTTCCATCCTGTCTCCAGTCCATACCAGGGTGATCGGCCGGCAACTGGGTGACAGCACTCGGTATCCGCCCTTCTCAGGTTGTACGTTTCGTTACCATTATTAGTCCAGCTCTGCAATCTGGCGGGAGGGCTTGATTTGCACTCGGCCATCAGGTACGGACTGATACTCGTTTCCCTTTTCTTGATCCTCCTGGGGATCGTTTTCCTCATCGCAGGGGGGGATACCGAGAACTACATAACCGGGGGGTTGATGCTGGTCATCGCCTTCGGCCTTCTTGGATATGTGTACGTCGATTCCAGGACCGAGGCCAAGAGGCCGATACACCAGGAGTTCCACGTCGAGATGGGGGGCTCGGGCGAGTTCAAGGAGCGTGAGATGTCCTGCCGATCGTGCGGAGGCCCACTGACCAGGGAGAACATATCGGTGGTGGAGGGAGGCCTTATGGTTGAGTGCCCGTATTGCGGAAAGACATATGCCCTTGAGGAAGAGCCGAAGTGGTGATCGCGTTGAGGTCCGCATTGAGGTCTGAGTTCACGATTTTGATCATGGTCCTCTCCCTCTTCACGCAAACCGCCGTTGCCCAGGAGATAAGCTTCGAGGTTGAGAGGGAGCACGTTGACGTCTGGATTCTCAAGGACGGCAGCGTGGACATAGACTACACTATCGACTTCGTACATCACGGCGGACTGGACGGCGTCGATATCGGTCTCCCGAACAGACACTACGACGCGGCCTCCGCCACCGCGCGCATAGTCATCGGGGATCGATCCTTCGCCCCTAGGATGATACACGAATCGCCTTACGTAGACACAGGCCTTGCTGTTGAATTTACTGCGGCGGTCGAGGCGGCCATATCGGGCCCATCGACCCCCTTCACGCTCGAGTTCCACGTGAATAACCCCCGAATGGTCTACGAGAACAAAGTGGTAGACGGTACCGTCGGGATAAGGTTCACCCCAACCAGCTTCGACCCGAGCTTCCAGATAGGCAACACCGGGGAGCTAGAGGTGAGGGTCATCTTCCCCGAGGGATTCGACGGCGAGGGAGCGGTCTACCTCGAGGGACAGCCGTGGGACGAACTTGCCTTTGACCAGGGGTCGCAGCGATGGGTCGCTACCTGGAGCGCCGCCGACGTGAACCCGCGTGACCAGGAGGGTGGATTATACGATGTCGGGGTCGGCTTCCCGGAGGATTTCGTGGATATCTTCTACGAGGACAGCATCCTGCGGAGGCTGGGGGAGTTCTTCGCCGCGGCCTTCGGTTTCCTCCTGGTGATCTTCCCGCTACTCTTCATGGCCGGGATATTCGTCGTGGTGATCTATGCCGTCCACAAGGCCCAGATCGCGCGTAGCGACTACTTCGAGCCGGAGCTCTCGGTGGAGGGGGCGGGCCCGAGGAGGGACCTGACCGCAGTGGAGGCCGCGGTCGTTCTCGAGAGGCCGCTGAAGATAGTTGCCACCATGATACTCTTCGGGCTGACCAAGAAGGGGATGGTCGAGGTGGAGTCGGATTCGAGGCCGATGAGACTGAAAAAGCTCACAGAGGCGGGGGAGCACGACTACGAAACCGGGTACCTGGATGCCATCGGCGCCGATGGGCACGTCGACCACGATGCGCTTCGGGATACCCTGGTGGACCTGATCGAGGGGGTTAAGGAGAAGATCAAGGGCTTCTCGTACGAGGACACAAAGGTCTACTACAGCAGCATATGCCAGAGGGCGTGGAAGCAGGTGAAGGAGGCGGGAACCCCGGAGGAGTTCTCGCGACAGCTGGAGGAGAGGAACGACTGGCTACTGCTTGACGAGAGATATCCCGACAGGATGGGCACGATATACGTCCACGTCCCACCGCCAGTCTTTGCCCGGGGAGGGGCCGGGACGTCCACGGGGCTGGACCCGAGGGCCATGGCCCAGGGATACGTCGCCGACCTCAGGTCGTCCAGCAACAACATGGTCAGGAGCATGAGGTCCCTGGCCAACGATGTGACCGGTATCACCAATCCACCCCCAAAGAGCTCGCTGGGATCGGGGGGCTACGGCGGTTTCGGCGGCGGAGGCGGCGGCTGCGCCTGTGCCTGCGCCTGCGCGTGCGCCTGTGCGGGAGGGGGGAGATGATGGGTCTCAGGGAGAGGCTCGGCCTCGCGGTGGGGAAGGGACTGGATCCCGGAACCCACATGTACGACGGCAAGGGTGATCTGTCGGGGCACCGGTTCCACCTCAGGGTGGATACGAAGCGAAGCGGCGTTCTCATGGTCGATGCGTCGAAGCTGCTGGTCCTGAACGGCACGGCGCTGGACTATGTGCGCGGGCTTCTAGAGGGCTGGGATCTCGAACGAACGGTGCGATACATGAGATCGAGGTACAGGAACCTTGACGAGGACACCGCGAGCAAGCACCGCGACCGGGTCAAGAGCGAGCTCCTGGAGTTCCTCTCGGGAAACCAGGACGCCGTCCGGCAGACGATCTCCGACACCCCCACCATAGGCTCAGATACCCTTCCATCGCCCTACAGGATGGACGTCTGCCTCACATATCGCTGCCAGAACGATTGCGCTCACTGCTACAACGAGGAGAGAGAGGTCGAGGAGCTGGGCAGGGAGTCCTGGATCGCGGTGATCGACAAGCTGTGGGATATAGGGATCCCGCACGTCGTCTTCACCGGTGGCGAGCCCACGCTCTCGCCATATCTGGAGGGACTGATCGCCAGATCCGAGGAGCACGGTCAGATAACGGGCCTGATCTCGAACGGCCGCCGACTGGAGGAGGACGGATATCTCAGTGGACTGATATCAGCCGGCCTAGACCACGTCCAGATCACGATACTCTCACATCGGGCCGGGGTCCACGACCGCATTGCGGGATCCGCCGGGGCGTGGGAGGAGACGATATCCGGCATCAAGACGGCGCTGTCCCAGGACGTGTACCTATCAACCAACACCACCATCATGGAGGAGAACAGGGGGGACCTGGAGGAGACGATGCGTTTCCTCATCTCGCTCGGGGTGAAGAACCTCGCCTTCAACGGCCTCATAAGGTCGGGCAAGGGCCGGGACGCCAAGGGCGTGAGCTACGGCGAGCTCAAGGCCATCCTGTTGAACCTGGTGGCCATCGCCGAGGAGGAGGGCGTGAAGCTGGTCTGGTACACCCCCACCCCGTACTGTGAGCTCAACCCAGTGAACTACGGACTGGGTATAAAGCAGTGCACGGCATGTTCGCTGAACATGGCGGTGGAGCCCGACGGGAGCGTGCTTCCGTGTCAGAGCTACTACCGATCACTCGGGAACATCCTCATCGATCCCTGGGAGGGGATCTGGAACCACGCCCTCTGCAAACGGCTCAGGGAACGGGAGTACCTGCCCGAGAGGTGCAGGGAGTGCGAACTCTCGGATGTCTGCGGCGGCGGCTGTCCGCTGGCCCTCGAGGGCGGCTACTACATGTGCCTCGACAGGTACTCCTCGTTCTGATGGGTTCGCTTGACGCCCAGTGCGTAGAAGATGGGGTTGAACTGGAGCAGGGAGCCGTCCCTGAGCGCCCTCCGCCACCTTGAATCGATAAGATCCAACTCGTCCTCCGGGAGATCCGTGGCGAGGGACCTCACGAACTCCCACTCATCCCGTTGTTCCTGCCGTAGTCTGTCGATTGACCAGACGCCGCTATGGACCCCGATTCGTACCGAGAGGCCATTCCGCCTGAAGAGATCCCTGAGCTTCCTCCCAATGTACGGGTCCCCTCCCTGGGCCCTCACCCCATCGATGATCAATCCCCTGACCGGTTCCAGTCCCTGGGGCCAGTCTATCCGGGCCCCGTAGTCCGGCTCGGCGAGGCAGAGGACGTGGGACCTGGAGACCCTGGACATCTCGCGAACGGCGGAATCGGGGTCCTCGAGCCAGAGCAGGAGGAAGGTGGAGTACACCACATCGAAGGCCCCGTCGCCGAAAGGGAGATCGAGCGCGGAACCCCTCAAGGACCTGAAACCCCGGGCCTGGCAGGCCTTCAACATGTCGGGATCGATATCCAGGCATGTGACGTCGAGGAGGTCCCCCAGGGAATCGGCCACGAACCCCGGGCCGCTCCCCACATCCAGGGCACGGGGCCTATTCTCTCCAGCCAGCACCTTCTCTCCGATGATCCACCTGAGGGACTCTCCCAGCCAGATGGACTGCCTCCTCAGCTGCCGCTTCATCGCCCTCTTTCCGGTGGAGCCCATGGCCAGCGCTAGTAGCTTGGGCGATAAATCGGTTTTCTCCCTGAACCGTCTAGGTGGCTAGCGAGCCAGGTGATCGAGTCGTCGAAAGAGACCCATGATGTGTGCCAGGGTGAATACTAGCCAGCCGAGTTCCGGAATCGGGAACCACATCGAGTTTGAGTACGCGGCCTTGAGGGTGAGCCACTCCTGCTCCTGCTGGTAGGGAGCAGGGTAGGCGCAGTGACAGAACTCGGGCCAGGGTGATTCGGCCGGGAAGGACCCGCCCGCGGTGAGACAGTACATCTGGGTCTCGGGGTGGCTGTTGCCGTTGAGCTCGACGACCCACTCCGAGACTCCGTCCCTATCCACGTCCCCCCACCAGCCGCCGTTCTCCTGCCTCCTGTTCACCGCAACATGCTCGTTCAGGTAGTAGTACTCGATGTCACCGGTGGCCGCGTCGGTGGCTATCGGGTACGGCGCGAGCCAGAGGACCTCCTGCCTTGAATCGCCATCGATGTCAGCGATAAGCGGGTAGTTGGACCAGTGGTTGACAGTGGCGCCTTCGGGAACCAGGCCATCCATGACCCACCCGGATATGTTCGCCTCCCACTTCGTGGTCATGGTCGCCAGATCGATGACGTAGACGGCTAAACCGGACATGAGGGCCATATCCATCGAGCCATCCTCATCCACATCGCCCATGGCCGGGGTGAGCCTGATGTTGGCCCCATGTGGCTCGATCCACCTCCCCAGCTCGTTCCCGTCGCTGCTGACCACGATGACCGCGCTCGTGGGCGCACTGGTCCAGATCACGGCCTCGTACCCCCCGGCGCCGTTGACGTCGGCGACGAAGACCGAGTTGGTCTCCATGTTGGCCCCGGCGTCGAACCGCCATTCCTCCGACCCGTCGCCGGAGGAAGCACAGTAGAGGTGGAAATCGTTGCTGGCCCAGAGGACCTCAACCTCTCCGTCCGTGTCTATGTCCGCCAGGGTCACCTGCCAGGGATTCCCTCTACCGCACTGGAAGGATGTCCATACCAGCTCCCCCTCGTGGCTAAGGCGGTGGACGAAACCCTCGCCATCGGCCAGGAAGAACTCGATGAACCCGTCGCCATCCACGTCGTATGCCTGAGGGGGGCCGAGGATGCGTGCGCCTCTCGGGTTGTCCCAGTGCCAGAACTCCGTGCCGTCGCCGTTGATTATGTGAAGCCTCCCGCTCCTGTCCGCGAAGCAGAGCTCGAAGGTCCCGTCCGAGTCGACGTCCACCACCGATACCTTGCTCATCGGGTCGTCTATCAGCCCAGGTTGATCCAACGGCGGATAGAGCCACTCGAAGCTACCCTCCTGATCGATGCACCACATCCTGTTGCTGTCCCCCCTCCTGGTGCCGAAGATTACCTCGTTCATGCCGTCGCCATCGATATCCCAGACCGTCTGACATCCAAGCTGGCCGGCCCCGAAGGTCCTACCCTCGAACACGTCGCTGGTGTTGAAGGTCCACTCGACCTGCAGCTCCTGGACGGCGAGAGACTGTCCGAGGAGGAGGGTGAAAACGACAATCGGAAGAGACTTCCAGCAGGTCAAGCAAACACCTCGGGCGAGCTCGATGCAGAGGGTGGCTCTGAGGTCAATTTCGCATCGTACCGCAACTCGTGATATCCCCCGATGCAATGCCGTGGGCCATTCTCCCTATTAAAGCCTGCTGTGGCTCTTTGACTACACTCTCCGACAGGGCGATTCTACCGTCTCATCCAGCAATATCGGGAGTAGATGATGACCCCGGCGGCGACGATGATTGCGGTAGTGGATACTGCAAGGCCGATCTGGGTCGCGTTCAGGGGATTGTACCCGGCGTAGTCTGCGCCGACGAGTATGTACTTGAGGGCGGAGTTGCCGATCGACACCGGGTAGATCTTCGCGAAATTCTGTATGAAGTCAGGGAGATACTCGTAGGGCGTGAACATGCCCCCGATGGCCGCTGTGATTACGGATATCCCGACACCGGTCATTATAGCCCCGTGGACCGGCTTGATAAGGCTGGCGATCAGGGTCCCCACCCCCGTTGACGCGAAGAAGACAAGCACCAGGAACCCGAGAGCCTTCGCCAGTGCGGATGCGGTGAAATCGAATCTGGCCCCGATGGAGTAGCCGACCGCTGCGACCGCTGCAACGGCGATTACCGAGAAGGTGGCCAGTCCGAGGATCCTGCCAGCGAAGTCCCTCCAGGGGCTGACCGGCATCGACATAAGCTTGTTCAGCATGCCTCTCTCACGATCAGATGCAACCGAGGCGGGTAGATTGCTCATTCCAGCTATCATCAGGGCGAAGACCATCATCGGTACCGTCACGGCACCCCTCATGTAGGGCAAGATGTCCTCGGGCGCACCGCTCACGAAGGAGAATGCCCCGATCAGCACCCAGAGGATGGGCCACGCAACGGTCCAGAAGAGCACCGTTTTCTCCCTTACAAGCTCCTTTATCGTCCTCTCCATGGTTGCCGTAATCTGGCCCATATCTACTCCTCCGTAACGCTCCTCCCGGTCAGGCTGAAGAACACGTCCTCGAGGGTGGGCTGCGAGCTGCCGATCTCCAGAACCTTGGCCCCTGTGGCGTCCAGCGCCCTGACGATCTCCGGCGTTGATCTATCCGAATCATCGGAGTATATCCTGTAACCGGTGTCCGTTTCAAGAACCTCGCCCCCGCTGCTGAATCTGCCGAGGGCTTCCATCGCCTTCTGGCTCTTGGCGGCGGTCTCTATGTTGATGACGTTATTGAGGCCGCTCGAGTCCTTAAGTGCCTCCGGGGTGCCTTCTGCCACTATCTTTCCCCTGTCGATGAGGCCTACCGTGGATGCGAGCTCGGCATCCGATCCCAGATGGGTGATCAGCACGATCGTGGTGTCCTCCGACTTGATGTCGAGGATCAGGCCAAAGAACTTTCTCCTAGCCGAGGGGTCGAGGCCGGTAGTCGGTTCGTCCAGCAGCATTACCTTCAGGTCCGGGAAGAGTGCGGATGCGACCTCAAGCCTCTTCCTCATACCCCCGGAGTAGGTGGAGACGCGCTTGTCCGCGTACTGTTCAAGCTCCACCTTCGCCAGAAGGTCTTCGACGATCTGCCTACTCTCCCGGGATCCGTAGCCAAGAAGCCTGGCGAGATACTCGAGGTTCTCCCTTCCGCTCAGCTTTGGCGAGGTGAAGTTCGCCTGGGGCACGTATCCCACCAGGTGTCGGGACTCCTGTGGAGGCTTTCCGAAGATCTCCACATCCCCCTGGGTCGGCAGCAGCACGGAGGCCAGAATGGATACCAGGGTGGTCTTTCCGGAGCCATTAGGCCCCATGAGACAGTAGAACTCGCCCTCGGGTATCTGGAGATTGACTCCATCGACGGCCCTCAGATCGCCATAATCCCTGATCAGACCCTTGGTCCTGATGGCTATCAATCTGACCTGACTCCGATGATTCCGGTGCATATCTCATGACATATAAAGACGATCCCCTAGCCAGCAGCTCTAGGTATGGGGCCCTCTCTCCCTCTTCGGTGGGCAAACGAGAAAAGGAAACCACCAACGAGGAGTAGATCTGGACAGGGTCCTTGTATCGAGGCATTCACCTAGAGGTATCTTGTGCAGGCATGCCCATTCCCGCCGCTGGTGGTATCTTCCTCTGCCCTGAGCCCGATATTCGTCACTACAGCGGACGCCAGCTCGTCGGGAGATACGATTCGGGCACGAGGATTGGGCAAGAGGGATTACGATCACTCTGCGGGCCCGATTCGGGCAGGAAAGGCCGCACCGCAGGTCTAGAAGGAGTGCTCCTCGAGATCGGAATTGACCTGCTCGAGGAACTCATCGGCGACCTCGGGGGTCTTGGTCAATATGCTCAGCATGACGAATATCAGAGTAGAGGCGGCGATTCCCCAGACCGGCGGCCATATGCCGAGAGGGTAGTAGCCGGAGATATACATGGCGGCGGTCAACACCCCGCCCACGACGATGCTCCAGATGGCACCCTGGGCGGTGCCCCTACTCCAGAAGAAGGCGCCGATGAACGCGGGAACCGCGACCAGAAGTCCCCCCGAGGCCATGCTGGAGAGGATGGCGATCAGGTCCAGCTTCAGGCTGGCGAAGAGGATGCAGATCGCCAACAGGAAGACGATCACCAGCTTGCCTATCAGTAGCTTGGAGTCCTCGGACATGCCTGGGGAGACCGACTCGGCGACGTTGAGCACGCCCATCGAGCTCAGTGTGAGCACTATGGATCCCAGAGTCGAGGTGGCGGCGGCGAATATGCCGACGAAGACTATCAGGGCCATGACCGTCGGGACCTTCGTCAGCAGCACCGGCATCGCCTCGTCGGCGGTGGCGAGCCCGGGGACGATATTCGCGGCAGACAGCCCTATGAGGGTGGTGATGACGGTGTAGAGAAGCCCGAATATCGCGAAGTAGGTTATCATCCTCTTCAGGCTCCTGACGTTCTCGGAGACGAACATTCGCTGCGACACCTGCGGGTTGCTGAGGGCGAAGAAGGCCCAGGGCAGGGAGAGCCCGACGAACATGTTGAAGCTCCAGCTCACCTTGAGCAGCTGAGGGGTCTGGGACTGCACAGTCGAGAGGAACTGGAGCGGGGAGCCGAAGAAGTGATAGAAGATGTAGAGGAGGAGGATAACGCTGGTTATGATCATGGTCATGGCCTGAAAGGCATCGGTCCAGGAGACGGACCTGAATCCCGCCCAGAACGCGGTGACCCCGCTGAACGCGGCCATGATCAGCACCCCGGTCATGAAGGGTACCCTCCCCCCGGTGAGGCCGTTGAAGAGGTAGCCGGACCCCATTAACTGGATCGAGGCGTAGGGCACGAGCATAACCAGTGCCAGGATCGTGGCCGCCGTTCCCACTCTCCTGTCCCCGTACCTGTGAGAAAGGAGATCGGAGGGGGTTATGTAGTCGTACCTGTTGGCTGCCGCCCAGAAGCGGGGCGCGAAGACGCAGAGAAGCAGAAGGGTGAACATGAGGTAGGTCAGCTCAAATCCCAGCGCCACCACGCCCGACGAGTATGTGAGGCCCACCAGCCCGACCATCATGAACGCGCTGTAGGTCGTTGCGCTGTACGTCATACCGGAGATGAAGCCGCCGACCTTCCTGCTGGACACGAAGAACTCAGGTATCCCCCTTCCCATCCTCTTTCTGGCGAGATAGGCGATCCCCAGGCCGAAGAAGGCCCATATCCCGACCGCGAAGTAGATGTACAGGGGGTTCAAGTCTTCCCCCATCCTCTTACGTACAGCAGAGCGGCCGAGATGACGACCACGGTGAGGAGAATCCAGAATGTGTAGCTGGCCCATGAGGTGTTATCCCTGAGAAGAAGATACGGGATTGCGAGATCAACCGCCGCCAGTGCTGTCCCGATAGATAGTAGACGCCAGCCTCCCATGAGTTGGCCTCGAGGGATTCAATTCACCGTTCGGCATTAAACTCTATCGTGGGCAGATCAGATCAGACCTTCTGTTGGGGCGTCTCCTCGGATAGCCTCTCCCGAACGGCGGCGCCCATCAGGACCAGTACCCCGGCCAGGATACAGATCACGGAGAGCCTCCAGTACCACGGTATCGAGGCGAGTACGAATTCGTACAGGGCGTAGGCGATAGGTATGCCGATGCCCACCGCCAGCAGGGCGAAGCCGACGACCCAGAAGTTCATGCCATCACTCCAGGCGGACGGCGGTACCGTAGGCAAGTATCTCTGCGGCCCCTCCCATCACGGAGCTTGTCATGAACCTGACGTTGATTACGGCGTCGGCCTTCAACTTCTCCGCGCTCTCCACCATCTCGTTCAGGGCCTCCTCCCGTGACTCGGTAAGCATGTCGACGTAGTCCTGGAGCTTGCCCCCGGTCAGGTTCTTGAAAGCGGCCTTGATGTCCTTACCCACGTGCTTGGCCCGGATCGTGTTGCCCCTTACCATTCCTAGGGACTCCTTTATCTCCCTGCCGGGCACAAAGTCGGTGTTGACAACAATCATCTGCGCACCGATGAGTGATTCAAACCGAGGGTAGAAAAGGATTTCGCTAATGGGCCTTGCCCGACCCCTGATTCCTAGTTATATCATCGCAGAAGGCGACGCCAGAGGCGAGACTCGGGACGGATTCGCGGGTCCGGGTGCTTGGAACCGTCGGAAGCGGCGGTTTTTCCCAAGCTTTTTCCGTGGTAGCCGCATGTTCCCGGTGAGGAACCATGATCTTTGAGAAGGTGAAATCCGACGGACTGGCGCACATATCGTACCTGCTGGGATCCGGTCGCGAGGCTGCGGTGATTGATCCCAGGAGGGACTGCGAGATATACCTCGAGATTGCCCGCGAGAACAACCTGGAGATCCGGTACATACTCGAGACACACAGGAACGAGGACTATGTCATCGGGTCAACCGCACTTCAGAGAGATGTGGATGCGGAGGTGCTCCACGGCCCGGGGCTGGATTTCGGGTACGGGAAGACCGTCGAGGATGGGGAGAAGATAGAGGTGGGCGAGCTCACGGTAGAGGCCATGCACACCCCGGGCCACAC
>Ga0180432_10008564_pt1 | contig 12694 bp, 11 predicted proteins | sample SS_ome_10_FD_132414 | JGI IMG/M metagenome (GOLD analysis project Ga0180432, IMG submission 132414) | Hypersaline lake sediment archaeal communities from the Salton Sea, California, USA - SS_1_MS_2 metaG | ecosystem: Environmental > Aquatic > Non-marine Saline and Alkaline > Hypersaline >...
ATCTCCATTTGCATCAGTATACAGTTTAAAAACGGATGTTCAAAAAAAAATATATGATACTTTACCAATTGATAAAATCAATCTGCATTATAATGGCAAGCCAATGTTTGATGACAATAAAGCCATAATTTCATATGGAGTTGAAGATAATTCAAATATAGAAGCTAAAGCTACTACAAAAGGTGGTTCTAATTCTCTATGGTGGTTAAAAATATTGTATGTTATATCTATTCCGTTTTTTATATTATTTCTAATAAGTGGGTTACCACCCGTGTTTTCAAATAGTTTTGCTTATGTTTTTGATAATACTCTTGCAAGTATACTTAATCACTTTGGTGGAAAACCAAATGACCCAATTTCCAAAATAATAAGAGGGTTTTTTAATGTTATTATGTGGGTTGTAACTAAATTTGCAACCATAATATTTATATGGGTTGTAGCAGCATATATGGTGTTTCCAGCGTATTATCTATTTTATGGAAGAAGTTATTGTGATTCTGGAATAGCAGCAAAACATGTTGGATATGTAACAATGATATGGTATATGATTATATATGGTTCTTTTAATGTTGTTGATTTTATTTTAAACATTCTACAATTTTTATCAGATGAAGACCCAATTCAGGTTATTAAAGCGACAACTGGTCCAACAATACAATCATCAAAAGAATCCTGGGATATTATGAAATTTGCAGTATTTTATGCAATACCATTTGTTGGAGAAGGAATAGCAGCAGTACATGAATTAATAGAAGAAGGAGTCGGGTTATTATATGAAGGAATGGACACGGCCAGCCAATTTCAATGTGATAATGAAAATATAGCTACTGAATTATGTTCCTTTTTAACAGTATTTAAAAATACATTAAAAACAAGAGGATATAAATCCAAAGGACATTCAAAACATGCTCAAGAAAATGAAAATATAGCCGCTGCACATAATAAAGGCAAATCTCATAAAAATAAGGCTAGTACCAAGGCATCATTAAGAATTAATAAAATGAATAGAGTACATGATAAGAGAAAGAAATGTATGGCAAGTTGTGGCACATCTTCTTTAGGTTCTGTGTCGATGGGGTCTCAAATGATGGCTGGTGAACTTGTAGAACCTGTTAAGAATTATAGATTAGGACCATTATTAAACTTGCTACAAAGAGGATTTTGTGATATTTCCATAAAAGATAAAATTAAAAATAGAAGACATGCTAAAAATCTCAAACCGTTGACTGAAAAGGAACTAAATGCTAAATTACCACCCCTTCCTGGTACTCCATATGATATGAATACTAAGATGGGAAGACTAAATAGGTGGTCTACAGGATTTGTAACTTCCTTTTTCTGTCAACTTACAGAAGCGTTAAGTGATATTACAAATTTAATGTGGGGAATTGGAACAGAAGTCCAAGTTGTTAATATGATAAAAACTGGTCAAATTGCTGGAATTGTTGCTACCGTTGCTCTTATTATTGATACTTTCTTGAATTAAAACTATGTAACGAGTTCGCAATGCGTCATAAAAAATCGATTATATTATCCATATATTTTAAGTATACCAAGTATAATAAGTATGAATACGGTTGTTGAAACAAAAGTAATTAAACCAAATGGACTCCCAAATAGGGGAAACACTTGTTACATTAACACTGCGCTTCAAACAGTTGTTCAAATCGTTGGTAGATTTTTCATAAGTGGAGAATACTACAAAAAGTTATCATCCGATGAGAAAATCATTGATTTCATGAGTGATTTTGCCCATTTGGTCGCTGCTATTCAAAATACAGACGGCCGGTGGTCAAAATCACATGTAAATCTATATTTGAAAAATGTTACTGATTATTTAGCAGGTTTGGACCAATTTAAGAGATTTTTAAAGTTTAAGCAAGCTGATTCATTCGAGTTTTTAGCTCAACTAATTGATTTGATGTCAGAATATCTTCGATATAAGATTTCAATTGAGATTGATGTTAAGGTTGATGAAAAAGACTTGGATGATAAAGACAAAACAAGGCTTGTTTTTTACACTTTCTTGAAAAAGAATTTAAAACATACCTCTGTCTTTGATGAAAAGTTAAGAGGTTATTTTAGAGCATCAATTACGTGTGCACATGATGATTGTGATTATAAATCTGAAAAATTCGAACCCTTCTTAACATTGTCCCTTCCAATTAAAGGAAAGGATACATTAGAAGAATGTTTAGCTGAATATGTTAAAGCAACAACATTAGACGAGAATAACCAATGGTTTTGTGAGAAATGTAAGAGAAAATCTAAAGCAGAAAAGAAATTGTCTATTTGGTCAACTTCTGAGTATCTTATTATTTCTTATAAGCGATATGCTAATATGTTTATTACAACCGTTAAGGATGACCGTCACATTGTTGCACCATTTAACGGTCTAGACCTATCGCCATATGTTGAAGACAACAAGGCAAATGAAGACATATATGACCTTTGTGCAGTTACCGTTCATAGCGGAAACATGAACAATGGTCACTATGTGGCTGCTAGGAAAATGGAAACTACCTGGATGGTATTTAATGATAGCAATGTTATTCAAGTAAAGGAAAAAGACCTTAACAATAGCACTGCTTATTATTTGGTTTACAAAAGACGTTAAATCGTGATTTTTATAGTTTTGAGTTAAGTTTTTATTATTTATAATTTTATAGATAGATACATAATGAGTTCTAACAAACCATCCAGTGTTGATTTTAGCAGACCCAAAACATATCCTAAACCAATGACCACTCCTGGTAAAAATCGTTCTGGTATGTCATTTGTTTTTTATATTCTTTTAATGCTTCTTGCTGGGTTTATTGTACTTTTATTAATATTTTTGGTACAATATTTAAGACAGCCATGTGGACCACCTGGTAAAATGGATTACTGGTCTTATTTATCAGGACTTGATCCATACGCAGTACCATGTAATCCTTCTCTTCCAGAAAAAGAATTTGAACAAAGAGAAATTAAACAAGAAAAAGAAGTATTTCACATTAATGACCAAGTATATACGTACCCAGAAGCCTATGAAAAATGCAAAGCTTATGATGCTGAATTAGCAACTCACCAACAACTTGTTGATGCATATAATAATGGTGCGGAATGGACTTCTTATGGGTGGTCAAAAGGGCAAAGAGCATTTTATCCAATCCAGCCCTGTTCATATGTTAAATTGAGAAGACGCGGTATTAATGTTGGACCACCTGGGGTTAATGGTGGTAAATTTAGACCATTTCTTCGCTTCGGTGCTAATTGTTATGGAGTTCGTCCCAAAGGTCATGTTTCGGTGCAAAAACCTCCAATTTGTGTAGAAGATGGTGAAACAGAAATATGCAGAAGAAATCCAGAAGCTTGTAAAATATTAGATAGTGACAGAATTGACCCATTTATTAGACGGAAACAATGGTCTCAATGGGGCGATGGTACAGCCGTTCCTCAGTCAGCACCTGTCAGTTAAAGTTAATTAAAAAATTGATAGAATTCTCGGAAGAATTAATAATAGTACTTTTGACATGATGTCGAACATGTCGAAACCAGAAATAGAGCGCCAGAAGCATAAGCGCCGCGCTCGTTATTTTTATCGCCTGCGACAACGCAAAAAGAGGGAACGCAAGCGAGATTTGCACAACTCTTGCAAACAACTATTGGAGCAAAAACTTGTTCCAGACGTTGTTTGTATTATCTTACAATATTTTCGACCTATCACCTGCACAGAGTGTAAATCGGAATATATGTTTGAACGTGCAACTCTTTTGTTTTCCCCACTTCCGAGGGTTTGCTTGGGGTGTTACGAAGATTGTGACAAGTGTGTTGGACAACGTTCTTTGATTACAGTTGAGAGCATACGCATGCCTGGTTATCATGTAGTTGGTGTTCCTGATTATTTAGGAGTACTACATGCCACTGGGTGTCCGGAACATATCACTGAAGAAGATTGGGGTCCAACCATGTCATGGTTTGGGTGGAACGGCCAACGAGGAAAAACCTGAATGATGTATTTTGCGCAATGGCGTAATAGTTTAATAGTTAAAAAAATTGAATAAACCATTTTCAGTTTATAAAACAATATAGTGAAAATGGAGAAAACACAAAAAAAAGTGAAAGACCCTAATTACAAGAAGTATCAACACATTGAACATTTTGGAAAGAAACATACCCATGGAATTCTTTCTGGGACAGTTGTTATTTTTCCAAAAATAGATGGTACAAATGGAAAAGTCTGGATGAAAGATGGAGTAATTTGTGCTGGAAGTCGTAATCATCAGCTAGATGAAAAGGAAACTAACAGGAACTTTTATACTTATGCAGTTTCCAGTGATGAAATTAAGGGATATTTTGAAAAGTATCCAGATGATATTCTCTTTGGAGAGTGGCTTGTCCAACATCAAGAAAAATATCACCCTGATGCTTACAATGTTTATTACGTTTTTGATGTTGTAAATATGGTTGATGGATGTTCTGTATATCAACCATACAACGTTTATTCCAAAAAGCTTGATGAATTCAAGATTCGGTATATTCCTTGTCTTGATAATGTGGAAAACCCAGAACCAGAACAACTTTATTCTTATCTAGAAAAAGCAACTTTTCTAAAAGAGAACAATGAGCCTGGCGAAGGAATTGTTTTTAAGAACTATGGTTACAAAAACAAGTATGGTCATCAAACATGGGCTAAGATTATTCGTTCCGATTTTAAGAAGAAAAAGAAGGAACGGGTTGCTAACTCTCTTAAACCTGTTAATGAGCAAAAATTTGTAGATGATTATTTCACAGAACATTATTGTCGTAAAGAAATGTTGAAATTTCTTCATGAAAAGGGTGTTGAAGTATGGGATAATAAGTTTTTGAAAGAGTTTGTTCCAATAGCCTTTCAAGAACTTATTTCTGAAGAATTTGCTGATTTTCTATTTACTTTTAAAAAGCCTCCTACTATTAATTTTGGAACCATCCGATGTTTTATGTACCGAAAGGCAATGGAATTTTCTCCAAAGTAATTATTCTAAATGTGATTTTTATAGTAAGTTTCCCTTTTTACCTGTTCCAATACATGTTATACATGTTGTAATACCATTTGTGCAATAATCGCATATATATTTAGTTTTATCAACTGTTCCATTTTTTTGAATAATATGTTCATAACTAACTTTTGATGTTCCAGAACAATAACCACATATTAATTTTCCACGGCCATTACATTTAGAACATATTGTTTTTTCTAATTTATTTTTTTCTATTTCGAGTTCACTTGGAAAATAAACTTCATATTTCCTTATGCACAATAAACTACTTCGTTTTGAAGTAATATGCCTAACAGAATAAGTAAAATTTTGCATTAATCGTATCATTTTAATATTTTTTATAAAGATATTTTGTTTTATATAGTATTTTTGTTTAAAAAATAAGATGTGATTTACCAGTAGCATCACAAAAATCACATATTTTTTCACCATATCTGCATTTGTCACATTTATATTCTTTTGCATTTCTGTATATTCTACATATACCATGACAAGATGGACATTTTATAAATCCCTTACCATTGCAATAGCGACAATGTGTATAACTATCAAATTCATTTAATGTTTCTTTTTTTTGGGTTTTTAATATTTACTGTATTTGAAAAAACACGTTTATTAAAAGAATGTATTGGCATAAATGAACGTGATAATACAATAGATGCTCTCGTATAATTTTTTATATAAGTTTTAAACATTTTATATCATTAAATCTATAAAATGTTTAAGTATTGGCAGGCATAAATATTTTCTTTGTATATGTATTATCAGTTATAAATGTGTGGAATTGCAGCTTTTTTATGTTCAAATGGTGATACAAAACAAAATCGAGAAAAATGGTGTTGTTTTAACACTTTAATTCGCTCATTAAAAGCATTACAAAATAGGGGTTATGATTCTTGTGGAGTTATAGACAGTGAATTTAAATGTTTATTGCGCACAGTAAAAAAATCTGAGATGAAAGATTCCATTGATGAAGATTTGCCAGACGATGCTGTTGAACAATTACTTTTACAAAAAGATAAATTTCCAATTAACGCTTTAGTTGGAATGGCTCATACGCGATGGGCCACAAGTGGGAAAAAGACAGTTCCCAATGCACATCCACATGTAAGTTCGGATGGAAAAGTTGCAGTAATACACAATGGTATTATTGAAAATTATGTTCTTCTAAAATCCGAGCTTATTCAGGACGGATGGACCTTCAGTTCTGAAACGGATACGGAGATTATCTCAAATTGGTTGGCTCGTAGGATTGGTAATGAAAAGAACATAACAGAAGAAACTGTATTAGAAGCATTGAGAGACGCAAATAAACATTTGGAAGGGACTTGGGCAATTACGGTTATGCACAAAAACTTACCCAATTCCGTTTTTGTTGCGAGATGTGGAAATCCATTATTAATTGGTTTTAATGAATCATCTGGAATTATCATGGTAGCATCTGAAATTGCAGGATTCGTAAATAAAGTTGATAAATATACAATACTTAATGACAATAGTGTACTTCAATTAACAGTTGGGTTTTCTATTAAAGATATAATTAACCAACAAAGTAACCTAGTTTTTCAAGATGTACCAAAAGAAATTATCAAATTAACACCTGGTGATTTTCCATATTTTATGGCGAAAGAAATATATGACCAAGAAGAAGCAATTTATGGTCCCTGTGAGTGGGGAAAATATAAAAATAGAAAATTAAAAGATATTCCAGAACTAAAACAATTATTTCCATTAAAAGAAAAACTATTAAAAACAGATGGTTTTGATGTTTTATTAGTTGGTTGTGGTACAAGTTATCACAGTGGTTTGTCAAGTAGATGGTTTTTTGATACCTATCCATTTAGAACAGTTAGATGTGTTGTAGCTTCTGAATTTACAAATCAAGATTTACCAAAGGGATTAAATGAAAATCCTAAAAATGTTATTGCTGTTATGATTTCACAATCCGGGGAAACACTTGATACTTACAGAGCACTTAAAATAATAAAAGAAGCTCATATACCAACAATTGCATTAGTGAATGTAGAAAACTCAATGATTGCTAGGGAATGTGACTATTCTCTTTATTTACATGCTGGAAGAGAAGTTGGTGTTGCGTCAACCAAAGCATATGTAACTCAAATTATAGGTTTACATTTGCTAGCTTTGTATTTAAAAACTACTAATGGAACTAAAATTCCGAAAGATTATTTAACATTATCATCACAGATAAAAGAAACATTAAAAAGTTGCTTCCCATATTTTCCAAATGCTAAAAATGGAAAACATTTATTTGTATGTCCTAAGCCTTTTTTTAATATTATTAATTCATTAAATGTTTCAAATCATGGTTTTGCCTTATCTTCCGGTTCTTTAAGAGCAACTTCATATGAAGCATCATTGAAAATAAAAGAAGTTGGAAGAGTGTTTATACAGGGATATCCTACGGCAAGTCTTAAACATGGGCCCTTTTCGTTAATTGAAGAAGGTGTTCCTATTTTATTTGCTTTACAAGAAGGAGAAGAAGATGTTTTACGTAGAACCAATTCAGCCATAGAAGAGGTTCATTTAAGAGGTGCATTGATTTATTTAATTACAGATATTAAAGATTATAAAAATGATAAAGTAAATGAAATTATAAAGGTTCCCCATAATAAAACATTTTCATCTATTTTAAATATAATTCCTTTCCAGGTGTTAAGCTTCTTTTTAGCTGGTACACGAGGGTTAAATTGCGACAGGCCTATGAATCTTGCAAAATGTATTACGACTGATTAAAGTTTTAACAATACATAAAGAGATATTTTAATTAAAATATAAATCATGAGCTTATTACAAAACGCAATTAATACATCTGGGTTACCAGCAGAACAACAAGCACAACTACTTACTTTAATTAATGCAATGCAAACAAATAATTCTGTTAATGTTAGACAACCAACCGGACCTATATGCCCATCTGGCCTTGTTGGAAAACAAGGTCCACCAGGACCACAGGGTGTTCCTGGTGGTACACCAATTGTAGTTGATTATGTTGCTAATACCCCAGACGCACCGGCTTCCAATTCAACAGATGCACCAGTTGAAAATACACAATGTGCTCAATGTCGTTGTAATAACCCTTCTTCAAATGTTCCGGTTAACAATCCGGTTAACAATCCAAGTAATGCTACCAACCAACAAGTTTTTATTAAAACAACAGTGGTTGGTGACAATAAAACAGTAAATAATGCAAATCCTCCATCCGCAACACGTAATACTGAAAACAAAACAGGAACTAAGATTAATGTTACACCTAAAAGTGTTGAATTATATATTTTATATTTGGAAAGGGAATTAGAACGTCAAAGAAAGTTTATTAAAGAGGCTTATTTGAACCCTGATATAAAGAAATAAATGTAATGAGTTATAATATGAATTTGGAAGATAAAAATAAAACTTATTATAATATTTCATCACATGGTGATGTTAATAGTAATAATATAAATGAAATCCTTAATAGAAACAAAGGATTAAAAAAGACAAGAGTTAAAATACTTCGGGATGTAAAGAAAGTATTTGATAATAATAACATTGAATATATTTTGGATCAAGGGACCTTGCTGGGGGCTTATAGGTGTAATGGAATGATACCACATGACCATGATATTGATTTGGCAATTTACTCAAAGGAAACTTTTGACAAGTTATCTTCTATTCTTCAAAATGAGTTGCCAAAAGAATATAACTTAAAACAAAAAACATATAAATATGAAGTTTCTCTTCCAGGAGTAGGAACTGTTATTCAACATAATGATGAATATTCACTTGTATCTTTGGATATTTATTGGTATCGTTCTCGAACAAGAACAATTAGTGATGTAAAAAATTATGGTGGTGATATTGTTCAATATCAGTATACTTTTTCAGATTTGGGATTGACAATTCAGCAGGAAAGCTCTATTTTTCCTCTTAAAACAATTATGTTTGAAAATATTGAATGTCCATGTCCAAATGATATTAAAACATATTTAGAAACTAATTATGGATATATTAAAAGTGATTGTAAGTTTGATAAGAATTTGAAGAAATATGTTAAAAGGTAAATAAATAAAGATAAATAAGTATTGTAAATATTTAGATAAAATGACAAAGATGGAAGACCGTGTAAGAACACTATTAACAACTTTAAACGATGAACATCAGCAAAAAATTGACAAACAAATATCTGGCATATTTTTATTTGGGTTTATGGCAGGTATAATATTCTCTTATACTGGTAGTTTAGGGTACATTGCTGGGTTTTTAACAGGTGTTGTTATAAGAAATAATTTTTCAAAAAAATCAAATGAATTTGTTGAGAAATCAATTAATAATTTCTATAATATTTTTAATAAAACAAAAGATATGTTAAAGTTAAATTAAAGTTATTCTACAATTTTATCACATATTCCATATTTAATACAGTCATCAGCTGTGAAATAAAAACGTTCTCTAAATAAATTTTTAAGAATATTTTCTGGAAGTTTTGTATATTCTTTTAAAATAGTTTTAATAACTTTTCTTGTTAATTCTGTATTTTTTACTAAGTCTTCATGCTTATCTGCTCTGTCAAACAAGTCCATAAAGTTAACAATAATAGATGCATATTTGTAGATATATCTTTTATAACATAAAATACTATAAAGTAATGTTTTTTCTGTTGTTGGACTATTAATAAATGAGTAAATAGGGACCCTTGATAACAAAATAGTATTTATAAGAGGTAATACCTCAGAAAGTCTTACTAGTGTTTCTATTTCATTAATTTGTAAAAGAATAGGCTTTGGTGTTCCAGTATTTGTTAGTATATCGGTATTTGTTGCATTATTGTTATTTCTGTTATTATAATCAAATGATAAAACATATTGTAAAGCAGTAATTTTTCTAAAATCATATTCATCTTCTTCCCTTTTACAATCTTCTTTATCACAATCTCCACCATAAAAGTAAAGATTATTGAAATTTGTTTTTATTTTTAAAATATCAACAGGTAGATTATATTCAGGGTTTCTTTTAAAATAATCTCTGAAAATAGTTTTTGAAGTTGGGGATAGAACTTTATCAACAATACCATACTTTAAACATTCATTTGAATTAAAAAAAATATCATGTTTTAAAACCTCATCTAACTTTTTTTCTGGTATTTTTGTATAATTTGTATAAAATTTAATCATAATTTTCATTAATTCATTGCTTACCCTTGCTTGAAAACGAATTTCTTCGTGTTTTCCATCATGCCCAGCCGATAATTGGTGGATTAACACAACAGCTTCTGGTGCAATGACTCTATATTTTGCAATAACTAAAACAAATGTAGCAGCACTTGCTGCCATACCTTCTACAAATGTAATAACTGGAACTCGAGAGTTATTAACTATATTCATAAGAGCTATTCCAGCAACAAGTTTTCCACCTGGAGAATTAATATGTAGTACAATTGCTTTTGGTTTAACATAAACACCTCTGTTATTTTCTGCTTTATTAAGAAAATTAATTCTGGTACTTATATCAAGAACACTTTCATTAGTTATGGGTCCATACAAATATATATGATTAAATCTACTTGTATAAATATATTTTTCAATGTTTTTTAACATTTTGACTTTAGTTATAATATGACATTGAAAAATACTTTATATTAAAAATTTATATAATTTCACGCGTACGCTAAAGCTATATAATTTCACGCGTACATTGAAAGAACAGCCTGTGACATATTTGGTACCATATCCTTTAATAATTCTGTTAATACAGTATCACTAATTTTATATTTGCCTTTTTTTGATTTAATTTTCATATTTTTATAAGAAATATTCAAATTTTGTGGTAATTGGAACAAATTAAGACGTAAAAATAATGTTTCAATAATACGTTTTAAACTTCTAACACCTGACTCTTCGCGGGGTGTATATTTTTCGATTAAATTAGATAATGTCTCATCATTTAATATGTAATCATCTATTTTAAGACCAATATTTTCACAAGCTCTTTTAATTAAAAAGTTCTTGGCAATAATTAATTTGTCTTGTTTTTTGAATGATGAAAATTTTATTTCAGTTAACCTGTCTCTCAAAATTGGATTTAGTTTTTCAGGGTCATTATAAGAAAAGATAAACAGTGCTTTTGATAAATCAATATCAATACCAGAAAAATATTTATCAGAAAACTTATCATTTTGCGTAGTATCTGTCAAATGCATTAACATTCCTGTAATTTCTTCACCGGAACGTGTAGTACTTAATTTATCAAGCTCATCAAAAAAGATAACAGGGTTCATACACTGTGTTCCAATTATCATATCTGCAATACGTCCCCATCGTGACCCCTCATACGTGTAATCATGACCCTTGAAACTTGCAGCATCTGATTCGCCACCCAAACTAACCATACAAAATGGCCTGCCCAACGCTTTTGCAATACCTTCTTTTGCTAAAGTTGTTTTACCGGTGCCTTTTTCTCCTACAAAAGCAAGTGGTTCATTTGTTGAATTTGGATTAGTAATCCACTTTCCTACAAATTCTAATATTTTTTCTTTTGCAGTTCTTTGACCATAAATACATTTATCCATCACATTTTCAACATTGGTTAAATAAGATGTAATTTCGTTATTAGGACTTGAAAGTGAAATAGGTAGTTCATAGTATTTGCCAAACGGTAATTTTAAAACACCATCAATCCACCGTGTAAGTTTTGAATATTCAGAACTATATGAATTCATATTGTTAACCCTATCCATGTTTTCTATAATTTTAGCCTTTGAAGCAAGGGTCATCTGGGAAAGCAAAACTTTATGTCTAGGTGGAATTTTATGCCTGTTTAATTCAAATAACATTTTTTCAGTTTCTTCCAACTTTTGTTTTTCATCAGGTGTTAAAATTTCATATTTACCAGCATTCTTTCGTAAGTTATATCCACCTTTAGCTTCATTTTTTCCCGTTTTACCAGGAGCTTGGCTGAGGATAAGAATCGTTCCAATATTTCCTTTTTTATCATCACTAATATCACAACAATCCACTTCTGGCTTAGTAATTTTATCAGAATCTTTTTCTTTTGTTAATTTGCTTTTTACTCTATCATAAATATTATCACCCATTTCTTCTGCTAATTTTTCTAAATATTTCTCATATTCCTCTTCAGCTTCTTTATCAAGATCTTCAAAGCTTCCTTTAAATTTTTCTGACTGTTCCTTATTTTCATCTGATTCACTTTCATCTGATGAGTCAGTTTCTTTGTAAGACTTTTTTTGGGCAGCTTTGCGGGTAGGCCTAGATCGTTTAATATTCTTACTATTTTCTTTTAAAAGTTCATATTCTGATTCATCCACTGATTCAGAATCTGATTCGCTTTCAGGTTCTGTTGAACTATCTTTTTCAGGGGGCACATAGTCATAGTCACGCTCAGATTCGCTACTATCGCTATCGCTCCCATTTGTACCTCTTTTACATTTTTTGTTATTTCTTCTAGTTATGTTTGAATTAGAAGTTCTTTTTCTTTTGTTTCCAGCTTTTTTGACTGAGTCATTTTTGTTATCTTTGTTATCTTTGTTATCTTTCTCCATCCTATGATTATCCTTATCATTTTTGTTTTTCAACATCATTGTATATCTTGCCATGTTTCTCTTTATATTATAATCTTTTGAGTATTTAAAAAATCTATCTTGTGTTTTCTGTCAT